>MDSX01045433.1_pt1 | contig 22782 bp, 21 predicted proteins | sample 811141 | NCBI WGS metagenome assembly MDSX01 (sample SAMN05326642, study PRJNA326480) | marine metagenome | isolation source: seawater | place: Atlantic Ocean: South East | collected 2010
ATTTTTTTGTTGTAAATCTGCACCTAAGATGCCTGATTGATAGAATTTGGAGAAGGTGGAGAACGGCTCGGTATTCCTTAAATCTTCTGTATATATCTGCGTGGCATCCTCAGAATAGCAAAGGAGAAATCCTTGCCCAGCACCTGTTCCATATGGATATTGCATAATAATCTCACCTGCCCTCGCATATTGATAAGCCCTTTCAATAAGGCCATGAGAATCAGAAAGCAAAGATCCTTTAAAACTAGTATTAATAAAAATACTTCCGCCAACAACCAAAACGACAGCAAGCATTCCTAGAACGCTCTTGAATACACGACTAATCGTAAATGAGTGCTTGCGTCTGGTTCTTCCTTCTGAATACCTGATAAAAGCCATGTATACGAAGAACAAAAGAGATGCCACTAAAACGGCACTTGATGCCCTATTAAGATTAGATATTATTGTAAGAAAAGCGCCCGATGCAAATAGTAAATATATTGATTTTTTGTGCGAAAAAAACATATATAAAGCTAACCAAAAGGAAATAAGTGATGCTTTTGAAATAGTATGTAAGCTACCTGTAAATCCACTACTAAACCATTCTTGGCCCTTTATGGCTCCTGCATACTTATCAGAATAAATACTATATAATCCAGGAATTTTAATGTTCAAATACCATGTAATAAAACTCTCAAGTGACCATATAGCAGAAACTATTAATAAACCCTTGATTAAATTCTCATACTCTTTAATTTTCCAATTGTTTTTTTCAATCACTAAAAAAACCATAAAAGCGAGGAAATAGGGAGGGATCGCAGTATAAACCCTTGCTCCAACTGACTCAAGTGAAGGCCTAAGTCCAACTATTACGAGCGCCCATGATATAAATGTATGAAGGAGCCATAAGAAAAATATTTTTTGTGATAATGTTAATTTTATTGTTTTTGAATCACGAATTATTTCATAGACATATAAAAACAATAGAAGAGAAGCTGCAAGAAACATAAAGATAATTGGTCCTGAACTTCGCAAAGGCCACCAAGGTGCCATTGCGGCTTGCTGTGGAATAAGAAGCATCAATGGAAGAAAATAGACAATCTTTGTTGAAAGATAATCTTTAGTATTGGCTTCATTTCTCATTTTTCTGATGCCTTAAAAGTATTATTTCTTAGTTGCTGAAATATTATTTGCAAAACCAATAAAACGAGACAGAATTAATTCTAGATTGGTTTCATTTCTCCATGGCTTGTCATAAATTAGAAATCCAGATTCATTATGTCCTGTAATTATTCCACATAATTTTCCAATAAATTTACCTATGATCGGAATTTGTTCAAAAATAAAGCCCACCTTTCTAATTTTTACTTCTTCAAAATCATTAAACATTAATCTTAGCTCTTTATGCGAGTAAACTTTTGTTTCTGGATTGTAGACCTCTTGTTTATCGTCTGACATCCATTCAGTTGAACGACCCAACCATTTTTTATCCCTAAAGATACCACCCATTAATATTCCTCTTAAGAGGAATAGATTGACCCAATAAAGGAATGAATGTTTTGAGTAAAGCATAATAACTGCCCTGCCACTCGGCTTAAGAACTCTGAATACTTCAGAAATCGCTTTTTCAGTATCATGTGTGTGATGGAGTACTCCATTTGAATAAACAATATCGAAATGGTTGTCTCTAAATGGGAGGCTTTCAGCATCCCCATGTATACCAAAAGAGTTTTCTAAGCTATCCAATAGGTTCAGTTTCGTTGAAGCAGAGTGTGCTCGATCGAGTGTGATATCAAGCGCTGTCATCTTTGCTCCTTTTAAGGAAAATAGTGATGAATGAGCTCCAGCACCACAACCAATTTCAAGTACTTTTCTATCCTCCAAGGACTCAATGGGCATTTCATTTACAGCAAGATGTTCTCTATGCTTAAACAAGTCTTCAAGACCATTTAGTCTGTCTATAAGTAAATCCCTGTCATCATAATTATCATGTTCTTTATAGGCGGCATGATATAAGTGTTTCCAGAAATTGGTTATGTCTTTCTTAGATTTGTAATTCTCTGATTCCATATTAATCAGCGAGGGAACTTTATTCTTAATGATATAAACCTGTTTACAGTTTCTACACGTTAATGAGCCCTCTTCCAGATTGCCCTCATGATCAAAACCCACGCCTGAGCAATTGGGACACATTAAGCCCTTTTCATTAGCAAATAAATTCATTGTCATTACTTATTTTTTTATAGAAAGTATTGCCAGATGTTTCAACACTGGATGAATAACATAATAAGTTGTTGAAGCCACCTCATCCTGACTTAGAATCATCTCAAAGTTCTTATTTTTTGAATAATTAACCAATGTTTCTACCAGCAAGTCAGCTCTAATTTGATTGTCATACACATGATCAATTTCTGTCCCTAATTTGGGAGGATTATATCTTTTTCTTGATAATATATCTCCCTTATCAATTTGGGGGTTAAGCTCGATCACTGAGACCGCACAGTCATTTCTATCAATAAGGCTATAGTATGTTGTTGTGCTACCCCTATAATCTGGCAACCAACCTGCATGTGCATGTATGAATCTTGATGAAGAAAGCAATTCTGAACAGACAATTTGACCACCAAAACCGGAATAGATAGTAAATTCAGGGGCTAAGACATGTAATTTTTCTATGATAGAGTCCTCATTTACTGAATTAGACTTCATTACAACTATTTCATCGGAAACTTTTTCAGATAACGAGAATATACTCTCGTTAAAAATCTTTGGCTGCTCTATACCTGAATATTTTTGTTCAGCTCCAATTTTTTTATTAAGATTTTTTAAATCAATTCTCTTATCTGGATTTTCAAGAATTATTACGGAACCTAGTTTTATGTTATTTTTCTTAAATTCTTCGAGATAAATTAATGATCTTGAGGTATCAGCTGCAAGAAATGAAAAATTTTCTAAATACATTATTCCTCGATTCCTAAATTAATAGTAAGCTCTCTGATGTGGTTCAATTCTTTCTCTACGAGCCAAGCAAGATTCTTTTTTTCTTTTTCACTCAGTTCATTAAAAACTGAAATCAAAGAGTCAATTACTTTTAGCATTCCGTTTAGGTAATTAAGCTTCTTGGTGATGCCATATGATACAGATAGTATCCGTGCAAAATGGAGATAATTATGAAAGGTTCTAAAATCACTCTCATCACTTTTCTTAAATTTTGGTAGATAAAAATCATAAATTCTTTTTGAAACTTCAAATTTCTTTAAAATCATATCAACCTCAGAAAAAACTTCAGCATTGGGTGAATGATGATGGGATTGGAGTGATAAGTATGTTTTTTCTAAAAAAACTGAGGTTTGAATAAGGCTTTCTTTGATTTGAGTATCACTGATAGCAAACAGAGGCTCTAATGCTTCCTTGCTTAGCTCTATTATCAGTTCTCTGTTTGCGAAATACTCATCCAAAAATTCCTGTCCGTTGAATTCAGTATAAAAGTAGGTATTGGGTGACATGATTTTATCTTCATCTGTAAATGAATAGGTCATACTTCAACTTCCATTAGTTTTAATTATTTTTGCAATAATTTCTGCATAATCCATTGCATTCCTCGCCTTTAATATTTGAGATTCTAGATCCAAATTCTTATCAGCTTTATTTAAATTATGATGAATCTCATCAAAAATGATGGCTGCAAGCTCTTTCGCTGTTTCATTTTGATCTGTTTTTAAATGGAGATTGGATTCTTTTGGTATTGGGAATTCAATATCATAGCCTACTAGGTCTGATATTTCCCCCTTCCTTGCTGACTCATAAAGGCCTTTTGTATCTCTCCTTTCTAATTCTTCCAAAGAGGCATCTAAAAAAACCTCGAAATAGTTAGAAAAGATCTTTCTATTTTCCTTCAGAATATCCGGGAATATACAAAGTATTGAGCAGATAACATTGTTACCGCCTTTATCTAAGGCTGATGATATTTCTTGTATACGTTTTGCATTTTTATATCTAGCTTCAAGTGAATATGAAGTCTCTTTGATGTCATTGCCATCTATCAATCTAACAATGTCTCCATCAATGGGTATGGCATTTGAGCCAATATCAGTTGATATTTTCTCGAATAAAATATCTGCAATGGTAGTTTTACCTACCCCTGACATGCCGACTAACCAAATAACCATCTTGTTACTACAAAATTTTAAGCTGGCCTGAATTAAAAAGTTTTTCAGCGATAGTTAAATCGGTCGGAGTATCAACTTCAAACCAATCTGTTTCGATCTCAACAGCAGAAATCTTGATTCCCTCTTTTATCATCAGTTGAAACAATGCGGTCATATCCAGTGAACTTTCATCTCCTGGGTATTTACTGAGTGTTTCTTTAATATTCTCTATTCCTGCAGGAGTTAGCTTGAATAGACCCGTGTATTGTCCTTTAGCTTGATCAGTTGAATTTATTTTTTTTCCAATATCAATCACAATATTTTCCTCTGACAAATTAAAAGATTCTGCATCTTCTTTGGGATCTTCAAATCTCAATTTCCATTGATCAAGCCAATTTTTATCATAACCAAGCACAATATCTCCATCATACTTGATGAGATTTATTACTGCATTTTTATGAAAAACAATGTCTGAATATGACACAATCGTATCAGAATCAATGAATGATGCAGCCTTCATTAAGGATGAAACCATGTTGGTCTCATGCCAGCTTTCATTATTAAATTTAATCTCCTCATATGCTTCAAATTTCTCTTTGAGATAACCTGTCACTATTGCTATTTTATTTATAGATGCTTTATCAAAACTTTCCAATTGCCAGTCTATTAGCCTCTTTCCTCCAAGTTCAGTGAAACACTTTGGTTGGTCTGATGTTAGATGATCCATCCTGCTTCCCCTTCCTGCAGCGAGGATTAAACCCTTATTTTCGATATTTTTCATATTCTGGAGTTTTATTTTCAATGAATCCTAATAGCATCAATTAAATTAATCATTATTTATTTCATGTCGATTTCACTGATGATGCTCTCAATCAAAATCTTATTTTCCAATTGGCTATTATTTGGTCTTTCTGGATGCCATTGGATCCCAATTATAGGTAGTTCTTTGTGAGAAAACCCTTCAACAACCGAACCCTTTGATAATGCAAATACTTTCAATGAAGGTGAAAGGCCATCAATCAATACTCCATGGTTGTGATAGCTATTAACCTTAAAGTTCTTTTTTTCAAGCATTTGTATATATTTCTCATCTGTAATTTCGACATCATGCTCAATGCCCACATGTAGTTGCTTAATAGATTCCTCTATGTTTGAGCTAAGGCTTCCCCCAAAATACTCATTTAGTATCTGGAAGCCTCTGCAAATTCCCATAATTGGAATTGAATTATTTACAGCAAACTTAATAGCATTATGCTCTAGCTGATCTCTTCTGCTAAATTCTCCTAAATCATTTCCATTACTGAGTATCAAGAGTTCTAAATTGAGATTCTTAAACCAATCATTGTTAAAACTTTTGAAGTTTGGAATTGGAATTAAACGAGCTTCAGGAAAATTTTCAGTAAAATAGTCAATCCAGTCATGACTAAGTTCATCTCTATGCTCTCCATGTTCAGGTTCTTTAATAATTCTTTGTGTAATACCAATCCGCATAGATTTATTCCAAAATTGACGCTGAAGAAATAGTTCGTTCAGAACAATTAAGATTTATCTTATTAGATTTTTCTAACTTTAAAAATATTTGTTCGCCACAACCAATAGCTGCCGGTAAACCAAATTCAGCACAACGAATGGCCATATGAGAGTTTGCACCACCATATTTAGTAACTAAACCTTTGACATCTCTAGTGAATATCCAATCAAATCCAGGATCTGCATTTTCAATTAAAACAATTTTTCCATCAATAATTTCTGGGTTAACATCTTTACCTGAGATTCTAACCACATGTTCACTTATAATTTTATTCGTTATAAAATTTGGTTCTCCAATTAAAAGAGGGACAACAAATAAATCAGATACTTCCGAGATAAGACTTGGAAGCAATATTCTTTCTGTTATCTGATAGCTTTTCTTGCCTTCTTTGATCGAATCATGAACTGTTTTCATTAGCTCGATGTGATCATTGCTTTTGTTGTTCATCAGCAATTCAGAGAAGTCAATAAATGATAATTCTTCTTTTGAAATATCATTAAGTTTGCCCCACTCTTCAAGTAATTCTAAAATGAAATTTAGGGATTTTGTAAAAATAAATTTGGAGTACTCTCTTGCCTGAATAGATCTTCGAATATAGTCAAATAGAAATTCGGGTCCAACAGAAAAACCATACTTGCTCAATAGTGAGTTAATCTCCTTTTTCTGCTTTTTTGATAGTTCAAATTGATTGGCTGTCTCATTCAGTTGTTGCACATTCTTTTCTTTAATGATGAGATCATCCCTTGCTTTATACGGGATCGATAATATGTCATATGTTCCTGGTCTCAAATGGCCATAGTTATCGATAATCTCTTTTTTATTCAATTGGCCTAAAGAAAACTTATTTAAATCTTTAATAAATTCAGTAGCAACTGTTGGAATTGTTTTTTGAAATCTCTCCACATCCTCAAGGGTAAGAATTCCAAGTGAAACTATAGAGTCTAATAATGATTTCGCTATGAATCCATGCCTTGCTAAAATTGAAAATGGAATGGTACCAAATTGCATACAATCATTAGCCATAGACTCAATTGCAGTGAGATAATCAACATTTGGCTTCAGCTCTGACCTCTTGCTCTCAAGAGTCTCTAGCATTTTTAGATTTTGATCAATTGATGCAACATTTCCTTGAATATGTTTTTTGGTCAACTCAAGAAAGCAATCACTCAAGATCTTCAATTCATTATCTGTTAAAAGCTTTGGATATCTATCTTTAAATTGTTTAGAAAAATTAAAATTAAAGGTTGTTGAGGCAACATCGAACTCTACCTTATCATGCAAATGAGGCTCGCGCTGAAGCTTATCAAGCCAAGCATTTACCAACTTATTTCCAATTATGCTGGGTAAATTTTTAGGAAGGTAACTGAAGAAGCTCAATCGAACATCTATAAATGGCTGTCCGGATAATGATGACATCAGAGGCCTTCCATCCGGATGACAGTAACCCATTCGATCTCTTGCTACCCTCCAGGCACTATTAGTAATGAGATAATCATAAAGCGAATATGCAAGTTGTCTTGGGGCTGTTCCTATTATTTCAGCTGGATTCCAATCAGGCATCCTTCCTAGAAGTGACCTATCACCATAAGCATTGTCTAGAGGCTTGAGTAGATCTTCAACTTGATCTTTCATTGTCTCTAGGGAATGATTGATTCTTGAATCAATATCATTAATCCAATTCTTTTGTGTTGTAATTCTCCTAACCTGCAACAGGTTAACCTCAAAACTCATATTATCGATTGCAAATTCAACATCCAACATATCACTCGAAACAAAAGATTCAATTTCCTTTACTGCTTCTATAAGACTAAGAAATCTTTCCGACTTTAGGCAGGTAAACCCATATTCTCTGTGGATATATAATGTCCTATTACTGTAGCCAGTCCCAGAGGAAACTGTGTCTGTTCTTCCTGTCTCATCATCGTAGTTAATGACATAATATGGTGCTCCTGAGTTCATGTCCTTTGTAAATAGAACACCGCTCATTGACACATCAAGTGCCATTTCTTGAATTAAAACTTGGTCTTCTGTCGAGGCAATATTGTCGAGCTTACTATAACTTTCAATTACATCATCAACTGAAGTAATGACTTCACTTTCATTGGATGAAGAAACATTTGCAATAGAAAGATACTCTCCTGCCATGGCAGTATCTGATGAGTCTTCATTTGCAGCTGATGATCTGATTATCAGCATACTATCTTCAAAGCTTAACTTTAATTTCTGAAGTATTTTGTCTTGATTGTCATGCCATTCTTTGACTGTAAAATAAAAGAACTTTGGAATTATGCATTTCTTTAGATGGCCGTCTAGTCTATCTAAAGTCTCTGCCTTGGTCCCAAAGGTAAATTTTTTATTTTTAAGATCTTTCATGTATGAATTATAATCAGAATCTAATATCTGATTTTCGAGCTATCTTATCGGATTTGAGATTAAAGATACCCTAATTTTTTTAACTCTTTTTTAATTCGAGGTGAAGTCATCATTGATGCAGCGGTCGAACCAATATTTATTGGATACTTATCAATATCAAATTTTTCATATATTGACTTATAGTATTCAATCATTATTTGATGCAAAACGCTTGCTTGATCTCCATTAGATCCAATTAGGTCATTCTCAACTATTTCCTTGCTGTCTCTATCAAACAAGGACTGCTTTCCATCTGATCTCCATATATATTTAAAGCTCTGATTAATAATACCTCGATAGAATATAGAAAATTTTTCGATTACTTTTGGATAGTGACTTAATCTACCGGGAAGAACAATTGGTGGAGAATCAATTACGAGAAACCTCTCTTCATCATCTTTCAATATAGACTGTCCATCAATATCTATGTCTTCATTTGACTCAATAGGAATATTTAGCAAATCCATAATAGTCGGAAATAAATCGATATGTGTTGTTAACTTATTAATTTCAAGATGCTTATTAGTGGGGGTTTTAATGATACATGGTAGCTGAAATAACTCATTATAAATTGTCGCTCCATGATTGAGATTTCCATGCTCACCAAAAAATTCGCCATGATCTGAAGTTATTATAATAATACTATCTTCATATAAATTGGCTTTCTTTAAGGACTTAATAAAATCACCAATCAGTGAGTCTCCATATAAGAGTTCGGCCTTATAAAGTTTCCTCATATCATCAATTGCATCCTTAGACTCGCCATGATTACCATTAATCCAAGAGTGAAAATCCGTTTGAATTTCAAATGCTTTTTGGGATATTTTTTTCCTTCCAAACAATTTTTCTCTCGCCCATTTTGGAGGATAGTAAGGCGTATGTGGATGCATTATGGTGGTGAAAAAGAACCCTGGTTTATTGCTTTCAGTGGCCTTCTTTAACAGATACTCTAAAGATTCTTTTCCATCCACATGGTTGGCAGTTGAACTAAGAAGATACTCAGCACCAAATGACTTCCTATAAAGCACTCTTATAAAATTCCAGATCTTTGGAAATTGACGAGCATAGTCTAGAATTCTTTTTCTCAAGGAGACTACTTTGGTTTTATTGCCTTTTATTGGATATACCATTTCATCAAAAGAAAATAGTTTTTCATATCCTGCAGGAGGGACCACTATTTTAGAATGCCCGTAATTGTTATAACCACTATTTTTTAGAAGTGAAGTAAAGGGCGTAATGTTTGTATGAATTTCGGATAAATTATGAACTAGCCCACTCTTTGTTGAATGTTGGCCAAGGAAAATACATCCGTGAGATTGAGCCGTTCCTGCTCCACCGGAGTAAAAGTTTTTACATAGGATTGAATCTTGAGCTAATTTATCAATATTAGGTGTGAGCCCTTCTTTGTTTCCATAACATCCAAAAAAATCTTTCCTAGCTGAATCAAGAATCACTAAGAATATATTTGGGGATTTTTGAAGATTTTCCATAAAAAATTAGAAAGTTAGTATTAAATTATTCAATGAAGTTAAGTCATTAATAACAGTTGTCTTTTCAGGGAAGATTGAGGACTCTCCTCTAGGAACTCTTCCTATAAAATTTAAATCATTATTTAATGCGCCTTCTAGGTCTGCGATTGCATCGCCGATAAAAATAACATTCTCTTTTTTATAACCATTCTCAGTAAGAATTTTTCGTATTATCTCAGTTTTTGTTAAAGGAGTTCCATAGATGGATTTAAACTTATTTTCTAAGCATTTTTCTCGCATAATGATTTCTATTTCCCCTTGCGGAGTTCCTGTAGCTATATGAAATTCATAGTTTGAGTGATTTTTTTGAATAAATTCTTTAGAGCCCTTCACATATTCAGAGTTAATTACTTTCTCAAGTATAATTTCACTAAATTTATCTGCTAAATCATTAATTATCTTTTCAGAATAATCTTGCTTCAAAATTTCTTTTTGATAATGAATTATCTTTTTATATCTACTAATTCCACTATTTTTAACATGATAATCTTTGACTTTGGTTTGAATTTCTTCTGAATATTTGCTGTATAAGCTTACAAAAGCATCAGTTTTTATATTGGTCGACTCTGCTATGACTCCGTCAAAGTCAAAAATTATCGATTTGATCATGACTCATCATCTTGGGGTTCGTTCAATGAATCTATGATTTCTAATATACCCTGCCCTATATCAACAAAACTTTTTGGTGTTAATTTTCTCGCATGCATCACACTATGTCGATACGGTGTTTTTACATAGTGATCTTTGTTTCTTTGTTTATTCATTCTAACAACTGGTTCTTTACCTGCTATCTCGAAAATCATATCTATCAGTTCTTTTGAATTTAAAACCTGAAGACCGGTAATAGTGATCGCTTTATTAGCATATTCATCTGACAGGATCTCTAGACTAAGATCAGCTGCATCAGAAGCGTGAATATATTCTCTTTTTTCTTCACCTGAGCCAAAGTAATCTAGCTCACCTTCATAAACTATTTGCTTTATAAAACTATTTATACCATTCCAGTCCTGTGCTCTTGGCCCATAGAGGGAACCATATCTGAGAAAAGTGAAATCCAAGCCGTATTCCTGATTAAATGCTTCGATTATTATTTCAGAAGATTTTTTACTAGCGTTATAAAAAGATCCAAAGGAAGAATAAACATACATTGAAGATGCAAAAATAAACCTATTAACCTTTTTTTCTACACACCCCTGTATGACATTTGTTGTCCCTAAGATATTTAACTCAATTGTTTTTTCAGGGGAGATTTTTGATTCTCCAATATCTGCTATTCCAGCAAAATGATAAACATATTTCTTGCCAGTAATGGCATCAGAAAGGCTGTCTTTATCTAATATGGACCCCTCAATAAATTCTTGATCATCCCTAATCCATTTTGAAGGCGAAATATCAAATATTGAGACTTTAAACCCAGAATCTGACAGTTTATCTGCAACATGGCTTCCTAAAAAGCCAGAACCACCTATTACTAAAACCTTGTCCAAATTAACCTCAAAAAAATACTAACTAGAAATTATAGTTCTTTTCATTTACATCTCCAATAACCTTAGCAGGTATTCCGGAAACAATCTTTTTGTCAGGAACATCATGAACTACTACAGAACCAGGAGCTACAATAGCCTTTTTGCCAATTGTCACGGATCCAATTATCACTGCGTTTGTGCAGATCTTTGCCAGCTCTTTTACATATGGAGCCTCTCCATCTTTACCGCCAAATGTAACATTCCTATAAATATGCACACCGCTCTCGATTACAGTTTTACCTGTAATAGTTACGCCAGTATGATGAAATACTACCCCAGAATCGATGTTAGGATTTGAGCCATGCTCGAAGTTATTTTTAACCTGATTCTTTCTACAGAAATATTTGAATAAGAAAAGATAAATTAATCTCGGGAAGCGATTACTTGTCCTGTCATATTTTATTCTGTTAATTTGAGCAAACCTCATATACAAAGGCATTGTATATCTTGAAGTATTGTTGACGGTCAGTCTAAGCATTATGTCTAAAAAACCCTTCGGCTTTGGATTAAGCTCATGGTCATCAAAATAAAAACATTCTTTGAGATTCTTAGGCCTGTTCATTTGATATAAATTTAGCTTATAAAATAAATAATACTGGCTAACTAGCAGGAATCTCGGATTTCAAAGAATCCCCATTAGAGTGTCGTATTACTTCCTTCACTGCCTCAATCTCCATATAGGTTCTACAATCAATTGTCATGCTAGCAGTATGTGCGGTTAATAAACATCTGTCTATGTCTATTAATTTCCCAGAATACGGCTCTTCATTAAAAACATCCAATGCAACTCCAAAAAGATGTCCAGATTCTAAGACCTTATACAAATCGTCCTCATTTATAATCCCCCCCCTTGAGGTATTTACTAAAACGGCATCTTTTTTCATCATCAGAAGCTCTTTTTCTGATATGAGATTCTCAGTTTTTGAAGTTAGTGGTAAATGAAAACTTATGACATCACAAGACGTAATGACTTCATTAATGTCTGACCATCTCATTGAAGGGTGATTCGTAAGTGAAGCGCCTTGTTCAAGATCACATAACAAAATGCTTTTGGTTCCAATTTTCTCTAATTCCGTTGCAACTCTGAACCCAATTTTTCCAGCTCCAATAATTCCCACCTTACATTCCTGTATTCTTCTTCCTATATGACGTTGCCATTGACCCCTGTGCAACTTTAGGTTCGAGACATGTGTGGCTCTCAGTAATGAGTAGATCAATCCGACTGTAAGGTCAGCTACCGCTGCGTCTGGTCCATCAGGAATATATGTTATCTTTACATTTTTAGACTTTGCGCAGTCAAGGTCAATATTATTGTATCCAACACCTACCCTTGCTATTAATGATAGTTCATGAGCGTTCTCTAAAACTGATTCTGTAATTGGTTCGGTTCCTGCTATTAAATAATCATAATCATGAATCATTTCCCTTAACTGAGATTCTTTAATCTTCATATTGAAAGGATTGATTGTGTATTCAATATTATTTTCATCCAAAAGATTTAATGAGGCTGTGTCATAGACACCAAATGGTATGGTGGTGATCAGTGCCTTAGTCATGAGGCATCTCTCATCCACTTGATCATATTCTCTAAGCCCATATCTAGTGGCATAGTTTTTGAGATTTTCAAAATTTCTTTCATTTTATTCGTGTCAGCGAAAATACCATGTAAGTCTCCAGATGTTGAGCCTGATATTCTCAGGTCAGTTTCCTTCTTACATAACTGAAAACACAGATCAACGAGTTCACCTACATTAGTCTTTCTGCCAGTTGCTATGTTGATAATTTCATTCTTACTATCCTCACAAATCAAGCAATTCATAAATGATTTCACAACATCGGCTATATAAATAAAGTCTCTGTATCTGTCTACAGAGCCTTTCATTTCTACAAACCCATTTTTAAATATTTGTGCAAGGTAAATGCTGACCATTCCCTGTCTAAGATTATCCAAGTTTTGACCGGGTCCGTAAACATTAAAAAGCCTGAGAGATGTTGTCTTTATTCCATAAGATTGATAGATATCCATATAATGTTCACTTGCAAGCTTGCCAACACCATAAAAAGACGATGGACAGCAATGAGTATTCTCATGCACAGGTTTCTCAGGCTGCTCACCATATACAGACATGGTCCCAGCATAAATAAAACGATCGCAATCGTGCTGAAGTGCATAATCTAATAGCAATAGCGTAGAAACGGTGTTGGTGGTTATATCATAAACTGGATTATCAAAACTAATTTCACCCGAACTTTGACCAGCAATATGAAAAATTGCATCGTAATTTCTTTTGGGTATCTTTTTTATCGCCCCTTCATCACCGCAATCACCTAAAATAAATTCCACCCCGTCTGGAATATTAGTCTCAAAGCCCGTGCTGAGATTATCTATTGTAACAACAGTATGTCCATCTTGAATCAACTCAGCAGCCAATGCGCTGCCAATGAATCCCGCTGCACCTGTTACGATAAAATTACTCATAATCTACTTCCAAACATATAAAAAGATAGTGTCGCATTGCCATGTATCGAGCATTTGTTCTTTGTATGCCTGGATGACATTATTTCCCAATTGCTCAGTGTATTTATCCTGTCCACCTGGCTTTCCATCCAGCATCCATGTCATGTGATTAGATATGTCATACCTCTGTTCAGGAACAAGTTCGTATTTACAGTTCATCTTTTCGAGAATATGTCTCAGTGACTCAGGCGTATAATAGTAATGGTGCGCTATAGACCAGTAAAATCTTTCAAACGCATCTATATTATATAGAGAAGTTAGTGGATCATTTGCACAGGGAATCTCCGATACCATAACTCCGCCATCGTTTAGAAGCCTGAGATTCTGACTTATAAAGTCAAAGGGATCAGCGATGTGCTCGAAAACAAAGAAATGTGTAATTATGTCAAATTTCATTTCTTTAATAGATTCCAAACTTTCAAAGACTGTATAGCCATTTGAAATAAGAAATTCACCAAATTCACCTGAAGGCTCAATTCCATAACAATTGATATCCATTTCCCTAAAGGCATCCAACATAAAGCCACTAGAGCATCCAACTTCTAACAAGTCTATGTCAGGCTTTAGGTGCTCTCTGAGAAAGGGCATTCTTCTCTCAACTTGATCTTGATTTGTACTCTTATGCAATTCAGCATTACTCCAATCTCTGTGATCTCCGACCCTTTTACTCATGAATTTTTCAAATTCTTTAAGATAAAAATGCTTTTCTTCCTCATGAGTAAGGATCGGATAGAGGTAAATGGCATTACACTCTTTACACTGCCAGAATTTATGTTCGCTAGTACCTCCGAACACATGCTCTGCCCTGATGAATTGGGACTCTTCGTTTGCGTTGCAAATTCTACAGATGGGCATCTTGAATATTAAGCAATATAAGTATTCATCAATGGATCATTTTTCATAGCTAGTTCAACTTTCTTTAAATCATCCAAAGTATCAACGCTGAAACTCATGCAATCAGTCATGACCATTCTCACTTTCTCTCCATTCTCCAAAATTCTCATCATATCTACTGATTCTATAACTTCTAGATTAGTTTCATGCATGGAATTAAATTTTAAGAGATAGTCTCTTCTGAATGGAATGATGCAAACTTGTTTCAACATAGGTACATCATCTACCCCTTTTTTTCTTGAAGGTATAGCCTCTCTGGAGAAATAAATAGCATTCGAACTTTTGTCCACCACAACTTTGACTTCATTGGGATCTTCAAATTCTTGAATCGAATCAATATTAGACATTAAATTAACAACCTCAACCGAAGAGTCATTAAATGGTGCTAAGCTTTCTTCAATCATAGATGGTTGAATCATAGGCTCATCGCCCTGAACCATGACAACGATATCTACTTTTTCACCATTTTCATTTTCAATGAAAGTCATGGCTTCTGCTGTCCTGTCTGATGCTCTCTCATGGCTATCTGAGGTCATTATTGCCTTTCCCCCAACAGAATGAACATATTCGTATATTTCTTTATCGCAAGTTGCAACATAAGTTCCTGTGAGTTTATCGCACAACTGTGTCCTAAGAAGACAATGACCAATCATTGGCATACCATGAATCTTTTCTAATGGCTTTCCTGGAAATCTAGAGGAATTCATTCTGGCTGGGATGATTGCCACGATATTCACTTGATCTGACCCAAAGCTTCTTTTGCGTTGTGACTTAGCATTCTTATGTCAAGACTATAAGCGATGAAATTAAACCCTTGTTTTGATCGACTTTCAAGTTCATCTAATAATGGCTCAATGATATGTATGCCACACGAAATACCTGCATCAATTGATTTTGTCAAGATAGTATCAATTGCATTTGATACTTCATTGTCATCCAGTTGGCCAGCCTTCCCCATGGATGCGGATAAATCATATGGACCAATGATAATCGCATCAAGCTGTGGAACAGATAAAATACTATCTAAATTCTTCAAAGCATCCTTATTTTCAATTTGTGCAACTATGATTAAATTATTGTCTACGATTTCCTTGTATTCATCAAAAGAACAGCCATATGATTGCGCTCTTGCCAACCCAGCTCCTCTTATCCCCTCAGGTGCATATTTTGTGGCTCTTATGGCATCGAGTAAATCTTTTTCAGAATTGATTTGAGGAATGATAATGCCTCCTGCGCCAGCATCCAAAACTCTTTTGATGACCACCTCATCATTTGAAGGCAGTCTTACTAGAGGAAGTGAGCCAGCCAAATCTGCTGTTCTTATAAGATTTTCAGCATCTAAAAAATCTATTACGCTATGCTCCATATCGATTGTTAACCAATCAAATCCAGCCTTTGCAAAGATTTCAGAAATAGCAGGGTGAGCTAAAGTAATCCAAGTACCTAATGATAATTCTCTATTAGATAACTTGGCCCTTAGTTTTTTTATTTTATCTTTTATATCCCTTACTCGTTTGTATTTTGAAGCTCAATAAATTCTTTGTAATCACTATTATTTTCTATGAGAACATCGTGGTTCCCTTGCTCTTTAATTTTACCATCTTTGATGAAGAAAATATTATCAGCCTTCCTGATCGTAGAGAGTCTATGAGCAATAACAATAAGTGTAGTAAATTTTCTAATTGTTTTAAGAGATTCTTGAATTAATTTCTCTGAGACGCTATCAAGTGAACTTGTTGCTTCATCTAGAATAAGTATTTTGGGTTTCATTATAAGTGATCTCGCTAAGGACACTCTTTGTCTTTCTCCACCCGATAGACTCGTACCCCTATTCCCAACTATAGTTTCATATCCATTTGGTAATTTTCTAATAAAATCTTCTGCGCCTGAAAGTTCTGCAGCAGAATGAACTTCGTCATTTGATGCCTTAGGGTAACCATATTTAATATTATTCATAATTGAATCATTAAAGAGATAACAATCCTGATCGACAATAGAGATTAATTTTCTCCACGAGGCATCATCTATCTTGTTAATGTTCAAACCATCCAGTAATACTTCCCCTCCATTTGGTAAATAATTCCTTAGGATTATGTCTGCCAATGTTGACTTTCCAGAACCAGAAGGGCCAACAAATGCTATGAAGTGATTCTTTTTAATTGAGAGATTTATAGAATTAAGTACATCTTTATCTGTTCCTTCATACCTAAAATCAACACTCTTAATTTCCAATGATTCATTAAAATTAGTTATGACTTCGACTCCATCGCTAAGTTTTGGCTTATCATCTTTGCTTATCAACTCATTTACTTTTGTGAAATGAGGTATTAATTGCTTTATTTGAAGAATGTTCCCATTGACCAACTTAAATTGAGGGATAATTAATGTAAAAATCAATAAGCAGACTACCAGTCTAGATATTGGCAAATCAAGATATTGAATCCCAAAAATAATAGAGATAATCAATACAACAAACAGCAGTGGCTCAAAAAGTGCAAATGATATTAATTTGTTATCCATGATCCTAATATCATTATCTTTTGACTGACCGATCAATTCGTCTATTTCATTAGAAACATTATGTTCTTGATTGAATATCTTAATGGTTCTAATGCCTGAAAATTTATCCTGTAATTGATCAAATATTTTATCTATCAGGCTTTTTTCTATTCCCCCATAAATCTGACTTTTCTTAAATCTTGGGAGTACAAAAAAGTATGCTACGACTATAAAAGTACAAACAATTAATGTGAATTCCAAAGACAAAATAGACGCAGTAATTATATATGCGACACAAAATATAAAGCCTCTTATCATCAGCAGAAAATACTCGAGAAGACCTCCTGAATTTTGACTCGAAACGAATATCGTAGACACCAATTCTCCAATATTCTTTTTAGAGAAGTAAGGAAGTCCCGTGCTTAGCAAATTACTTGTTGCTTGATGTCTGAGATCGAATGTTATAGAAGCACTAAGAACTCTTGCTAGACGTTGCTGATAAATTAGAAGCAAAAATCTAGCCAGGATCAGTGACCCAAAAACAAGCAAAAGATTTGTAGGTGAGTAATCAATTGATAAGTAATTAAATAACTTAGAAGCGAGGTCTGCGAAAAAACTCTGTTGATTATCTCCCTGAATACTCTCTATTACAGGCACCAACATTCCAACACCGAAGACCTCAAATACAGCACATAAAAAGAGTAAGCTCGCATTGAAGCTTATTAATGGTGAGTATTTTTTTATAACTCTCACTACTAGGTCAGAATTCCTAAAATGACTCAAAATTGATTGTTTACCTGACATTACTTTATTTCTTGTAATTATTGCCTATACTCATTGAGCAAGAAAAAATTCATTGACTCTTTTTAATGCAAAGTTGAATGCTTTGTACTGCGAATCAACAGTTGCTCCAGCTATATGTGGCGTAAGGAGTAATCTATCACTTTGTTTGGAATATTTGACAAGAGGATGCGAGTCAATATTATTTTCTTGCTCCCCACTTATAACATCAACAGCTGCAGCAATTAATGTCCCATTCTCAAGAGCTGCAATCAGAGCATCTTCATCTACTACACCGCCTCTTGCCGTGTTCAGAAAATAGGATTGTTTTTTCATTAAACTAAACTCTCTTTCTCCAATTAAGTTTCTTGTTGAGTCATCCAAATGAACATGAACAGTATTTATATCAGATACCTCTAATAACTCATCCATTGTGTCAACTTGCGTTATCCAGTCTTGATCTTTTTCTTGAAAAGGATCAAATATCAAAATATTTGCGCCGAATGCGTTGCAATATCTTGCCATTTTCTTGCCGATTCTGCCGTAACCAATTATTCCTATAGTTTTAGAGTTAAGCTCTATGCCCCGAAGTTCCTCCTCTTTCTCTCTCCAAAAACCATCGGATGCATATTTTGCAGCAGGAACTAATTTTCTTATCATTGCGATCAATAAAGCAAAGCTGAACTCCGCTGATGCATGAATTTCTTTAATGATATGTTCTTTGCCCTTTAGGCAGTCAAAAGTGATTGATTCATTATCTAAATAATTCAAATCAACATGATCACTGCCAGTAGAAGGAGAAACCAATATTTTCAATTTCTTTGACATGCTGAGTAAATTGAAATCAATTCTGTAATTAGCACCTGGATCTACTATCCATCCATCAACTTCTGAAACCACTTCTTTTAATTGACTGTAAGATGCGCCATATGCGTATGTCACTTTGTAATTTTTTTCAATTTCTTCTCTGACGCCATCTAGAAAATGCGTTGGTGCAGTAACCAAGAGATGTCTTGAGCAACCCTTATTCTTGGTTTCAATAGAATCATAATAGTTTTTTTCGTTTTTCATTTTACATCCCAATCTGAAATTATCTTTTCAGCTAACCAAAACTCAAAATCTGAATTTATTTTCACACTTTCTTCTTCTAGCATTGTGATATGGCTTACTTTTTCTCCAGTCAATATCTTATTTTTGATGCACTCTCTTGAAGTTAGAAGAATTGCACCATTATCCTTATAGATTGAGTTCCTCTCCAGTCTTGGTGACTTTCCATCAGAAATATTTATGCCTACCAGCCCTTGTGAATCGTGATTATAACATGGAGCAAACTCCTCACTGATGGACCTAACACTATCAACCTGAAAAACTTGGAGAGTATTTACTGCGTGGTCTATATGTTTCGATTTTAATAATGGAGTGCTAATCGAGAGTATGCATATTGCGTCATATTTTTTACCAGTGTTTTTTTCAACTTTTCCTAATGCATCATCAACAATATCTATGGTGTTTGCATCAAAACTCGAGAGTTTTTTCTCTCTTTCTGCGAAAAGAGTACTGGGATAATTTTCTTCCAGGTATCTTTTAACATCGTCATCACTTGATGAAACAGCGATATCAGTCAAGAACTCAGACTGCATAGATTCATCAAGAGCATAGTCAATAAGATTCTTATCATTGATTTTTACAAAAGGTCCATTTTGCTTATAGATTGATGATTGATGAACTAGAATAAGACCCAAGACTTCAATATGAAGATTGCTTCTTGATTCAACAAATTTCTTTTTTATCGCACCTCGTGTATCAAGAATTCTTTGGGAACTCTTAGTTAAATTTGAGGAATGCTGACGGTAGTAAAAAAGTGGAATGTTTATATTATATGGTTTGTATTTTTCAATAAATCTGATCCAGATATCATAACCATCCTGGCACGTAAACTCCTCACTATAACTTCCTAAATTTTGAAGTATTTCTTTTCTATACATCGTGCACGCACCGTGTGCAGGTAAGTCAAGTAACTCGTCTTCATTTGTAATTTTTTCTCTTCTGATTGTTTCAATAATATTTCCATCTTGATCCACGTGATGATAATCAGGAAATACGAGACCAATATCAGGTTTGTCGTCTAAAACAGAAGACAAAACTGTCAGAAAATTTTCATCCACATAATCATCTGCGTCAACTCGAACAATATAATTCCCCCTAGCAAGCCTTATAGCAACATTGTTTGTGATATTAAGTCCCTGATTCTTTTGTTTGATCACGGTTATTTTTTCATCGCCAGAATACTTTTCAAGAATCTTGAGTGAATCATCTGTTGATCCGTCATCAATAATAATTAGCTCCCAATCTTTGAATACTTGTTTCTTGATACTATTAATTGCCTGCTCTATATAATCTGCGTAGTTATAGTTAGGCATGTAAACTGTAATTTTTGGTATCTTTTTAGCCATCAAGCGTCTCTCATAAAATCCTCAATAAGCTCCTTGCCCTTCGAAATAGAATTTTTGAAGAGACTACTCTCAACAGGGGAGTCAAGAAAAGGTTGATCAAGACTGTTTCCAAATTTAATAGGTATTTCATAATCTGAAGCATTTTTCATACTTTTTGACTTAAGGCAGAGCACTTTTCTACCGCTCATAAACGCCTCGAGTAACATCATTGAGTCATAGCCAATGAAAATTTCATATTGATCAAAAACATCCAAAAAGTTAGTTTTATCCAAAGGTAAACTACCGTAACAAGATTCAACTTCTTTAGGATGAGCTCGATAAAAAGCATTATAACCTTTAGCTTCCATCAATGATAAGTATTCATCAACTGAGTTTTGATTATCATTTTCACAGAAGATACTGGCAAATTTATTGAATGGATCCGGTTGTGAAACAAGCAATATTGATCTACTTCCCTGGCTTAAAGACTTTTTATTATTTCTTTGCTTTAGGAAATCAAGCCATGGTTGCCCAATAATAAAAATTTTCGAGGAAACTGAATTAAATGATTCCAATCTGGTCTTGGTTTTCTGGTCTATTACGCCTAGCCAATCTGGCATATAAGATGGCTGATTATTATCATCAAAGAATCTATCAAATCCTTTCCAATGATCTAAAAAACCCAAGGTAGGTATTGAATTATATCGGCATTGCTGAATTAAATTAGCATTTGTTTGGTCAATGATTTTTGAGCTGGTTGTTGTGATTACAGAGCTGTATGCAGGAATCGTCTTTGCCCAGAAATTTGCATCCATATCTTTATTTATATCTAGTAGATCAAATTTTTTACTGTGAAAAAAAATTTCTATAAAATTCTTTGAAAGAGGATGAACAATCAAGTCATAGAACTTTGGATCAATTTCATTGAGGAGTGGTGCCATGAATTTTGCACCTCCCAAGTCCTGAATATATATTAACGTTTTTAGTTCTCTAGAGATTTTAGCTTATCCAGATTTTTAACCAACTTATCTACCCCAGTAAAGAACTCATCAACTTCTCTTTCTGAATTAGGATACTTGCAGATATCAGTTGTAATGATTTCTTTAAAATGCATTTTTTCTGTGACTGGACAGATCCCCATTCTGTAATCGACCGAGTGGTTAAAATTCAAATCCGGAGACGATTGTAAATTTTCCAAACCATAGCCTTTGTAATCGCTATAAATATTTTGCATATGTAACTGATATATTGGCTGTAAATGAACTGGAACTACATAACCATAACCAATTGCAATGCCCTCTGCTTGCATTGCTTTTACGAATAATTCTCTTGAAATACCAATCAGATCTTTCTTGTACTTTATTGGAAACAAATAAAATCCATGGTTGCATCTGTCTTCAATTATGGGCTCTGACAGAAAGTCATACTCCTTCATTCTATCCTGCATTATTAATGCAAGAGATTTTCTTGCTGCATTAAAATCTAGAAGTTTCTTTAACTGCACTTCTCCAATGGCTGATTCTATTTCGGTCATCCTATAGTTGTAGCCAACCATATCAATCATATCTAAGCGATTTGCAGGCCCAATTACAACTTCGCCATGATTCCTTAGATACCTCATTCGATCAGCATAAAGTGAATCATTGGTTACGGCAAAACCACCTTCTCCAGTTTGTATTGCTTTGTGGTAATTCAAACTAAAAACACCAATGTCCCCATGCAATCCACACAACTTATCTTTGTAATTAATCAAAGGTGCTTGTGCAGAATCTTCGACTAAAACTAAATCATGCAAATCAGCGATCTTTTTGAGTTTATCTAATGAAGCACCATGGCCAAAAATATTCACAGCTAGAATTGCTTTTGTTTTTTCAGTAATCAAATCTTTTACTTTTTCCGAGTCAATGCCAAAAGTTTGATCCTCAATATCACAAAATACAGGGGTTGCCCCACACATTGCTATTGCAGAGGCTGTAGCTGACATTGTAAATGATGAGGTGATAACCTCATCGCCTGATTTAACTCCTGCCGCATAGAGAGCACAATGCAATCCAGATGTGGCTGAATTAACTGTCACTGCATTCGAGACTTTGAATGACTGAGAGAGTGCCTTTTCAAATGACTGTACGGACTCGCCTCCTAAAAATCTATCCCCAGGTCTAGCAGAAAAACCTGACAAATGTTGAGATCTCATGACTCTAAGAACTGCATCTTCTTCTTCTTTTCCAATATTGGTCGTATGGATACTATATTTATCAGTCCTTACAGGAGTCCCTCCGGATAGTGCTAACTCACTCATTCATTCACCTATATATTTTTGTTCTATTGTTTCTGCCATATTTAATAGCTCATCGTCTTTATACCTACTCGATGCCATTTGCAATCCAAATGGCAGATCATTGGGACCTGCAAATAGAGGCAACGTAATACTTGGGGCATGCAAATAAGTCCAGATTAAGCAAGGGTCATCTGGTTCAATGGGATTATCTAATCTTGGTGCGACTCCTGAGACAGAATTGGTGATAAAAAAATCA
>MDSX01051772.1_pt1 | contig 22779 bp, 18 predicted proteins | sample 811141 | NCBI WGS metagenome assembly MDSX01 (sample SAMN05326642, study PRJNA326480) | marine metagenome | isolation source: seawater | place: Atlantic Ocean: South East | collected 2010
ATAATGTTTAAATTTGGGCTGGATGGCAGAGTGGTTATGCAGCGGCCTGCAAAGCCGTTTACGCCGGTTCGATTCCGGCTTCAGCCTCCATTGATAATATGGTACAAAAATGAGTAAAAATGAACATTTTGTAGTAGTAAGCGGAGGGTTTGATCCACTTCATTCTGGTCATATTTCTCTTTTCAAGGAAGCATCTAATTATGGAAAGGTGATCGCAATTATTAATAATGATAATTTTTTACTTAGAAAGAAAAAATATATATTCATGCCTATAGCTGAAAGACTATCTGTGGTTAGGTCCAATCGTTTCATTAAAGAGGTCTTTGTTTCAATTGACCAAGATGACACTGTGTCCTCTTCAATTCAGCATTTAGTAAATGAGGGTTTTCATATTAAATATTTTGCAAATGGAGGAGATAGAACAAATCATTTAGATATCCCAGAGTCAAATGTATGTATTAAAAATAATATTGAATTAATATTTGGTATCGGCGGAGGGAAAACTCAATCAAGCTCGCATTTAACAGAAAATCTGTTGTCCTTGATGAATGATGAAGCCGCAATTAAGAGTAAAATCAAAATAAAAAAAATTACTCAAAAACCTTGGGGAAGCTATCAAGTACTTCACCAACAGGAAGAATTTCTTGTCAAAAAACTTATAATTAATTCAGGAGAAGAAATCTCTAATCAATTTCATGAACATCGTCATGAGCATTGGGTCCTAGTTTCTGGGACTATAGAAGTAATTTTAGAAGATAAGAAATTTAAAATGTTATCAAATGATCACATTTATATTCCAAAGGGATCAAGGCATCAAATAATTAACCCCTTTGCTGAACCAGCTGAAATTATAGAGATTCAATCTGGAAGAATTATCTCAGAAGATGATATTGTAAGGATAAGTGATAAATACAAAAGAAATAGTTCATGAGCAATAAATAAGCATGAATATCACAATTATTGGAACAGGCTATGTGGGTCTAGTGACAGGAGCATGCTTTGCAGAACTGGGTAATTCGGTTACGTGCTTAGATATTAATCCAGAAATTATTAGAAATTTAAAGAAATCTAAAGTTCCTTTTTATGAGCCTGGTCTAGAGGACCTTGTTAAAAAAAACCTTATTAATAAAAATCTTAAATTTACTACTTCCTATAATGTGGGCTGCAAGAATGATATTTTTTTTATTTGCGTTGATACTCCAGATGATGGTAAGGGCTCCCCAAATCTTAATAGTTTAAATTCAGTAATAAAAAAACTTAAACAAACTATCAAAAGAAATGCAATTTTAGTTCTCAAGTCTACATTACCCATAGGAACAAATAGATTAATTTCTGATTCCATAAAAAAGCATTTTCTTCCAAAAAAAATTAATATAGAAGTCTGCTCTAATCCTGAATTTTTAAAAGAAGGCTCTGCGATTAGGGATTTCTTTTATCCTGATAGAATTATTTTGGGCACCCCTAACAATTCATCAAGAACCATCCTTGTAGATTTATATAAGCCTCTCAAAAGTCGTTCTAATAAGTTTTTACATATGAGTGTCGAGTCAGCTGAGTTAACCAAGTATGCTTCAAATGCTTTTCTTGCAACTAAAATAAGCTTTATAAATGAAATAGCCTTAATTGCTGAAAAAACTAATGCAAATATCCATGAGGTCAAAGAAGGTATGGGGTTAGATCAAAGGATTGGCTCAGAGTTTCTGAATGCAGGGCTTGGCTTTGGCGGGTCTTGTTTTCCAAAGGATATGAAAGCATTGATCAGTTTTGAAAAGGAAAATAAAATTTATAACAGCATAATTGAAAATGCATTATTGATAAATCAAAATCAGGTACATTTATTAATAGAGAAGATTAATAATTATTTTGGGTCTAATTTAAAAGAAAAAATTATTGTTGTCTGGGGGCTCGCATTCAAACCCAATACTGATGACATAAGGGATGCTGTTGCAATCAAGCTTGTAAAATTGCTTTCACCAAATGTGAAAGAATTGCGTGTATTTGATCCAAAGGTCAAGGAACAATCAATAACCTCATTCAAAAAATATAAGAACATCAAATTCTTAAATTCAAAATACCAAAATTTTAATTCTTCGAATGCTTTGATCATATGTACAGAATGGGATGATTTTTTAAATCCAGATATTAAGCAGCTTCTTCAACTTAAAGATAAAGCTATTTTTGATGGAAGAAATATTTTAGATTCTAAAAAAATGGAAAAGAATAATATTTCTTATTTTGGCATGGGTTTGTAAATATTTTGAAAGATAATATATTATCACCTCTTGTTACAGTCGTGCTTGCAACATATAACCAAGAGGATTATGTTCAAAAAGCTCTTGGTAGTATTCTTTCCCAAACATATGTCAATCTTGAAATTATTATTTGTGATAATGGATCTACTGATAAAACCAAAGAAATAATCAAGAACACTATCTCAAAGTTTCCTGATATTGTTTTCTTAGACTATAAACACAACAAAAACATAACAGTTCGCCATAATCACTACATTAATCTTGCGCGTGGAGAGTTTGTATCTATTTTATTTGGAGACGATTACTATCTACCAAATAAAATTGAATCTCAGGTTCAGGCATTTTTGAAGCTGGATGATAGTTGGGGTGTTGTATATGGACCTACCTTAATTGAAAATCAAACAAAAAATAATTTCATTACTCAGACAGGGCTTCAAAAAAGTGGATACGTATTAAATGAGCTATTATCTAATTGGCATAGCGGAGGAATGATGAATTGTGTTGTTCCGCTAACAAGAATCAAATGCTATAAGCGGTATTTAAATTATGAAGATATTTTTACTGAGGGTGAAGGAGTCTTCCTAAGAATAGCCATAGACTTTAAGTTCTTTTATCAATCTGAACCTCTCTGTGTAATGACAGAGCATGAAAACAATTATGGGAAAAGTGTTATTTCTAACATAAAAAATCATGATCTAGTTTTATCAAAAATGCAATCCATTCAATCATTCACTAAAAGTGTGCAAACTCTTATAAGATCTCATCGCGCAGTAGGGCTATTTAATGCCAGCTGGCATTGTATCAGAGCAAATCTTAATTCATACGAAGCAAGATCTCTTTTAATTGAAGCTATTAAAATCTATCCTCTACTTCTATTAAAGGCAAAGACATGGCTTGGAGTAATATTAATGTTGCTTCCTGCCCCAGTTCTTAAAATAATAAATAAACTTATAAACCATATTTTTAGAACTTCACCTTTTGTCATTATAGATTAAATTTTTTTAATCTAAGTCAGAATTTTAGCTATAATGAGCACCACTTAACAATTACAAAAACATAATGAGTCAAAATTTAGAATTAAGAGTTCCATATGGTCTTTCAGTGCATGGAGAAGATGAGATTGAAGCAGTTGTTGAAGTTCTTAGAACTACTACACAGATGTCTAAAAATGTTGCTTCTTTTGAGGAAAAAGTCGCTAAACTTTTTTCTAAGGACTATGGTGTAATGGTCAATTCAGGTTCTTCAGCTTTGTATGTACTTATTGAGTCATTAAATTTACCCAAGGGCTCAGAGGTTATTACTCCTGCCTTAACCTTCGCGACTACTGTTGGCTGTCTAGTAAAAAATGATCTAATACCTCATTTTGTTGATGTAGGAATTGATACATATTGTGCCGACCTTGCCCAAATCTCTAAAGCAATCAATCCCAATACTTCAGCTATTATAGCCCCAGACTTGATGGGCAATATTTGTGATTGGAAGGAAATTCAAGAATTAGCAAAAAAAAATAATTTACAAGTGATTTGTGACTCTGCAGATACCCTAGGAGCAAAATTACATGGGAAATCTACTGGTGAATATTGTGATGCCGCAATCACAAGTTTTTATGGATCTCATGTAATTAATGGAGCTGGAAATGGAGGCATGTTAGTAACAAATGATGAAGAGGTATTCAATCACTCTAAACTCCTAAGATCATGGGGAAGAAGCTCATCATTATTCTCAGATAGTGAGGCAATTGAAAATAGATTTAATGTCGCTTTAGATGGAATTACATATGATGCTAAATTTATTTTTGAAGAAATTGGCTATCAGTTAGAGCCATCTGAAATTAGCGCTGCATTTGCAAACGTACAACTCAAAAAACTTGATTTTAATATGGAGCAAAGACAAAGAAATTTTGCAAACCATTCTAATTTCTTCTCAAAGTTTAAAAATTATTTTGTTTTGCCTAATGAAAATCCTGATGCAGAAACAGCATGGTTGGCATATCCACTGATTGTCAAAGAAGATGCACCATTTACTAGAACAGACATGCAAATTTATTTAGAGAAAAAGAATATTCAAACTCGAGTAGTCTTCACGGGCAATATTTTGAGACAGCCTGGCTTTAAAAATATTGATTGCATTGGTTCTGCAGATGATTTCATTAATGCAGATAATGTAATGAGGGGGGGCATACTTTTAGCTTTGCATCATGGCGTTTCAGATGAAATGATGTCTCATATTCATGATTCTTGTTTAGAGTTTATTTCAAGCTTTAGTCCAATGAACCAATGAGTAAATTACTAAAGATTTTAGATTGTTAATTTGAATACTTCTTTTTGGAATAGCAAAAAAGTCCTAATCACTGGTCACAGTGGATTTAAAGGCTCCTGGCTGACTTTATTACTTAATTATTTGGGTGCTCAGGTTTGTGGTATCTCATCAAGTGCCTTAAATAATAATCAAGAATTATTTCATAGATTAAATTTAGAGGACTCATGTATTTCTTATGATTTGGACATACGAGATGAGACTATTACTGATGTTTTTAATAATTTTAAACCAGAGATTGTATTTCATTTGGCCGCACAACCATTGGTAAGAGCCTCTTATGAAATACCCTTTGAGACTTATGAAACTAACGTCATGGGAACCTTAAATGTTCTTGAAAATCTTAGGAAATCATCCTCTGTAGTTGCAAGCGTATTAATTACCACTGATAAGTGTTATGAAAACAAGGAATGGGATAGAGGATATAAGGAAAATGATCGTCTTGGCGGTTATGATCCTTATAGTAGTAGCAAAGCATGTGCAGAATTATTAATTAAATCCTATCAACAGTCTTTTGCATCTGAGTCACTTGCGATCAGTTCTGTAAGAGCTGGAAATGTTATTGGGGGAGGAGATTTATCTGTTGATAGATTATTGCCAGATATTTATAGGGCGATACAATCAAATCAAAAAATCGCACTAAGAAATCCAAAAGCTACAAGACCTTGGCAACATGTTCTTGAGCCTCTTGTAGGTTATTTGATGGTTGCAGAAGATTTATTTTTGAGTGGCCATAAAAATAATAGCGCCTGGAATTTTGGGCCAGAATCTTCAGATATAAGAACAGTTTCAGAGGTTGCTAAATTGTTTGCCTCAGAATGGGATGTTGATAGCATGATTGAAGAGAGGGATCAAAAAAATTATCATGAAGCTAATTCTTTAAGTTTAGACTCAAATAAAGCAATTTCAGAATTAAAGTGGCAGCCAATATGGAATGTTGAAATGGCAATCACAAAAACAGCTGATTGGTATAAAGTTCTAGAAAACAATGGAGATATTTCTAAAAAAACGAATGAACAAATTAATGAATACATTTCTTCCCTAACACTATGATAAATCAATTTAAAAAGAGTAATCTTAAAATTGCAGTTATTGGATTGGGTTATGTAGGTCTTCCTTTGGCTGTTGAGTTTGGTAAAAAATTCTCAGTTTTAGGTTTTGACATTAATGAAGAACGAGTAACTAGTCTAAATCAAGGTCATGATGAGACACTTGAAATTTCAACATCAGAATTAAAAAGATCCCAAAATCTTCAATTTACCTCAAATGAAGATTTTCTTTTCCAATCTAATATCTATATCGTTACTGTCCCCACACCCATTGATAGATATAAAAGACCAAATTTAACTCCATTAATTAAAGCAAGCTCAATGATAGGAAAGTTTTTATCAAAAGGGGATGTAGTAATTTATGAGTCAACAGTTTATCCAGGAGCAACAGAGGAAGACTGTGTCCCAGTTTTAGAAAATGTATCTAATTTACAATTTAATAAAGATTTCTTTGTCGGTTATTCTCCAGAAAGAATTAATCCAGGAGATAAACAGCACAAGCTCAAGGATATCCAAAAAGTTACATCTGGCTCAACAAAGCAGGCAAGTGTTTTTATAGATAAACTTTACAAAGAAATTATAACTGCAGGAACATATCAGGCAGAGAGTATAAAGGTTGCTGAAGCTGCAAAAGTTATTGAAAACACTCAAAGAGATTTAAATATTTCTTTAATTAATGAGCTTGCCATTATTTTTAATGCAATGAATATAGATACGGAATCAGTTTTAAAAGCTGCGGGTACAAAATGGAATTTCCTTCCTTTTAGACCCGGATTAGTAGGAGGTCATTGCATTGGAGTTGACCCATATTATCTTACTCATAAAGCACAAGAGCTTGGATATCATCCAGAAATAATTCTAGCTGGGCGCAGGCTCAATGACGGTATGAGTAGTTTTATAGCAGGTGAGTTCATAAAAGCTCTAGCAAATAATAGTATTAAAATAAATAATGCAAATATTTTAGTTCTTGGATTGGCTTTTAAAGAAAATTGTCCTGATATTAGAAATACAAAGGTTGTTGATGTTGTGTCTGAACTAAAGAATTTCAATTGTAATATAGACATTTATGATCCTTGGGTTGATTCAAAAGAAGCAAGCAAGAGTTTTGATATTAAGATAACAAACACTCTCAAAAGGAATACTTATGATGGAGTAATAGTTGCTGTTGCTCATAAAGAATTTTTCAAAATGGGGATTAAGAAAATAAAAAGCTACTGCAAACCTTCTCATGTTATTTATGACTTAAAGCATATTTTTGATAAAACTGAAGTAGATTTAAGACTTTAATATTGTGTCAAAATATCTAGAAATCAAAGAAAATCTACTAGCAGAACCTAAAACTTGGTTGATTACGGGTGTTGCCGGCTTCATTGGAAGTAATATTCTTGAAGAACTTTTAGAATTAAATCAACATGTTATAGGGGCTGATAATTTTTCTACTGGTTTTGAAAAGAATCTTATTGAAGTTAAAAAGAAGATACCCAAGAAGCAATGGGATCGTTTTGTTTTTTATAAAGGAGATATTTCTAAAAAAAGCTTTTGTAAACTTATATGCAAAGATGTTGATTATGTCCTTCATCAAGCAGCGCTAGGTTCTGTTCCAAGGAGCTTAAAGGACCCATTTAAAACAAATAATAGTAATATCACAGGCTTTCTTTGTATGCTTATTGCTGCAAGAGACTCTCATGTAAAAAATTTTGTTTATGCTGCAAGCAGCTCAACTTATGGGGATCATAAAGCCTTGCCAAAACAGGAAAATAGGATTGGCAAGCCATTAAGCCCATATGCCATAACAAAATATGTCAATGAACTATATGCTGAAATTTTCTTTAAATCATACCAGTTTAACTCTATTGGTCTCAGGTACTTTAATGTTTTTGGTAAACGACAATCACCAAATGGTGCATATGCTGCTGTAATTCCAAAATGGTTATCTGCCTTAGCAAATAATGAAAATGTTTATATAAATGGGGATGGCTCAACGAGTAGAGATTTTTGCTACGTTGATAATGCAGTTCAAGCAAACATACTAGCGGCTACGACCAAGGATATTGATGCATTAAATCAAATATACAATGTTGCGCTTGGCGACAGAACATCCTTAAAAGATTTGCATCAAATAATTTATAAAGAAATTAAAAAATACAAAAATATCAGCAACATATCACCGAAATATAGAGATTTTAGAGATGGTGATGTTTTACATTCTCAGGCAGATATTTCGAAAGCGAAAAAACTTTTGGGCTATCGACCCACTCATAAGATTCGCAACGGAATCCAGGCTTCCATTTCTTGGTATTTAGAGAATAATCAATAATTTATTACACTGAGATTGTGAATTTAAAAAAATATAAATTTTTAAAGAGTTTATTATGTGTGGATTAGCAGGCTTTTATATAAATCAAAGTTACTCCTCAGAATCTTCTAAAGAGTTAATCCAGAATATGATTAATACATTGGATCACAGAGGTCCAGATGATTCCGGTATATGGGTTGATCCAAATAATGTTATTTCGTTAGGTCATAAAAGATTATCAATTCTAGATATCTCTAGCGCTGGCCATCAGCCAATGTCCCTTGAGAGAGGTAAGTTTGTTTTGACATATAATGGAGAAATTTATAATCATCTTGAATTAAGAGCTAATATTGAAAAAGATTGTAAATCTATTCAATGGAATGGCACTTCAGATACTGAGACTTTATTGGCTGCTTTTGAAACATGGGGCATAAAAAAAACTTTGCCGCAACTTAGGGGGATGTTCGCAATTGCAGTTTATGATAAATCCAAAAAAAAGCTTAGTCTTATCAGAGATAGATTTGGGGAGAAGCCATTGTATTACGGATGGGTGAAATCTGCAGATAAAAATATCTTTTCTTTTGGATCAGAGCTTAAGGCTTTTTCATGTGTACCAGAATTTAATAATAATATTTCAAAAATAGCCTTAAAAGAATTTTTTCAATATATGTATGTCCCATGCCCATTTAGCATCTATGAGAATATTTATAAATTAGAGCCAGGATGTATTTTAGAGATTGATGAGCAGGCTCCAAATAATCCATCAACAACACCCTTGCATTCATCCTCAGATAAAACTGTAATCTTTGAGTCTATGGCTTTAGAGCGTTGGTATGATTTAAAGAATATAGTTGAGTCACAAACAGAGCTTTTTGAAAATGAATCTGAGGCAACTGAAATAATAGAATCAGAGTTAAAAACCGTTATTAATTTACAAAGTATTTCAGATGTTCCTTTGGGAGCTTTTTTATCAGGAGGAGTGGATTCTTCAACTATAGTTTCATTGATGCAGAAAGAAAACTCTCAACCTATTAAAACTTTTACAATTGGTTTTGAAGATCCTAATTTTGATGAATCTAAATTTGCTCTTGAAGTTGCAAATCATATTGGTACAGATCACTCTGAGTTAACCGTTACCGCAGATGATGCTTTAGCAATTATACCAAACCTTCCAGATTTTTATGATGAGCCTTTTGCTGATTCCTCACAGATTCCAACTTATTTTGTATGTAAATCTGCTAAACAAGATGTAACAGTATCTCTTTCTGGTGATGCAGGCGATGAGTTATTTGGTGGTTATAATCGTCATATTACAGCACCATTATTATGGAATAAGGTCAATTGGTTACCATTTTATGCAAGAAGAGTGTTAGGATCTTCAATATCAATTATCCCTAGCTCAATGTGGGACAATGCTAACAATTTTGTAAAATTTTTTTTAGATTCTCCATTTACATTACTTGGAGATAAGGTTCATAAGACTGCCACAAGATTAAAGAATGTTGAATCAGTTGACGATTTGTATTTCAGTCTGATTGCTGAGCCAGATGTAGATTTATTAGTCAAAGACAGTATTGAAAATTCTACTTTATTTATTGATGATCATTTACCCAAAATTAATATGGACGATCCTTCTTCGCGAATGATGTATCGAGATATGCTGTCATATCTCACAGATGATATTTTGTGTAAAGTTGATAGAGCTGCAATGAGTGTTAGTCTGGAAACTAGAGTTCCTTTCTTAGATCATAAGATTGTTGAACTTGCTTGGAAAACTCCAATAGATATGAAAATTAAAGGATCAACAGGAAAGAGTATCTTGAGAAATATTCTTTATAAACATGTTCCTAAAAATCTAATAGAGAGACCAAAAGCTGGCTTCAGTATCCCTTTGGCGGATTGGCTAAGGGGTCCACTGCGAGATTGGGCTGAAGCTTTGATTGAGCCATCTAGAATAGATTCAGAGGGATATTTGCACTCAGATTATGTTCAAAAAATCTGGAATGAACATTTGAAATTAAAAAGAAACTGGACTAATAGACTTTGGAGCATATTAATATTTCAAAGCTGGCTTGAGAAATCTAAAAAATAAAGCAATCAGGATTACACATTTCCTCGATTGGAATACTATAATACTACTAATTTTACACTACAAATAAATATGGATATAAAAGATATTAAACAAGTAGCAACTGAATATTTCGCTCATGTGCAGGCTTTTGTTTTGGAGTATTGCTTAACAAAAACAGTTCTCATTGGAGCTATTTCATCTATTTTCTTCTCAGTTTTTGTTTTGTTTAATACTACTCCTGTATTTCATGTTACTTCAGTAGTCCTTCCTGTTGATGCAGAGCCTCAGCGTCGAGGAAATATAACTGGTTTTGCAGAATTGCTTACATCTGCTGCAATGGAGGGAGCTCAAAAAAATAGTAAATTTATCACTTCTGTGCGCTCTGCTGATACGGCAATTGAATTATGGGATGAATGGGGTCTAAAGATATTTAATTCCGATCCAGAGAATAAAGATCCGGAAAAAATTCTAGTAGAGCACAAATTTCTAGACAAGTTAATGAGTTGGATAGGGGGCTACGATCTTCCACTGTACTACAATTATTTAGATTTGCAGGATTATATTAGAGATTTAGTTGAAATCGAAGTTGATATGCGTGAATACGAAATCTTAGTTCATATGTATTCATCAAATGTTGATTTCACAATTAGTTTTTTAGATGACGTGATAAGAGCGGGTGATACAGTAGCTAAGAAAGTTGAGATTAGAAAATCTCGTGCAATTATTGAAGCTCTTAAAAGAGATCTAGCATCATCAAAGAATGCTTCAATTATGAGCGCATTTTCTGACAGAATTAACTCTGAATATTATAAAATTGCCTCATTAGACAATGATCTCCCTTACTTTATTTTTGTCTTAGATACCCCACGGTCATCACCATACCCTATAAGTCCCAATATTTTATTTATTATATTAGCCAACCTTATTATATTTACTGTAATTGGTATATTTGTTGGGTTTTTTCAGAAGAATAAAAATGATTTATGGTAAACGATTACTCGAAGTACTATAACTATGGAGATTCATTACATTTTTATATTTTTGAATTAGCTAATTTTTCTTTTATTGCGTTTTGTATACTTTTAGCCTATCAGTTTAAATGGCTTTCACCCATATCTATGTGGGCTTGGCTTTTGCTTGCTTTTGTTCCCCTCTTAACAAATTATTTTCTTTTCTCTCCGTATTTGTTTGGAGATCAATTTGTATACTTTGATGAAATCACTTCCCTAAAATCAACTGGACAGTCTGTTGAATATATTCAGGTAACCTCTGAAATGAAGGGCGGTACAATTTCAGATGTTACTATTGCATCAAAAATTATTGGTATGGTGCCTCTACCCGCATTCATGACTGTTACTTCAATAGCATATGCAAATAAATTCATATCATTTGTATTATTTCTATGGCTCACACGTTTTTTTGACCAAGAAAAACTCTTAGTATTTTTTCTTGTACCCAGTTTTGTATTGTATGCATCTATAGGTTTGCGTGACATGCTTGTGATTGCCATGTCAATTTTATGCATATTATATTTAGCCAGAGGTAGATATATTTATGGGATTATATTTTTAATCAGCTTATATTTTTTAAAAATTCAAATGTTTGCGTTTTTATCAATATACTTAATTGGAAGAATCGTATTTAGAGCGCACAAAAGCTTTAAGGGAATGTTATTAATGCTAGCATTGGGTCTAGTGGTTGTATTTATTTTTCAGGAATTATTTTTACTTTGGATCAATTATTTTAAGGTAGGTTTTGCTGCTGAAAATATTGTGGGAGGCTACCAAGAATGGAATAGAAGTGGAGACCCTAGTTTATTTCAGATTGATTCTGTATTTAGTTTCATATGGCAGGGGCTCATTAAGTTTCCAATCTTTATGTTAATGCCTCTTCCTTGGCAATGGAGCAATCCCTTGCATATATTTCAATTTATTGAAACCATTGGGCTCCTCTTGGGATTATTTTATGTTTTAAAACACTATTATAAAGCTCACGATCAAGAGATAATTTTTTTAATAGTAGCCTTGCTCATAGGATTATTTACTTATTCATTTTTATCAGAAAACATAGGTACGTTTGTGAGATATCGGTTTGGTTTATATCTCCCCTTTTTAATTGGCATCTATTATATTGCTAAGAGAAATTATATTTCTAGTAGTACCGAGCGAAGGTGATCTCCATATTTATTTTTTGGAGCTTTTGATGCAATTTTTTCAAAACTCTCTTTGGTAATAAAATTTTGTTCTAGAGCAATTTCTTCTGGACAGCCAATCTGTATGGATTGGCTGTGCTGAATTGTCTGCACGAAATGAGCGGCTTCAAGAAGAGAGTCTGGAGTGCCTGCATCCAACCAAGCATCCCCGGAGCTCATAACTTTTGCTTCCAAAGTTCCATTCATAAAATATAAATTGTTAAGATCTGTGATTTCTAGTTCGCCTCTGGCAGATGGTTTAAGAGAGCTTGCAAGATCTGAAACTTGAGAATCATATGAATATAATCCAGTTAAAGCGAATTTAGATTTTGGTATCTTAGGCTTTTCTTCAATTGATAGTACTTTAAAGTCTTCACTGAACTCAACCACTCCATATCTTTCTGGATCGGATACTTTGTAGGCGAATACCTTTGCACCAGTAAATTTTGTTTTTACGATATTTGAAAGTTGATTTTTTAAATCACTACCGTAAAAAATGTTATCTCCAAGAATTAGAGTTGAATTTGAGTTGCCTATGAATTCTTTGCCTATTATAAAAGCCTCAGCAATACCTTTTGGTTCATTCTGAGTAGCATAAGCTATTTCTATACCAAGATTTTTTCCATCTTGAAATAACTTCTTATAGAGCGGGATGCATTCATCAGTTGAGATTATAAGGATTTCTTTTATTCCAGCTGACATTAAAGTGGATATTGGAAAAAAAATCAGTGGTTTATCGTATATTGGCAGAAGTTGTTTAGAAACACTGATAGTTGAAGGATGAAGTCTTGTTCCAAGACCGCCAGCTAATATTATTCCTTTCATAATGATTGATATATCCGATTTAATTCTTCTGCAAGATTTTTTCTATAATCTCCATGAAGAAGTATAAATTTTTCTTTAACTTTGTCATTAGATAATACAGAAAATTTAGGCCTTATCACCGAACTCTCATAATTTTCGCTAAGAATAGGAGATATTTTTGGGCTTTGCATGATTAATTTTTGCTCAACCATTTCTTGAAAAATTAACTTCGCAAAATTAAACCAAGAAATTCCAAGACCAGAAGACGCAAGGTGATATAAGCCAACATTTGGTAAGGTAAAATTATTTTTCAATAGATTGATACTTATAAATTTTGCTATAAAGCTTGCACTAGAAGGCTTCATAATTTGATCGCTTACAACAGAAAGTTCATCTCTATCTTTTAGTCTCATCATCGCTTTAACAAAATTGTCACCATACTCACTGAATATGCCTGAAACCCGAAATATAAAAAATTTATCACAATTTTTTATAATATGATTTTCACCTTTTAATTTTGATGTTCCATATTCATTGATTGGAGCTGCTTTATCCTCTTCTAAATATGAAGATTGTTTTTTGCCATCAAATACATAGTCAGTAGAAAAATGGATTAAACCAATATTATTTAATTGAGCTATTTCACATATATTCTTAATTCCAATGTGGTTCACCGCATTAGCTTTTTCTATTTCTGTTTCTGCTAATTCAACTTTTGTATAAGCAGAACAATTGATTATAAACTTAGGGCGAAATTTACTTATAGCATTCCTTAGTTCCTTTTTATTTGTTATTGATAACTGAGATTTACTAAAGGAAATTGTTTGAAAGTTATTTTTGAGTTCCCTATATACAGTCTGCCCGAGTTGCCCAGAGCCTCCAAGAATTAAGATATCCATATCTATATCAGTTAACTTTAGATTTGACCCAATCTAAGTTATCAATGTACCAGTCTACGGTCTCTATAATACCTTCTTGCAATAAATATTTTGGTTCAAAATTGTGTTCATTTGATAGCTTTGATGCATCAATAGCATATCTTAAGTCATGACCAAGTCTATCATCAACATAGGATATTAAACTTGAGTAGGGCTTGCTTATCGGAATTTTTTTATCTAAGTGTGCGCAAATCAAATTAACTAAATCAATGTTAGTCATTTCTTGATTTCCTCCGATATTATATTTGCTATAGCTTTGACTGGAATCAGACACCTGAATTAAAGCATTCACATGATCAGTTACATGCAACCAATCTCTTATGTTAATACCCTTGCCATAAATTGGAATAGGGCATTTATTAATCGCATTGAAAATTGTTTTTGGAATTAATTTTTCAGGATTTTGCCATGGACCATAATTGTTTGAGCAATTTGTAATCACAGCTTTTATGCCGAATGTTTTATTCCACGCTCTTACTAATAGGTCTGAACTTGCCTTGGATGCAGAATATGGAGAGTTGGGAGCATAAGAAGAGGATTCAGAAAAGAGGCTATCATCAAGCTTTAAACTTCCAAATACCTCATCAGTAGATACATGAACTAATATAAAATTTTTAGGCAGACTTGTTATATTTTTTCTTATTGATTCAAGAATATTAAACGTTCCCAAGATATTAGTATTTAAAAAGTTTTCAGGACCGCTAATTGACCGATCTACATGACTTTCTGCAGCAAGATGAAAAATTTTATTTGGTTTAAAATCAGCTATTGCCGAATGAAGTTCCCCAGCATTCACAATGTCAATTTTTTTAAATATATAATTTTGAAGTTTTTCTTTTCCTTCTAAAGCTTCAGGCATAGAAGCGTAAGAGCACTTATCTATATTTAAAATATGATTCTCTCCATTATCAAGTAGAGATCTAATTAATGCAGAGCCAATAAAACCCAAGCCACCAGTAACAAGAATCTTCATTTAAAAACTTCTCCTATTTCTTCAAGCATTAAGGCATTTATATCTTTATTTGACATAGTTATTTCATTATCTGAACAAGGTAAATTAATATTGAGTTGACTATCGAAATAAGCTAACGAGACGTCATGATCAAAACTATAATAATTTGAAGTTTTGTAAAAAATCTCACAATCCTCCTCAAGTGTTAAAAAACCATGAGCAAAACCTGAGGGTATGTATACCTGGTTAAATTTTTTTTCAGAAATTTCAATCATATGATGTTGCAAGTATGTAGGCGAGCTCGTTCTAAGATCTAAAAAAATATCTAGTATTTTTCCTCTTAATACTCTTACTAATTTTGCCTGATCGAATGGTGGTTTTTGAAAATGCAAACCTCTAAATGTAAATTTTTCTCTAGACAGAGAATGATTATCTTGAACAAATTTATCAGTAATATTAATACTCTCTAAAAAGTTAACTTTGAATGTTTCAGATAAATATCCTCTATTGTCACCATGTTTCTTGGGTACCAACTCACATATTGAGTTATTTAAATACCATTTTGTTGAGAATATCATATTGAGACTTTTTGCTTTTTGATCCTTAACTATTAATTTTCATTTTATCAAGTTTTAGGAAGGAGAAGCTAATTAATTTTTTTTGATAAAATTGAAACCTATTCAAATACGCATTGTCTAAAGCTTTATAATACTTTTGTATCCTTAATGATAAGAATAAAAACTATTTTAATAAGTGTATAATACAATCTAAATTTTCGGTCTCAACAGTTATGAAAAAATTTCTATATTTAGCATTTTTTGCTCTTACCTTATTCTTAGTTTCTCCATCAAATACTTTTGCCCAAGAACTTGAGCTTGGTAATGCAGAGCTTCTTGAAAGGCTTCAAGGTGGAAAAGGAAATTCTGCAAATCAACCCTCAGTTGATGAGGGATACAAATCTTTTGTTCAAAATGAATACAGTAATGTTTTCAAGCAATTATCTGAAATAGAGCCAGATGACATGGAAAAGATTAATAGAGCCAATTTAAATGAAAAAAGATTAAGGCTTGCCTCAGATTTGTGCGCAAAAGATTCTAGAGCATGTTTTTTAATAGATGCTTATAGAGAGTATCAAAATTTTACTCCTGAGATAACCTCTCCGGATGACTTAAAATTATTTGGAACAGATATCTTTGCAGGCTATACAAATGAATTTAATTTTTACGATAGTTTGTCTGTTTCTGATGACTATATCATTAAGATTGGAGATGTGCTTAATGTATATCTTTATGGTGGTTTAGATATAAATCAAGAATTTAAAGTAGATAATCAAGGGTCAATTCTTGTTGAAGGATTGGGCTCAATTTCATTGGCCGGATTATCTTTTTCGAACGCATTAAAAAAAGTTGAAGAAATTTTAAATGATCAATATGTAGGAACCGAAGCAATTATTTCATTACAGGAAATTAAGTCGAAGCAAGTTTTTATTTTAGGTAACATCAGAAGCCCTGGAACATTTGCATTAAATGCATTTAGTACACCGCTTAATGCTTTAATTTCTGCTGGTGGAATTAAACCCAATTCTTCTCTTAGAAATGTAAGCTTGCTCAGAGACGGCACTGAATATTTGAATGTTGATTTCTATGATCTTTTAATAAATGGTGATTCTTCTAAATTGGACTCTATTCTAAAAGATGGGGACACAATGCTTGTAAACGGCATAAAAAATAGTGTTTCTATCTATGGTGAAGTTATTAGACCGGCTGTGTATGAATTTAAAGAGGGAGAAACATTAGAAAATGTTATCTCTTTTGCACTTGGTGTTTCGCCATTTGCAGATATGAGGAGTATAGCTGTTACAAGAATGCTTCCCTCTGGTCAAAAAACGATTTTAAATCCTGTAGATGCAAAAGTATTCAAATTAGAAAATGGAGATGTGATCAAGGTTAATGCTTCAAATGGTCAAGTAGTTGATTTCGTTTCGCTGAATGGCTCAATTAGGAACCCAAGAGAATTCCCTCATAGAGATGGCCTTGTATTAGGAAATCTTATTAGACTCGAATCAGATTTATTAGCAAACACATATACCGGATTTGCATTGATTAAGCGTTTAAATTTTGCGTCAAGGGCATATAGCTATGTAGGATTTAGTCTTACAAATCAAGCATTGATTAATACAATATCTCTTAATTCAGGTGATCAAGTCTATTTCTTTGCCCAAGAAGACATTCAATTTCTCCAGTCAAATGCTATTTCTTCCTATTTTGAGCAGAAGGCTGCAATCCTGTCTCCAAATTCCTCGGCTCAGCAGAATAATCTATCTGATTTAGCCCAAATTCGAGGAATTAATTTGCCTGAAGCATCAACAAGCTCATCATTTGGGAATGGCATTCTCTCCAATGTAAATAGCTGTCTTTATGCGCTAGATGCATTGATGGGAAAAAATGTTATAAAATCAATTTATGAAAAAACTAAGGTTTTTTCATACAGCAGTGATAAAAAATGTACTCAAATATTTAATGATCACCCAGATCTGCTGCCTATCTCTCTTGTTACATCGATACCGGTAACAGGCAACGTAAGATTTCCAGGCATATATCCGATAGCCAAAGATTTAAGTGCTCTAAATCTTTTTTATATCGCTGGTGGGTTTTTATATCCCAACTATGATGACAATCCTGAGTTTGAGGTTGGAGTAAGGCCTAATACTTTCCTTAATGTTTCTAGTGGAAATCTTGCATCTACTACAGATTTAATTTTCTTTAAACCTCAGCTTAAGAATTCTGCTACAGATTATGGATATGTGCAGCTTATTGGAGAATTTGAAAATCCTGGGACATATCAAATATCAAAAGGAACAAAGTTATCTGAAATTTATAAAAGAGCTGGCGGTTTGACCTCTTATGCATATCCTCTTGGCGGAATATTAAGTCGAGTTTCGATAAAAGAGTCTGAGGCAAAAGCCTTGAGCAGGGCTAAAGCTGAATTATCTCAAATCCTAGCTTCAGCAGTTGCTAGCGGTTACTTGAAGCAGAATTCAACTGATTTAATTGGTTTAGTATCACTGATGTCAGATATCACAGATTCAGAACCAGCAGGAAGATTAGTTGCTGAATTAAATCCTAACCTTATTTCTCGCTCACCAATTCAAGATCTTGATCTTGAAGGAGGTGACATTATATACATGCCACCAATTCAAAATACTGTAACGGTTGTTGGCCAAGTGCTTAATCCTGTTACTGTGCCATATTCTGAATCTCTTCGATCGAATGACTATGTAAAATTTGCAGGCGGATTTCAAACAGAAGCCGATAAAAAGAGAATGTATATTATCTTGCCAAATGGAAAATCAGCGCCAGTTAGCATGAGCATATTGGAGCGAGGGCCGTTTTCAAAAAATAATATTTTGCCTGGTTCTACAATTATTATCCCAAGAAAAGCTCGCCCAATGGATTCTTTAGCTTTAGTTGAAACAATTTCACCAATTATAGCTAGTCTTTCTGTAACTGCGGCATCAATAGCAGCAATTCAAGATTAAAGGGGCTATATCTATGAGGGCTATCCTTATCCTCATTTTTTCTATGAGCATTGCTTTAGGTGTTAATGCTCAGATTAAAGAATATATATATCCAAATAATAAAAACCCCAGTATGTCTAATTATGGAACTACTGGTTTAATAATGATGCCAACAGCACGATTGTATCCAGAGGGTTCACTGGTATTTACATGGTCACATCTAGAGCCATATCTAAGAGGTTCTTTCGTAGGCTATCCATTTAACTGGTTAGAAGCATCTTATCAATATACAGATGTTAACAATAAACTTTACAGTGATGTTCCAGCATTTAGTGGGTCACAATCTTATAAAGATAAAAGCTTTGATGCAAAGATAAGACTAATTAAGGAAAGGAAATATATACCTGCAATTGCAGTTGGCTTTAGAGACCTTGGAGGATCATCGCTCTTCGCGTCAGAGTTTGTAGTTGCCTCAAAAATGATTGGAAATATTGATCTAACTTTGGGCATGGGATGGGGTGTAATAGGAAAGAATAGAATAAAAAACCCTCTTAGTTATATTCATGATCGTTTTAAAACTCGAAGTAGAAATACCGGAGGAGATACTCAAGGTGGAGAGATTAACTATTCTACTTTCTTTTCAGGAGAAACCGCAGGTTTATTTGGAGGAGTTGAAATCTTTCTTCCTCGAATGAAAGGTTTGAGATTAAAGCTCGAGTATGATGGCAACGAATATGGAAAAGTAACTGATGAAGTCCAAGGTGGTCAATACGTACTTGATAGATTTGAGGGGTATCTTCCTGTTGACCAAGACAGCAGAATTAATATTAATTTTTTATACCCTGTTACCGAGAATTTTCATATAAAGCTTGGCTATATTCGCGGAAATGAATTGAATTTTGGATTTTCAATAGCTGGATTATATGGAGGTAAAGATCCCTACATCAAAAAAAGAGATCCAAGAAAGAAAATACCAAACAAAGAAGTTTATAAGTTTGTTAATAGTCAAAAGAAAGAAAATCTATATAGAACTTCTTTAAAATTTCTGGCAGATGAAAGAATTTATTTACAATATGCAAATCTTGAAGAAGACACAAATACTCTTGAGATTGCATTTGCACAGAATAGGTACATAAGCCAACCCCTTGCTATTGGCAGGATAAGCAGGCTATTGGATGATATTTCTCCAAATTCAGTTCAGAACTTTTCACTAACAAATCTTAATGCTGACCAGCAAATGTATACGATGGTCATTCCAAGAGAGGATTTTGTTAAATATGATGCTTATAAACTTACTAATGTCTTGGAAGAATCCGTAGAGGTTATTAAAACAGAGCCTAAAGACTTTAAAGATCATGAGTATATTCCAGGGATTAGATTTCCTATTATTATGAATAAGTTTGCACCAGCTATCAGGAGTCAAATTGGAGGCCCTGATGGTTTTTATTTTGGTGAAATTGCTTTATCAGCTCATACTGAAATTATTCTGAGGAGAAACGTTAGCATTCTAGCCGTTACAGGGGTTGGTCTTTATGATACTTTTGGAGAATTAAAACTTGCTTCAGATAGCATACTCCCTCATGTAAGAACAGATATCGTGAAGTATTTACAGCAAAGTAACAAATTTAATATTACTAGAATTCAAGGAAATTATTTTTTAAATCCAAAAAGGGATATCTATACAAAATTATCTGCTGGTATTTTGGAGCCAATGTTTATGGGGATTGGGGGTGAGGCTATGTGGCGACCCTTTGGGTCTTCCTATGCCATAGGTGCTGAGGTGTGGAGGGTTAAACAGAGAGCTTACAGGCAACTCTTCAGCACAAGAAGGTATCAAACTACAACAGGTCATTTGAATTTCTATTATAGGGAGCCAAATACAAGGGTATTAGCTCATGTTAGAGCGGGAAGGTTTTTAGCAGAGGACTCAGGATTTTCTTTTACCTTTTCAAGAGAGTTTAGAAGTGGAGCTAATATGGGTATTTTCTTTTCATTGACTGACATTAGTAAAGAAGAGTTTGGAGAAGGTAGTTTTGATAAAGGCTTTTTCTTTAATTTGCCAATTCAAATGTTTTTTGAAAAATATTCAAGGGGTATGACTGGGTTTGGATTAAGACCTCTAACACGAGATGGAGCCCAAACATTAGTTCATGCCAATGATCTTTGGAGTACTACATATGCAGCTAACAAAAATAACCTTATGAAAGATTGGGGTGATATATATGATTAGATTTTTTCTTATTTTCATTCTTTTTCTTTCTTCTTGTGGGAATCTGCCAATTACTTATGCTCAAAATTTTTCAGATGTTAATAATGTAATTTTTGGTTTTCCTGAGTATGAGATTACAGAGGATATTTTTAACGAATATGAGTTTAGTTTCGCAAAAGTTCAATTTGAGAGAGGTCCGCATTCAATTTTAATTCTCGCATATATAGATGGAGAAATTTATGAATGGGTAGGCACTGATAATGTTAGGCTTTTTACAAAAAACGGTCGAGTTATTAAGACCGCTGGATTAAAAAATGATTTTGAAATAAAGTCCCCCTATGATCCTGTTTCACTTGAAATGGCGAAATCAAAATTTTCTGATTCATACCTATCTAGGTTTGCTTCAATCTTTTTCTCAGAAGATAAGACAGAAAGTTATTTTGAGACTATTGACTTATATAATCCTGATTTATTTAATGCTACTTTATCAACCAGTCATGTCGCTGCAACTGATAAAATCATGAGGTTTGGGAATGAGAAGGAGGTATTGTTAATTAAACAGCATGCTAAAATAGATTCTATTGCATGGAAAGAAATTAATGAGTTTTATGTTGATAGAGACTCTCAAAGAGTCATTCAGTCTTCTCAGAGCCTCCATCCAAGACTCTCAAGAGTTGATATTGAATTCTATTATAAATTTTAGATAACTTTTTATCAGGAGATAAAAAAAACCACATCAAATGATGTGGTTTTTTTAAATAATTTACTTATTAATTTGATGCTGGCCTTGTTCCTGTTGCAGCAATCGGTTGATTAATAGTTTGTTCTATTTCTTGTACTTGTGTAAAGTCTTGAATCATCTCAACTTCAACAGTAATGTCTTGAACGATAGGCAAGTCTTGTTGGACGAAATCCCAGTCATTTAATTCTTTAGATCCTTGTCCGGAAGGATCATCAGAACCAACTCCAGCGCTGTAAGGATCATCTAGGCTTCCAGCACCATAAACCCTATCTAGATCTAGATCAAAGGTTTGTTCAATTTCAATTTTAAGACCTCCAGGTGTAGCAGGTTGAGCTCCAGTATCACCAACATTAATAGTTGGGTCTCCCTCGGCATCAAGAGGGCCATCAAATAGAATATTATATTCAAGTTCTAACTGAGGCATATTTGCGCCTTCATTATTATTAGTTTGTCCATCTGGCATGTATTCAGCATCACCGTAGGTAATATCCATTGTATAGTCGCTAAGTGTTCCTGAGCCATCTCCAGTTGGATCTCCACTACCATCAAGATAGGTTTGTGTAGTCGTAGATGTATTTGTTGTAGTACTAGTATTAGTATTTGTACTTGTAGATGTAGATGTATTTGTTGAAACTAACTCATTGTATTTAGTAAGAGTATTAGTTGTTGTATTAGTATTAGTACTAGTATTTACACCTGGTCTAAATTCATTAGTTAATGTACTTGTAGTTGTTTCAGTAGAAGTTGTTGTATTCACGTTTACCATATTATCTACATAATATGTGTAGGTTTCAGTAGGCGCTGGTGTAGGCGCAGGCGCTGGTGTAGGCGCTGGTGTAGGCGCAGGCGTAGGGGCAGGAGTAGGCACAGGAGCAGCTCCACCTCCATCACCTGAATCAATCGCAGCTGCGATGGCAGCAGCAGCGGCAACAGCTGCAGCTATAGCCCCAGCACTAAGTGATCCGCTTGCTTCTTCAGCAGCTTTTTCTCCGCCAGATTTGGGCTTAGCCTCTTGATCATCTTGAGTCTCTTGGGCAGTTATTGTGTTACCAAAGAACGCAAGAGCAAATACGAGAAAGTTCTTAAATGTTAGTTTTAATTTTGCCATTTGTTATCTCACTTTTATGTTTTACAACGTATATAAGTACTATTATATACAATTTAAATAATGTAAACAGATTAAATGTAATTTATTTATAATACAATTTACATTGAAACCCTAATTTCTATGCATTCTACCTCTTTTTTAAACCATGTCCACTATTTTATCGGTATGTTTTTTTTCTGTACTTATTGACTTTGTTAAAAAAAAAGGTTCTTAATTGGTATCTATTTTATAAAACATGATCTTATAGAAATGATTTCGGGATGTAGCGCAGTCTGGTAGCGCACCTCGCTGGGGGTGAGGTGGTCGTCGGTTCAAATCCGGCCATCCCGACCAT
>MDSX01003629.1_pt1 | contig 22773 bp, 30 predicted proteins | sample 811141 | NCBI WGS metagenome assembly MDSX01 (sample SAMN05326642, study PRJNA326480) | marine metagenome | isolation source: seawater | place: Atlantic Ocean: South East | collected 2010
CCCGCTGCAGTTCCCGATTCTCCTCCGTCTTCTGCTCGACGACCCGCTGCAGTTCCAGATTCTCCTCCGTCTTCTGCTCGACGACCCGCTGCAGCTTCCGATTCTTGTCGCTAAGAGCGTCGTTGATGCCCTGCCAATTTGTATTCATTTCCCTGAATTCGACGTCGAGTTTGGCATATTGCTTCACGCATTGGCCCATGGTCTGCCTTAAGCCACGACACTCTGCTTTGTAATTCTCACTCTGCGACTCCATGTCTTTGATTGTCGCTTCGAGCCACGTCGAATACTTGCTGTTCTCATTCTCTTCTTCCAAAGCCACCTCGAGAGCGCGTTCTTTGCTGAGAATGCCGGAGGGCGACAAATACCCCATCGCAAGACCCCACCCCGGGATCGTTTCCATGAACGGCGAGGTCGTTGACGTCGGCGACGCTGACGATGATGGAGAAGCGGGTGGGGTGAAATCCATGATCTTTTTCCAATCCACACCCTTCCAGGGAGTGAGCCCCCACATCTGTTGCATGTACTGTGAAGAACACGGGCTGGGGATTTGGAAGCACGACCCTTCGGATTCCATCGACTGCACTGATATGCTCGTCATCGGGAGAGCGCTGGCCGTGGCCTTGCCGTCGAGCGAACCCATGGCGTGCCCGTCTCCTGATTTTGGCGGTTCCTATCTCAAACCCACTTGCCAGTAATAAACGGACCCAAGGGTCCTTTTTTTCAAAAAATATGACATATTAAGTTACTTAATTGTGACCCATGAAGGTTAAGATATGTGGCTCGTGAGATTCACCCTGCTCACATGTCCACGGGGATCAAGCGCGTCCCTCCGCCGTCGCCGACGGGCCAGGACTCGCTTGCACCAGACGCAAAATCCGCCAAGACCAAGCACGAGGATGAACTTCTGCGAGACGCGACGTGGAAGATGAAGTGCATCTTCCACTGCTTGGACGATGAGCTCTCGAACAAGGATCTCTTCTGCATCGAGTACGGAACACAGAACGAGTTGGGGGAAAAGAGCGGGTTCAAAAGCGGCGAGAACGAGAACTTCAAAAAAGGCAACGCCTTCCTGGAAGGCCTCATATTCAACCACTTTACGAAAGAGGACTTTGACATCAACAAGATCTTCATGGCCACTTCGAATCTACTGGGTCGTGTCCTCGTGCAGCAGCCCACGGACGTGGATGTGATCGCCATTGCATGCTTCCAGATCTGCTGCAAATTTTACCTGACCTATCCTTTTACGTTTGAGGTCATGGCCAAATACTGCGGATGCAGCACGGAAAAACTCGTGATGAGCGAGCAACAGATCCTCAATATCGTCGGCTTCGATATTGCCCGCTGCACGACCAGCGACATCCTGCGCTGCATCTACAACTTCCATGAGAAAGAGAACCGCGTTCTCGCCCTACAGATTATCGACCGCGCAGAGTGGCTCACTGTGGTGATACAGCGCGACTGTGCTTCAAAGTACATGGACTGTGCAAAGACAATGGCCGTGGGAGCTCTGCTGTCTGCAGCAGATGAACTGCACAACGACTTTAATGTTCACGTGGATTGCGTCTTTAACATCCCAGAGGACATCTCGAAACAGCTATTCACGCAAGACGCCGAGGACGCGTCAGAGCAGATCAATTCTCTACTGAGGAAGCATCCTGCACAGTTTGAACGCTGGAAAACCAAGGCCAGGGGCTCCAAGAACTTGTACAAGACTTATCACCCTGAGAGCGTGGTATTCAACCCCGCGGCAAAGTTCAAGTTCACGACAGGATTGTCCCATGATCCTTTCTGTACACCCTTAACACGTGCTTAACCTTTTGCTTCAAGTTCCGCTTGAGCGCCGGAGAGTCCATCGGCATTCTGGTACCGCGCTGGTCCACTAGGAAGAGCTTCTTCTTCGACACATTTGTTTTCATAAAGAGAACGTGGCCTGTCACGGTCACCAACCACTCATTCTTAGTCTGGTAGATACTCTTCTCCTTCAAGAGCTTGCCGAGGGTTTTCGATTTGAACTCCTGGTGCTCGCCACGCCCGCCAAAGAACTCCAGGATCTTCATGCGGTCCGCCATAGTCGTCCCCCCCATCCACTTCTTCGTGTGACGGCAAACCAGGTTGTTCTCGATGCAGATGCGACGGTACTTCTCGATATCCCCGGCGGTCTTCACGGGAATGCCGAGGGCATACAGAATCGCAAAGAGCCCACAGCACCCCTGGCGCTTCACCGCCCGCTGCTTCTTGTCTTTCGCGAGATGCTTGCGCATGTGGTCTTAACCCTGTCTCAAACTCTTCTTCGTTTCTCTGGAACACCTTTATTCTTTACGCAACGGGATGGCGGTCTACCACAAGTCGGAGTGTCCGAACAGGCCACCAAGGGCCGTCGCATTCACGCACTCCGACTCCCACTCTACAACCCTGTTCAGAAGAACATGCGCCATGGCGAAAGAAATATGCTGGATCGTCTTCTCAGCGCCCAAAATTTCCTTGAGCAGGGCATCATCTTCGTACCAATCGTCGATGGACGAAACGCATTTCATCCCGTCTGCGGTCTCGTCTTTGGTCATAATGGCTTCTGTGATGAGGTGTTCCGGTGGCATCAACACGAAACCCTCCGTGTTGCACACATGGCTTCGGAACTCTGATAGGAGATGATCCGCGCACCTCACCAGGAGAAGCCGTTCCTCGGCGCTGTACCCAGCGAGCAGCGACTTCTTGAACGTCTCGCCAGACGGGCTGTGCGGGCCTCCTGGAATGCACAGCTCGTGCCCGGCCTCCTCCATGGCTGCCGCGCTCAAGCCTCGGGTCCAATTCTAACGGTAACTCGAGGACCGCAGGGTCTACGTATTAAAAGACCCTCTGGTCCAAATTCCTAGGGATTTTTTTTGGCGGGTTTACAAGGCATCCATTCTTTCCGACGGGCTTCCGAAAGCCCGTCCGCATGGCGGATTGGATCGAAGAGATTTCGGCCGCCACTGCCCCACCGCCCGTGCACTCGTCGGCGGCCTTGTCGCCGCGATCCTTTGGGATGGCGAGCGGCGAGTACATCATAAACGATGATCCGGAACCCTTCGACGACCTCGACAGAGCGCTGGAAGGCTTTGATGAGGAAGTAAGCGAAGTGGAACTCGCGGACGAGAGCGACCGCAAGGACGTCATCGACATGGACACTTGGGAGCTTTCCGATGGCGACTTTGAAGATTTGGAGTCGCCAGCGAAACGCGACCCCAAGCGCAAGCGTTACGTGGTCGATGAAGCTGAGGAGGGCGAGGAATCGCTAGTCGACGAGGCTGAGGACGACGATGCCACCGGAGAAGCGCAGGTCGACGAGATTCGCAGGAAGGAGACAGGCAAGGAGTTCTCCGACGCCGACGTGGCCTGGATGGAGGAAACGACGAAAACAATGCGGAAGCAGAAGGCGGTCCTGAACGTGATAGACACGGCGCTGAACAATGTCGCGGCCATGCGCGGGATCGTATTCCAAGCAAGCGAGGTCGATGCAGGTGGGAGCTTTTCCGCAGTTCTCTCTCACCGCATGAAGACAATGAACGACCCCGCAATGGCGCCCAAGGTGACTCACAAGAATCTGAAAATTGCGATTCCCCGCCCATCCCCGGTCCATACCACCACGGAAAACGCCAGCAAGAAAGACAATCAAGTGTCGAGTCTCAACACGCTCATGGAGAACGCCCTCAAGCATCACCTATGGGACCCCGTCAAGGCCGCGAAGAACGCAAAACGCGAATCGCAGAAGCACAAGAAACAGCGAGCCATGAAGCCCCGCATCTAAGCCTGGAAGAAATCTTCGTCATCTATAAAACAGAACGGGTGCGAATGGTAATGCCCTTCATTAGTATCAACGATAATAGCCACCCCCACCTTGTTTTTGATGGGAATGAAAACGTTGTCCCATGGAACTCCGGGGAGCTGCAGGAAATCGGCCTGTGTAGCCAATTCATGAGAATTACTGCGCGTGGTCTGCACTACCCTTCTTACTCTAGCAATCACCGATGGTTATGGGAGGGGGCAGACAAAGTTGGTTCCGACTGGACGGTGACCACATGCACACCGTTTCCCGGGGCCTTATGCGAGGAAAAGACCGCGTATGGGAATTCTATGCTGTTCTTCCCGAGTGGGGTAGTCGACTTGCCGGACGACCTCGTCATATGGAAGGAAGCCATCACACAGCAGCCGGCTTACGTGCAGAAGATGATGAGCGATTCAGCGTTCTGCACGCATTCCACGAGCGGGCGCGAAATAAACTCAGTGGATAACCGTTACGAGCTCAGTTTATGCGACCTTTTAGACAACAATTTGGATATAGTCTTTGACGCCAGAAATGAACGGATCATGTATCGCTTCGATACAACCTCCACAGCCGAATACATATTCATCTCGATCCTCGGCATATACCTCGTGTCATGCATCGCAGAAAACATCCGGACCGTCATGAGCTCAGAGGAACGGATACAGACCTGGCAACAGCAGATAGTTTATTGTATCATGATCCTCACTACCTTCTGTTACGTCGCGTATGACTTTATCGCAAAGAATACGTATAACTTTCTGCTGTTTGAATACGAGCGGCAATTATACTCTCTCCTCTTTGTTTATGTGGTGTTGGAATTCGTCGTGTTTGCATACGGCCTGCTCGGCGGAATAAGTCTATCGCGGCTTATTATGAAGTATGAGAAATTACAGGAGGAAAATGAAGAAACACCTCAGCACAAGCCCAGAGGCAACGCCATACGCTGCATCTCCCTCCTCACCGCCTTCCTCATCCTCCTGACCGCCAGAATCCACTACTCCTTCGACAACCCCTACATCTGGCTACTCTCGACAATCTTCGGGGTCCGAAGCTTTCACAAGTTTATCAACCGCTTAACCACCGAAACCGAGACCTTGAGTGTTGAAAAAGAGAAAGCGGAATACTATTTCAAACTCCTCATACACGTCTTCGACGCTTCCGTCTTCATCACGGTCCTAGTATACGCCGTCGTCCCTTCCTACAACTTCACCCCTGAAGCCAATGCAGCCGTTTTCCTGATCCTGACCATCTCCCTACTCAGCTCCATGATAGTTTCCTATCACGCTGCTGGAAACCCTCCGTGACTGGAGAGACAACATACGAAGCTCAGACCCTTGCATAGACCGAAACATAAACTTGAACTTATTCTCCACGTCGGTGATAAACTTAGGGCGGAAGTCATGGTGACTCTGCAACGTGTTCTCGGCGGGCAGGAGCGCTTTCAGGACGGCCACGCGCGGGATCACACAGTTGCCATCCACGACCACCCCAGTCCGCATGAGGTACAGCAGGCCAAACACCAACACCCGAGTCTCGGATGCCCGCGCCGTCATCTTCAAGTAGAAGGTACACGTATTCACGAGAAAACAGATGAAGTCACTTACCTCGTTTACTATATACATGCGCATCTTTCCGTCGCATTTCGGAAGCAGGAGGCGGTTGCCTTCCAAGTTTCGGAAGACCGTTTCGATCACCTGCACCAGATTGACGCCCCGCGCACCACAGGCGCTAATCTCGTGCTGGATCATAGTCTGAACCTTGCACCGAAATCGCGCCATTTCCATCCGGTAGGACCGCAGGCTGTTCTCACTTGTCAGTAACTGCTGGACGTATGTGACCACGACAGATCGATCCACTGTAGGGGGGCGCGCAGATAAACCCGGCCCCATGTTGTACGAGGCAATCGTGTCCGCATACTCCGTCTCGGCCCATATCCGATCCCGCACACACAGGCCTGTGATCGTGCACACCTCGGCATCCTCCGTCGGAACAACAATACACCCCCCGTCTCCACACGAGTGGATTATCCCACAAACCAAACAACCCGCGCTGTCTATGTCGATAGGTTCCCACTCGTGCCGGTGTTGATTCATCCCTTCACATAGGCAAAACGGTTGCCGCAGCTGGCGCCACAGCTTCTGCTGGTATTTTCGCGTGCATGACGATGGACACGACATATGCAGGCATACGCGTGCCTCGCCCGTCTCTACGCATAAAATCTTAAAAAAAATATTGCCCTCGTTCATCTGAGTCGGTGGCGTTCGCAACTCGAGCATGCTTGCATTCGACATAGAAACCACTGGGTTGAGCGCCCTGGACGGACACGTCATCACGATCATATGCACCGAGGACTTTGCCACGCGCAGAAAGAAAGCTTACGAGTTTGCCCGCGTGCAGGAGGACCCGGAAAAGTTTCAAGCACTTCGCGACTCAGTCGTGAGTGACTTTGAGCAGGCCAGGGCCCTATGCGCCTTCAACGGCCATCGCTTCGACCTACCGTTCATGGCTGTCGTCTTAGACTTGCCGGTGGAGACGGTTATGCGCTGGAAGGCCAAGACGAGCGACGTCTTTGAGGCTTGCAAAAATCGGTGGCAGCATACATTTTCCCTCAATCTTCTCTGTGAGGCGAACAAGATCCCTGTCAAAATCTCGTCGGGCCTGGCTGCTATCCAGATGGCCGCGGACAGGGAGTTCAATTCTCTGCGCGAATACTGTGAGTATGACGTGAGTATCCTCAACCTGTTATACGAGAAAAGATTCATTCTGAATCCGCGCAACAATGCGATGATGGACCTCTCCCAGATCACCGAAACCCCCCTCGAGTACATCTACCCGGAAGCAGTCGGTCAGACCTCGGCCGAGAAGTGTTGGCTGGCGCAGGAAGCGTACAACCAGCTCAAGGGTTCTTCGTCTCCATCCGAGAACCACACCGAGGCCCCGAATCCCGTGAAGCGCCAGCGCATGGAGCTCCCGGACCTCCTGGAGGGATGAGGGTGGTCTACTGTCCGCCCATGAACGATGGGCATCCATACATTCACAACCATGCATAGAATCATGTTTCATAGCATTTCCCGATTCGTCTCAATACACTCTCGTTCCTCACCCCGAGACCGCGACGAGACAGACTGAATGCACACTCACGAGAACGACCATGATCGTGATGGTCACCGCCATCAACGCCTCCTGTCCGTGGAACAACGCGTCGTCGAGATGAACCACAAACAGCAGCACAATGAGAATGTCGAGCTTGCGACCAGTCTGCAAGGAGAGGGCAATGGTGTAGATCGCCATTGCTTTGAGTAAGGGTTCCACGGCGAGGAGGTACACCATGATCCCCGGCGGCGCCGCGTCGAAGATGGTTCTGAACTGGACCGTGTCCACCAAGAACATGAGCGGTAGACAGAGGAGACAGCACGTGAAAAAGGAGGTGCTCAGGGCCCCCGTCAGCTCCGCCGTCGGCATGTTCATCCACCCGAGCCCTGCAAGGAGGGGGATCACGACGGCAATGATCGCGTCCCTGGACGCAAACTGTGTATTGGGATCCAGAATCTGTCGGTGGCTGCTCACATAGAGCGCAATCAGCAGCGTCATCGTGACAAAGTAAAACACCCGCAGCATCTTCGACGATTGCGCTTCCCGCAGGCGTTGACACGAATGGACAACCCAGCCCCCTATGAGACCAATAGTGAAAAAGAAGGACGCGGACAGCAGAGTGAAATCGAGACAGAATATGGAGCACCAGGTGAGGATTCCGAGGAGATAAATGGACCAGACATGCTTACGCAGTTCCCGTGGACCCTGAAAGACGATTTTTTCCGTGGGGGCCTGCGACACCACGCTCAGGACGTCATCGCTGGGCGGAACCGGCAGGTCGCTTTCCAGATCGACCCCCGCCATCTCCTGGGAGCCCGTCTCCTCTACGCTTCGATACACGTCGACCGACGCCATTCCACGCACCAGACACATGCACACTTCGTACATGGCTAGCGTCAGGCAAAAAATTAAGATCTGCAGGCTCGATATCAAGAGCCGACTGTACAGTTCCAGCTCGTATGAGCGAGATGCTAATGTTGAACACACGCTCAGGAGCGAGAACACCGACAGCCTGCACATGAAGGCTAGAACTATCATCATATGCATGATACCGCTACCAGGGGATATATGCCAACAAACGTTGTCTCGAAAACACACACACTTTAATGCAAATGCAGATCTCAATCAATCACGAACTCGGGCTCGCGAGGGAGCGGGAGAATCGACGCGCCATTAGGATTCACCTCCACAGACGACTCCGTCATCGCCTGCAGAACTGTAGTGTTCGCCATCGCCATGCAATGGAGCATGTGACGCATGCGTTGCATCTCATGGTACATCTGATTGATCATCGCGTCCTGCTGATTGATCATCGCGTCCTGCTGCATAATTATCGCGTCCATGCTCGGAATCTTTTCCTCGACTAGGAACTTGCTGAAGCCATACTGCGCTTCAAGGAACTCGACGCGATGAATCACCGACGCGCTGTGCTGCTTCTTGCGCGGCCAGCGCTTCTTCGGTGGTACTTCACCGTTCAAGTCCAGGGGAGGCATCGGCTCCGGGGAACGGCGGTTCAGGGCCACGTTCTTGGGGTCCGTGCACAGCATGCCGTCTCTTCTCGAATCCCGCCGAGGACTGACCGCGGATTTATAAGGTAGGCGACCACAGGGTCCCAAATTTCGCAGTATTAACGTGTAATAAAAACGGAGGACCGGAGGGTCCCAATTTCACGGTCTAAATCGCCAAGGGCTTCGGAAGAGCGGGCAGTGCAGACGCGGACCATGAGCATGAAGCGAACCATTGACACAGACTCAGATGACAATGACTGCGAAATGGTGCCGGTGCAGACTGGTCTCGAGATTCAGGCCATGGCCTATCCGCCGTGCAAGCGAATCTGTATCAACAGCGCGCCCATGGAGAGGACGATTGAACGCAATGAAACCGGTTTCGCTGGCATGGCCTATCCGCCTGCAACCGGTTTCGCTGGCATGGCCTATCCGCCTGCAACCGGTTTCGCTGGCATGGATCTTCCGCTCTCGGTGACCGGTCTCGAGATTCAGGCCATCCCACGCATGGAGGAATCTGATGAAAATGATTCACTAGTCGTGGACGTGCTGAGGAACTTTGAGTTTTGGAAACACTTCACATTCAAACTTTCCCCAAGGAAAACGAATGTAAGAATAGCGGTTCCATATTCAGACGGTCGTCATGGCTTGGGTGAAATTGGCATAGTTTCAGAATGGTCTGACTATACAGTTTACAGGGGCAGTGGATGTTCTTATACATTCATGTTGCGCGACGACGACGACCCATGTCAAATTGTTGTGAAACAGAAGTCCATGCAGTTGACTGATTGGTTGTTGAAACATTCGAATTTGATCAAGATCAACCAGAAGGTTATTCAGACAATCAACAATGCAGGGAATTGAATGCTTGGTTGTTCAAACATTCGACTTTGAAGCTGTACCAGTGCCTCGAGGCCACTGAGGAGAGAAGAGCTCCTAACCCACGGCTCTAGAGCAAGCGCCACGAAGGCATCTCGTTCCGTCGAGCTTGTCAGTAGCCACATAGCCACAGTTTAGGGTTTGGCACCAATAAACATTTGGTTACACACGCGAGCATACAAGTACACATAACCCCCCCAAAACAGACCCACTTCCCCCAGAACCCCACCAGAACAGCCCCATGGCCTATCCGCCTGCAACCGGTTTCGCTGGCATGGATCTTCCGCTCTCGGTGATCGGTCTCGAGAATCAGGACTTCATAAATAAATTTGCACGCAGAGGCATGGGGCATGACTTTGCCGTGGCAACTTCCTTAAAGATCCTCATCGACTACTCGGAGCTTAGAAAAGTTAAACACAAAGCTTCGCCAGTTAAACACAAAGCTTCGCCGACAACAAAACACGGGAGTCTGGAAGAGTTATATTGGACAACATCATCTGGCATCCAGAAAATACAAATTCCTCTCTGGCTGGCACAGTCGCAGGAAGAATCAAGATTCGAAATCGTGGATTAGCTGACCTCGCACTCCGGGTCCGCCCAGAAGCTCCAGCTCAAGTTTCGCTTCTGTCTCCATGAACTCGTTCCGACTTCCACGCCCTTGCGATATCGGATCCCTTTCGGAATATTAAAAAGATGTGGCTCCGGGACCCCCTCGCGCCAGTATGCTGTGAGCACAGTGTACGCGTCCTGACTGTCCCTGCGCGCGGCGTACACCACCACTAAATTACAGCACCGCTTCTTACACGCTTCCACCCCAACATAATCGCGCGTATGCTCGTCCTGGGATCCGTTTTTGAGCGTGTATGACACGTACTCCGGCCTGATCTTGCGCTGCGCAAGCCGTCTCTGGGCATGCGCACTCACCTTCATCTCCATGTGTTCCCTTTAAGACATGCAATCATTTATAAGAACCCCGACCTTGTTTCTCCATGAACTGGACATGCCCACGCTGTGGCAGGAAGAAAACAGCTTCAGAGAACCCCGTATGCGATTACTGCCACCGACTCGAGAGCGTGTGTTTTCGATATGAGCGTGCATTCCTTGCAGTCGCGTTTATTATCGCTGCAATCCTCATCTATCTCACCCTCCCCAGGTCAATTACGTAGGCCCGCCTCCTAATCAACCTTCTTCGAGGCGCGGCGGTTCTTGGAGTTGTAGTTCTGGTTTGGGAAGCGATAAATACACTGATCCTCGCCGCCAACACAGCCACTGCCGCCGAAGGGACAGTCTTTGCATCCAGTCTTGCCAGAACACTTCTTGTTCTCCCTCTCCTGCTGCTTGCGCTCACGGCTGCGCTTAAGCCGGCTCTGCTTCAGCGATTCGCGATTGAAAGCGCCCGCGTCGCCCTGCGAGCTCGAACGCGAAGGCGACGGTTCCGGCGTCGCCCCGTTGCGCTTCGCCAGCACCGACAGGCGCGGGCGGGACATGAGCGACGGCAGGGGCACCGTGGACAAGAACGCAGACCCACGCACGCAAGGGATCATGCACAGGACGGCGAACGCCATCAAGGCATAGACCCACAGAGCTTGCTTGCAGATGTACTGCCACAGCACGAGCGGAGTGCTGCGCGTGGTCATGTACGACATCGTGCCTGTCCACTCTGTCTCCGACACTCTCCTTATAAAGTGCGCGGGATGGACCATAGGGTCTCGATAATAAACCCAATTTCCTTACAGTTCCAAGTCGACTCTGGCCCTCAAGGTCCGTGTGTTGTAAAACAGTATAAAAATACGCCTTTTAAATGTACCTAGGAAACAGTACCTATAAACGCACCTGTAAATACGTCACCCCTGCATCTTTGTTTCGACCATCTGGCCACGCCATGCAATCCACGGAGAGTGCAGGCTTGCCGCCCGCGGGCTTTCCCCGCGCCCCGGCGCTGGCGCTCGTAATTGCGCACTCGAAGCACGCCGCGCTGCAGAAGGCGGAGCTCGAGTTCCGCCGCGAAGAGCTCTGCAACGAGCACCCAGTGGAGGAGGCGACTGAGATGGACAGGTTCTTCCATGAATTCCACTGGGGACACGAGCTCTCCTCCCATGATATGGACACCTACGCCCAGCGGGCGGTCGACAAGATACAGACGGAGATCCTGCAGCCGTTGTACGACATTCTCGCATGCATGGAGTTCCAGGACCAACGGTTGGCCACGCCCTGTCGGACCATCGCGACGAGGGCGAAAATCATCGACAAGGAGATGGCGAACTTCGTGCTGGTGAGGAATGTCTTGGGACGGATGGTCTGCCTGATCGACACATATGACTTCCTCTTGGAGTTGCTGCACTTCATGTTCAACTCCAGCCCGGGCTTCATTTCGTGGGGTTGCGAGGGACAGCATGAATTCGGCGATATGCTTGCGCTGGCGACAAACGTCCGCGAGGTTCTTGCGATGATTGAACGCATCAACGTTCAGAGCGGATGCATCATGGACATGTTTCCCCAAGACATGATGCCGAGCGTGGCCGCGCAACAGGCACGGGAACTGCTCCTGGGCTTGCACATGATGCCCATCATCTGCGACGGCCAGAACATCGTCCCGGACAACGACTATGCAGAGTTTGGCATACTGAACCTTTTGGACGAAACCACGTCACTGTTCCAGACCGCCATCGACCAGGTGTGGTCCGCATCGACAACCGAGATTGGGGTTGATCTCGACGTGATCATGGGCCGCGACCTTTGCGACGGAGCCTCCCCGCAAATCACCCAGGTCGAGTTCGAGGCAGGGAAAACGACTACGCCGTTCTTCTCCGGGAACTTCCTGTCGCTGCGGAACCACGTCGAAAAAACCACCAAACTGATTACCGCCATTCACGCCTTCAAGGCAACTGTCGCGGAACGGATCCCGACGTTTGCATAGAAGTTTGTTCCGCGCTTTCCACGCCTATGGATATATACGCATGCGTCTGTAGTTGCTATATGCTTCTCGTTGGGCAAGCAAATCCCCGGGGGGAGCTATCCACTTATAATGGCCTGTACTACACCAGCGATGAGCTCAGCTCCCTCGTGCAGAGCGGGTCGCTTCGTGGCATTCCAGTAAAAGCCGAACACACCGGCTCCAACGTCGGCAACGTAGTCTCCAGCTTCATAGACCCCTCCGGGGCCCTCCAGATGGTGCTCGATGTGTCTGAAGACACCGTGGAGGGGGCCATCACCAATGGACTGGTCCGGGACGGAATCGCAGCGGACCTCTCTCTGGGGTACACCGTCGATGTAGCACACTCCGACACCGAGAAAAAGCTCAAGGCGGGCGAGAAAAGGCTGCTGGAGGTGAGTATTGTCCGCAAAGGCGCGAGGGAAAAGTGCCAGATCCACGCCATCGAAGATGAGGGGCAGGCAATCAAGTTTATGCAGGGCCCAAACCCATGGAGCGCTTTCAACTTGTAGAGCGGCTTTCCATATTTTACATCGCACACGCCATAGATTAATGGGGCAGTCCATGTCGACCGTCCTGGACTCGTCCATACAGCACCTCGCGTTCCTGCCCCCGCAGAGGTCTTATAACTCGCAGCAGAACGTGACCACGCTCAGGACCATCTCGGGCCAAGACATCGCGGTGCGGGTCACCTCGCACCTTCAACGCCCATACATACACGGCCTCTCGTATACAGACTCGCGCCAATTCATCCTCTTCTCACATGGGAATGCGGACGACGCGGGCACGTGCCAGGACTACATTGACTGGCTGGCCTCCACCTTCAATTCAAATGTGCTGACCTATGACTACGTAAACTACGGCTGCTCGTCGCCCGGGACCACCACCGAGAAGAATATGCATGAAGCCATCACCACCGTCTACGCTTACATGACCGATCAACTCCACGTCCCCGCGACGAAAATCCTCCTCCTCGGTAAGTCGATCGGGACAGCCCCCACCTGCTTCCTCGCAGCACAGGAATTCACATCCGACATTCTGGGCGTAGTACTCATATCACCCCTCGCCTCGGGGATTCGCGCCATCATGCCTTCGATGCTCGCCTCCAGGCGCATCTTCTCCTCGCTCGACAGCGTCTTCTGCCCGTCCCTCGCCTTCATCCAGGACGTGTATAAACCCGTCCTCATCATTCATGGGTACGAGGACAAAGTCATCAATATCATGAACGCGCGCATTTTGGCCCGGAACTTGAACATCGAGAGCAAATACAAGCCCCTCTTTGTTCACGCCGGCCACAATGATATTGAAGAGACCCACCCCATCACGGTGCGAGACACCATCTCCACTTTCATACAACACTGCGAGGTGACGCTCGCGAGGAAAGAGGAGAGAAACGACGCACTAGTCAGTTACGATTTTGAATAGTAAAAAGGTCAGTCTCCCTCCCGGCCACGTATGGTCCCCGTTTCCAGTAGGCGAGTGCTTGCGCACACGAGTGTCTTTATGCTCGTCCCGTTCCTCACCTCAACCGACCCCCTCTTTACCCTGTGCATCGCCCTCACCTGCGCCTTCTCGGTCTTGCACTGGGGGCAATACCGCATCGGCAGCGTCTACCAGGCCCTCGACCGTGCCTTCTCCGCCATGACCATCGGCATCCTGGTCTGCCGGTCCTCCATCCTCGTCCCTCTGCCAGTCCTCTTAGGCTTCTTCCTCGCCGGTCGATACTGCCACAACCGCGGCCTCTTCGACTACCACCTCCCCTTGCATCTCACCTTCCGCGGAGTCGCCTTCTGGTGGTGCTGTCACTACTGCGACCACCTCGACCCGGCCACCTTCGCCGTCTACATCCTCATTTACATCGCCCAGGTGTACTACATATACTCACATGAGCCCACAGACAGACACGTTTTTGTGCAGAAGCAGAAACACAAGAACTGACAGCGCCAGCCCGACATAGAACGCGGCCTTCTTCCACCTCGCCTCGACTAGCTCCATCACCAGGTCAGCTAAGCCAAATACCGCCACCCATAACAGAATTGTCGCAAACAGGACCTCGAAACACATGATTTGCTGCATTCATTCATCTTTAATTTCACGTAAATACAACCTGAAACCTACGCGTGAATGTCATACGCGATCTCCAGAAGGGCGCTATACGTGCACACCTTCTTCAGGATCCCCGTCACCTCCTGTGTGATCGCCTGCTCGTCCCCGCCAAACAGGACCGAGGTGGGGATCTGGGACATGATCTCGTCGTGGGACGACACGCTCGTGCTCCAGTCCTCGCGGCCGATCCTCGTGATCTGCACATTGAACGAGTTCAGGTCCCTCGTGGTGACCTTGCTCAGCACCCTGTTCCGCAGAGTCTGGCAGCAGGTCTGGAACACTTGCTTGGTGATTTTGTACCATTCACCATCGATCAACGGCTGCTCGTCGATGTTCGCATTCAGCAGCTCCTTGTTCTGCCGCAGGAGATCAATCACCGGATGATCCTGGGCACAAAAGATGAACTGCTGGCCGCTGACATCCAGCACCCCGTGCTTGTCGAGATTGTTCGAGTTGTACTGCGGATACTTCGCCCTCCACGAAGCACCCTCCGAGTTCTCCTGGGCCTCGTGCACCACCAGGGGGTACTGGGTGTGGCTGTTCGCGAGACACGTCATCGCGTACTTGTGGCCGCTCCTCGTCGTCTCCTCGGGGGTCACGCACGAGATCTGAACTCCCAGGTGGACCGGGAAATCTGTTTTCTTCACTGTCAGAAACGCTTCTTTCTCACACACACACACGTTTCACTCTATACACACCGTTCTTCTGGTGCAGGACCGTGATCTTGTGCACCACCGCGCTCTGCAGCGCCGCCGAGGTCATCCCTTGGTCGGGGGTCGTCTCAAAGACCTCATTCACGCCGAAAACCTCGCCGATCTTGCCACTGATGGGTGTCCAGGTGGCAGCCTCAATCCCGGTCCGGTTGAAATGGTCCATCGAGCCCGTGATCTGAACGAGTACTCGCCGGTTTACCTGCACAACTTGCTTCTGATCCTGCATGGAAATGTCAACATTATTCGCCTCAGCATTTGTCTGCATCGCTACCCGAACGGACACCAAGCTTATATACACATATGCTCACTTTCACACACTCGTCATTCCACTTCCGTCATCCGCTCCCGGGCGTACACCACCATAATAAAGCCGACCTCTAAAACTGTCTTCGCTGTGACGCTCAGGAAACTGTAACGGAGGGCGGCGGTGGCCCAGCGCTCCGCGCGTATCTTTGCTATATTACTCTTCTCTGTTTCCGCCCTAAAGTCCTGTAAATCACCACGCATGGTCCAGATTTGAAGGCCTTGCACCACACCGAACGATGCGAAGAGAACCATCTGCGACCACACGAGGAAATACACCGCCCCGGGAATGCTTGCGCCAGCATAGTCACATTTGTTCAGGTTATCATCCTGGCGATAAAATCGGATCATAATCGTCACCCAGATCAGGACAAAAAATGCCAGACACGACACATAGAGTATCGCGAGCTTGTATCCTTTGTACGTGGACTTCTCCGACACAGCCTTGTCACGCTTAATGGCGCGCTTATAGAAGCTGTCAATCCGCTTTTCATTCAGATACCCCAACAAGACGAGCGCGCCCTGGAGCCCCATTAGGTTCCACAGCGTCGCCTCGTTGTTGATAAATACTGACGTCGCAATCAGCAGGATCTGAAACGGCGCGGTCAGGGCGTATTCCAGCCACCGCCAGAAGTCTGGACGGAGGGGGTTATACTTGAAATAATCCCACCATTTCCAAAGGTTGAATGGAGTATCTGAAATATCAGGAGACATAAGAGGACCACTCGGGGTGTCCCCCCTTACACTCGGTTCACTCGACTCATATCGGGCCCCCTGGAACACAAAGGAAACCAGGAAAATCCAGATCAATACCACCCACGGAGAAAAGGACCCCGCGGGCTCGATCACCGCAGAGCCAATGTATCCCTTATCATCCCACGTCCTGTTCTCATAGTGTAGATTAAACTCTTTCTTCTCACAAAACCCGTCCAACGACGTCTCCAGACTTTGAAATGCATCATAGACCGCTAAGCCTTTCTCCGTGGCAGGGGGGACGACAAACATGTTCTCCTTCCATAACGGAATGAAACTGGTCCTAAACCTCATTTCTGGCGATGCAAAATCATTGAGGGTTCCTTTTGGAGGCCAGAATCCAAACCCGATTGCTACGATCAGGTTGGCGAGTGAGATCCATGAACTTACACGATCCAGATTCCTAATTAAGGATCTCATTTCCCCACCCTTTTCAGAATCCCTATACGCGTTCTCGCCATCTTCTACCGTCGAATTACCGCCCATCTTCACTAAAAACGGGTTTCTCTCCCCTGTCGACACTATACTACCTTTCCCCCGCGTCCGCGAGGGGTGCATCGAGGGGATGTCGAACGCGCGCATTGGGGGAGGGGGGAGATCAGTTAAATACGCAAGATTTTGTAGAATCGCCGCTTTATAAAAAAACGACGAAAGGGTGCTCTGAACTATCACGGACTCCCGATTGGACCACCGGGCGAAGCCTGAGGGCACTGGGGAGGGACCGGGAGATCCGGCCACTCCCCCTTTTCCTTGTGAAGCGTCGTCGTCGTACCATTGTTCTCACTCCCACAGCCCTTATTACGAATGCACCTTCCACAAGCCTTCTCAAAACCCTGTGGTAGTGGGTTCGGTGGTGGTGGAAGACGCGGTGGTGACCTATCTCGAGGTCGCATCACGGGACCAGCTCCAGCCAATGGGTGGTCGAGATTCCGGTTGACACGAACCCGAACATTTCCCGGACAGCACTTCGAGCCGATTTGAATCATTACGACAGACCACAAAAGGGTCATGCCGAACCACCCGCAAAACCACGTCGCGACTGACAAGTCATTAACGTATTCCCACTGTGTCGTGAACGAAGCGATGAATCGCTCAAAGAACGGACAGGTCCACCAGGGCCATTTTATGCGTGAATATCCACTCGCAATGTACAGCCCCTGCACTAGGATCCAGTTGTATGGGTGTTCCTGATATATCTCCCAATAATCCGCACCCAACAGAATCCAAACGGTGTCTCGATTGAATTCGACCTGGACTACCAGTTTAAACATCGTCCAAGACATGAAGAGTAGGTGGAAGATGAACATGACGCAAAGCCAGCTCAAGCAGATGCCCACTAAGGACATAACCCAGTAGCGCGGTCTCGGGTCGGTGCACAGAAACTGCCACAAGTGCTTTACCGGAGGGCTCAGCACGCAATACACCTTCCGGGCTGACAAGATCAGCTGGCGCTGAACATACCGTGCCAGAGGGTGAGGGTGATGGTTGAGAGCGATATACGCAGCGAGAGCGCCAAACATGGCGAGCGCGAAGAGCAGGCTGAGCATAAGCCAAGTCGGGACGGGCAGGACTCCGAGAATCATCTCTCTTTGGGGTCCCGCCACCCAGCACAGCTCCAGTCTTATATACTAAAAAAAACATCGCCGGGGGTCGCGCATGGCATAAGCCAATCCCCATAAATGCCCACCAACATCCGCCAGAACCTCCCCGAAAACGTCATCTCCATCCTCAACCTCGTGAAGCGCTACCGCCGCGAGGCGTCCGAGAACCCAAACTTCAACACCCCGGAGGCCCTCGAAGACCTGGAAACACACCTCTGCGACCTCCTGAGCTCGCTCATCTCCAGCCCGCTCACCGGCCGCATTTTCCTGCAGCCGCCGGCGGCCTACACCTCTGAAAAGGTCGCCTCCGACAGCCTCCACGCAAACCTGGTGTTGGACTAGAACGCTCACGCCATGCCAGCGCCCTGAGGCTCGAGAACCGACCCGCAGATGCCTTGGTAGAACCCGCGCGTCTGCCGCGCTATCCCGGCCCCTATCTCGTCAACGTAGTCGGTGGCCATGTTCTGCAGGCCCTGCGTGTAGATCATGCTCCCGCCGTACAGGAACGCGGGCATCATGAAGGACACCAGCGCCGAGTTCTCGAAGACGAGCTCGTCCGAGAACGACACCTTAAACACCAGCTGGATGAAGATGTACACGGGCCAGCTCAACGCCACCGCCGTCGAGCCCACTTTCATGCTGTCGACGGCGCTCTGCACGGCCCCGGCCGCTGGCGCGGCCAGCTGCAACGGCGACGATGCGGACACTGTGCTCAGCATCGTCAGCCCGAGCACACACCCGCGCAGCAGGAAGACGTGGTGGTCCTTCAAGCACGTGTTCCGCGGATACAGCCGCAGACACGTCTGGCCGGGCTCGCGCTTGACCACGACCCCAATCTCCGACCACCACGTCGCCGCAAAGAGGAGATACACCGCGGGACTGCACTGCGCCAGCATCCTGGTGCAGCTCACCACGATCGGCGACTCCTTCTCCGCTAGGTAGTAGTAGTGGATGCCCAGATTGAACTCGAGCATGCGGTACATGACACTCGTCGCGTTCGCATAGAAGACGTTTGTGTCGCTGTTCATCATGGCAAAGAGTGTAAAGAGCGTGATGCCGCACAGCGCCATCACCCCGATGATGAAGTTGGCCAGCTCCCCGAACCGGTTCCGGATAAACTCATTCGTCTTGTACGTGCCGTGGACCGACATGAGACACCACACAAAGCTCTGCACGGGCCACAGGGACACGTTGAGCGAATGGGGGGAGGCCACGCTCTGCCGGGTGTCGAGCACGCGCAGGCCCGTCACGCCCTCCAAAAGAGTCAGCGCGATGTCGTGTGCGTGGAACCGTTCCTTCATAAACTTGTCAATGCTCCCGAAGAAGAGGACCAGGAGTAGACTCAGCCACATGTTCCCAAAGATCTGCGCCACCACCCGCGCACACAGATACTTCCACGATTCCAGGCCAGCACTGCTGTACACGTACATCGACACAAAACCGCCGAGCACAAAAAAGCACGAGGTGATGTCAATGGTGATGATGTCAGTAGCCAGCAGAATCACGTCGATGTTCGACCCCTCGAAACTCATGTAGTTTGAGGAACTCACTGTCACAGCAGTCGTGACGAGGTAGATGACGACACACCAGTGACACATGCGGACCATGTGCACAAACCGACTCTCGTCGCTACTGTCCTCGAATTTGATGCGCAGGGCATCCGCGCTCGCCTCTGCCCCCGCCCCCGTCTCTTCCTCTGGGATCGAGACCAGCCCCGTCGTCTCACTCCCAGACCTTTCCGTTTCCATTTTTTAGCCACATTTTGCATGTATATACGACCGCCCCTTAGTCTTTCCCAAAACACGATGTTCGACGTTCCCCCACCCGGCCCCCACGCCATGCACCCGCTCGTCATCTTCGATCGCCTCGTCGTCTCTAACCTCGGGCCCCACGCGGTCTTTGAGTTCCTGCCCATGTCACGTCCCCAGCCTCTCCGCGAACTTTGAGACTTTTTACGACATTGTATCCGTATATGAGAGCCCGCACTTCCGCCGGTAAGCATGCCCGTCGGCAAGAAACAGAAGACGTCTCATTCCACCGGCATGGACGCGCTGGTCGATGACGCCAAAGAAAAGAGGCGGAAGACCTCGTTGCGCTCGTACTATAAACGCCAGGCGGAGCGCTCGCAGGAGGAGCAGGACCGGTTCAAGGCCCAACGCCGCGAGCGGGAGGCCAAGCCAGAGAACAGGCTCAAGAAGCGCGAGAGGATGGCGAGACTGCGGCTGGAGCAGGACTACGGCATCATTGAATCTCACTGACTGTGTTTTATTGAGAGTAAAGATTAGTCACCTACAACGACTGTGTCATCAGCATGATATCGATTTGCTCATGTGCACGGCCACCGTTGACACACTTCGCAAACACGCGAATCTTGTCCGCATAGTGGTCCTCCCCGTTCTCGTCGAGCAGATACGGCTTCGGGTACGCAATGTTCCGCTTCGCCGACCCCGGTCCGGTGCCGGGCTCTCCGTAGCTGTCCTCCGCGCCCAGCTGGCGCTTGTGGAACTGGTCGCGCAGCTGGTCCTGAGTGCTCAGCTTCGGCGGCCGCATGTACTCGTCGATCGTCGCGTTATTGCCGTTGAAGAGTAGGTTCGCGCCCTTCTTCCTCGTCCCGGACGGGTGCATGCCGTGGTCGCGGTGGAACGCGTTCGCCTCGAAGTCGAAGTAAAACTGCAGCACCTGGCCGGCCCGACACTCGAAATGGCCGTTCATGACCGTCGCCATGCCACCAATCAGAATCGACGACACCGTGTCGCCGGAGAGCGAGCTCGCGTACGCGATGCCGAGCGCGTAGCCTTGGGCCGTGAAGTAGGGCATGTTCAGCACCTCGGTCATGGCCTTCCTCGAGTCGTCGCCGCTCCTGTGGTTGAAGGCCCGCTTGAACTCGGCCTCGTTCTTGCAATGGCCGACAATCTTGCTCTTCGTGCGGATAAAGTCCCGCCCGGTCTTGCCCTCGGCATACAGGCCCAGCAGCACTCCTTTCGCCGTCGTTGTCATGTCCCCAAGCGTGCTGACAACCGACGGGTAGGCGAAGTTTGAGTTCAGAATCGTCCCCTTCTCCGTCAGTGGCTGTGACACGTTCAGCACCAACTCGTCTGCCACACTCATGTCAGTACACGGAAGGGTTCAAAAACAGTCAATATCACATGCCAGACCTTTATGCACGCAGTATTTCATCTTGTTCGTGTGCAGGGTATTTCGCGCATTTGCCTGGTCACAGCACCACGTCGCCATCAGCGTATCGTTCAGCTTGCAGGCCATGATGTGTTTGCTAGAGGAATCAACTCGAGTGCCCGTCGAGGACGCGAGGCCGGGAAAAGACGGACCACCATAATTCGCCATAGTGCCCAAATCTGACTTTTGCTTATATATCATTTTCTGCTGCCTTCACTAGACACGCCAAACAAACCCGTATACACTTGCAGCGCCTTCATCGACCGGCAAAGCGAAATGAGAATGAGGGCGTCCCTGTAATATGTGGATTTTTTTGACAGGTGGCGCATCACGACACTCAAGGGATGCACCCGCGTGCTCTGCGTATGCGCATTCGCCACGCTCACATGCGCATGCAGCTGAAACACCGACGGCGTATAGTGGAAGAAGATCCGGTACTCACTCGCGTGCGAGGCCTTCAGATTCATCTCCAGGAACTGCATCGTCGAGCTCTGCACCCGCCGCAGCATCGCAATGTGCTCCCGCCGCAGGTCCCGGATCGTTCGTAGCTTTAGGTCCTTGAACAGGACCAGATACCGCTCGTCCGTGCCGGGGTGCAGATCGCGGCAGAGCATAAACTCGTTTGTGTCGATGTACACACACTCCTTGTCGCTCCCGCCCTCCCCTCGTATTAGCTTGTAAATCCACTGCTTGTCCTTGTCAATGCATCTCTGCTTGATATACTCCTGCATCTCTGCTGACCCGTATATCTCGGGGGAACAAAGCGCGACTTCTTTCATGATTACAAGTGTGGACTAATACCTTATATTCATGTGTACACCTTACACGATTACATCGACTAATTATTCAAATCTCGTTTATTCATATTCACACCTCAGAAACGACTGACACTCGACGCGAAGTCGTCCCAAATGCTCGGGCCTCCGGTGTCCTCCACACTGCCCCGGTCCAGCTGGTCCTCGGCCTTGCCCTTCCCGCCAACCACCCGGCTCTCGGGACTGGCATACAGGCCGTCCACCCGCTCCTTCAACGCCTTGTTCTCGCGCGAAATCTCGTCTAGGTCATGCAACTGACGCGCATGCAGGGAGCTCGCCGCAACCATCATCTGCCACACGCCGTTGTCCTCTGCCGACTGACTCACGAGCTTCTCCAGACCGCCCTTGAAGTCGTGCTTTACCTTGTCGTCCTTGGTCTCCACCGCATCCATCCATTTCTTCATAAGAGTGTCCAGAGCACTCTGCATGCCCTCGCGCGTTTTCTGGCTCAGCTTGCTGTTGCGCTCGTTCGCGTCCTTCAGCGCCTTCTCCAGGTCTTGCTTCGACACCTCCAGTTGCTTGATATGAGCCAGAATATTCGACATCTGGGGCGTGTTCTCGGTGGTGGTCTCGGGCGCGGTCTTCTCCTCTTTCCCATTCGTGTCAGCATTCGCGTCACTCATTTGCTCGATCCGCGGCGACTCCTTATATACACATTGGTTGATAATACTATATAATATGGCCACGGACACTAACAATGCCACAGCCTGAAAACTGGTCCGACCTCATTGACATCCACCAGCGCCTCGATTCCACCATCATGTTCACCATGATCCGCTTCGTGTACGGCATCTTCGAGACCTCATTTCCCGACAGCGACATCGCCATCGTGTGCGCCGTCGCCCTCGTCATCTCGGGCCTCGGAATGCGCTTCCGAGTCCACCTCGGCACGAGGCTGCTCTTCCAGGTCACATTCTCCCTCTCCTCCGCCCTCCTCTCGCAGGCCGTCATCAACATCGCCACGAGGAACTCGCGGCTCATGACCTTCTCCATCCAGTCCACGCCCCGCCTCCTCATCGACTTTGTCGTCGTCACCTCCCTCCTCCTCGGCGCGTCCGTCATCCCTCAGAGCATCCAGAGCCTGCCGTACATCAACC
>MDSX01060058.1_pt1 | contig 22768 bp, 20 predicted proteins | sample 811141 | NCBI WGS metagenome assembly MDSX01 (sample SAMN05326642, study PRJNA326480) | marine metagenome | isolation source: seawater | place: Atlantic Ocean: South East | collected 2010
CTAACGTCTTGGAGGGTGTGAATATTTTTATCTGCAATAAGAAAAACGCTACCACCTTTACCTCCATTTCCACCATTTGGACCACCTTTAGGTATATATTTCTCTCTTCGAAAGGAGATGCAGCCCGAACCACCATTACCTGACTGTAACTCAATAACTGTATAATCGATAAACATAATATATCATATCAATCTATAGTTATTAAAGGAGCAATGCTAAATAAGTTACATGTTATTAATTATTGCTTTTCCAAAACCAGAACACGATACTTTTTCAGCTCCTTCCATTAGGCGATGGAAATCATAGGTTACTGTCTTATTTTGAATAGAAGTCTCGATACCATGGATAATTAAATCTGCTGCTTCTTGCCAACCTATATACTCAAGCATCATAACGCCTGATAAAATAACGGAAGATGGATTTACCATGTCTTTTCCAGCGTATTTAGGCGCAGTTCCATGAGTAGCTTCAAATATTGCGTGACCTGAGGCATAATTAATATTAGCTCCTGGGGCTATACCGATACCTCCAACAATAGCAGCTAATGCATCTGATATATAGTCACCATTTAAATTTAGTGTACAAATGACATCATATTCTGAAGGGCGAAGTAGGATTTGTTGCAAAAAAGCATCAGCAATAACGTCTTTTACGATAATCTCATTACCGTTATCATTAATTACTTGCCATGGTCCACCTTCGTAATCAGATGAGCCAAACTCTTTTTTAGCGAGATCATAACCCCATTCTTTAAATTTGCCTTCTGTAAACTTCATAATATTACCCTTATGAACTAGGGTCACAGATTTTCTATTGTGATCTACGGCATATTTTAATGCTGCTCTAACAATTCGCTCTGTACCTTCTACAGAAACTGGCTTTACACCAAGGGATACAGTATCTGGAAACCTGATATTGGTAACGTTCATTTCATTTATTAAAAAATTTTTCACTTTTTCTACTTCTTCAGTTCCATGCGACCATTCTATACCGGCATATATATCTTCAGTATTTTCTCTGAAAATAACCATATCTACCAAAGAAGGGTCTTTTACGGGTGAAGGTACACCTTTAAACCAAGTTACGGGTCTTACGCATGCATATAAATCTAGAACTTGTCTTAATGTAACATTTAATGAGCGCATGCCTCCACCAACGGGAGTCGTCAATGGTCCCTTAATTGCAACCATGTATTGTTTAATATTTTCTAAAGTTTCATCTGGAAGCCAGGAGTTTTTCAGATTGTAAGATTTTTCACCTGCAAAAATCTCCTTCCATATAATTTTCTTTTGATCCCCGTATGCTTTTTTAACAGCAAAATCAAAAACCATTTGAGATGCGCTCCAAATATCAGGACCTATTCCATCTCCTTCAATAAATGGGATTATTGGAGTGCTCGGTACAACTAACTTATTATTATCAAAAACTATTTTATTACCATGTTCCATATATATTATTTCTTACTCTTCTTTTTTGTTGAATTTTTATCAGGTTTTTTATCTTCCGATTTTCCTGAATTTTTTGATTTATTTTTAGCATAGTCCGTTAGATAAAATCCACTACCTTTAAAAATTAGTCCAGTTCCACCACTAACTAGTCTCCGTAACTTGTTATTGCAAACCGAACATTTTTGAATAGGGGCATCAGACATAGATTGAAAGAACTCATATGTCTTATCGCATTTTGCACAAAAATAATCATAAGTAGGCATAATCAGTGGTGAAATCTAAAACGAAAAGCTGACTTTTAACAGTCTGTATAACTAGAGGATAATAATTTAATTGAATTTTGCTTTTAAGGCAGACAGAACGTTTAAGGGAACGTATTTAGCTATATCCCCATTAAGCTTAGATACATTTTTAACCATAGAGGAATTAATATGAACATATTTATCCGATGTTACCATAAGCAAAGTCGAAACATCTGGGTTTAAATGATTATTCATAGTTGCCATTTGAAATTCAAATTCAAAATCAGATACGTGCCTTAACCCCCTGATTAGTCCGCAGGCATTGTGTTCTTTTGCAAAATCTGCTATTAGGCCTTCGGTCGATAAAGTTTTAATATTTTTTAGGTGAGAAGTTGCATTGTCAGCTAAATCCATGCGTTCTTGTATAGAGAAAAGTGGGTTTTTGTCAATATTGACAGCTATAGCTATTATAACCTCATCAAAAATACGAGAAGCTCTTTCAACTATGTCTATATGGCCCATATGTATAGGATCAAAGGTACCTGGATATATAACAATCTTATGATTCATTTTTCCAAAAATTTAACTGTGTGTCACCAAACTCTCTAATTCTAAATGGTGCATTAGAGAATTCTTGTGGAGCAGATTCTAAAATAAATAATCCATTGTCATATAGCATGTGTAACGCCTGATCAATGATTGATTCTAAATTTGTTGAATTATAAGGTGGATCAGCAAAAATAACATCAAATTTTCTGTCTTCTTTTAAAAATCTAATGGCATCGTCTTTACGTATTTTGCAGCGTTCATTTTTTACGCCTAACAACGAAAAGTTAATTTTTAATAACGCATTAGCGCGTAGACTTTTTTCAACAAAAACTACGTGCTTTGCAGATCTACTATAAGCTTCAAAACCAATGATACCTGTACCTGAAAATAAATCTAAAAACGTTTTATTCTGTAAGTCACCTAAAATATCAAATAAGCTCTTTCTCGCTAATGAGGTAGTTGGTCTGTAGGGCGCATTTTTTACAGTTTTAATACGTCTCCCCTTTAGGCTTCCAGCATGAATTTGCATAGCTAATACCGATAAATGGTATCAATTATCACTGTAATTCAGAAAAGTTATAAAGAGCCTCTTGATTTGCGGTTTACTTGCGTAAGAGTTATTCACAGTGACTTTTTCCAAAACAAGGTTTGAGCCATTAAAAACCATGTAGTTAAGTATATTTTTGAATGAGCTAAATTTTCTAGTTGAAACTATAATTGGCGTGTGCTCTAGGGCATTGCGAGAAAAAGAGTCGAGTTTTTTTATATCAATATCGTTTAGCGTATTAAGATAATCAAGAAATTCGTTTAACGATACCTGATCTGCGAATTTTAAAGTCTCATTGAAATATGGATCATATTGCACTAAATATCCAAATTCATACAAGTCTTTACCTTCAACTTGTCGCAATGAATAGTTTAAAATACTACCAATAGTATCAACGGGAAATATTGAATCCTTAGAGCCGGCAAGCAAAATATCTAACTTGCCATTTCCTGCATCAAAGCTATTAATTTGACTACTGTCAATAACTGAAGACAAAATAAATGAACTATTCACCAAACTTTGAGATCTAAGAAATGAAACTTCATCAAAGAGATTTGTATTTAAAGTAGGATTACTTTTTGTTTCATTAGATGATATTGCGGGTGAAGGAGGGTTTAGAAAAATTTGAATCTCAGATTCTAGCCTATCATAAATAGCAGGTAGATCTTCTCTAAAAATAACAGCAGTCAAAGCGCCAAAGAAAAATAAGTAGGCAAAAAATTGTTGAAAACTTGATTTTTTTCTTTTTGAGGGTTTTTTTCTTTTTTTATTTTTTTCATCTAGGTCTTTTTTATCATCAATAGTTTCTTTCTTTGGGGCGTGAAGACCTGGGCTGCTGAAAAAATTCAGAGAATGACCTACGACGTCGCCATGGATCAAAGCTGTTGAAACTGCCTGTGAAAAAAGCGTTAGCTCTTTTGGGATTTTTATATCGTTTTTTTTGATATTCTTAAATGGTTCAACTTGACGAATACGCTTTCCTTCAAAATGGGATTTTCTGCGATAGGAGATTTTTCCTGGGATGATAATTTGGCCTTTGAATATATCATTTTCATTCACAGATCCATCATATGAGGACAATCTCCATTTATTTTTTGTAAACTTAGCATCACCATGAGTAAAAGAGTTTTTAGAATAATGATAGTATTCGTAACCACTTTTATCGTTAATCAATAACGTTATACCTCTACTCGGATTTAGCCCATAAAAGACACTACTCTCGGTGCCCATCCAAATTGGATTACCACCTAATTCCTGAATTGATATTTTTAATGTCTCTGTTAATATTGAAGAAACTTTGAGAGAATAAACATTTTTGATTTTTTCTGAAAATGACTTACCGAAAAATTCGTCACTAGACTCATCATCTTTAATGAATCGTTGACTTATTGTCCACTTTGATAATTCCCAACTATCGGCTTCAGACATTTCTTCATCAGGATAAACAACTGCTGTAGAACAAAAACTATCAGGGATAGTGACATGAACTTGTTCGCCTTCAAATGAAAACTTCTTTTTCTGAAGCTGAAGCACTGTGTTTATTTCATTTACAAGTTCTCGACTGCTAGGGTTGTCAGATATTTTTTTTGATTTGTAAGGTACATAGGAGGCTGATAATAAAACTGGCCTACCATTATCGTTTTCCCATTTAATGCATTGAATATGCTTACTAGATACTAAAAGATGTATCACTGATATGTTCTACCTATCCCAGCTTTTAGAACCATCATCTATAAAGCCATGATTACCAGCTTTAAAAGCAAATAATGCATATCTTCTCCTGACAATAGTCTCTTCAATTGGGCTTTCGACACGAACAGAATTACCTTCATCTTTAAGTGATATTAAATACGGTTTTTCTGAGACTGGGCAAAAATACATGGCTGAATCTGGCATATAAGTATCATAATAATTAATAACCTCCACTCGCTCGGTTGGCACTTCCTCAACAAGCTCAACGAAATTAGAATCAGACGTAAACTTAGTTAATAACTTTTTCTGGACATAAGAGGTGTCGTTTCGAGATAAATCTTCAGAATACATAACGATTGTTGAGATAGTGTCTGATATTGTGTCTCTGCGCATCATTGGAAACCCAAAAGTTGTATCAAATTCAATATCATAGCCTTTGGGAACGTTTACATTGAAAGACCTGCTATTTAGGGTTATTGATTGATTGCCAATGTAAGTTGAATCACCAGATAAAGAGTCTCTTACAGAATTAACTACTTCCACTGCCCATAAACCGTCAGAAGTGTATTCACCCATTACGGATTTGTAAAAACTCTGTACATCATACATATTCTCCATGTAAAATTGGCTTTTATTTTCATACGACTCCTCTTCATCCCATATCGCCCTTGGTACATAAATACTGATTATAAGAAAAATAAAAGCTAAAACTATACCTAGCTCTAAAAAATCAGATACGGTTTTTCTTTTTTCATTTGATAACTTATTAAGATTGTCGTTCATATTTTGTTCAATTCAATAGTAATTAATTAAAAGTGTTTATTCAATTCTGATAGATAATACAATTTATATTTACAAACATACGTTAGTCTAGTGAATTATAAAATCAATCTAGCTCAATACGTCTGAATTTTGGATTTGTATCATTATTGGTATTCTTAAAGTCATCCAGAAGTTTTTTTTGTTTTGAAGATAGTTTTTGTGGTGTATCTACGTGAACACGCATCAATTGATCTCCTCTAGAAGATCCCCTCATTCTTGGAAAGCCCTTACCCCGCATTCGTAATAACTGTGAAGATTGAATTCCTGGGGGAATTTTAAGTTTTGCTTTTCCGTCTAATGTAGGCACTTCAACAGTTAATCCTAAGGCTGCATCATAAAACTGTATAACAATCTCTGCAATTACGTCTTCGCCATTACGGGTAAAAACAGTATGCTCTTCTTCCTCGAAGAAAATAATTAAGTCGCCAGATTGATAGCCTTTTGGGCCTTTATTGCCTTGCTGGTTTAGTGTCATATAATTACCGTGAGATACACCAGAGGGTACTTTAATTTTTATTTCAACATCTTTACGGGTAAGACCACTACCACCACAACTATTACATGGATTTTTAATAATTTGACCAGTACCTGTACAAATTGGACATTCTCTTACGGAAACAGATTGACCAAAAAAAGATTGGGAAACCTGGCGTACTTGTCCTGCCCCATTGCATTGCTCACAAGAGGTTGGCATGGTGCCAGATTTAGCTCCGCTACCAGCGCATGGATCGCAATGCTCTAGGCGTTTTATTTTCAAAGTCTTACTAACGCCGTTGTAAATATCAACATAAGATAGCTTTAGGCTTACTTTCAAATCGCGCGCTTTTTTAACTCTTGACCCTCTACCACCACCGAATATCCCTCCGAATGGATCAAACCCATCACCAAAAATATCTCCAAAATTATTCAATATATCTTCCATAGACATCCCGCCTTGGAAGCCCTGTGCCCCAGCGCCGCCCACACCAGCATGGCCAAATTGATCATATTGTTGACGCTTTTGATCATCCGATAAAACAGAATAAGCTTCGGCCGCTTCTTTAAATTTCTTTTCAGCCTCTGCGTCGTTAGGGTTTTTATCAGGATGATATTTCATGGCGATTTTACGGTATGATTTTTTTATATCATCGGAACTTGCACTTTTTTGTACGCCTAAAATATCGTAATAATCTCTCATGATGGTGTTTGGTTTACTACTACCTTAGCATGTCTAATTACTCGATCTTTATAAATATATCCCTTTTCAAAAACCTCTAGGATTTCATTTTCATTTTTACCTTCTTCGTTTCTAATCATAAGAGCATCATGTAATTCTGGGTCCAATGTATCGCCAGGATTAGCAAATGTTTTTACATTTCTGTTAGAAAATTCTTTTTCAATCTTATTCATGATCAAAGTTATACCGTCAACTAATTTTTTAGTATTCTCATCATTGTTATTAGATAAGGCACTATTTAACCTCTCCAAATCATCAAGAACTGACAAAAATTGCTTAATAACTGACATACCTTCGTAATTTAAAAGACTGACAATTTCCTTGTCTTTTCTTTTTCTAAAGTTATCGAATTCTGCTTTAAGCCTTAAGTGCTTTTCACTGCCTTCATGAAGTGATGTTTCTAATTCAGCGATAGTATTTTTAAGTTTTTCATTAGGGGATAGCTTTTTTGTTTTTTTTATAGGTGTTTTTGTTGTTTTTTTAGATGGCATCTTGCACAACCTTTTTAAATGTATTCAGAATGTTTTTGACATTTATATAATTAAGTCTTTTTGGACCAATAATTCCGATTCTACCTGACATAGCATTAGTTTGAAATTTTGACGTAAGGATTGCGCAATCTTTGAACATTTTATCTTTATTCTCTCTTCCGATGAGATCATAATCACTGCTAGTGTCAAAATGATTATTTAAATATCCATTTAAATAGGTTTTTTCTAAAGCTGGTAAAATTTGCTGTAAATTTGTAATATTTTGAAATTCTGGTTGATCAAGCAATACATTTATTGGTGAGGTATATATCAACTTATTATTTGAAATAGAGAAATAGGAAAAACGCTCATTAATAAGTATCTGTACAAGTTCATGGTTGAATATTAATGTGTCATTTAGTCTATCTGTTATGGTATTTTGAATATCATTCAAAGAAAGACCTGTCAGTCTATCTTTAAGCAGGTAGGTAATGGAATCGATGTATTTATTTGCAATTTTAATATCTAAGTCCAAAACGATTGATTTAACTAGACCATTTTCTGTTGCAAGAACAAGCATTACGCGACAATCATTTAACTCAACTAGTTCAATGTCCTTTAATATGCTATTATGATAATCTGTTATTGTTACAACACCAAACATATTGCTAAGTCTAGAGACCATTAGGGCGGTCGCATTCAGAAGCTCATCAACATTGCTAGAAATTGTTTTTAATTCATCCTCCAGGTTTGTTAGTTTACCAACAAATGAAGAGCTAGCAGTGTTAATAGTGTTAATATAGAATCTATAAGCAAGATCAGTAGGAATTCTACCGCCGGATTTATGAATCTGTTTTAAAAAACCATCTTTTTCTAAACTGGACATAACGTTTCTAATGGTTGCAGAGGATATGCTGATACTTATATTATTTTGTACGAATTTTGAAGAAATGGGGGAGCAAGTATTTATATACCCTTCAACAATCGCGGTAAGAATAATTGAAAAACGTTTATCTAGTTTCTTGTATTTCTGAATTGACATAATAGGAAATTAAATGATTTTTACTGCTTGAAACAATTGATGTCTAATGTTTATTTAAGGAACCGAGATATCGCTCTGTTTGCACCAATGAAGCCAACCAATAGCGATAGAGAAAGAAGTACTTGAAAAATAAATATTTGGTCGTAGTAAATATCAAATTTTGTTAAATCGTATATTAAGTATTTGCTAAAGTTTAAAATTCCAACAATTGTATAAAGCGATAAAACTGTTGCTAAGAGCCCATGAACCAATCCTTCAATTATAAAAGGTCCTTTGACGAACCATTTAGTTGCTCCAATTAACTGCAATGACTTAATAAGTTCTTTCTTAGATAAAACCGTTAACCTGACAGTGTTGGAAATTATAAATACAGCAATAATAAGCGTTACCGAAACTATAACTACCATTATTTTTAAAAAGGTTTCATAATAATTTTCAATTCTTGATATCAGCTTTCCCTGATGATTGATTTCATCAACTTCACGATATTTTCGCAAATTAGATATTATTGGCTTTATATCAATACGGGTAGGCCAATCTTTTTTTAAATTTATAACACAGCTAATTGGCAGAGGATTGTACCCTAAAATACTTAGTATATCATCACCAAATTGTGATTTAAATATTCTTTCAGCATCTTTCTTTGAAATTACAGTTATTGAATTAACACCATTTATAGATTTAAAGTCTTCAATTAGGTCTGCCACTCTAGCTTGGGTCACTCCTTCTTTAAAAAAAACTTCTATCTTATATTTATCTCGAAGGTATTCTATTAATTTATTTGTGTTTTGACTAACAATTAGCAATGAACCTGATACTATGAGGGTCAAGTATATTGAGAATATAGATGATACCGCTGATGACTTATGTCTCCATACATTTTTAAATCCCTCAGCGAATATAAATATAAACTTGTTCATCTATTGCCTAACGGATCCATTTTGCATTTCGACAATTCTGTGTCCTCTGCTTTTGATTAAATTATAATTATGGGAGGCCATTAAAATAGATGTTCCTTCTTTACTGATTTCCTCCATCAATTTAATAAGCTCAAAAGAGGCTACCGGGTCAAGGTTTCCTGTAGGTTCATCAGCTAAAATAATATCTGGGTCTTTTATTAGCGCTCTAGCAATACATGCGCGTTGCTGCTCTCCTCCCGATAATTCAAAAGGATAATGCTTCTCTTTTCCTTTTAAACCAATTTCATCTATAGACTCACTTACTAACTCTACTATCTCCTCTTTGTCGTAACCAAGAACATGTAGAGGTAATGCTATATTTTCAAAAAGATTACGATCTTCAAGAAGGTGATAATTTTGAAAAATAACACCTACGCGCCTCCGAAGATAAGGAACCTTTCTCTTCTTAATGGTTTGAGAATCAAATTTATCGATAATGATTTTTCCAGCTTTTGGAAACAGGTCCATATATAAAAGTCTTAGTATAGTAGTTTTACCGGAACCAGTAGGACCAATAAGGAAAACAAATTCACCATCATTTATAGTGAGATTGATATTTGAGACACCACCTCCTTTTGAATAGCTATATGATACATTATCTATTTTTATCATAGTTATAATCTAATGTTAATAAACAAATTTAAAATAGTAGATAAATAAATAAGAAATAACCTGCCAACATAGCCAAAGAAATAGATCTTTTAATTGGTTGTTTTAATTGTGATATAACAAGGATTAGCAAGCCATAAGCAATCATTACGCCAACTTGAAATCTAATATCTATCCATTTAGCGTTTAGTGGCTGAATAACTGATGTAACACCCAGTACGCACAGAATGTTAAAGATATTTGAACCAATTATATTTCCAATCGAAATGGCGCTTTCTTTTTTGTAGGCGGCCATAACAGACGTTGCAAGTTCCGGTAATGATGTTCCAAATGCTACAATGCTCATACCTATAACCACTTCAGAAATACCAAAATACCTCGCAATAAATACTGATCCATTAACAAACAAGTCAGCGCCCAAAGAAAGTCCAACTATCCCAAAAATCACAAACAAAATCATTTCTACAAAATTATCACCTTCATAATCTTCAATATCAATATCACCCTTACTTGGTTTTTTTATGCTATAAATAATGTAAAAAAACAGAGTATTTACAAAAAAAGCTCCTTCAAATTTGCTCAATCTTCCATCTAGTGAAAAAAATACAAAAACAGTACAGGAAAATAAATAAACAAATAAATCCCGCTTTATCAAAGAATACTTCATCGTTATTGGAAAAATAATAGCGCTCAACGATAGAACTAGGCCAACATTTGCAATATTTGAACCTATAGCATTACCAACAGCCAAGGATGAGCTGCCTTGAAATGCAGCATTAAGACTAACCAATAGCTCTGGAAGTGAAGTGCCAAAAGCAACAACAGTAAGACCTATGACGATAGTTGATATGCCATATTTTTCAGCTATTCCAACTCCACCTTTTACTATCCATTCAGACCCTAGGTATAGTAAGATTGATCCAAAAGCCAGTAGAGCAATACTATCTATCATAAATATAATTTATTTTTATTAATGTATTGCCAAACAGATTCCGTTACCATGTATCGAATAGTCTTGTCATCAGCCCATCTATTTCTAATGGTGGTTGAAGAAATTTCGATTCTAGGAATACTAGCAAATTGAATTTTTGCCAATATCCAATTCGGTATATCAGAAGGTCTGAATCCGGGTCTAATAGCAACGATAACTCTACACTCATCAATAATTTTTTTGGTATTTTTCCATTTTTTGAACTGTTTTAATGAATCACTCCCCATCAGATAGAAAAGCTCATTTGAATTGAGACTATTTTGCTCTTTATAGTCAATTATTGTATCAATTGAATATGAAAGACCTTTTCTCTGAATTTCTAAATCCGATAAGATAAAATTAGGATTTTCCTTTATAGCTATCTTTAGCATTTCAAGTCTCTGATCAACCGGTGAGACTTTCATTCCATTTTTGTGGGGGGGTTGGTATGCAGGAACAAAAACTATTTGATCAAAATTTTCAGCTTCAAATATAGTTTGAGCGATAATAAGGTGACCTAAATGAGGCGGATCAAATGTTCCACCAAAAAGGCATACTTTCATTCCAATTCAATCCTGTCAAATACTCGTTTTTGCACAAACCACTCATCAACGAGGTCGTCCATATTGATGTCTTCTATTTTAGTGCGATTATTAGTATAGTAACTAGAGGCTGTATCAAATTCATTTTTTTCTATGTAGCAAGCAATAGTTTTTAAATGAGCAAGCTCAATGAAATCTGTGTCATAGTATAATTCTATAATTTGCTTAAAAGCTAATAGGGCTGCTTTATATTCTTCCATTTTCATATAAAGTATTCCAGAATTATATGCTTTTTCAGATAATTTATTTCTTAGCTGCCTTATATCTAATTCAGCTTTATTTCTTTCATCTGACCCAGGATAATCATCAATAAATTCTTGTAATTTTTCTAACGCTTTTTCACTATAGGTTTGATCATTGAAGTATTTTGGTGACAAAATAAGATAAGCTTCACAAATTCTGTATCTGGCTTTTTCAATAAATGGACTGAAAGGCATTTTTCTAATTAAGCGATCATATTCAGCTATAGCCATTAGATATTCTTTAGAATGAAAAAAAGATTCACCAAGATAAAATAGGCCATCATCGCCTAACTCAGTGTGGGATGCGCCGATGACAACTGCATTGAAATGGTCTTGGGCTTTTATATATTTCTTCTTACCAAGTGCTATTTTACCGCTCTCGAATTCGTCATTGTAATCAATGTCTCTGCGAGCGGTAGTAGTAGAGCAGGAAATGAAGATTAATGTACATATAAATATTATAAATTTCATGACTAGTTTATTTATTTTTGAGTTTAGTTAGTAATATAATTTACCACGATATATTAAACAGAACACCACCTTCATTTAGAGTTCTATAGGGAAGAAATTGAATTGAAAATTTACCAATTTTAGAGTTGATATTATAATTGTTAATAAGAGCATCAAAACCACTAGCTATATGATTTAACATTAGTGAAGATACTGCATAGCGTGCATAACTTGAGTTAATATTGCTTTTGTGGCGGAGATTTCGGTAATAATTTTTCCTTTTTGTAAGAACCACAGATTCAACATCGCCTTTTTCTTCTGAAAACCAATTACCTTTATCATCAAAAGGGTTGTCAAAATCATCAGACCACCCCCCAACGAACTGATCGTACTTTCCAATATTTTCATAAAAATCGCGATCTCTTACAACCAGAATATCTGACCATGAGTGCTGCCTTGAGAGACTTTCAAGGGTATTAGTGTTAAAGTACCTTCCATTAATTTGTAATCCAAGTTTATGTGTTCCCACTATAATATCACTCCAATTATCTGGAAAAATAATTTTCGTATTCTCAAACCATCTTTGTAAATCCCAATGTAGATCTGCATAATTCTCAAAATCACTCTTATAATTATTAGATTTTTTAGTGAAATGTAAATTTGATCCTATCGCAATAGATTCAATTCCAAAAAAAAGAATTGGCTTCCAAAGAGGGTCTTTATTGTTAAGCTGGCCCCAGCCAGGAACAATAAAAGATTTAGCAACATGCGTAAGATTAATCGTACGAAGAGAGTCTTGGTCGTAATTATAGTTATTTAAGTTATAAATATCATATTGAGCATACGTTAAGGAAAAAATTGAAATAATTAAAGCGAATCTGTTCATCAGAAACCAAATAAAACATTAAAATAGATCCTATCATCATCACCATAGATGAGATTAGAGCCATCGCCAATATCAATATTAAACGTGTTCAAGGGTTTATGATACTCTAACCCTATAGCGGTTGGATAATTATAAAAAGAATACCCAGAAATTCTAATATGCACACCGTGTGATTGCTTGGGCACAAAATCATCTACCCTATTCCATGCGTCACCATATTGAGTTTCATAGCCAACTAGAAGATTGTTAATAGACAAAGGTCCTAATGAATAATTTTTCTCACTAAAAAGTGGGAACCTAAGCACGAAGTCAGCTAGCAATAAATCAGTACCCTGTAAACTATAGTAGGGATAACCTTTTATTCCTGTAAAGCCACCACCAAAAAAATGGAAAAATGAATCTGCGTTCAAATTGGAAATAGATCCAATTTTGGTTCCAATTTTTATCGATGCCCTATTGGTTTTTGGTATGTTAAATGAATAGTCACCTTCAAATTTCGACCGAACAAGATCATGTTTTTTAAATGAAGAAGTTAATGTTCCAGAGTCAGAAAGATCTAAACCATCAATGAATTGGTTAAATTCCTTTGCAGTTGACAAATGAACCCTAAGCCCGATAGGGTTAATATTTTTATCAATTCGCTGTTTATATTTTTGAAGAGACCAATTTAAACCAAACTGAGATCCCTTGAAATATTCATAGCCATAGCCGGATTTAAGCTCAGGTCTTTCTTTTATACTTTCTTTAATAGAGGCTCTATATTGTGACCAAATAGAAAAAAGTTCAATTTGACTACCGTAAAATGGTAACCTTGCACCACTCTTAAATTCCAAAAGTCTAAATTTTATATTATTTTTTAAATCATACGCTGAATAATTAACACTTTCTTCTTTATTTCTTGTCATATAGTATGTTTCAAAAAATAATGTTGGAAATAAGTGTTTATACTCCATAATGAAAAAGATATCTTGGTCGAACAGCTTATTAAGTGAAGCGCCTCCGAGTAGATTCACTTTATCTAATATTTCGGAAGAAAAAAAATAAGTACCAAGCTTAAGTCTCTCATAGTCCATTGTAGCGCGTGGCATAAAAAACATTGGTGGAAAATGGTCCACATAAGAAACTGATGTTGTTTTATTATCACCAGAAATATTTTTTGTAAATGATTTATTTTTGCTGTTAAAATCCTTAGAGTAGCCAATTTTTTTAACATTTTGAATTACTACTGAATCAAGAAGCGCTAACTTAAATTTCCCATTTTGGTAGTGGGTATATACAAGTTTACCATTTCTATGATAATCAGGCATGAATGCGCCACCGTTCGTGTTTGTTATGTATCCTTGCTGATTAACTCCAATATAATAAAGATTAAATATACCAGAACGATCATCACTGTATATAATTTCATTGCTAAGGATATCAGGGTTTCGAGCATCCCAACCTTCTGATTCAATGTATTTACCTTGCGTTCCATCATTAAGGTCAAGAAAATAAATCGATTTATTGTGACTTGTTGTCATTTCAAACAATAAACGATTACTTTCTATATCGAGAGTTAAATTATTTAAGATTTCATGATTAGAAAAATCAGACATTTTTTTTGATGAATTTAACTTCAAATCTTTTTTGTATATGTTATGAGTTCCATCTAAGGTAGTTAAATAATAAATAGAGCTATCATTCTTACTAAAAACCGGTGAAAACCCTCTTTCGTCTTTTGATAAACGTTTTTCTTTTTTTGAAATTAGATCGAATTCATATAAATCAAAATACCTAGACCCTGTCTTGTTAGGCATAGCAGATCTTTTTGTGTAAATAATTATATCCTCATTCCATGAAGGTCCAGAAACAACGCCATCCATTATTTTATAATTTTTATTTTCATTTAAATTATAAACAAAAAGGTCTGTAGATCCAAAATAATCATGATCCTGATTGGATAAATAAGCAATCATATCGCCATTATCGTTCCATTTCGGATGAAGGTTTGCCGTTCCCTTTTCATTTAAAAATTTTATATTTATATCATAATTTTTTGATGAAGGAGTTAAGGCGCTATATCGTTTTCTAATAAGATTAATATACTCTCTATAAACTTTTTTTCCGCTTTTCCCTGTCACCTCTTCAATAGATTTACTAACTGAAAAATTAAATGGATTGTTTAATGAGGTCATAATTTCACGTAAGGATGTATCTCCATACGAAGATGCTATAAATTTAGAAAAAGCGAAACCAGAATTATATACCGACTCGTTACCAATACCGCTTTTTCCAAATGTATTTATTTCATTCCATGAAAGTATATCATCGCTCAAAACCTGGTCTCTTAAAATCATATCTCTAGTGGTATCCCAATAGTCCCAATCTGCGCCAGAATACATAAATTGAGCAGCACCCTCAGCTAGCCATGGAGGGACAGATGTTCCAGGAATTGGGTAGCTAATTAGTACATTTGGATAACCATAAAGAACATCAGCCCTTTTTTCTTTCTCGTAACCTATCCACTGAAAATAACCTCCAGGAACAGATTTGCCAAATTTTTGAGAAACCTGGATAGATATGATATGAGCAAATTCGTGAGTGATAACATTTTGCAACCACCTGTGCGATCCTCTTAATGGAAAATCCAATGGACTAGTCCAGATAACGATTTTATTATCATAAAAATATGCGGCGCCATTTGATATATCATCTGTATCGGTAAAAACAATATCAGTCTTATCGTATGGCTTGTATTTATATAGCGACGTTATCGGATCAAATATTTTCTCAGCAATAACGGCACCTCTCCTAGCTGAGGATTCAGTTTGTGAATAAAAATGTATTCTAAAGTTTTTTGTTTCAAACGATTGCCAGTCGAGCTCAGGGTGATTGTATTGAACTTGAGAATACAATGAGCAAATCATTATCATATTCAAGAAATACTTCATTTAATGATGCTCATTTTTATAACTTTTTGATTAACTCTTTTTTTATTAAAAACCTTAACTCTAGCAAAATAAACTCCTGATTCTACCTCTATTATATCCCACGGTATTTCAATTACTCCTGGAGGGTTAAATGAAGAAACTGACGATTTATTGTTAAATGAATATTTTTTGTATCCAGCCAGATCATAAATATCAATCTCTATGCCCTCATGAGCGCCTGCTTGAAGTCGAATTATTATATTTTCCCCATAAGATGGGTTTGGGTAGGCGTAGGTTAAGGATTTGTCAAGTAATGATGAGGAATTAACGACAACTGATGTGTCTATTTTTAATGTTCGTGAAAAGTCAGGTGAGCCGTATTGATATGACCATTCATTATAAACATCAGAATTATTCCATTCTTTAAAAAGATCTATATGTTTAGTAAAAACAACAGCCTTTCTGCTTTTATACACACCAATAGATTTTAGATCTGATCCCTGAGGTAAAGAAGAAGAGGAAATAGTCTTTCCTTTGTAATCTGCGATAATCAAACTTTTGTCGTTTTGTTGGTATATAAGCTCAGGATAGATATCACCAGTAATATCTGATACTAAAACAGTATTAATCGCAGATGATAATATGGGAAATCCGCTCTTTTTAACAAAATTATCATCAAAGGCATGAATATTGCCTGACGTATCAATAGCTATAATATCAACACTATTATCTAGATCTAAATCAGCCAATGATAAATACTTGAAATAATTTCTATCAAATAAAAATTTATTATATAAGTTTCCAATATTAGATAAGTCAATATTTTGTCCATAAGGACCCGTAAAGCTTATTGCAGCAAAAGTTTCTGGTTCTTGAATTAGCTCATAAGGATCAATTTTGTAATAAAATTGATTTTTTGTAAAGTGAATAGTTGAATCCTCAGATCCAATGAGGGTAATTTTTTCGTTAGAATCAATAGAGCGTTCCCATGTTTTTGTGAAATTTTGTATTTTGGGATTAAAGCTATATAAGCTAAAATAATAGACATTCTTAATCTTTTCAATAATTGCTAAGGATACTTCCTTAGAATTCCTTACAACGCTAAGCTGAACCTCATAAGAATAGATTTTTTTAAAAGAAGTAGATTTTTGAATATTATTCGACCACCATAAACTATCGCCGATACCAATAAAATCTAACGAACCATCGCTGTCAACATCCCATTGGAAGAGTGTAGATTTATTGTTTTGCTTAAAAAACAACCTGTTGTTTGTATAGTTGAAGTCAAAAGACATAATGGTATCAGTATTGGAAAAATTATCAATCCGTATTGAAGTTAAGTAGTCATTATTGGTTTGTGTATTTGGATATGTGTAATTAGAAAATTCTAAGTTATTTATATTGTTTGATCTGAAGAATTGGTTATTGGAATTAAACCACATATCACCCCAGTAGCCTGATGATGGATCAGTAAATAGGTTTGAAATAAATCCAATATCTTGAGCACCGTCAGCCTCCTCCAAATCTACCCCTTTGGCTGTTTTATCGGCATTAATAGTATACGATTTAATACTATTTAAAATTTTTGATTCATCAATATGCCATATCAATATTCCAGAAGCAGGCATTCCAATATTATAGTTACTTACTTCTGTTACTACGCCATGATCATTTTTAATAATTCCCGTAGAATCAAAAAGAACATCAATGTAGTCAGGGTAATCTTTTGTTGTTTCCCAGATTGACAATCTAGCTGAATCAATATCCACGCCATGCCTAAACCAATTATTTCTATTCTCAATCAAAAAATATTCAAAATCATTTAAATATATTTTTGCAATGCTGTTTTTTTTGAAGCTAGTCAATGAGAGTCGTTGGGGCGTTGATAATATAAATGGATTTTCCCATCCAGCATATATTCTTGTCCAAGGATTTGGAGGTGATGGAACCATGCCCCTTCCATTATTTGAACCTTGATCCATAAGACCAAAAATACCAATACCTGATTCACCTGTTTCTATATTCCAAAGTGGCGGTAAACCTACAGCAAAACCAATCATAAGAGCCCATGTGCCAGTTATACTATACTGAATATCGCAGGGATTTGCAATGCCACTATATATCAATGGATCCATTAGTGGGTGGTTTTGAGACTCTGGAAGAATCAAACCTCTATTAATTGTGGTATTGCCAATTTTAAGAGGTTCTTTAAGATTCTTTGTAATCATCGAACTGTCGATGAATGTGGAGGGAATATCTTCAGGTGTTGGGTCTAAAAAAGGAAGGTTAAAATCTTGACCTAATCCAGGATGAATAACTGCAATTAAATCAAAATCGTCAAAATGAATTTGATCTACCTCAAAAGCTATATCAACTGCATCCTTTAAGAGACCAACTATTCTTTCTTCATGCATATCCTCCATACCAAGTTCATTGTAATAATTCATAGGTTTGTTTAATCGATAACTAGAATCATTTGAAGCTGGAAAAATTGTTGAATTATTGATATCTATACCAAAAGCATTGTAGGAGACAGATCTAAAATAATTATCAACAGCTATTATGTGTGATTGAAAATAGTTTTTGTCATGTGGTGGAGGATCAATAATATAATTGTCACAAATATCTGATGAGGTTAGTAAAAAATTGCCATCACCAGTAAAACCAGGATAATCTCCCTTATCAAAAGATACGCGAATAAATGCGATTTTAAGATCACCAACAATTTGTGCAGGTAAAACGCATAGGGTAAAAAATAAAAAAACAGCTGCGCGCATGCAACTGGCATGAAACATCAGATTCTCTTAGGGTTAAAACTGCATATTCATTGAGAACCGCATCGTATTCGTCAGCGGATGACCAACTGCGCCTGAAGTATAGCCAAAATCAAAACCATAATTCGAAAAGCGGAAACCAACACCAAATGTTGGATTTGAAATTTTACCGGTCTTATCAAAGTAGTATCCGCTTCTCAGAGCAAAATACGATGAATACCAAAACTCCATTCCAAGATTATGCACAAGTTTGTCAAGCTCGTCTTGGAGTGATCTATCGTCCGCAGACCCTACTTCTTTTTGTCCCCATTCATTATATTTTCCCCAATTTTTATCTCCAAACGTTGCGCCGTATTCAACGGAGGTATTAATCATCTCATCAGCGTCTCTCGATCCATTATCATTAGCATCACCAGCCCATTCCCATCCTCCTATTATCCGGTCAGAGTCTTCGCCAGGAGGCGCTCTATCAATATCTCCACCAAGAAGCCAATCATCAACCCACGAAGTAAATATTGCCTTATAAAGAGGGTCCTTGTGAGCTATTTCTATTTTTCCATTTTTATTATAATCGTTGTTTTTTAAACTCACTTTTCCATTCTTATCATATCCGCCAATAGTTCCATCACCATCCCAATCCATATCGGGATATGAGGAAACCAATAACTTGTCAACATCGTAGACAAGAGTAAACGTATTTTGTTCATTTTCAAAAGCTTTATAAGCTAATCCAAAAGTAAGATTAGTCGGTTGAGGATCAGCTTGATCTGGGTCGATAAATGACACTTTTGGTCCAATATTTGTCATAGTAACACCCATATCTAACTGTGGAGCAAGCCAACCTTTTTTCATATATCCAAGATCAAATCCAAAATCAACTGATGTACCTTTTCCCTTTTCAGATCCAGTTCCAAGTTCAACGAGATGCTGATAGGAAAGTTTTGCGCTCATACCAAACGAAGAAGAGGGTGATAATTGAGTGCTATATGACATGGCTCCAGCCATCATATAAGAAGTAAAAGTTCCTTGATACTGCGCATATTCATCCATGCGTACCTGCTCACCAAGATTAAGATATATTAAATGACCTCCTAATGTACCTAGAGTTGGAAATTGCTTTCTAAAACCTAAAAACTCATAATACATATCATCAGCTAAACTTGGTAACCAATTTACGTGCATTACTGCTAATTCTGATCCTTCTTGAAAAGCTAGTCCAGCAGGATTCCAATAGCTTGCATAGGCATCATTAGCAACTGCTACTTGAGCTTCACCCATACCTCCTGCACGTGCACCAGGTGATATTAACAAGAAAATAGCACCAGCATCGCTTTGTGCTTTGATAGACGGACTACTGATTATCAGAAGAGCCGCCACAATTGAAAAAATACGTTTCATAAAAAGTCCTTTCCCAAATTGGGATATTTATGTTTATGTTTGTAAGAGAAACGAATCAACCGTTAGCGTTATGTATATAGCACTCCTGTAAATAGTCTTATCTAAATTAAACTTTTAAACTCTAATCAAGCAAGAAAATACAAATATATTTAATTTGTAACCCAAACCGATAATATGGGTATATATGTGACTGCAATTACACTGATTAACATTGCAATGAAGAAAGGAATAGTTGATTTATAAATTGTTGGCATATCTTCGTCAAATCTATATGCAGATAAAAACAAGTTCATTCCAACTGGAGGTGTTAAAAAACCTAACTCTAGATTAGCGATGAATATAATTGCTAAATGAATCGGATCTATACCAAAATATGCTCCTATAGGAGCTATTAAAGGAACCGAAATAATGATTGCAGAAAAAATATCCATCATACAGCCGATAGCTAGTAAAAAAATATTCAACATTATTAAAAATACAAACTTTGATGAAATATTTGCCTTTACCCAATCTAATAAGTGAAGAGGTACTTGGGCATCTACAAGAAAACTTGTAAGTCCCATAGCTACACCGAGAATTATCAAAACACCACCAATCAATGTACCGCACTCATTGCTTATTTTTATCAAATCTCTCCACTTTAAATCTTTATAAATTATAACCTCAACTGCGATTACATATACTACTGTTATAGCTGCTGTTTCAACTAGTGTTGTAAATCCACCAAAAATACCAAAAAGAATAAAAAATGGTATCAATACTTCCCACTTAGCTTCTTTAAATGCATTATTTGCTTTTGAAAGATTAAATTTATGCTTTGATATGGAATGCGACCTACCTTGCCAAACAGCCCATGCGCTTACTATACCAACTCTTATTAATCCAGGAAGAAGACCAGCTAAAAATACACTTTTTACTGAAATTCCAGCAGTTAATGCGTACAAAATAAGAGGTAAACTTGGAGGAAAAAGTAAACCTAGAGAGCCAGCAGCAGTTACAAGACCTAATGAAAATGTTTTGGAATAGCCCTCCTTAAGCAAGAGAGGTAAAAAAAGACCTCCCAAAGCTAATATAGTAACACCAGAGCCGCCTGTTAAGGCTGTAAAAAAACCGCACAGAAGAACTAAGACAACTGGGGTACCACCTGGAATCCATCCAAAAAGAGATCTAAATAGATTTACTAGTCTATCTGAGGCCTTGCTTTCAGCAAGGATATAGCCGGCTAAAGTAAAAAGAGGTATTGTTGGTAATGTTGGAGAAACAACTATTCTATATGCCTCAGCAGAAATAGCAGATAACGGAGTCCAATCGCTCCAAAACAGAAAAACCGCTAGACCTCCTAAGCATATAAATATGGGTGCCCCTCGATAAAGAGATAAAGATAAAAATAAAACTATAACCCAAGTTGCTAGTGAGTTTTCACGAAAAAAATCAAAATAAAAGAACAAGGTAATAAGCAGAACTGAGCAAATTACAAAACTCTTATGCTTTATTGATTCATATGAGTTTTGAACCATATGAAATGCGATTAATAAAAAACCGAGAGGCATTATCATTTGAGCAGACCATCTAGGAATCATTGGAGATATATTCATTGGGTACGCCATTTCAACTCTAACTAAATCCATAGCACCGTACCCTAAGCAACAAACAACGAATATAGATATTACTTTTGATATAAAATTGAAGATATCTATAAAGTTTTCACTATCAAACAATGGTGATGATGTTAAAGATAAGAGCCTGTTTTTCCTTGCTGCAATAACTGCACCTGAAAAACCTATCCATAGAGTCAGGTGCTGCACAATAACTGATGAAGCTATAATACCAGTACCTTTAAAAACTCTTGCCACAACCTCAATCGATGGCAACACGACTAACAAAAATGAAATAGCTAATGTAAAATACTTTTCAAATTTATTTATATAGGATGAATAGATAATCACAACTTTCCTTATATAGTTTAGAAATAGATATTATATGGTTCATAAAAAATCTAATTAATTAATTTAATTTGAAAGCCTAAATATTCACTATCTGGTAATTTTTTAGGTAATTTAAAATCTAGATTAGTCATCAATGAATAAATTAACGAATCTGTGTTCATTACCTTCTCTTTAGTATTTAACTTCCATTCGCGACCTATTTCATCAATTCTTCCTGGATAAGACTGGCCCCCTAAAATACTTGTGAGTGCCCAATAGAAATATTCAGTTATCATACAATCGTAAGAACAGGTTATATCATCATAGCTGTACCATGCTGAAGGAGGGTATTGATTTGGAGGAACAGTAAAATAACCACCCCTAGCTATATCCATCGCATTTGATATAGTCGAACCTTTTATTTCTTTAAGCTCATTGTATACTTGAGAATATCCTTCATGAGTAATTAAGTGTAAAACCTCTTCTAAGGTAGCATCAAATCTCATATTTGATTTGGTTATATCAAATGAAGGTATAGTTTCATCATCAAATAAAGCTTGTGCATTTTCCGGAAAATTATAATCACCAGATCTCCAAGCATTTTCAGCCTCATTCTCATTATTGAACATAATTAGTGTAGCTTTTCGTGATATAAGCATATTATGCACTAATTTATTATCAACTATTCCATCTTCATTATTATCAAGATACTGAGCCATAATTTTAGCAGCGTGTATTATCTTTTCGTCTGAAGTTGTTGATGATGCGTAAATATTAAGGTTAAAAACCTCTATTCTTTTTGGGAAATTTTTTTTTTGATCTAAGGAGGGAGCTTTTTGACAGGAAAATGTTGATAGGATAAAAATTATTAATACTATGAAAGATTTGTAAATCATGAATAGATATTACAAATAATAATTATTGAATTCTAGCGGAGAGGACAGGATTCGAACCTGCGAGGGCGTGAACCCAACTCGCGTTCCAGGCGAGCGCCTTAAACCACTCGGCCACCTCTC
>MDSX01087449.1_pt1 | contig 22767 bp, 33 predicted proteins | sample 811141 | NCBI WGS metagenome assembly MDSX01 (sample SAMN05326642, study PRJNA326480) | marine metagenome | isolation source: seawater | place: Atlantic Ocean: South East | collected 2010
AACAGAGGTGAGGCTGAACGAGTCTTACAAGAACAAAAACCAGAACGTGATGCTATTGCCGCAGAAATCAATAGATTGAGAGATAGTACAAGAGACAGAGAATCAGAATTACGTAGAGAAGCCTCAGTCGCAGTTAGAGAAGCACAAGGTAACATTAATGACTATCGTGCCCAAACACAATCAACAGTTGATGCCGCAACATCAGAGATCAATCGTCTAAGAGAACAATCTAATTCATCACAAGATGATGACCTTGCTCAGATAGATGAATGGAACCTTATAATAGATGGTATCTATACTACAATCGATAACCTCAAAGGCGAAAAGTTTGAGTCTGAACAAGCAGTTAGATTAGTTGAGAGTGAAGTAGGTCCTATTAGGTACATTGCTGAGTTCTTTACTGGCACAGAAGATGCTGATGCAGGATTATTAGAAACAGCAGTATCATGGTTGATCATGGTTATCATCTTTGTATTTGATCCACTAGCAGTCTTATTGCTAATCGCAAGTCAGTATACATTTGAACAACGTAGAAAAGAGTTATTCCCTGACGGAGAGCCAAAACTAAAAAAGCCTGAGCCAGAGGAGCCTGTAGCACCAGAACCTGAGGAGCGAGGAGAGTTCGATAGTCAACCATTTGGCGAAGAATACCCATACTTAAACTTTGAAGCAATCAAGCCTAGTATTGATGAAGCCAGAAAAGCATTTGAAGATTGGGAAAAAGCAGAACAAGCAAGACATGATAAAGAAAACGAAGTAGAATCTGTATCGATTGATCCTACTCCTGAAGCAACACTTGAAGAAGCAAAAGAAGCATTAGAGGCTTGGGAAGAAACACTTCCTAAAGAAGAGCCTGTAGTCGAGGAAGTCGAAGAACCTATCATTGAAGAACGAGTTGTCGAAGTCCCAGGACCAGAACGAATAGTCGAAGTAGAGAAGATCGTTGAAGTAGAAAAGATTGTTGAAGTTGAAGTAGAAAAGATTGTTGAAGTTGAAGTACCTGTTATTGAAGAACCTAAAGAAATCACTGTTGATTCTGACATTATTACAACAGGTGTTACTATTGAAAGAGAAGAAGAATCTGATTATATGTTAGATCCAGAAGGGCGTTCAATTCAGAAAGATGCTTTAAAATCACTACACCCAGAATTGTTCTTAAATACAGATGATACAGTTACACCAACTCATAGTTTTGGTTCAACCTTTCCAAAAGTTGCAAACAAAGGTGATATCTTTGTAAGAGTAGATGCTAACCCAAATCGTGTATTCAAGTTTGAAGGCACACAATGGATTGAAATTCAAAAGGACCAATCTGATTCTTATCTATATAATGATGAATATCTTAAGCACTTAGTTTCCAAAATCGAAACAGGTGAATATGATGTGGATTTATTGTCAGACACTGAAAAGCGACAAATAGAAGAATATCTAAAAGATAACAAATAAAACTTGACATAAGGTACGTAAACGTGTACACTGTATAGACACATTACACACACGAGTACACATAATGACATTTTATCGACACATTGTTATAATTCCATTAATAGGAATGCTCACAGCATGTGGTGGGGGCGGAGGCTCAAGCACACCCGTTCAGCCCACAGGCGGTGGTACTAGTCCAAGTACTCCCCAAGCCACAGCATCTATCACAGCAAGTCAATCAAGCGTAATGCAAGGTGACTCAGTAGTCATATCTTGGAATAGTTCTAACGCATCAGCATGTACAGCATCAGGCTATTGGTCAGGTTCTTTGGCAACTTCGGGTAACCAAACTATTACTATGACTGGTTATGGTAGTAAAACATTTGGTATATCATGTGGAGGTGCATCAGCACAAGTATCTGTACAGATCAACACAGAAGACTCAGAGGGCTCCTGTGTGAACCCTCACAACGCAGACATATATGAATCATATCTAGGCAAGTATGAATTGCCGACCCCTCAGAACTCGTTTAGTGACGATCACGTCAAGTCAATTGGTCTAAAGGATTACGGTGTCGAATGGATTTATGGTAACTATAGAAATGACAATGCCTCTTGGATCCAAGACTGCACTCAGTCTCAATACACTAAATTAATGTATAGAACAACCCTACGAAGACTCAAAGAACATGGCGTGACAGAAGTCAACATATACAATTTTGGTTATTGGCAATCAGGCAACGTAGAAGTTTGGCAACTGAACCACAACTCTAAGCATTTAGATGATTGGGTAGTTGAATACATTGTTGCTGAAGCAAAAAAGTTAGATATCGAAACTCATTATACTTGGCAGTTTCTAACACAAGATACAAACCGAACTCAGTTATTTGAAGGCTTTTTAGAAACCGGTTATGTCAAATTAGACATGCCACTCTTAAAGAAAATTATGGATACCCACGAAGAACACATCTTGTGGGAAGCAGATCGTTTAGAACAACTTGGTGTTGGAGCAATATCTGCTGACTGGAGTGCAATGTGGCTATGCTTTCATTGTGGTACCAGTGACGATTCAGAAATAACACAAGAAGAAATTGATGAACTCAAAGACTATTACATGGAAAGACAAGGTAGTATCATTGATCAAATCAGAGGAAGATTCTCGGGCAGAATATATGTTGGTGAGGGTCCTCAATGGAATGATAAAAGAGTATTTGATAAGGTAGATGGTATTATCTTACCATTTGGACGCATGTTCTTTGAAGATGAAGTTGCAACTGCTACAGTTGGCAAGATGCAAGAACGAGCAACGCTATGGATAGAAACAAAGTTTGACGAATGGAATTGTTTAACCAGTCAACCATGTTGGTACAACTCAAGTTCGACTGTGCCTCCAGTCATGTTTAATGCATTTGCTCAAAGTCATGCAGGATTTCTATCAAGTGGTTGGTTAGAAGACGGATTCTGTACACAAGGAACTGTAAACGATGTCGGAACCAATTGTATACAATATCAAATAGAAACTGATTTCTCTGCTCAAGCAATATTCACAGAAGGATTATTTAGAGCAGTCGATACTCAGGGTTGGTTTGAGACGCTAGGCACAACCACATCGACAGGGTATTGGTTATCAGATACATTGATACCAGACACTGGACAATCTTCAGCAAAGACAATAGAAGGGTTCCCAAATATATCACAATCAATCAGAGGGAAACCTGCAGAGAAATTATTAAAGTACTGGTATACAGGACAGTACGAACAATATGACCCAACGATAAGACAATGATTTACCCAAATGCATTGTTTATCATAACCCAATCTTGTATAATAAACTATACTTTAAAATGAGTAGGAGAAACAAATGAAAAATGTAGCAATAGTATTAAGTCTTGGACTAGTCATGTCAGGATGTTCAATGATGGGTTCAAAGAACTCAGTTGATAGACCAGACGGACCAGACACTGAACCATATATGAGTCAGGAACTAACATCTAAGTTCAACAAAGATGGTGTTGTAGTCAAGTCTGAATGTCTAAAAAGAAAATGGACATTAGGTTGTAAAGAGTTGAACATCAAAGAAATCAAAGTAACAGTGACTGTTAATTCTAATGGTGGGACAAATGCTCTAGCAGTCAATGCAAGGGAAGCAGGAGAAGTTCTAGCACTAGCAAAACTTTCAGATTTCCATGGAGTCGAAGTCACCTCAGATAGGGTTGTAAAAACAATCGTAAAGAACATTGAGAAGGGCGAAGACACCATTAATAATATAATGAAAGGCTCAGTAGAAATCACAGAAGAAGAAGCCTTAGGCGATACATCAGTACGTGTCAATGCTAATGACATGGAACGTATAGTGACATCAACTGCAACAGCCTTTTCAAGTCGTAGACTAGTAGGCGTTGGCTTTGAACACAAAAAGATAGATGATCAGTTGATGCGTGTAACAGCAATTTGGACACGTGAGAACGAAGAACTAATTAGAAAATTATCTTACTAAGGAGTTAATTAATGAGGAGCCTACTTCTCTTACTCCTATTCATATCTTCTCCAGTATACGCAATCGTAGTTACTGGAGAGGGTTTCTCATTCGAGGACGCAAAACAACAAGCATTTAAAAAAGTCATTGAAAAAGAAGTTGGTGTTATTGTTGATTCAGAACGTATCGTTGTTGAAAAGGATCTTGTATCCAGCAAAATTTTAACATACAGTGCAGGGTTTATCACAAGTTACAATGTATTAGAACATACTCCAATGGGAGAAATGCATTATGTCAAGTTAGATGTTACAGTCGCATCTAGTAAGTTAAAAGATTTTATATTACTTCAACCATTTGATATACTAAACTACGATGGCAGTCAAATCAAAGAAATGATTGACTCATTTAAACAACAAGCCATAGATGCAGATACATTAGTCAACAACTTTTTGAAATACTATCCGCATGAAGCATATCTAGTCACAGCAGATGAGTATGTGGTTAAGACTGACCCCTATAGAAATGCATACATAGAAATACCATATCAGATTGAATGGAATGATGAGTTTATAAACAGTTTTGCAGAGATTGCAGGGTATGTTGGTAGTAGAAAGCCTATATTGGGCTCTCCTATATTATTGTTTCGTGGACATTCAACTTATTACTTTTATGATAGAATTACCTTTGCAAATATTAAGAAGGTCTTTGATAAGAATGAATATATCCGAATAAGTGTTATTAATTGGAAAGATGAGCCAGTGCTAAATACATGTGTTCAAAGCATAAAATACAACGGAATTACCGGAACTTCAATAGATGGACATCTAATGATGTATGGCGGAGGTGGATATGATCTGGTGATACAAAGTAATAAAAAAGTATCAAACATTGCGAGAATAGAACTAACTGATGATGTAGCAAATTTGTTAAACAGTCAGGTAAAGATAAAGATAGATGTAAGTTCAATAGATAACTGCTACGAATAAGGACCGCCAAAAGATGACAGAGAAAAATACACATTGTTCATTCTGTGGAATGCACAAAGACTCAGTTGTGAAACTGATTGTTGGAGAAGAAGCCGCAATTTGTTCTGACTGTGTTACCTTGTGTGAATCCTTGATTGTCAATGAAACCGTTGGCGCAAAAGAAAAACAATCTGACAAGAAAACACGTAGCCTTGATGCACAAGTAATCATGCGACATCTAAACAAATATGTTGTGGGACAAACGCCTGCAAAAGAAGTCTTATCAGTTGCTATTTCAAATCACTTTAAACGAGTATTCAATCCACCACCCAAAGGACTAGAAATTCATAAAGGAAATGTACTTTTGATTGGACCAACTGGGTGTGGTAAAACATTACTAGCAAAGTCAGTTGCCAAATACTTAGACGTTCCGTTTATTGTTACTGATGCTACTAATTTAACAGAAGCAGGTTATGTCGGTGACGATGTAGAAAGTATGTTGGGTGTATTATTAGCCCAAGCAGACAACGATGTAGAGAAAGCACAACGTGGTATTATTTTTGTTGACGAAATAGACAAAGTAGCACGTAAGAGTGAGAATGTCTCTATAACACGTGATGTAAGCGGAGAGGGCGTACAACAAGCACTCTTAAAGATAGTTGAAGGCACAACTGTACGTATTGCTCCTAACGGCAAACGTAAGCACCCTAACGAACCCATGATCGAAATCGATACAAAAAATATACTCTTTATTGCAGGTGGCGCCTTTGGTGGGTTAGAAGAAGTAATTAAAAACAGAACAACAGGTTCTTCTTTAGGATTTGGATCAGAACTTAATGACAAAGCAGAAGGACATTTCAAAGACGTAAGGCCTGACGATCTAGTTAACTATGGTATGATTCCAGAGTTCATTGGAAGATTTACAACTACAATTAATGTAGAGAAACTAAACAAACAAGAACTAATTAAAGTGTTGACAACTGTCAGAAGTAACTTTGTTGACCAGTATACATATTTGTTTAGTATCGATGATATTGAGTTATCGTTTACTGATGATGCTATTGAAGAAATGGTAATTAATTGTATACAACTAAAGACAGGTGCAAGAGGATTGCAGACTGAAATAGAACGAGTATTGATGCCTCATATGTACAACATAGGTAAATATAAAAAGAAAGGCATCACAGAGATAAATATAGACAAGGAATTAATAATCAATCCAAAAACCATTATATGAAGCCATTTAACAGAAATACCAATAACTCAAAATTTAAAAAAGATAAACCCAAAGCAGGGGGTAAGCAAGTTATAGTAGAATATGATAATGTTGATCAAGCCCTAAGAAAATTCAAAAAGAAAATTCAGAACTCTGGATTACTTGATGACATAAAGAAAAAAGAATTCTTTGAAAAGCCAACTAATGCCAGAAAGATCGCAAAAGCAATGGCAGTCAAACGTGAAAAGAAAAGACAAGCAACTGAATTGGGACCTAGAGGTCCACGTAGTCGTAGAAAATAACCCAAAAACACTTGAAAAAATCTCGTTTATCATTATATATGATAAATAGATGTGTGAGAAGATAGGTTTCTGATCACACTGGATGCCGAAAGGGTCCAAACATTAAATCTTGCTTTATTAAAGGAGAAACACTATGACAAGCAATATACCAACCTTCCGTCTAAACCATTTAGACATTCCAAACGTTCACAAATTCGGAATCGGATTCGATTCTATATTTGAGGATATACACAGATTAGCATCAGTAGCAGGTAAAGATAATTACCCTCCCTACAATGTAATCAAAATCGATGATGATCACTTTTCTATTGAACTAGCACTTGCTGGTATCTCTAGGGAAGCACTTGATATCGAAGTAAATCAAAATCAATTGACTATTTCTACAGAAAAAGTAGAATCAGAAGATGAACTTGAGTACTTACACAAAGGTATCAGTCAACGAGGATTCAATAGATCATTCACACTTGCCGATCACGTTATTGTGAAAGGTGCTGATATGATTGATGGAATCTTAAAGATTAGCCTAGAACGTCAAATTCCGGATGAATTAAAACCCAGAAAGATTGACATTTCCTCAGATAAATAGTATTATAGAGGCATGTTGTGCGTAGTCTCGGCTACGCACACTTTATTCACTCTTAACAAAAAGGAATTAATATGTCAGGACAAGAATTCGAATCAAACACAGAAGCAAAGTTAAAGCCTAATTATGCTTTACAAGAACCACCATTGTTTAGAGTTATCTATATGAATGATGAGGTTACTACTATGGAATTCGTAGTAGATTCGTTATGCGAATTTTTTAGTTATAATCCAGACACTGCTAGTCAGATTACAACAGATATTCATGCCAATGGTAGTGCTACTGTAGCCGTCTTACCATATGAAATAGCAGAGCAAAAAGGTATCGAGGTGACACTTGATGCACGATCTAAAGGTTATCCCCTACAAATCAAAGTCGAAGCAGAAATAGAGTAGTTAAACCGAAACAGTTACACGTCTAGCGAAATACTCTTTCATTGGAGTATCTCCTAGAGGGTGTGTCACACAACGCAAATCTTGTTTACGAGGCAGAAGTAAAGTTGCATCAACTGGTTTAGAGTATGAACCATATACCCAGTGAGTTACTTTACTTTCTGTATCTGCATTAATGATAGTATCCAAAGGTATCTGAGTCTCAGAGTAAGTAGGCACTTCTCCAAAGTAACAGTTAGGGTTAGGGACAGCATTTGTTACAACTATGATTTTCTTAACGTCTAGGTGTCGTTGAAGTTTTTCAATAGTCGAATGCAAAAAGCCCATATCATCTAAACGATATTGATTATACTTTAGATCCTCAATTGAGATGGCTTGGTGAGATGGTGTAGTAGCAGATTCCCAACAGTTTGATCCTATAATAGCAATACCATCTATAATCACAATGTTGTGATGTAATATTACTAAGTTAGGAACCTTCTTGGAAAGATTAACTATTAGACCAGTTCTTTCATTTGTATTTTCAACACCATCATATTCAGAGGAGCCAGGACAATAGAACACGCCTTGATAGTACCTTGATAGATGGGTAAGGGTTTGTTGTACTGTACGAATATCAGAACTGATATTACCACTTACAATACAGTATAGACTTGTGGCTTTGTTTTCCCAGTTAAAACTATCTTCCGGCTTTAAATGGAGATCACCTATAACATCAAACCCGATGTCGATCATTAACTAAGTCCTTACTTAAGAACTTTTAGTTTTGGATCTGCTTTTGCTTTTCCGCCAGTTGCCTTTTTAGCCTTTGCTGGTGCTTTTTTAGCCTTTGCTGGTGCCTTTTTAGCCTTTGCTGGTGCCGCCTTCTTAGCCTTAGCAGGTGCTTTCGCAGGTGCTTTTTTTGCTTTTGCTGGCGCTTTTTTGATTTGTGATCCGCCACCTGTTCCACCGCCGCCGCTTCCGCCGCCAGTTGAAGGTGTAGAAGATTTACTTTTTCTCTTTGAAATTAAGAAAGCAACTACTGCGATAACCACTAAACCAATTAGTAGATTTGAATCCATGTTTAACTCCTATTATATAATAAAACATTTTACAACTACTATTTAGTACCGTATTGCAAAATAATATCTTTTCCTATAACATATCACTACAGACTAAATATTTATAAGCAAAGGAATATTAGATGAATGTTAAAAATGCAGAAAAACATTTAACGATCTGGTTGAATGAAGGCTTGCCTACGAAGTCGAAACAAAAAAGACATCCATATAGACCGACTATCCCAATCATCAAAAAAACATGGAGAGTACTCAATGTACTATGTTTTGACAATGAGTTATGTATGCCTGAATTTAGTTTACACTCTCATAAATGGTGGTGGGCAATGTGTATAAGCAATGGAGGCTTACCCAAAGAATTGAAAACAAAATCTAATTGTGAGATAATGCTCAGTGATAAATGGTTTTGTAGGCAATGGTTTGTAGACACTCTAGCACATGAAATGGCACATCAATATCAATGGGACATTGATGGCGTACAAAGAATAAAAATAGGTAAGGATCCTCTTATGTCTCATGGTCCTTCATTTTTTAAACATAGAGAACGATTAAAGGAACACGGCTTGTACTTAAAGATAGCACACAGGAACGAGAAATGGTTTCAATATCAAAGTCTTAAAAAATGCTAAATAGTGTTATGACCAATGATATACGAAACATTTTAAATGTACTGGAAGCCAAAGAGGCACAAGAAGAGACGCCAATTACTAAGGGAGAAGTTGAACGTCTACTCAAAGCCAATGGTTATGAAGATTTAAAGGTTAGTGGAAACAAAATTACTGTACTCACTCAATTACCAGACGGTCAAAAGTCAGGTGAGTTTAGATCAGCACAGATGCAAGAGATTGTATCTTACTTAGACCAAGAAGTTCCAGAACATAAGCCATCATATTCTGCCGCAACTAACTTAAGCAGTATTGGTGGAATTGTATTTGCTGATAGTAAAGTATATATTCTTGTTAAAGACATAGGTAAGCAAGGCGACAAAAGTGCCGGTATTGGTAATGAAGTAGAAATTGCTAGTATGATAGAATCTGTAATTCAGAAGTATGGTACTGCTGATATTATGTTTGTTGATGATCGTGGTATTGAATTAGAAATGAGAGATGCCGATAATGTTATTGTAGCAGGCAGAGATACTGGCAACAGAAAGAAAGCAGATATTGTTATTACTAGTGGAGAAGACCAACTACCTATTAGTATTAAGAAACTTGATGCGGCCGCTTGGGAAAGTGCTGACTCATTAATTGGTGCTAAAGCAAAAACAATCATAGATAAGTTAGTCAGTGAAGGTTTACTAGAACTGATTAAGATTGGAGAAAGAAAAGATGGTTCTCCAGTTTATAAAATGAGTAAAGAAGTTGTTATTGAACCAACTGAAGAAGAAGCAATGAACGCAATCTTTGGTAATGATATCAATCCAGCTGGTGGAATTATTATTCAAACATTTAAGCCAGAGCATTACACACAAGAAGAAGATAAAGTAACAGTCGAGGCTCATGCTGTTATCAAGTCAATAGAAGATATACCACACAGTCATTTAATGGTTTGGTTGTTACGTAATGACAAGACTAGAAATATTGCATCAATTGGATATGCAGGTATCAGACCACTTGGAGTTACATTAGAAAGAGGTTTTGGGAAGAAAGGTAACAAGGATGTTATTACTGTAAACAAAGATGGTGACGTGGTAGATGCAAAAGAGATTATTGCATTAGACAACGAACTTGATCGCATACAACAAAAAGAAATTGATCAAAGAGAAAAAGAAGCAGAAGAATTTAAACAAACATCTAAAAAACTTGCACGTGGCAACAACAAAGAATTGGACGATGTATTCAGTAAGAGATTAGCAGAAACATCTCCTGTCGGCCGACAAAAAAGACTAACAAAAAAACTTCTTGGCCAATAACAATGAGAGCCTTTGAGTTTTTAATCGAAGCACCGATAATGAGACCAGCAGACTCATATAATCCAAATCCGAATGATGCATACAACAATGCTACAAATAGAAAGGCGCCTAAGTATGATTATGATCCTGAAGTTGATTACAGTCCTGGTAAAAGTTTAGGTCGTATACCTAACATACAATCTCAGACAGAAGTAGTACAGATGCCTGATGGAGATTTGTATTTGTTTTATGTTAATGATTCAAAACAAGGTCCACCAATAAGGAAAACAATGTGGCAAATGTTTGTATCTCACATGATGTATAATCCAAACGCAAATCAAACTGGTCCTAATAAACAATCAAATGTATTAGGATTTTTAAAATTAAAGCCTTATAAAGACGGATACAGAGTTGGTGGTGTAAGTATGGATCCAAGCATACAAGGACAAGGTAAAGCAATTAAATTGTACTTGGCGTTTACTGCTTGGAAAGGTATCCCTATATATTCCGATTTCACACAAACACCTAGTGCTAAAAGAATGTGGCAAAGTATTATAGGTCGTTATCCCAAAAGAGTTGTTGCATATGATCAACAAAGTAAAAAAGAAATGCCTATAGATGATATAGATAACATGTACCAAGACGAACCTGAAGGCTACACTGATTTAAGGGCATTTGATGCCCAGAAAGTTTTAGGTAGTACTATATTATTTAAGTTGTTGCCATGAGAGCATTTGAGTTTTTAACTGAATACGGAAGGTATAAAGGAATTAAAAATACAAAATACCGAGATGGCGGCAAACCAGATTGGTATGAAAAAGCAGTACAACTAAAAACAGATAATCCTCGTATGGGTGCCGCAGAAATAGGTAGACAACTAGGCATAGGTACGGCGACCCCGCTGGTTTGGCTCACAGGTAAACCGGACAGCAAGGGCAGAATATACAACGACAACCCACCATTTACTATTAAAGATTTCCCTGAGAAGGTAGGTAATAAGCAATATTTCGACGGAGAAAAACCCGAGTGGTATGAAGAAGCAGTAGCAATGCGTAAACAGGGTATGACATGGCCAGCTATTGCTGATAAACTTTCGACACCTGAGAAAAGAGTCTCGCATCAGTCTATTCACAATTGGTTAATAAAAGGTAGAAAAATAGACTATAAGGGCCGCCTAAGGAATCCAGATGCTCCATTTGAACCGAGACCACAAAGTAAACCAATAAACACAGACTTAATAAAAGAATTAATAGTTGACAAATATACTGATGAACAGATTATTGAACTTATAGCAGATGAGAAAGGCGATAAAATAGCCAATCAAGTAAGAGCAATGCTACCAAAACTCAGACAAAAACTACAACCAGGTACATCAGTGATTGACAAAACTTCTACTGATGATATTGATATTACTTTCGTAAAAGAAAACTTCTCAGACTAACTAACAGCAATTAAATACTTACATGTACAAGAAACTACATGTCACATATTCTGGCGAAGACGATCTCACATTAACCTATAGCATTAATGACACATCTATTGCTCAACGCTGGGCTAAACTGTTAGCAGAATCAGTTGAGAAGTACTCTATAGATGACCCTGAGCGTCTCTACGGCTTCGATACAGAGACGATAGAACGTACAAGAGCAGTTGATGCTATCAATCGATGCATAGATATCATTAATGAATATAGACCAAACTTTGTAGAACGTAGAATGACTACTCAGTTACACCAAGACGATCTTAACTATCTACACCACATCTTTGAAGTCTATCATGGTATGCTTAATGAACCACACGAGTTCTTTACTGGTGCTCCCAAAGAAGTTCAACATGCCTTAGGTCAACTAAATATAGAAGTACATAGATGTGAAGCCATGTCACCAGGGTCTATTAGAAAGTTAATGCCTCGACATGTTGTTACTTATTATGATCAGCCTAGAGGACAAGAACACAGACAGTTACAAGATGAAGACTACGAAGAGTTTACTGACCTGACTGAATTTGGAACAGTTTATCTATTATATGTAGAGATAGGCAAGACATTACAAGACTTAGCATTTGATAATGACCAACATATTAGTGATGAAGCATATAAGCCTTTTAGACACTATGCAAGTGATTTTGTTATCAGATACTTTACTAATTCGCATAGTACATGGAACAAGAATCGCAAGATATTTAAAAAACATTATGACGAGAACAAAGAATTTTATGATAGTAAATATAATTACAGTCATATATACAATAGACCAGGGAACATACCGTTAGCAAAGTTGCAAACACATATGGCCCAAGAACAAGTAGTAACTGAAATACAAAAAAGACAACGTGTAAGTTCGGTAACATTAACATAACCAAAAGTGTTGCATATAACAGACATTATCTGTATAATGCATACTTTAAGAAACATAATTTAGAGGAAATAGTATGGCACTAGTACCAATGGTTTTAGAACAAACAAGTCGTGGAGAACGCAGTTACGATATTTACAGTAGATTGCTACGTGATCGTGTGATCTTGCTAGAAGGTGAAGTACATGATACTATGGCTAATCTAATCGTAGCACAGTTGCTATACCTAGAAAGTGAGAACAGTGACGCAGACATTTCTCTTTACATTAACTCACCAGGTGGTAGTGTAACAGCAGGTATGGCTATCTATGATACTATGCAATTTATCAAGCCAGATATCAATACGATTGTTATGGGACAAGCCGCATCAATGGGCAGTCTGTTAGCACAAGCCGGTACTGCTGGTAAACGTAAAATGCTTCCACGTGCTAGACACATGATTCATCAGCCTTCAGGCGGTGCAAGAGGTCAAGCAACTGATATGGAAATTCAAGTCAAAGAAATCTTAGACATGAAAAAGTATCTTACTGAAATTTACGAAGAACATAACTCCCAAGGTAAGACATTTGAACAACTCAAAGCAGACATGGAGCGTGATAACTTTATGAATGCACAAGAAGCACTTGACTATGGTCTTGTTGATGAGATTGTCAAAAACCGTGACTAAATGAAATGCTTAATTCTTTCAGAAAACAGTAATGGTGTATGGCCTCATCTTCACTTTAGAAGCATGGGGTCATATGAATTACGGAATAGATTAGAAGCAAAAGGTCATACTGCCACTATCATTGAGTGGTTTACTAAATGGAATAAAAAACAACTTAAGTCAATCATAGAAGCATATGAGCCAGATGTCATTGCTACTTCTACACCTTTTCACACACAAGACTTAAACTATTTAAGAGACATTCTTAAATGGGCACGTGGTACTTATCCTGATATCAAAATAATCCACGGTGGCTCCAGACAATATGATGATGATTATGGAGGACTGATTGATGTGTTCTTCTTGGGTCGTAGCATGGAGATATTTGATGCTTGGCTTGATCAAAAGGACTTAGAGAAATATACTATACAAACAGAACCACTCGTATTACTCAATCATCAATTTAATGAGTTTGTAGACAATCCAGTCTTGCCAATGTTAAAAGACGAAGACTTTATATCATCTAAAGATATTCTTGGCTTTGAATTAGGTGTAGGGTGCAAGTTCAATTGTTCTTTTTGTAACTATGAATTGCGTAATTCTAAGATCACTAACTTGGCAGACCCTAAAGCATTACATAATTATTTTTTAGAAGCATATGAAAAGTATGGCGTAACTAATTTTTTTGCTAGTGACGATACAATAAACGAGACTGATACTAAGTTAGAAATACTTGCAGAAGCAATCAGAGGGCTTCCGTATCACCCACAGATAACAGCATTTGCTAGACTTGATCTAGTGACAAGCAAACCCAAACAATTAAAATTATTAGAAGAGATCAACTTTAGAAGTTTGTTCTTTGGTATAGAATCTTTTAATCCAGAAGCCAGTAAAATGATTAGAAAGAAAAGTGGTATCGGAGACAACATAGAGACTCTACGTAAAGTTAAAGAATCATGTGATACTTATACTGTTGGTGGAATCATATTAGGATTGAACGGAGATAGTGAAGAATCTATTCGTAGTTCAACAGAGTTGATTGTTTCAGAAAAATTGTTATCATCTATACAATATTATCCATTGTCAATTACGAAACCAGAAGGACAATATGATCCTTATTTTGCAAGTGACATTGATAAAGATCCAGAAAGTTTTGATTATAAGATAATAGAAGTATCTCAAGCACATCATGGTAACAAGCAATTGCCAGTCTATGTTTGGGAATCAGATTGGACTGACTTTAAAGAAATGTCAGTGTTACAAGAAACACTACATAATGAAATAGAGTCCGATATTGAAAGTCTGAATCATTTAGAGTATGCAGGAATGTATGCGTTAAATCAATATGCTCCAGTATATTCACCTAAGGATAGAGAACAGTTGAAGTCACAATGCTATGCATATTCTGATGCTATGAAGTCTACCTATATTAAACAGAAAATAGCATCTATTTAAGTGGCTCCCTGACGTGGGCTCGAACCACGGACCTAATGATTAACAGTCATTTGCTCTACCAACTGAGCTATCAGGGAATTTATACTAAGACTTATCGTTTACGAAGTCATAAAGTTCTTTAGCAGTTCTAATCACATCGGCTGTATCGATAACTTGCTTAGATAAATCTAGGCAGATAGACATATCCTTTCCTGCTATATCATTGTTATACAGTAATGCTTCAGTTTCCCTTTGAAGATTGCCTTCTAAGATACCCTGTGCTTGACCCAATAGATCGGCTCTGATTTCGAACCCTGATTTGTTATTATTTGACATATTTTACTCCTTTTGTGTGTATGTGTTAAGTGTATGTGATAGTCCGTGCTGTCCGGGTTGTATCTTTTGCAGGGTGTTTTTCTCTGCTACTGTCTCACTTGTACACAAGGCACATAGCCAAGCACTTTTGAAGACTATCTCATACAATAATACTTATACCCTGTCACACTCTGTAAAATTTTTTTCTAAGTCATTGATTTCGTAGGGTAAATAAATGCCAAATAAGTGAAATAATGCTTGACTTTGGTACCAAAAACCCTTATAATATATACATATTCACAATAAAGAACAGGAAATTATATGTCTTACAATATCTTTCAAATCAAAATGACTGAAGAAATCCGCGACTTTGTTAATGGTCCAGAAGGTGGACACTCAGAGACTGCTAAAAAGTTCCCACTGTACGAGGCTCGTTTAGAGACTCAACACAATGGTTCTGAAGGCTTTCGTTCAGATATGTTTGAGCATTACACTCAAGTATGTACAGTTGCTGGTTTTGAAGAACGTGACTTAGAGACTGTTTTCAAAATCTTAAATGGTTTCTACTTCAACGATGAGACTGGTACTGACTCAGTATTTGAGGAGTTTGTAAGTGGTTTCAAAATGAAAACTTTCTTAAATAAGAGAACCAAAGAAGTGCGTGAAGTGAGAGATATGCATTCACTATCAGTTGGTGACATTATCGAAGATACTGTAACTGGAAAATTTCATATGGTTGATGGCTTCGGCTTCAGCGAACTTACATTAGAAAAGGAGTTAGTAGCATGATGATATTTGTAGGTGATTTTGTAAATTTGGGTTCCAGCAATAACTGGTTGGAAGTAGTTAAAATTTTAGGACCAATGCACATTCGGTTGAGCAATGGTCAAACGGTGGAAGCCAGTGAGAAACATATCACTGACTATCGTAGTGCAGGTGAAATGGCAAGAAGTAAATTAGAGGTAGCATAATGTCATTTGAAATTTCAGATAATAAAGGTTTTACAATCACTTACCAAAACGGGTACACAGTATCCGTTCAATTTGGTAGTGGCAACTATTGTACTAACCGAGACTTGCCTTATGGCGAAGAAGTTCCACCTAGTGACACAGCCGAAACTGCTTTAATGACTAAAGATGGTTTTGTCGAGTATCAAGGTGATGATGTGCAAGGTCACATGTCTCCTGCTGACGTTCTCAAGTTAATGGTGTTTGCAGAAAGTCTTAAACCTTATGACGAGTTAGATGCTTTTGTTGCTGGTTTAAATCCTCAGGCAGAGAAGGAAGGTAGTTTCTATGGGTACAATGAAAAAAGCGACAATTTTGTTCCAGGGTTAGATGATTAATGAAATTAGGTATCAATCGTCAAGCCCTCAAAGAATCAATTGGGGACACTATACTTGCCACTCTAATCAACTTTCCGTTGATCTGGGCACTCAATTACTTAACAATGGTAGTATTTTTGTTTGGTCCTTTTGGGGTATCAATCACTAACACATTCATTCTATTTTGGATCGCTGTTACCAGAAAGTATTATGTCAGAATCTATTTTGACAATAAAAATAAGAAAAAAGCCTTAAAAAAATAGGGTAAAAGTGTTGACTTTACCTCCTAGATTCTATATAATAGTAGTATACTTAGGAGATAAAGATGAAGACAATTTACATAGCAACAAAGAATGGTCAAGTCAGAGTACTTAGCCATTTAGAAGTCAGAACGTATCTACAAATGGGATGGACTATAGCATGATCGAAGTATTGCAAGAAACAACGAAGTGGGAAGGTAATGTCAGCAATGGTATTTACCATGTCAATGCGTCAGGTCATTTGGTTCAATACAATGACAAAAAGTTCAGTTCTCCTATGAAGCAGTTTGACAAACGTAGACGTTCATTCACAAAGATTGACGAATACGAAGATGTGACTGCTCCTAGAACATCTAATGTTATCCTTGTCCAAGGGTCAAAAGGTAAAACATATACCATTGAAGATGGTCATTGTTCATGTCCAGGCTACAAGTTTCGTGGCGATTGCAAACATGTTAAGGCTATTGCTTAACCCAATTCGATTGCAATTAATCTCTAAGGGAGTATAATAGAAATATGACTATGCATTTAGATGTCCGTTTATCCTCGATCAATACTCGCAAACGCAAGTTAAAGTTGACTAAGGGTAAGATCAAAGAACTAGAATTACGATGGCGTGAGCATAACAGAAGTTGCAAACGCAACCACAATCATGCCTTTAGGTTCGATACATTAGAAGAGTATATCGACTATTCGTACGGCAGACTTCCCAAGAAAGATATCAGGGCAGATAGAAGTACATACAAGCCTGAACTGTCTTATGCTCAACAACGTATAGCAGAGTTCAATGAGAAGTATCCTAGCAGTACAGAAATGAATGTATCTAGCAAAGGTGATGGCGAGAACGCTGAGTGGCAGAAAGAAAAGCAAAAGATTAGTGCTACATATACTATTGCACCAGCGTACAACAAGGGTGCATACCAAGTAGTACCTAAGAACGAAGTCAAACACATTGGTAAATAATATGACAGAATTTTTATTTATTGTTCCTTATTTTATCTGGTTAGGTCTTATTAATGTAGCAATGTTTTATACTATAAAGGAGAACTTATGACAGAAGAAGAACATGCATTTGGAAAAGCATTGATGGGTATAATAGCATTAGTCTTGTGTGGCTTATTGATAGGATTTTCTATGCTAGGTGAAAAGACAATCCCTATTAATTATATGGATGCTGTGCCTTCTGAGAAAACAAAGAATATTTCATAATGCTGTCAGGTAGAAATTATTATATATCCGATGATGATATAACCCAGGTTAAAAAGTTTTCTGATAATATCATCGATTCTACTTGGACTGATTTTGGTTCCTGTTCTGATATTGGTACTTGGTTATCTTACAACATTAGTGAGAACAATAGTGTTGTTAAAACTTTAGATATTAATGAGGACACAGGCGACTTAATAGATTCTACTCTTTTTATAGAAATGAACGGGGTAATTCATATACATGATCAAGCCTGTTCTGAGGTGGACGGTGCTGTAGAGGTTCTTAATCGAATTACTAAACTAGTAAATGAGTCAAGTAATAAAATTTTGTTCTATACAATAAACTGGTTAGACTCTAGGAGTCTAGGATCATTTATACTATATATTACTAGTCATGTGAAAAATTATAAACATCCATCAAACATTTGGTTTATGACTAGTTTTCCTGTAGAGCAAAAAGTTATACAAGAAGAATTAGATACATATGAAAATGTATCATATAGACCAGGATGGTTTACACAACCATTTGAAGAAAGGGAACTTTCAAAGCATTATGCGGTTGCACTTAATGAACATCCACAGAAAAGATTTTCTATATTTTCTAGGAGAATTACTCCTGAAAGACAAACTTTATATTTAGAGTTAGTTGACAGAGATATCATTGAGAATTGTTATTATTCATTTGGTACAAGTCATCCTGATTTTTTAGGTGAGAAGGAATGGACTGTAACCAAAGAACAAATGTTAGAGGTAGTTGAGGCGGCTCCAGTTAGCAATTTATTTTTTGTTGATGAAGGTAAAAACGCCAAGATCACTGAGTGGATAGAAGGAACTCCATATACTATAGGTGACTATAATCATATCTATGATCCTCTACTTAATGAGTATACTGCATCATCAGATATACAAATAGTAATTGAATCATTTATTGAACCTGCCAATATCGGCATCACAGAAAAATTAGGAAGGCCTTTTGTATATAAAACGCCATTCATTGTATATGGACAACCTGGTATAATAGGATATTTGCAAAAGTTAGGATTTAGAACATTTCATCCTTGGATTGATGAGACATATGATACAATACGCAATGATGAGGATCGACTAGCACATATAATAGAAATTGTTGATACTCTTAATTCGATGCCCGATGAAGAATTTGCGGACTTAATGGAAAATATAAAAGAGATTACAGAAGAAAATTACGAAATAATGAAAGAATTAGCAGAATTTAAATTAACACCAACCTTTTATAGACTTGGTATTTTCGACGGAGAAGTATGAGTATAATAGAAGCCCATAAATGTTCAATATGCGATTGCATTTATACTAAAGAAGAAGGTGGTGTCGAGGGTGACTTTGGCATTATGCCTGTACAGTTTTGTCCTACATGTTATACGTCAGTCGTAGATATGGTACATCAACTTGAAGGAGATTATTTCTTAGATGATGAGTGAAGATAGATCAATCTGGAACAAACTGCATTGGTTTAATTTTCCAGACATGGTTGAAAGAATGGCTTCTGATGATGAACACATCAAAGAACGCATCTTGCCATCTATCAAATTCAATGACCATAACCCAACATACATATACATGTACAACGGTGCTATACAAGAACTAACAGTCATTAATCATTCACAAGAAACAATAGATTACTTAAATGAAAAGGGTGTAACCTTTTATCTCAATGAGCCTCTGTGTATATACAATAACGATGATCACACATTAATATTTTATTCAGAGTTTAATGGTTTAGAAGATCCAGAGACCTTACGATCAGATGAATTGGATAGTATACGAGACTATGCTTATAGAAACGAACTAGTAAACATACAAGTAAAAACATGTGATTATGGTTGTGAGACATATCTTCCTTATTACAAAAATTGTCTAACACTATCATGCGAAGATACCTTTATAAAGAATGCAAATGTTGCTAATCTCTTTGATGATACATTTACGAATGATTTATTGGGTCGAGCATCTAAAGATTTTACAAAAAAGTTTATAAACTTGAATTGGCGATGGACACCTCATAGAAATTTAATAGCCGCATTTCTTGCTAACAGTGAAGCAGATGTTAGTTTTGTTTACAGAACTGATCTAACACGACTAGAAGACTTGCCTTGGTTTGATATTAGACAAAGCAAATACAGAACTCGTTTGTATGAGGGAATAGAAACATTAAACAAAGGACCTTTGTATTTGGACATAAAGGTTGATGAATTACTAGACATAGAAGAGACACCTTATCCTGTTAACACTACAGTAGACGAGCATTATGACCCTTCTATAGGCGATCATAGAGTAGAAAAGTATTACAAAGATATCTTTTGTGATATTGTTACAGAGTCTAGGTTTGCACAACCCACTGCAAACTATAGTGAAAAAGTTCAACAGCCAATGTGGTTTAGAAAACCTTTTATATTGCTGGCTCCTCCAGGCACATTACAGTACATGCATGAACACGGATATAAAACATTTAATGATTTCTGGGACGAGTCTTATGACTTGTGTACTAACCACGAAGAACGTTTAAGTAAGATATTTGAAGTTATAAGATATATAGAAAGCAAGTCTATTGAGGAACTGAAAGAAATTTACAAAGAAATGGAATCAATACTTTCACACAACCGTAAACAAGTAGAAAGTAATATTTACAAATGGAGACAAAATGACAAAGAAATTTGATCCTAAAGAATTAGAACATAGCAAAAGAATTTACAAGTCAGCGACTCCTAAGGAAGACTTAAGTTGGTATGTCAAATGGTTTGCAAGTGCTTGTATATTGACAGCCGTTCTAGCCAGAAGTGCTGGAGTAGATTATCATCTAATCGATGTATGGTTTAGTTTGATAGGGACTATCGGTTGGTTTGTAGTTGGTATGCTTTGGAAAGATAGAGCATTAATAATGTTAAATGCTGTCTTAGTGTTTATACTAGCACAGGGTATCGTAAGAGGATTAGCGGGTTGAAAACAGATGAAAAAATGTTAAATGATATGGAAACAGAAAAGATAGAAGAGAAGATCAGTCCTGACATAAAGGAAGAATTTGCTGGTAGCACTATGACCAAAGCAGGAAGACTTGCTATGGAACTTAATGCAGAAAGGAAACGTCTTAAACAAGAAATGGAAGAACTCCAACTTGAAGTAGAAGACCTCAAACCAGCAACGCCTACAGGAACTATTGATAGTCATGTCAAATGGCTTGCCACTATCCTTGCAGTTTGTGGTGTATTTGCTATGAGTGCAGGATTAGAACAAGAAGGACAATGGTTATATGCAACTTCAGCAGTAGCCTGGATCTATGTAGGTCACTGCTGGAATGACAAAGCAATTATGATAGGTAGTGCTATCACAGGAACATCAGTCTTAATGAACCTAGTCGAGAGGCTACTACAATAAGGCTAATGTATTATACGACAGGGTTATTTGGGTTTCTAACAAATGCGATAGGTTTCGTGTTTACCCAAACTACTTGTGTTCAATGATGAATTGTCGTATAATAGGTACACGTTGAGGGATTGCCTCTCAGCGACATATAAAACTAAGAGGAAAATATATGACAAATGCAACAACAACTACTAAGGTAGTATCAAAGTCTGCTAAATTCTTAGCCGCTCTACAGAACGGTGAAGCATTAACAGCAAAGCAAATTGCCGCACGTTTCGGCATTGGCAACCCTACTGCTACAGTAAGCGACCTTCGTTTACGTGGTGGATATGCTATCTATGCTAACGCTACGAAAACTGGCGTAACTAGATATCGTCTAGGCAACCCAGCTAGAGCAGTTGTAGCCGCAGGTTACAGAGCAATGGCAGCCGCTAATAAGGCTTCCTAAGTTCGTTAGGTAACTAGGTTCGGGGAGAGCCTTGCTAGGGCTCTTAGAGACAAGCAAAATCTCCCCACTTTTACTTCCCCCGGTAACTTATATGAATGTATTTCACAGTTTAATGAACAAACTAGATCGGTATAGATTGATACCTGATCGTCTAACAGGTGCAGACTACATGCATCGTTACTATCTTTTTCTTAGAGATAGAGCAAATTTCCCTTACAACGTCACACTTCATCATATTGTTAAAAGTGACGAACCTATTTTACATGATCACCCTTGGCCTTATATGACTATAATTCTTAAGGGCGGTTACTTCGAAAACACACCCGAGGGGAGGACTTGGAAGGGTCCTGGGAGTGTTATCAGACGTGGTGCAGAAGACTATCATTGGCTTGAATTAGACAACGAGAAGCCTGTCACCACTCTGTTTTTTATGGGACCTCAACAAAGAGACTGGGGTTTCTTAGATAATAATACGTGGATTCAGCACGAGGAGTTTTTAAATGGCAGATAGTTTAATTGTAATGATGATATTTGGAGCGATCATAGGTTGGTCACTTAGCAATATGTATCGTCAATATAGAGATGATATAATGTTTAAGAACATCATGGTTGAAATTGATAAAGAGGAAGCAAAGCAAAAAGAAAAAGTAAAAGCATTATTTCCTATGTGTTATATAGAAGAAGATAATGATACATATATACTATATAACAAAGATTCTCATGCATACATGTGTCAAGGATGTTCGTATGATGACCTTGCTCAAAAAGTATATACTGAATTAAAAATTGATGTGGCACTGGCTAAACACAGGAACAAGTCAATGTGGTTTATTGCTGGTGACACGAAAGATTTAATAGAATTTTAAAATAATAAATATACGTATACTTTAAGGAGATTGGATTGACACACGTAGTAACAGAGGCCTGTATTAATTGTAAACACACAGATTGTGTCATTGTATGCCCAGTAGATTGTTTTTATGAAGGACCTAATTTCCTTACAATCAATCCAGATGAATGTATAGACTGTGGGGTATGCATTCCGGAATGTCCTGAAGATGCTATTTTTGCTGA
>MDSX01054517.1_pt1 | contig 22729 bp, 15 predicted proteins | sample 811141 | NCBI WGS metagenome assembly MDSX01 (sample SAMN05326642, study PRJNA326480) | marine metagenome | isolation source: seawater | place: Atlantic Ocean: South East | collected 2010
TCTGCGACTTTGATTCCGTAGACTCCACCAGAAACACGACCTGATGTCCGAATTGCGTCACACTTGAAGCGACTCGCATAACCGGTTGTTGAGATCATAACCACGTCATCTGTATCGGTACTTTGTTGGACATTGACCAGCGAATCACCCTCAAGCTTGAAGCGAAGGGCATACTTTCCGTTTCGATTGATTCGCACATATTCATGCAAATCCGTTTTCTTAATCAGGCCTAACTTCGTTGCAAACAACAAGAAGTATCCAGACGCTGGTCTCTTTTCACCCTCCTCGAGTTTGATTTTGAGGCATTTTTCTGTAACCTCGTCAACCAGTTCCTTGGAAACTGGAAGTATACTGACAATGTTCTCTTCATCCTGCAAGTTCTCCAGCAGGTTTCGGATGTGTGTCCCTCGACTGTGACGACTTCCTTGCGGGATTTCCCATGCTTTGAGTCCGTAGACACGCCCCAAATCAGTAAAAATGAGCAAGCGATCTTTGCTGAAACAAGTGATGATTGATTGAGGAGAATCCTCGTCTTTCGTAGCGACGCCCTTGAGGCCTTTTCCACCTCGATTCTGGACCCGGAACGCTTCAACCGGAACATGGCGGATGTAATTGTCATCGGTTAGTGTGATGGCAATTGCTCGCTCTTCGATCAAATCTTCCCTATCCATGGACAATGGCATCATATTAATTTCAGAGCGTCGCTCATCACCGTGACGTTCAACCATCTGGTTCAATTCTTCGATCAAGATACTCAATCGACGAGTTCTTGAAGCGATAATATCTTGCAAGTCAGCAATCTTAATCTTCAATTCATCGTAATCGTTCTGTACTTTCTCCACGTCCAGGCGACTCAATTGGTACAAACGTCGTTCTGCGATGGCCTTTGCCTGCGGTTCAGTGAAATCAAACGCTGCGATTCCAGACATGAGTTCATTGCCCTGCAGAACGGCTTCAAATTGTTCACGGCTTGAACTCGCCTTTCCAACAGCGATGACGTCATCAATGCGATCCTGAGCTTTGACCAAGCCTTCCAGAATGTGAGCACGTGCTTCGGCTTTTTCCAATTCAAACTCTGCTCGACGCTCGATAACCGATTCTCGGTGCTCAACATACGTGTGGAGCATTGTTGGAAGCGTCAACAAGACTGGTCGACCATCAAGGATGCCCATCATATTGGCAGAGTACGATTCTTGTAGGCGGCTGGATTTGAACAGTTGATTGAGGACTGCGTGTGGATCTGCATTGTTCTTGACTTCGATAACCACGCGAATTCCTTCTTTGGAAGATTCATCACGGATGTCTCGAATGCCGATCACTGACCCCTTTGAAACAAGGTCTGCGATATGAACAAGCATATCCGATTTCTTCACTTGATATGGAATTTCATGTACAATGATACGCTTTCCGGTTGAGTCATCGATGACATCGCATCGTGACCTAACATGGAATCGCCCTTTCCCGGTTGTGTACATGTCAATAATTCCATCAATACCGTGGATGGTTGCACCAGTTGGGAAATCAGGCCCCTTGATGTGTTCCATATACTCCTCAATGGAAACGTGAGGCTTTCCGGTATTTTCTCCACCTTCCTCGAGAATTCGTTTCACGTGAAGGTCAATGGCGCCTGCAACCTCTGTCAAATTGTGAGGAGGGATGCGTGTTGCCATTCCAACAGCAATTCCATCTGAACCATTGAGAAGGAGATTTGGAAGTCGTGCCGGCAATACGGTCGGTTCCATCTCAGAATCATCGAAATTCGGCTGGAAGTCAACTGTTTTCTTTTCAATATCCTCGAGCATGTGCTTTGAGATTCGATCAAGTCGACTTTCTGTATATCGCATTGCGGCTGGAGGGTCACCGTCAATTGAACCAAAGTTTCCTTGACCATCAACCAAGGGGTAACGCAGTGAGAACTCTTGAGCCATCCGGACCATCGTATCGTAAATTGATTGATCACCATGCGGGTGGTATTTACCCATAACCTCACCAACAGAACGAGCCGATTTGCTGAATTTCTTGTCCGCAGTGTGACCACCTTCATGCATACCGTAAAGCACTCGGCGATGAACTGGTTTGAGGCCATCGCGAGCATCTGGCAACGCACGACCAATAATCACCGACATAGCATAGTTGATGTACGATGTCTTCATTTCATCATTGAGTGAACGATTCAAGACCGTACCGGTCTCGACAATGTCACCGCCCTCACTGTTTTCTTCATCAGATGTCAAGGTTGGTCACCTCCTTAGCATGGCGTTCGATGAAAGCACGACGATCGGGTACGTCTTCTCCCATCAAAATCTCAAACATCCGATCGCTTTCTTCCGCATCTTTTACGGTCACCTTGAGCATCGTACGAGTTTCTGGATCCATTGTCGTTTCCCACAACTGCTCAGGGTTCATCTCACCGAGACCTTTGTACCGCTGCACTCCAATCTTCGCATTTGGATTGTCACCACGAAGCTCTTCAAGAATCGTATCACGTTCCTCATCGGTAAAGGCGTATTTGCTTACCCGCCCTTTACTCAGTTGGAACAATGGTGGTTGAGCGATGAAGACATGTCCTTGCTCGATGGCAGGGCGCATGAAGCGCCAAAGGAAGGTCAACATGAGTGTTCGAATGTGAGCGCCGTCAACGTCGGCGTCTGTCATGATGATGATTTTGCTGTAGCGTAGTTTCTCAGGATCAAAACTCCCCTCATCCTCACTGTTGTTTCCAACCCCTGCGCCAAGTGCCCGAATCATGGTTTGAATCTCTTGGTTTTGGAATACTTTCGCAGCATTGTGCTTTTGTCGTTCCACGTTCAGAATTTTACCTCGTAACGGCAGAATTGCTTGTATACGTCGATCACGGCCAGTTTTTGCTGAACCGCCTGCGGAATCACCCTCAACAAGGTAGACTTCGCACTCGCTTGGATCTCTTGATTGACAATCGGCGAGTTTTCCTGGCAAACCACCTCCCTCGAGAACACCTTTTCGACGGGTGAGATCTCGTGCTTTTCGTGCTGCTTCCCGTGCCTTTGAGGCCAAAAGTGCCTTTTCCACAATCTGTTTAGCAACGCTCGGATTCTCCTCAAAGAATTCCCCTAACTTGTCATAGACAATCGTTTGAACGATACCCGTCACTTCGCTGCTCACAAGCTTGTCCTTGGTTTGTGACGAGAAAGACGGATCTGGATGCTTTACACTGACAACCGCTGCAAGCCCTTCGCGAACATCGTCTCCCGACAGAGAGTCTCCTTTGAGGAGATTCTTCTTTTTGGCATATGCATTGACGGAACTTGTTAACGCTGTCCGAAGGCCAGACATATGCGTTCCACCGTCCTTATTTCGAATGATGTTGGTGTAACATCGTATCGATTCGCTAAATGCATCCGACCATTGCAAAGCAACTTCGACCTCGACAAGACCTTTCTCAATTTCTTTGTCGCCTATGATTGCGATAACATCGGCATGCAGTACCTCCCTGCGCTCGTTGAGTTGGCCAACATATTCGGCTAGACCCCCTTCATAGAGGTGCTCAGCATGATGAGGTTCATCATCCCTGTTGTCAAGAATAGTGATCTTGAGACCTGCGTTAAGGAAGGCTGTTTCGCTGATGCGAGTTTCAATTTCTTCACGATTAAATTCTGTAACGTTGGTGAAGATGGTCAGATCAGGCTTGAAGGCAATATGCGTCCCAGTATCGTTTTCGTCACACGTCCCAATTTCCTTTAAATCATTGACAGGGACCCCGGTTTCGTAGCGTTGAAAGTAGACTATTCCATCACGATGGATGGTCATTTCCATCCATTGTGACACAGCGTTAACAGCTGAAACACCGACACCATGGAGTCCACCAGATACTTTGTAGGAACTGTTGTCAAACTTTCCACCTGCGTGGAGTTTTGTCATAATGACTTCAGCGGCTGAAATTCCAAATTCCTCATGAATACCTACTGGAATGCCGCGCCCGTAATCACGTACAGAGAGTGAGTGATCTTCATTGAGGACAATATCAATCTGCTTGGTATGGCCAGCGAGATGCTCGTCGACAGAGTTGTCGACCACTTCCCAAATGCAATGGTGCAACGCCGAACCATCGTGAGGGTCACCCAAATACATCCCGGGCCTTTTTCGAACAGCTTCGAGCCCTTCGAGAACTTGGATGCTTCCTGCATCATAATCTTCTGCCATTGTCTCATCAAATCCAGTCAAAATTTCGTCGCTATCGGCCGATTTGCATCGAGTCGGAGACCACTTCCTTCTAACTGTTAAACATGCCCGACGAGGGTATGTAAAGATACCCCTCCAGCAGTCTTCCGTAAGGCGTTTTTTGCACTCTAAACACCCTCCCAAAAGGAGCATTTTGAACATTAAAATTCAATGCTCCTCTTCCGTGAGCGTTAAGAAGAAGACGAAGGTCGGTTGAGTCATGCCTGAACCGACCATCTGTGTAGCACTCGACTCAACGAACGTTGATGACATGGTCGACGAAGCAGCTCGTGCATCCACTGCAGGCGCAGACCTCGTCGAAGTTCGATTCGATCGACTTTACCTCACCAAACCTGAACCTGCAATAGTTGAACAAGAAGAGGGCGAGCCAAAAAGCGTCATGCCACCTGAAGCAGAGTGGCCGATTTCAGATGCCTCATCGCTGGATGCAAAAATCACGATTCAAAAACTGAAAGATTCGATTGCTGTCCCCGTTATTTTCACAGTCCGACCTCCAAGAGAGGGCGGATTTTTCCCAGGAACAGAGGATGAGCGAATCGAAATTCTCCAGCAAGCGATTGACTCGGAAGTCACGTGGATTGATTTGGAATCCTCTATTGAGGAAAGTGCAGCAGAAGGTTTGATGGCTGCTGCCAAGAAAAACGGGTGCAAAATCGTCTTCTCAAGCCATGACATCAACGGAACACCAAACTCTGAAGACATTGCATCGTTTGTTCGAGACAACGCAGAGAAAGTCGATCTTGTCAAATTCTGTTCAACTGCCCATTCACATCTCGACGCTTTGCAAATCATCGATGCAGCGATTGACTTGAAAGGAGAAGGTTTTGATTACAGTGTCATGGCCGTCAACAGCGGAGGCGACTGGGCGCGCATTCACGCCCCCATCCTCGGCGTTTCAATGGTATACGCAACAATGTCGATGGAACACCGCATCAGTGACAAGGGACTCATCAACGTTCGAGATCTGCGCGATGCTTGGACCCTCCTTGAGTACTGATACCGAAATCACTGGTTCAGTGATGGCATAAGTTGCTTTTCCGTTTCAATTTGCGGCTCAAGCCCAGCGTTCATGTAACGTCGATTGATGATGACGGGTGCAAGCATAATCGACATAAAGAAGACGAAGAACGTGATCGAAACCGTCCAATTCGGAAGAACAACCGAGCGTTCTACAGTTGAAACCGAGACATCAGCCGTGAGAATCTTGTTCTGAACACCTGCATCGCCTCTCCGAGAATTATCCCATGCATCGATGACAATGAAGAATTCTTGATAGGTCGTCCCGGAGAAGAGAGAGGAGTACACTTCAGGCCCGTCCAATGCTACACTCATCACCACTGAATCAGTATTCTCGTAAACATGCGCATCTCTGTACGTTTTCCACCCTGTTACGTCAAACGCAGCCCACTCTGGAGACACTTCGGTCACAAATTCATCATCGCTCAAACTCTCTCGATTGAACCAAAAACCGAAATCATCACCGTGCATGCGGTCATAGGAAAGTTCGTAACTTTCGTACTGAGATGTCGTCATCAAATACACATCAGCACTAGCGGGGACGGTAGCACCTGCTACAAGGCCTTGAATTTCCACACAAATAGTGGTCCGATGATCGCTCGAGAGATTGACCCGTAATGCACCAACACTATCGTTTCCGATTAAGATGTTTGTTGCGATGTTGGTCCGAAGCGTTCTCAACGGATTTGGTGAATGATAGGACTGATACATCCAAGGCATTTCAGGAGAGAGGGTTGGATCGTACCCCTCATTCGTGGAGTCTGCCGGTTCTGAGGTCCTTCCTTTACCACGACCGTCATCGTCCCAATCCTCATCAAAATACAAACCTCCCCAGTAACTGTTGTGGGGAACTTCAGCGTGATGAGAAATGGTTTCATTCCAAACAATTTGCGACAACTCACCTTTGCAGTCATCGGTCGCTGCTGAGGCAAAACCATGATTCGGAGAAAACACACCACTCAGCAAGGGGAACACGAGAATCGTTAGCAAAATCAAGGCTCGCCTTTGCAACATCTTCTCACCCCTCAAACAGATGTTTGACGAAGAGGTTCTTGAGACATTCGTTCACTCACGTCGGCGCAACGGTCGGATGTAGCCACTTTCGTCGTTTCTACGCTCTTGTTTGGAGAGGATTCTCGGAGCAGGTGGAGGAGTGTGATGGTCCATTCCGAGCAGCCCACCATCATCGGCATGCTCAACTTCGTAGGTTTCCGCATTTTGCTTGGCCTCTTCCTCAATTTCATTGGGTTGCCGCATGACCAACCATCCGAGGATGAGCGCAGCGATAATCAACACAATAATTCCTAGCGCATCACTTCCTGCATCTGAAATCCACGACTTCCATTCATCCCAGCTGAAATCCGACAAGGACGGGTCAGCATCTTGCTCCGGCAGGATGGTCACTTCAGTCTCAGCCACATCACAGAGATTCATACCGTCGCAAACCCTAACGCGCAGGACTGGTTCACCAGGATCATCCCAGACGACGGTAGCCAGTGTTGCGAGGGTATTGGTCGAAGTAAACCAGTCGTTGTCGACAATACCATCTTCATCCGCATCCCGAAGGATGTCTTGCTCCCACTCGATTATCAAATCATTGCTGATGGCTTCATCACGGTCCGAGTTGGAGCCATCGAGAACATTGAGGTCTCTATAGAACACAAGGTCTGCCAATGATTCAGCGTCCGAGACATTGACGATCACTGCTGTCGAAAAGTCCTCATAAATCTCATCTGGAAGGTCGATACCTCCGATTTCCGGTGGGGAATCAACGTGGATGTTGAATTCCGCACGGGTTACGTCCCCGGTACCAAAGGCGTCGCGTACGGTCAGTTTTACTGTGTACAAACCAGGACGTTCGTAGGAATGCCAAGGCATTGGATCGTGAACGATTGGGGTTGCATCTCCGAAGTCCCACGTGTACTCGACCAAGCCATTCCAATCCGGCGAAAGTTGCTCGAGTGGAACATACTTGCCCTCGAACTTTTGGTCTCCATCTCGGGTTCCACTGGAGTCGAAATACAGCATTGCACCGGGTATTGCAACGTTGACACCGTTCTCATCAAAGGTTCGAGACCACTGATCCGGCAATCCATTCTCAGGGAAAACATCGGTATCCATCAATAACTCTCCCTCTACCCAAGCATCGAGAATTTGCAGTTCGATGATCGGAAGCGGGTTTGCTACGACAACGACAATGACTCTTGGACTGCTTTCTGCACCGTTTTCATCCGTCACAACGAGTTGAATGGTTTGCTCACCAGGTTCAGTAAAGGAGTACGCAGGGAGTGTTTTGTTGCTGAACGTGCCGTCTGGGAACGACCAATTGAATGACAAATCATTGTACGTACCTGTTGACCCATCAACATCGAAACTGGTTCGTCCATCAAACGAGTACGGAACATTGACTTGGGCATCCGTTACCAAGAAGTCAATTTGTGGAGCTCCTGTTGCACCAGATTCCTTGACGATGTAGTTGGCAACAGGTAACTGATTGATGACATTCACTCGAAGTTCAGCGATTGATACGCCGCCATCTTCATCGGTCACGGTTACAGTGATGTTCTTTATTCCAGGAGTATCCCACGCTGGTGCAGGATACAATGCAGCAGACGTGGTCGTTGAGAAGTCGTCGTTTCGATCGACTTCAACGCCATCAAGGTTCACACCGTCTTCAAACACCCAGCCGAGCGAGAGGTTCTCTCCATCGTCGTCTGTAAAGACATCAGGCATCAGCAGTGGTGTGTAAGTATAGGTCGTAAGTTCATCAGAGAAAATTTGGTACGGAAGGCGATTGTTGACAATGACTTCGATGGTTTTCTGTCCAACATTGATTCCGTCGGAAACCGTCAATGTCAGAACATACGTCTGGTTTGGACCCACAACATCACCCCATTCGTGGTTGGCTGTGTAGAGGCCAATTCCAGATGTTAGCGACGTTCCATCGCCCCAATCCCATTCAAAGTCAAGGAATTCCAACGGCACGTTGTCAGCCGTTTGATACGCAGAGAAAATGATGCGTTGGTTGGTGAAAATTTCGATTCGTTCGGCAACCACATTGTTGTTGACCGTTATGATTGGAATTGGTTCTGAATCGTCCGTGATGTTAATTTGGTTGACACTCACATCGGACCACGTTCCTCCAACATCCATGATTCGGAGTGTTGTATTGTAGATGCCTGCTTGTGCGAACGAGCGAAGAGGTGAACGTAATCCAGAGGTCATGTTGTCGTCGAAGTCCCACGTGTACGCAACAGGTTGATCGAAATACGGCAATGTATTGTTGTCCAACGAAAGCCCCCATGCATCGAATCCGTCTCCAGTGAACTGAATCTTTTCGTACGTCTGGCTTGTGTTGGTAGAGACTGATGCATTTGCGACCGGCGCCATGTTGGTCAACGCTTGTGGAGCTGTTGTTTCAGTATCGAGCACGGCTCCAAGCATGTTTTTCATGGTAAATTGAATGGTGTATTGGTCGTTTTTGTTGGCCGTAAAGTAGACATCGTTCGGCACATGAACGCCTCCTCCAGCCTGAACTCGAGTTGAAATCGTGTCCACGACGGTACCGTTGCTGTCTCGAACAAGAGCGTCAACATCCAAATCTTCGAAGAAAGCGTTCGAGAGGATCGAGTAATTGACTTGGACTGTGTCGGCTGTGCCATCTCCGTCACGGTCACCGAGAGTTGTTCCGTTCAACATCATCGTAGCAGGAGAAGTGATTCGTGCAGCTTCGATGTCAATTGTTCCTTGAGGATACGAGGGGCCACAAGAAGTGTAATCGCAGTCAGCGACTGTACTGGCGTACCAGACGATGGCATAGACTTCATCGGTCAGATTGCCAAATCCTTGAATCAAGCCAGTTGCTACGTTGTTGTTGAAATCCAAATCTTGCGTTGACCACAGACCATCAGCTGTTGATTTGTAAACAAGAACTCCATCAAAGTTCGATACATCGGAAGTTACTCGAAGTGTCAACGGAGCAGGAGAAGCAGACCCCGGTGTGAATTTGAACGATCGAATACCCCAGCCTTCCATGGTATGGCCGGTCGAACTCCATGGAGTTGACCAGTCGGAATTGGTATCAGCAGGAGTGATTCGACAAAACGTTGAACCTCCGCATGACGGATTGAGATCGAGGTTGGAGAAGCCGTAGATTCCTTGATCTGAGTCAATGGTTGCTGCGATGGAAAAGTTGGCGAAGATTTCTCCCATGGTCCTTCCAATCTTCCCGGATTGTCCAGAAACCGGTGAAAGTGCCAAGTTTTCGACTCCAAGACCACCTGTTGCAGAATCTTGAACGAGTTGCCGAATCGCTGGGCCACCTCCCAAGTGGTCTGCAAGATACATCGTGAAGATGAACCCCGCGCCATAGTCGGCATTCCGTTGATTCCACCAGCGGACGCTTAGGTCGGATTGTTGAGTCCAGCCGTTGAGATGACCTGCAAGCGTGCCATCTGCCCCGAAGCAGAGATAGATTGCAACATCCGCATTTCCTTCATCCAGCCAAGCGTTCTCGTAGGGATCCTGAGCGTTGTGTAGGAGATGTTCGAGTTCATGCGCAATGATCGATTTACCCCATGTTAAGGTGATGTCCGCAAAGTCGACGTAAACTACCTCACGTGTGGCAGCACTACCGGGAGAAAAATAACCGCCGATGTTGTAGGCGCCGTCGATGTCATAGATGACAATTTCAACCTGACAATTGTTATCGTTGTCAGGAGGTGCAAGACCTCGTCCGTCTTGGTAATCTTTTCCGAAGTACGTGGTCATTGTTGGGTAAATTGTTTGATCCCACGTCGATGCAAGGTTTTGGAGAACGGTTGATGAGAGTGTGCGACCGGATTGGACAAGGAATGCAACAGTTGCTGTTGTTTTGGCCACATAGACGTTGGTTGAACCGCCCGAAATTGGGACCGTCAGAGTGTCGCCGACAACATGCTGTGAACAAGTCGAACGCGCCATCGATGGTTGGTACCGAATATCATCGACGCCTGGGCGGCCTGCATCAATCCATGCTTGTTTGATGAATGCGGTCGCTGAAACCACCGGTTGCTCTTCTTCGATGAGTAGGTATTGTGAGCCCGCATCGACATCGAAATTCGTCAAATCGCCGTACACCGTGCCGATATCTTCCGTAATGTCTTCGACATCGTTCTCCGTTTCATTCGCTGCAACTTGAGCAACGATCGACGTCATCATGAGAAAGACGAGGAAAAGGGCTTTACTGGAGCGTCGTTCAGACATATCAAATCCTCGGGAAAATGTGGTGACGTATCACAAACCATTGTATTGAAATGAGGTATTTAATACCCCGCGTCATTAGCATCAATACACAGGAGCGCTTGTGCATGAGGTCAATATGTCTCATTACCATACTCCTTTTGGCTTCGGTTGGACCCTCTGTTGTGTCTTCAGAGTCTGTTTGTACAGTGATTGAGACACTGGAATTTGACGGTCAGAACGCCAACGAAAGTGTGACCACGCAAGTCGAATTCGGAAATCGAGTTCCAGGTAGTAACGCATCGATGGAACTGCGGAATTGGTTTATGGAAACAAGGCCCAACTTTCAATGGACACTCGACCCGCATTCCCGAGAAGGCTACAATCTCACCAACCTCGAAGGTCGGTTAATTCCAGATGACGCTCAAGAAAATGGCTCTGTGATTGTTCTTGCCGCCCACTATGATTCGAGAGACCGAGCAGAACGAGACCCTGATCCGAACATGACGGATGTGCCGATTCCAGGAGCAAACGACGGTGGAAGCGGCGTAGCCGTTTTGTGGGAACTCGCTCGAATTCTACCATCAATCGGTCTTGAACACGAGGTTTGGATTCTCTTGACCGATGCGGAAGATCAAGGACCAATCCCGTCAATGCTTGGAGCGAAAGCATGGGCAGAAAACAGGTCCGAGGAAGACATTTTACGCATTGATGCTTTTCTTCTCGTGGACATGATTGGTGATGCTGATTTGAAGATTTATCGAACCCATCCGCCAAACCTCAACAATGCTGAAGGGAACCGTTTGTGGGGGGCAGTGGAGAACCTCTCTGGCCCGCTTGGCTTGTTGGATAACATCACAGATTGCAACGGCAATCCTGGCATCGACATCGTCAATTTTTCGAGAACCGATGGGGTGATTGATGATCACGTCCCCATGCTTAACGTGGGGATTCCTGCAATCGATTTTATTGACATACGTTACGGTGAGAACGCTACGGAATGGCAAGGCTACTGGCATACGCATGAAGACACCCCTGACAAAGTCTCAGCAGAATCTCTGGCCCACATCGGACGACTGATTGAACTCGGACTTCGAGAAGGCTCTTGGCTCACTTCTCAAGAAAACTTGTCAGAGGTTGATTCGCCCAATGTAGATGATTCGTCCTCAACCTTCAGCACCATGGTAACGGCCACTCTGCTCACAATGATCGCCTTGATTTTACTCATTTTCCTTGGGTTGCACGAAAGCGTGCGTTTGAAACGGTAGGTCTGCGTGCGCGGATACACTGGGAAGACATCGAATTCGCGCACAGAAAAACCAACGAGGGCTCATCATGGACATAAACGAACGACGTGAAGCATTGCGAGCACGTGTTCGCAAGCAATTGTCTGGCGTGGAGGAGGAAGAAGAACTCGTCGTTCAGGATTCTGAAATTGTCGCTTCGACCACAGAAGGGGATGAACTGATTTTGATCGATGAACGCAATGGGCTACTTGCCCTAGCTTCATCGCTTATCTTCATCGGAAGCATACTCGGAATCATCACCGGTATTCTTCTCCTGCAAGGGAATCCAGCTGAATTACTCAGTGATACACTCGAACAAGACAGCGTCGTCGACGTCTACGGAATCGTCTTGGAAGGAGCGTCGGGTGAATCGATGGAAGGAGTTCTTGTTGAGTTGCTCATCGAAGAATCAAACAGTGCAGTTACCATCCAAACGGTGGAGACCAATTCCTATGGGTATTACGAATTCCAAAACGTCGCCTCAACGACACACGTGTTGCGTGTATCATCGGACTCGTTCACAACAGTCGAACGGATCTTTACTCCTGAGAGCGCAACCCAGGCACCGTTTACACTCACGCAAGGGAACGGAACTGTTCAAGAAGATTTCACACAAGAAAATAATGGATGGTCTCTCGAAAACGCCATCGCTCTTTCAACAGGCATCGCTCTTATCACCATCACTGCGGGATGTGTCGGCATTAATGCGGCCTATGGAGTCCGAAAAGCAACCCACTATCGAAGAACGCAATATTTCGCAGGATTTGCATTGTTTAGCCGAGGTTTCATCGTCTTTGGACCATTTTTGATTCTCTGCGGCATGGGATTGATGATTCTTGCTCGAGAGGAATTTCAAGACTACGAGGTGGAGTAATGTATCTCATCACCGTTGAAGGCGGGGATGGCTCGGGCAAAGGCGAAGCAGTTCGAATCCTTACCGAACTGTTGTCGCATTATCCGTTCAATGAAGTTCATCGAACCCATGAGCCACGTCGCCACAGCGATCTCGGAAAATTAGCGCTGGAAGCGGTAAAACTTGGCGACAAAACTCCACTTCAGGAAGCAGGACTCTTCGCAGCAGACCGACTCGACCACTCTCACACATGGATTAAACCTCGACTCGAGAGAGGAGAGGTGGTCGTCTCGGATCGAAACATCCATTCTTCCATCATCTACCAAGGTGTTGTCGGCGAACTCGGTATTGATACCGTTTGTCAAGTCAATTCAGCCTCGATGATTCCTGATCTTGTCGTTTGGATTGACTGTGATCCCGAACGAGCAATTGAACGAATCAAACATGCAACGCTTAGGATGAGTAGCGACAAACAGGAATATTTTGAAACACCTGAGATTCAAAAGACAATCCGTAAGGGATTCTATGACCTCTTCACAGGCGCTGTCAAGGTCGCCCCACCTTTCGATAAATGCTGCATTGTAGGACCAATATTGAACGAAGGTGGATTGGATGAACTTCGTCAAAAACTGCGTAAGGAATTGCGTTCCTTTTTCAATCGTAGACCCACACCACTCAACGTTGATGCCGATAAAGTAGACAGGTACTTACTCAATAAACTGGCTCATGATGTACAACAACAAACCCGCTTACCAGGCGCTCCGATGGAACGGACTTCAGTTCACATCGGCTGGCTGAGCGGAAAGTCCCCTGCCCAGTGGATGCAGTATGCGGAGAACGACTGGGATTCGAGTCAAGCTCGGGAATCGGACGTCCCAAGTAATCCATTTGCTCGATCGAGTTGGTCAATTCTTGGAACCTTATCCCTGATGGCGGGTTCGTGTGAAATTCCAAGATTGCACAAATCACTCGGACCACATCGAATGGTCACCCAACGACATACACAGCGTCTCGTCAAGTGGCTTGAGGAAGCAAACTGGATTCATCGCCAACAAAATCACATACCATTTGCTGAAGGTCAAGTCTTCAAATTGCGAGATTCCTGGATTGGTTTCGCTCGACTAACACTCGCCATGTGGCCTTTCCGCGTTGCGCTTTCCACATGGCGAAAAAACAATCCGAAGAAACCATGGGAACAAGCTCTCGAATCCGTGCTCGACCAAAGCAATGCACAACTCAGCAAAGGGGCAGAGAACGTCATCGAGCGGTTGAAAATTCTCACCAGTGGACATGAGGATTGCCCAGTTCCTGAAAATATCGAACAGTTGTTGGTCTGGTGGTCGATGCCTCCACCGGATCACTCTTCTTCTTGAGGTGGTCGCTGGAATTGAACGTTTCCTGGCAACTGAACATCACTGGGACCACTGAATTTGTTTGGCCGGGCACTGTATGCAGCAGCAAAGAAAAGGCCAAGACCAAAACCAAATGGAATACCTGTCACCAACCGAAGGAATGCAGTTGATTCTCGATCGGTGAGCAATTGGGTGAAGCCATCAACGGCCATTGGAACTATGCAAAGAATACCAATTGCTACGAAAACCAACGTTCTGCGGTTTGAGCGATAAACAGGTTGCAATCGTTCATCGGGAAGGATGGACAAAAACGTGTCACGAATTGTCCATCGATTCACTCCACGCCTTGAATAGATGAATCCACCAAGAGCAAGCCCTGCGAAGATGCCAACGTCACGGACACATACTGGCATTTGGTTCCCGTTGACGAACCAGGATCGCTCATGTTTGTTGTGACAATTCAAATCTCCGAATGCATAGATGGATGCACTGTAAAAATTCAAGTCAGTCCACGTGAAATTTTGGTCGTTTTCTTTGTGGAAATCCAACATGTTTGCTCTACCCGAAAGTTCACCAATCGTTCCTGATTCTACAAGGGCAGGAGCGAGGAAGAACGAGGCAAGAAAGAAGAAACTGATTCCTCCAATCCAACGGCCGACTTTCTGGTCTCTCGTCCTTGATTCGAGACCGTTGCGTTCCATGAGAAGTCCACTCGATTGAATGATTTAATCATTCACATATCGACGGGTTCTTTGCATCAATGTTCCTCCAAGGGTCATGGCGGAGTCATCGACCGAACCCGTTGGTTTGTGGCTCGGGCTCCAAGCAGGGGCATTTCTGGGGTTGTACTTCGGTTTCAGCCTTGCCCTTGTCTCGGCACTGACAAGCCCTGAGGAATTGATGCGCATCGTTTACCTCATCACCGTATTTCCGATGATCGGTGGAATTCTTCTCGGACCGTTTTTGGCGAAAAGAGAACGTCCTGTCGAATCGGACATTCCTCCGATTCAACGCATGATGGAAGCACTTGATGGAATGGATGAAGGTCAAGGAAAATGGAGAATCCTGAGTCACGTTCGCAGTGATGGAAGAACCGTTCGAGTCGATTTGCATGACTCGAGTCGAGTCGAAGAGATTTTGCAAGCGACAACTCCTCTCACAAATGAGTTTCCTGTTCGATACATGGTCGGGCGCGGCGTTGGCGCAAGCAGACAACCCGAATTGCGTGCGAAAGTACTCTCAATACTTGACGCACAATTTCCGAAAACGCGGCAGTCAAGATACACATCCGCAATTGAAATTGCTCCTGAGTTGCCCGAACGACTACGGAATCAGAGGAAGCGAGTGAATCTACTCTTGGCTATTTTTCTGCCGATTGCAACCTTCCTTGGATGGTTGGAAATGAGATAAACTGTTTGTCGATTCACTTATTTTGAAGGACGTTGAGTAGTACCCATGCGGGAGGTCACATTTTTTTGGAGAGTCGACCGTTTGGAGGCCATCGGCATCGGTCCTGTTCTGGATGTTGCTCAACGCATTGAGTTCCTTTCCTACATCAAACGTGTGCCAAAAGACATCCGTTGTTTGTTCAAATTTCACATTCGAGAGGGCAAAACCATTGACGACCTCCGTTCTGTTGAATCCCTAGAAGTTCTTGAGGTTGTACAAGAATCGGAAAATCTAGAGGAGGGGCACTTGGTCATTTGTCGAGTCATCCATCCGTTACCTATGCTGAATGCTCGAACCAATGGCACCTATACCGTAGCTGGTTCAAAACTCGATGAGAACGGTTTAACGTACATCTTGCAAGGTTCGTCCCTCAAATTGCGCTTGCTTTCTGGTGTGCTTCGCTTGATGGCAAAACCAGATCGAGTAAGTGCAAGGACTTTGAAACTCACGCCACAAAACCATGAATCAGTCTTGACTGAAAAGCAACTGAAACTTGCAAAATTCGCATATGATCGTGGGTATTATGACCTTCCGAAGCGAATCAAAATTACTGAACTGGCTGAACAAATGGGTCTTGCAAGGGCAACGATTTCAGAGCATTTGACCAAGATTGAAGGAATCCTCATGGATGACATGTTCTCCTCGATGACCGATGTTCGCCTCACAGTCGATCAAGCCCGTGCGATTGTTGAAACTATAGAGGCGGATATGGATCAAACTGAAGATTATCAAATCGAGTCGTTTGCTGGCCTTATCAAACGAATCAAAGAAAACATGGCAGAGGAGTTGCCACAAGACACAGAACACATTCCTGAGCTCGATGTCAATCAACAACCAGAGGAAATCCTCAAACGCATCCAAGAGGACATCTCTTAATTCGCTCATGTTTTTATGAGTCGATGTGGTGAGGAATGCATGGAGGAGATGAGGCAACTTCTCGACCGGATTTCTGACTCCGGAATCGAAGTCCCTCAATCCGTGCGGGAAGCGATGTATGGGCTTCACCTCGAGCAGTTTACGACCTACGATTTTGGTGGATTTTTCCACGACCGTCCAGTCGTATTTATGGAAACCGAAAACGGTGGTGTCAAAACCATATCTGCACCCCACATGGTCGTCACACTCCTTCATCATCTGGAACTTTCGGAAGGACAGGAAGTTCTGGTCGTTGGCTCAAAGGGGGGATACATCGCAGCTCTTATTGCAACCATTGTTGGTGAAAGCGGAAGAGTCATTCTCATTGATCCGTCTGCTGAAATTGTCCGGCACACTGCAAATGCACTTGCAGGTTGGCCAACCGTCGACCTGAGGCAAGTTGAATCAATTGATGTTTCACCCATTGAATTACCAGGTGAGTTGAGCAGGGTCTTGATTACCGGAAGCGTTCCATCTGTACCAACTTGGATGAAGGACCGAATCATCGAAGGAGGGTTCGTCATTGCCCCTATTGGCGATCATCATCACCAAGAATTGATGAAAGTTGAAAGGCAACTGGACACATTGCATCCAACATCCCTCGGTCCTGTCTCCTTTGGCCCAGTCGACATTGTTGAAAGTGAGCCTCAACCCTTATCGGCATTGGAAATTGCTGATTTAATTGAAACATTGATTGAGACATGCCATGAAATGGAACTCTGCGAAGCCGACGATCTTCAACAGTTGGGAACAATTGCCGATGAATTAAGAACCATGCAAGAAGCGAATGAAGCCGATTTGGAAGAATTCATCACTGCTCATATGCAACATTTTGTTCGACTATGGCCGATGATTCAGTTGATGTTTGCACCAACACTTGCCCGACCTGGTGACATCGATCAGGACGATGAACCGGGGTTCCATTTCGACGAATTCAAGCCCTGAGGGTTTCCTATGGCAGCAACGATACAATCCGCCATTGCGAAGTTGAAACACAAAGATGTCCGCCAACGACGAAGGGCCGTACGAATTCTATTCGATGCTGATGCGCATGAGAGCGTTGAAGCGTTTTCACCCTACCTTGACGATAAGGATGTCTGGTTTCGAAACAAAGCGATTGAAGCTTATCGCCGCTGGGCTCCCAAACATGCACCGCATTTGCTTGAAGAACTTGCTAAAAACAACCAACTCGACGGTCAGAGGTGTGTGGCAACGGTTCTTGATGCAGTACCAGACCAACAACAAGCAGCACACCTCGCACGCTTGTTGCTTGACAGCAGCGACGATGTCGTCGTCCGCAGGGCAGTGAACCAGCTCATTTCAACTCAGGAAGCAACAGAAAAAGAATTGGAAGAGTTCCAAGCATCAGGCGATCATGTCGTACGAGGATATGCAACAGCAGTGAACGAAGATGTCGCTCAACTTGTGCAACGTTTGGAGGATACGCACCCGGATGTTCGCCGACAAGCCGCATCCTCATTGTTGCTCATGGACCTGAAATCCAAAGATGGTGAGGCCCTTCAGAGCGCTATCGAAAATGATGATGCGTTATGGAAACTTGCAGTACCAATCGCGCTTGAGCATGCTCGACCACGTCTTGTCGACTTGATGACAACCAAAAGCAATACGCAACGGCGTTTTCTCGTCCAATCGCTAAAGGACGTTGTTGATGAGGCTGATGATCTTCGTCTTCGTATGTTAATCGATGCGAATTGCACTTCAATCGTTGCACGTTGGCTGGTTGGGCGAAACGATCCAAAAAGCGACGAATTGCGACGGGAATTGTTGTTTGATGCGCGAGTCGACAGCATTGACAAATCAAGACTACTCGAGCGCTTATTGCACCGACAAGGGGAACAAGCGATGCAAGAACTTGCTGAACGACTGTTGGCTGAATCTGAGGATGAACTTGTCCTGAGTGCAGCACAGAACCTATACACTGAATAGCCCAACGTCCATCCATGACAAGTTCAAATGTGGTGTTTAGAGTTGATGCAACCGATGCTGCGGATCAGCGATTGGATGTCGAAATTGAAGTTAGTGCTCCGTTTCTCTCATCATCGATCAAACTCTCATTTCCACGGTGGGTGCCAGGGTCCTATTTCCTTCGCGAACCCATTCAACATGTTTCTCATCTCAAGGCATCCGATGGCAACGGAAATCCACTCAATATAACTCGCAAAGATGTTGACTCGATTGTAATCAAAGGCGTTCATTCGGTCGATTCCGTACGGATTTCCTACAAATTACTCTGTGTGGAAAATACCGTCCGCTCGAATCATTTGGACGAAACTCATCTCCACATCATGCCTCCGTTCACGTGGTTCCTTCCCACATCAGGAATCGATCCCAAGCGAATGAACATGCCTCATCGAATTGAATTCCTCTTACCTTCTGCATGGAATGTTTCAACCCAAATGCAACTCGAGAGTTGCGAGAAAAAGGGAACTACTCAACGTCACACCTTTTCAGCGCAAAATAGAGATGCACTGCTTGACGGTATTGCTGAATGCAATGCAAACGAGATTCACAACTTTACCGTTGGAGACCGGAAACATACCTTGCATTATTGGGATGCTGGAGGGCATGTGCCGAATGAAATCATGATGACAAGATTCATTCAAGACATGAAGAACATCATCGCTGAACACCACGCGATCTTCGGCCCATTATCCGAACCATATTCGACGATTCTTCACCTCACCGACGGTGGGCGCGGTGGACTGGAACACACGAATTCGCAAACATCAATGGTTCCAAGATCATCACTTCAGCCAGGGCATGTTGAAGATTACCGAGATCTTGTAAGCCTCTTTAGCCATGAATACGTCCACCAATGGAATGTGAAACGATTGAGGCCAAAACGCTTCTTGGATTACGACTTGCAACGAGAAGTAAACACGGATCTCCTGTGGTGGTTTGAAGGAGCTACATCCTGGATTGGAGACATTCTCTGTCTACGTTCAGGAGCATGGAGTTCTGAGGATTATTTTGCAGACATGAAGCGGAAACTCAAACGCCATCATACGCGGAGTGGTTCGTCATGTCAGGCGCTCTGTGAAGCAAGTCACGAAGCATGGATTCATCTCTATAGAAGCCATGCCTACTCGAGAGAGACGCAAATTTCTTACTATCTTGAAGGGGAACTAACGATGTTTGCATTGGATGCTGAACTTCGGAAACGATCCAAAGGTGAAACAGGTGTTTGTGATTTGATGAAACACTTGTATGAAAAACATAACATCTACGTTGAAGATACCTCATTGAGAGGTGTCCAGTACAACGATATTCGTAAAGCACTCACGTCGTTGCCAGGAGGGCGACGATTGGGTTCATTCCTTGATGCAATAACTAAGGAGGCAGGAAATCTCGACTTGAACAAGGCATTTTCCCGTTTTGGATTGAACTACAAACCCTCGGATGAGCCCAAACGAAAGCAGGGCACTGAAACAGTGGTTTGGGAAAACTTCGCTCAGGGATGGCTCGGAGTACATGTCCGCTCGCAAGGAAACAAACTCAAAGTTACCAGCCATATGCAAGAATCTCCAGTGCGTGAGCAACTGCAGGTTGGCGATGAGATCGTCGCCGTTGATGGGATTCGGATTGTCAATGCAGAACAATTGAAATCCAATTTGAAGGGAAAGGTTGGAACGACGGCTCGCGTCATGTACGCACGCAATTCAGTGATGCATGACATTCTGCTCAATGTATCCTTGGAACCAAACTATCCAACGGTCACGACAAGCGATGGAAACCGCTTGTGGAAATCTACGATTCGTTCTCGACAGACTGACTCGGTGTGAGCAACGACAGACGCTTCAGAGAAACATGAATCGGTGGCAGATAATCCGATATGCGATGCCGTGTTGTTTTTGGGGGATAGAGGTTCCGAGAAAGGGCCATATCGATGACGTCTTGCTTTGTGATGGAATCAAGTTTGGATGCAGGCCATAGTTCCAATTCAACAGACGCATCATCAAGATAATTGATGCAGACGGCAGGAATGCGAGCAAGGTCCAATCGTTGGGCAACAGCATGCCTATGATGGCCATCGAGTATTGTCCCTGTCGCCCTATCTGCGATCAGTGGTTTGGTAAATCCGTCCCATTTCAGCGTCATTTCGAGGAGCTTCTCCATATTTTTGGGCTTGATTTCCTCGTGAGCCTTGAGCCACTCCACGGGAACCAGCCGCACATCGTCTTCACTCCAAGACATGCTTGTGCTAACAGAATCTACGGGATAATGCTTTGTCTTGTACGGGCACGGGAGGATAAGTGTCGAGTATGAATCCAACGCGCGGGATGGAAGAATTACCTCTTCTCCCAGCCCTTTCCACTATGGTTGAACAACTTCCACAAGGTTTGGTTGAAATTCTTGAGTGGTTTCGAGCAAACGGCTCACACATCTGGATTGTCGGTGGAGCAATACGTAACGCATTGTTGGGTACAGAGATCAACGAATACGACCTCGCAACAACCATGACTCCACAGGAGATGAATGCTTATCCAAACACCATTCCTACCGGGGAACGATTTGGTACCATCACGTTTCGAAATCGAGGACAAAGTTACGAAGTGACCACATTGCGAACAGAATCGGGTTACAACGACGGAAGAAGACCCGATGAGGTTGAATGGGGTGACTCTCTTCTTGTGGATTTGTCTCGACGAGATCTGACAATGAATTCAATTGCCGTTGATGCATCCAAACACACATACTACGATCCTTTCAACGGGTACGATGACCTACGAGAAGGTCGAATTCGTTCTGTGGGAGATCCTACAAGGCGGCTGTCCGAGGATGCCTTGCGCATTTTACGCTGCTATCGATTCATGGATCAAGGCCATGCAGGAATTTGGTGGCCAGAACAACGGCTAAGTGATGCACTTCGGCAAACAAAACCAATGATTGAACGAATCGCATCTGAGCGGATATGGTCCGAATTTCGACGGATTCTTGTGGGCCAACACACCTCTGAGATTGTCCAACGAATGGCTGATGATGGAATCCTAAAGCAGATGGTTGGCCTCGATTGGATGCAAGAAGATGTTCGAATTCAGTTGTTGAACCACCTTGAAGGAAATGATGTCATCGATCGACTGGTTGTCATGATGCGTTCGTTTGGTAGCAACGATTGTGAACAGTTGTCGAAACGATTGCGATTGAGCAATCTTGAGAAAAAGAATCTCATGTTTCGACATTCAAAATTAGGTCACATTCCAGAGAACATGGACTCATCGTTGCGAGTTTATGCTGTCGCCCTCGGAGCATGGAGTCACCAACATTTGCGCATTGAACAACTGTTCGCTGAATACGAGACACCTCTCGATTCTACCCTTGACCACATTCAGCAATGCATTGAGCGATTCTCAGGTCTGAACATCAATGTTCACGTTGAACCATTGGCGAGTGGGAATTACATCATGGAACAAACCGGTATTCAGCAGGGACCCAAATTGGGCGCTTTGAAATCGTGGCTCTTCTATGAGCAGGTTTCTCGCAATCTTCAGTCGATGGATGAGATGGAGACGCTTCTTTGCACGCTTTCATGGCAAACCGAGGATACAACGCGTTGGCCAAAACTTCAATTCCCCTGACGTGATAGTCTGGTACACCGAGAAGGTCGAGGACGTGAGTGGATGTCTGTTAAACAAGTGCTTCAAGCAAGAATGAAACAACACATCAACGAGATGGTGACCACCAATCCAATGATTGGCCAATTGAATACCCAATTCACGAGTTGGCTTCTCGGTTCTGGTTTGACCGGTGCTGAAATCATCAAAATGATCGATACAAATATGGATGCAGTGATTCAACCTGTCGAACTTTCAAGTGCGCTCGAGAAGACAACGGGTACACAACCTCCTGGCTGGGTCATCAACGGCCTGATGTCGGTACTCGACATGGACAAGGACGGTAACGTAACGGTTGCTGATCTTCATACATATTTCGAAACCATTGGCTTGCCAAGTGGTGTTGAAGAGGTAACACCAGAAACAGAACCAGAAGACGAATTCGATGAACTCGACCAAGAATTACAAGATGATGCTCGAAAGCAAGCAGAGGAACTCATTCGACAACAAGAGGCTGAAAAACAGCGTTTGTTGGAAGAAGAGGAAGCGAAGAAAGCCGCTGAACGTGAGGCTGCCGAGCAAGCCAGACGAGAGGAGGAGGCTGCGAAGCAGAAACCAGATCTTATCCTCCTCAATGAGGATGGAACTCATGTCGACCATAATCGATTCATCGAGGTGTTAGCGGAAATGAAACTTGGCAGCGAGCGCCGCGAAGCGATTGCTCAATCGCCGACTCAGGTGTGCAGAATACAAATCCAGTCCATTGAGAAAACGCTCCTTGGAAAAGGATCACTCAAGAACGGTATGACCATCGTTGGTAAAATCATCGGAGAACAAGGGTTCGAA
>MDSX01059000.1_pt1 | contig 22724 bp, 11 predicted proteins | sample 811141 | NCBI WGS metagenome assembly MDSX01 (sample SAMN05326642, study PRJNA326480) | marine metagenome | isolation source: seawater | place: Atlantic Ocean: South East | collected 2010
CCTCAACCGAACGGCCTGAGATGGTAGCCATGGGGTGAGCGAGCGCGTTTGCGTGTTTTTAGATCGTGTTGCGCACTTTCATATAATAAAAAACAACAAGGAGAGGAAAACGTGTTGTTGGCATGCACAACACGAGAGCAAGATATGTTACAAATTAACCGACGTGTTTCGGCCAACATTTTACGCAACGTGAACAATAGGCAAGATGGTCTAAAGAACATGTTCAGGCAGCACACTGCCGTTTGGTTGGGGGGCCACAATCATCACTTTCATCGTGACCCGTTTCAGTGGTGGTAGCGGTTGTGTTGTTGAGGTGGTCATCGCTATTTTGTCCCTTTCCAACCACTTGCGCAATGTCGTTTTGGGTGGCATTTTTGGTGGCACCGCGTTTTTTTGCGCGCTCTTTCTTATTTTCCAGTTTCTTTTTCTCGTAATGCGCGTGTTCTTCAGGATCGATTGCGGGCGTGTGCGAAACGTAAGACCGTGAAATCGTTCCAAAAATTTCAACATCGAGTCGGTTTGCCTCCTCGACCATTTTTTCAAGTCGCGCACGATCTTCGTCGTTTTTGGCAAGCCTCACCATATTTGCTCTTTGGTCCTCGACGCCTTGTCGTTGCCTATCAAACAGCCACCCATTGTAGGCAACAGACATTTGGTACCAGCAAATCGCGTTGCTGGGCATGTCTGAGATTGTTCGAATTCCTTCTTTCCACAGAAAGGGGATGTAAGAACGACGACGCGAGTTGGTTTCAAACATGTTTTCGTACGCGCTCTTGAGTATGCGTTGTATTTCCAATTCACATTTTTCGATTCGTGGGCGTGCCGATTCGGTAACTTCGGCTATGGCTTTATCGACATCTTCCTGGCTACAGCCGCTGTTAACTAAGACGTCGCGCATGTGCTTTTCCCAATCGCGATAGTACATTTCGTCAATGGTGTGTTTGCTTAACTGGTTTCCTATAATTTTGAACATGTTGTCGACGCGGCTGCAAACTTGGTATTGTCCCCATTTGGGGGCTTGAACGTCTGTTCGCACATCAATTGAGCGAACGCGGTGCATATTTTCGAGAAGCGCATTTGCCGTTTCCTGCGAGACAACACTCTCCCACTTACTGAGGTCTTTTATGAAACCAACTGCAATATCGTGCAACGTTTCGCGCTTCTTGCGTTGTGCGAGTGCTTGTTTTATACCATCTTTTTGTGCCATTGAGGCGGTGTGCATTTCTTTTTCATAATTCATAGTTTCCGTAGGTTCGGGAATGCTTTCTGCTAAATTGTTTTCATAATCGGATAGATTGTGGTCACAATCTGCGCTGTGAGCGGCGGAAACAGGACATGGGGCGCCTTGGGGTTGCTCAACAATATTCTCCTGAGCCATTCTGGGTTTTGGTACTTGGCTGGGCCGGAAGGTTGGGTGCTGCCCTTGCCCCACGGGGGTGGGCTGGCCTTATCGCTTTCACCGAACTGCTTGTCTCTGGTGTCTATGCTGATTGATTGCATTAGTGGATTGGTTTTGCTGCGAGTTTCTTATAAATGTGGTTAAAAACCTATTCCGCTCCAGACACACTCGGAGGCGCCCCGCGGCGCCATTTTCGCCCTGTCAGCAATTGCACATTGCGTGTAGCGCACGCGTCTTTTGCGCGTGCCAAAAAGCGCGCATGGCTAAAGTTGGTACTGAAAGGGTGTGTTGTCATGTAGTCCTTTGCCTGACCCTCAATTGCACCTTCGGCCTGCGCACGCGTGGTCACTATAGGTCTTGATTGATTGTATGTGTAGTCATCCTTGTTTCCGTCAACCGCAAGATCGTCTCCGTCGTAACTCTGTGCAATAAGCCCGTGTGGGTGGCAGCTTTTGCTTGCGGTGCCGTACCTGGTCTCAAAACCACTACCGCCCGAAAACATGCGCATGGTAATGTCGAATCGCCACTCCGGATCGCCGCTCACGCGGTTGTAGATTGGATGTCGGGTCGAGTTGACTTCCCAACCATTAGAGCGCACAACTACCGTCGCCTGCTTGTAATACACGCCAATGTCCTCGATATACAAATCTGTCCAGACGCCCCTCCTATGCACCACGACTTGAGGATTGGCCCAGTTGCGACCAGCTTCGCCAAGGTCGTACACATCAAATCCAACGATGGAGGCATTGCTGCGCACGCCGTAAGCCCGCCCAGTAGCGCCACGCAGTACAAAACTGACCTCGGTGAAGAAGCTTCCATGCACCATTAGTGGAGTAGGTAGCATAAAGACACTGTCGCGCGTGCGCGCGGCGGCATGCACGCCTGGAGCCGAGAGAAGCGCGTACCACTTGCCATCCTCTCCCCTAAAATCTGCACTTCCGCCGTGTGCAAGATGCAGGTGCGGATCTTGGCGCGACCCAACCGGCATGTATGGGGGTAACGGCGGCGAGGGTGGTGGAGGAGGTGGTGCATGCGGTGGCGGGTCGGGCGGCGGCATGAACGGTGAGGGAGACTCGACGTAGATCTGGACATCCTCCACGTCGATGTCCAGTGTAGTGCTGGCCGACTCAGTCGTGTTCATTGAGGTAGAAACTGCATTGTGAACGTCTCCTACGGTCGAATTCCCTGGCACAGTGATGGTGGCGGTGATGATCACGCTACCAGGAGTCACCTCGACTGTGACATACTCCGAAGGTACGCCCGCTGCAGCGGCTATATTTTGCTGAAGATCTTCAATATCCGCCGATTCGTAATCTGAGACCGATCCACTAGCTGTTAATGCCATGATGACTGCCGCAGGGGGCGGCGGTGCATACGGTGGTGGGGGAGGTGGCGGTGAAGGTGGCGGTCGAGGCGGCAGCGGCGAGGGTGGCGGCTGGACCAAAGGTGTCAAAGGTGATGGTGGCAGGGGAGAAGACGCAAACAGTGCTGCATTGGATGTATCGGTACACTGTTGGGTTATCGGAATAGGGCAACTTTGCGGCGGCAGCGGCGGCGGTGGCGGTGGCGGTGGCGGTGGCGGCGGTGGCGGTGGCGGTGGCGGACTGGAAATTATCCAAACAAGTAATGCAAACATCAGAGCAAGTCAAATGTGCATTCTAACTTAAGTTGTTCGTGTTTGTGATATACCAACACAGCATGTTAAGTGAACCTGTAATATTCAGACCACTTAAGCGCGCACACTGTTTGTATTTTAAAATCAACAAAAACTAGGGCCTTCTTGCACTGGGCAAGTGTCACTTGTAGATATACATTATGAACGCTATACGGTGTTCCAGTGCAAGCAGGTACTCCATCAGTACGGCGAAAGACCAGCTTGCTTGGTTAGTGAGCCAAGCAGTGTGGGAGGCGAGCATCGCCACACAGATAATATATATATATCACCGAATCCATTGCAGAAAAACCCTGGCCCCTTGTCAAAAATGTCGGATTTCTACTGCGGAACAGTGGACGTAAATTCTGGACAGCAGGTTCTAGACATGTCTATCCATGCGCATGCTGGACTTGCGCTTCGCGAACAGATTGAAAATTACCTTGGTTCTTGTCGTGACAAGCGCTGCAACATTGAATTTTGCATGGACTACGTAGGCCCCAAAAAAGTGCCAGCACTTATGTGTTCAGGAAACACGCTCATTGGCACCAACGCAAAAGATGGTCGATCAATGCTAGCACGAGGCCCAACCATGGAACAGGCCATAAAAACAAAAGACACTCATCATATGCACGGCATGGGGATAAAAACATGCGTTGCATCGCTCGGAGATTATGATACCAAAACGCGCGCATCGTGCATATACATTGCGTGGGATTCGCGCAGTGATCGCGGACTGGTAGGTCGCTCTGGGCACGAATTGGACACCGAGCTGGCTGACGGCAAAAAAATGTGTGAACTGTGGCTTCCCTTGGAATATGATGCGGAAAGCAACAGGCCAAAAATCTCACGCGGACCAGGAAAGGGCGAGATATCAAACATGATCCAAGATGGCCCCTTTTCTGATGGGCGAAACGACGATGTCAACGAGCGCAACTTAATGAATGCCGTTTGCGAATGTCGCCGGAGGGCGTTTGAATTTGCGAAACGGAACGCTCCCGGAACGAGTGATTTCCTCGGCGTGTGTTCCCAATTCATCATATTCAACATGGGCACTGTGGCTCGTCCGGGTTGCGAGTGGAAAGATGGGGAGCCCACAGTTAGGGACACTGTGCTTCGGATCCATCCAGACTCGAACGAGCTGGAGTATTACGATTACCACGAGGACCCATCGAAGTGCAAATTCAAAAATCTACTGGACTTTTGGGGGAATGCGTACATTAACCAGTCGCATTTTCGCGATGGCCTAAAAGACGGACCACACTACTTTGGCGCAATTTCCGATCGACGCGAGTATACCGTGACAGTATTGACACCGAATTCTGCGTGGAGAGAGGGGATGCCAAGATCCCTGCAAAGCGCGAAATATATCAAAAAAACGCTTGCGGATGCACAGAATCGCAGCATCACTGCTAAGATTATTAGGTGTGCGACAGAGAACAAGTGCCGAACACCGACAACATCGGGCGAGGAACCCACCGCCTACATCTGCGTAAATCGCGTTTCAGAAGCCGATTTCCCAATTACGGAAAGGAAAGAAAACAAAAAAGCTAGGGCGATTTACGTCAATTCTGCAAACAAGTTCCTTTCCTCGGCCACTGGAAACAAAACTGGCACCTGTACCCCTATGGGTGCAAGTGGTGTCGTCATAGACTATGGTGGCCACAACGTACTTTGCCTTTCTCCCGACACTTTTCATCTAAACGGATCGCTTGGTGAACCAATGTCAACTGTATCTGCTTCTACGTTTCTGAACTGCATCACTGCAAACGTTTCCGCACACAAAATTGCACGTGCCCTGTTTGCAAAAATGGTGACCGGCCTTTCCAATGACAAAATGGCCATCGATGAGATGGAGTTGTTGAATGACAAACCCATCAAAGAATGTGGATTCAAGGGCAAAACTGGACTGGCAAGAGAAGGGTTAGACGGGGATTCTCGAGCGAAAACGCAACAGCTAAGCTTTGGAACAGCCGGATTTTTGCCACAAGAAAAGTTTCAGGCCAAATATGGACCACTCACTGGCGTGGACGACTTTGGAGAACGGGTCAATTATGATCGAGCCTTGGAAGCTGGAGTGGCCCGCAACTGCATTTACGCCCTCTCGCTCCTCAACTTGGCTGTCTATGTACGCATTCCCGCAGAGAAGTATAGGCTTACACCATGCAAACTCATGTTTCGCGCACCCACAAAAGTAGAGAGAGACGCTGGCATACTGGGACCAGAATACCTCAAAAAGATCATTTATTCTGCGATGGCCGGGTACAATTTTTCTCATCCGAGCGTTCAAGATCAACAGCGATTCACCTTTGCGGAAAACATTTACATTGGAACAAAGGAGCGCGAACTAGCTGAGCAACAAACCAGGCGTGCACAAGAAGAACAGGACAAATATGCTGAAATTGAAGCACGTGCGGCAGCACGATTTGAGAAAGCCACTCTTGAAGCACAGGAAAAGGCTAGGGATGCTAGCCAAGAAGCAGAATCTGCGAGGAAAGAGGCGCTCCTTTTGAACAAGAAAGCCGAGGCAGAGCGACGAGAAAAGGAAATTGCTCAGTGCAACCTCGAAATGCAACAGCGGGCTTCCGAAAGGCAAAATGTGGAGTACACCCGCATAATCGATGAGGAAGTGAAAAAGGGAAACGCAGCCACCAAGGCAGCTGCTCACGCTGAGTCGGAACTTCAAGCATTCAAAGAGGACCAAGCAAAAAAGGTGTTGGAAAACGAGACAAAGCGTGGGACGCGCAGCAAACGCAAGCAAAACAGCGAATCTACCCTGAGCGAGGAGGCTGTGCAACACCACGACGCCTTTCCCCAGCACTGGTTCTATGAAGAAAGTGAGGGTGTGACTGAAATTCAAAAAGCCAAACGGAAAAAACTGGGGGCTGTGCGCTCGTGCACTTATGGGCCATTTGGACCAAGAATCACCGCCATTCATGCACAACCGATGCGAAGTTTTTTAAGTGCGCACATGATTGGTATTGCCAAAGCCATTTCACGGTCGGCGGACTTTTATGCTCTCCCAATAAACGCTGAAAGCGGCCAGAAAAAGGGTTTAATCGAAATCCCAGGCATTGTGACGGTCGATTGGATCCCGGAATTGCCCAAAGGTAAGTGTCCAGAATATGATCGCCTCTTCGATTTGCACATTTCACTGATAAACAATGCGATGGGCAATGTTGAGGGAATGAAAAGAACGATCGCATTTCACGGAGACAAAGATCCAGCGTTTGGTGGTGCCGTTGCTGATGCTGAACCGGCGTCCTCTACAACACCGCTTCTCTGTGCAACCAAAGCCACTGAAGTTGAGGACAGTGATAGTGAATGAGCGCGGCCGTCGCACCTCAGTCCTCAGCCATGTTGTTTCGACACAAACGTACATATAGAAACAACTACGGTAAGACACCCTCTGGTCGTCAATGCCCAGGGGGCATTCCATAGATCTAATTTAAAAAAATAGAGGTGCGCAGTGAACAAAAATGCAGCAAGTGTGCATTTACATGAAACTGTAACATTCGTTAAAAACCACGTACTAAAAAATAAATCTATGCTTTTAACGCTTCCAGTTCTGCCTGGCGCGCTTTTCGCATTACCACAAACCCTGCTAGAACCGAGTCAACAACAATAAAAACCGCAAATACGATTGTCAGAATTGTTGAAATCAACTGAGAAGAGGACTGGTGTGATGACTCCTCGCATATCGAAAGCACGTCGATGCCCATGAATTGCTCCCTGACTTCTCCAGCGTTATGCTCCTTAAATCTCGCGCAGGTCTACGTTTGCAGTGGTCTCGACAATGTTCGACAACCACATACCCACTCCGACGCATAGCAGTGCAACGGAAAGTAACCAAAGCAACTTTAGCGGCACCCTTTCTGCAGTAATGCCATTCGCCTGAATCCACTCGTCAAACCTAGTGGGCACTGTTATCTTGGCCTCCATGCTGCCATCGAGAGTGTTTTCTGATGTGCCCACACGTGCGAGAGGCATTGCAGTGGCAAGACATTTTTGAAGTGCGGACACCGAGCTTGTCATTGACGAGGCAATGCGCACAACAGTGCGATCATCTTCGTCGCGCCCCACATACTTGATTTGAGCATTAGCATCTGTAAGCTTGCAGATGCCCAAGACACGCGCAGCAACACTATCTGTGGTGCCGGGTTTTTTTTCGTTGTGATTATTGTTTGCCATTTGAAAACCGTCGACGTTTCTGGGTTTCTGTCCAGCAATTCTAGCGCTAACGATAGGAACAAGATTGGTCTGACAACCAATGGATCGCTGAGAAACAGGCAATGGGGGACGAAGAGGACTCAATGTTTCTGTCGGACGATTCACTGGGGGGGGCGATAGCGTTTGAAGATTTAGAAAACCATGATGCGCTTTCAGAACAATCTTTACAGGATCTGGATGCTCAACTTGAAGAGATTCTGTGTTTGGAGACGGCGACAAATTTTGAGCAAGAATTCCAGATTCCGGAGCTTCAAAGGCAAGAATCTCTGGAAACAAAGTTGGCGACGAAGGCGGGGGAGACTGCACCTCTGGCAGACACAGAGGTGATGGAAGCTGCAGGGGCGAAAGAGATGGAGCCTTCGGAAGAGGCGGAGCCTTTAGAAGAGGCGGAGGCTCTCGCACTTCAGGAGTCTTCGGAGGAGATGGGGGCTCCTGCACCTCAGGAGTCTTCGGAGGAGATGGGGGCTCCTGCACCTCAGGAGTCTTTGGAGGAGACGGAGACTCCCGCACCTCAGGAGTCTTTGGAGGAGATGGAGGCTCCTGTACCTCAGGAGTCTTTGGAGGAGACGGAGGCTCCCGCACTTCAAGAGTCTTCGGAGGAGACGGAGGCTCCCGCACCTCAGGAGTCTTTGGAGGAGACGGAGGCTCCCGCACTTCAGGAGTCTTCGGAGGAGACGGAGGATCTCGGAGAGATCGAGAAGATGGAGACTCATGATCTGTCGGATGTTGCTCTCGATGAGCCTGACGAACTGGGGGAAGAGGTGGAGTTTTTGGGGGTGGAATATTGGAGTGCTCCGCAAGCACAGTCGTCGGGTGGCCCACAAGTGATCGGAGAGCATGTACTGGGTCTCCAACAGGTGCAACCCAATCGACTGGTAGTGCCAGAGGCCCCGGTTGTTGAGACGAATTCACACACGGCACTGCCAATACTGTCGGTCGCTCATCACACACCAATACTGCCGGTTGAATTGGCATCGAATCTACCGGAACTAGAGGCGATTCAAGTGGCTGATGCTCCGGCGCCGGGGGACCAGACGAGTGATTTTGGGCAGGCACACACGACTGAAGTATGTTGCGGTGACGACCACGTTCTTGACGCTCCGTTGTTGGTGCCGCGGGCGTCATTTGAGAATCTTGTGCAAGAGTTGGTTGTTCCTCAAGAAGAAAAGTCTAGCGGCGAATCGCGCCTTGGGGAAAAGACTACACACCCGAGTGCTGCGCGATGCAGATTACGCAGACGTGGAAGCTCCTTAGAAACAGCACACACGCTTACACGGGAATTCATTACGGATACTAACGCACACCCACACACACAGTTGAGGTCTCTTACATAAAATGTGTCAACTTGCCTCCTTCTTTTGTTGCATTTAAGCGCCCATAAAGTACAGTTTTCGCCCTTCTGTGCTGGTAAAGCATGGAGCCGGCACGCTCATAACGTAGTTACAGGCAGCCCTGATCAGTTTGTGCAGGGAAATTTGAAGCTGGGTCGCGTTGGCGCGAGCGGGCTGGACGCCCACGTATGGCGCAAGGCTCGAGGAGAAGATGCGCGCGTTGGCCAGCAGGTGTGCGGAGTAGGCGGCAAATGCAGTGCACAGCTCCTCGCTGCGCCCTTCAATAAGCTCGTAAGCGGTGATGTGCCTAATTCTGTGCCAATGATGCTGCCTCATTTCTTGCTGGAACGAATCGTGCGCTTGACGTATCGCCGCCAGAGCTTCTGGTTTGTAGCGCAGCACCAGGCTGTTTCGTGGCGCAGAAAGAAACTCGAGCGACCCTCCCATGTCTGCAATGCCGTTAAACGAGCTGTTTGCTGACAGTGCAGCCTGTTGTAGTTCCACGCCGGCTTGACGCAGCTGTGCAAAAAGTTCGTTTAGGGTGATTTCTCCTGTCCCTTTTGCCAACAGTTGTTCTAACTGTACCCCATTTGTGAAGAATCCATCGCCTGAACTGCGATTGGCTAGCTCGCTCGCTTGTTTACGCAACGCACTGGCAACCACTTTGAATTGTCCCAGGTCAGCACCATTTGTGCCAATTCCAAGGGTGAGGCCACCTTCACGAAGAATGGAAGAGAAGACATTTTTGACGAGGGCCATGTGTTCGCGAGCGGCTTGTTCGGCGGCGCGTTGCCGGCGCTGCATCATTTCGCGTTGTTGTGAAATGAGTTGCCCTTCGTCTATTTGGCAGATTGCATCCACAGACTCATGGATGGTGCCTGAGAGTTGGCGGACAAACGCCCAAAGCCGATCACCTGAGATGGCGACCTCTCGGAGCGTGTCGTTCCAGATGGCATGACGACGCAAGCGGGCAAGTTGGTCGCGTGTCTCAGTTTCAGACTGACCACTCTGCTCTGAAATGGCTTCTTGGTTCAACCGCTGAATGTGTTCCATCTCAAAATCGAGTTGTTGATGTGTAGAACAAAGATCGGCTGCTCGACTTAGAATCTCGAGTATGTGGTCTTTTGATAGCTTGTTTGTATCCGTAGGAAGAACACTTGAATCCCAACCCCTCGGGTTGCGGGGCTGTAACCTTTGAGCAACGTCGATTGGTGCCGCAGACGTTCCCGGAGGCATAGCAACGTAAAGTGGGGCATGTCGATTATCAAATTTTCCGAGCGTATCTCTCATGGCGCGAGTCGCATCGCTAATGGTAACGTCGCGTCTTATTTTGGTGAATGTTCCTTCCACGATTCCCTTAGTCTTGTAGTCTGCCGCTTTTTTTACTTGTTGTATGCCTTTGGGTAGTTCTGGCTCTTTTACAGGAGTGGCAGTGCTTACACTGTAAGTGGCGACTCCCGCATCACAAGGGTACAGCACCTTCAGATTGCTACACCGAAGAGCCGGACGAGTCAAGAAAAAGTGCATGCGTTTATCTGTAGTTTGAGGCATAGCTTCAACGAACTCTTGCCTTTCGCCATCGCTGCCATTGCTTTCATGCATTGCAGTTGCTATGTGAGGAAGTTGTAGAATTTTAGTAGCCGCGGCACAGGCCAAATGCAAACGTCGTTGTGCTTTTGTCGTTGGGTCATTTTTAGCAGTTTTAACAGATGCTCTGCGCTTGTAATAGTCCACCAGACATTCTTGAATGACTGCCATTGCAACAGCCTTTGTTTTGTCGTTTCTCTCAAGCTGGAATCGTTTGGTGCGACCCATTTTAACGCGTGTTGCTGGTATCCATTCGCACATTTGCGAATATTCAATCAGCTCACTGCGGTTATCTTCAGGAATGTCATGATCGTCTCTCACAAAATCGTCCACGGTGGCTGTGCTCACACGACAAAATGCGGTCTTTCCCATGCTTTTAATTTTGGCGTCTCTGTCGCCTTTACTGGTCTCTTGAAGGGCCACTTTTGCTGGTGGCTGTTGCGGTTCGACAAATGGGGCTTGTGGCAGATTGTAGAAGTGCGATTTTGCACTTGATGGCCGATTTTGGTGAGGCGCCCTAAAAGCACACAGTCCACGAGCAAGACAATACGCGATCGCTTTCTCTCCTTGAGTAATTGACTCAATCGTTTCATTCGGGAATGCGGTGTTGAAATCGGCACCATTTTGTAGCCGGCTTTTGAATTCATCGAAGTCTGCAAATGGGCTAGGCTTCCCGCTTCTCCAAATAGTTTTGTTCCACCACTCGTCGTATGGTGATGATTCGGCGCGGTCGTTTTGACGCGTATGAGTAACCCATGTGGGGCTCAATCCACATTCGCGCGTTAATAGATTATCTCCGAGACTCTCCAGGCCTCCGTCACCACGCATTTGCGAAAAAGCGGCACACAGCCCGTCAAGCGCAGTCACTACATCATCGACGTTTTGCACACCACAAAACTCTTTGTCTGTATCATCGCTAGGGTCGTCCTCTGGGTCGTCTTCCGGGTCGTCCCCTTTGTCATCACTGGAAGAGCCGTAATTGCGTCTCTCTGGCGCAAGTGCATTGTCTGGTTTTTCACGTCGGCCTTGGCCTCTTCCTGTACCACTATTGGAATTCTCAGGGCTTGTCTTTGGTTCACCTCCGGGCTGCCCGTATCGTCCCTTCTGATTGAGGTTTTGCACCTTTTTTGGTTTCCCCAGATAACCCCAGATGTTTCGAAATGCAAACGCAATGATAGGCGGCGCGAACCCTGATGATAACAGATCTCTGGCGTAAGGCCACCTTTTCTGCATTTCTTCCTTTATCTCTTCCCACGTGAAGCCTCCGTAATCATCTTTGTTAGGCGATTGGGGAGGCGGTCCGGAAGGCGGTTGGGGAGGCGGTCCGGAAGGCGGTTGGGGAGGCGGTTCGGGAGATGGAGGCGACGGTGACGGCGGAGGCGGCGGACGCACATTCCGAAAATCATCTTCCGACATAGGAGGCACCGGAGACGGTCCAACCTCATTCACCCAAAGATAAGGTATAGCTTTCTTTAATTTTCGAGCATGAATTTGTGTTTGTTTGATGGCCTCTCTCAATTTGCTGTCGTCCTGAAAGTCTTGAGCCCGTTTTATATACGCAAACCTCGATCGTGGCGCTTTTAGTAGCTCTTCGTTATTTCTGAACAGCTCTTCATACTCAGTGACCCTTGCCTTGAGATTCATGATGTCCAAGTAATCCATAAACAGTTGCGCATCATAGTCATTGGAGCCAAGCACCACTTGAAACCAATCGATTTTACTGTTCCTGGTCATACTTGGGTCATTATAAACTCCCCACAGTCGTTCTCCTTCTATTGGCTTGTCTTTCTCTGCTCTGTATCCTGGCCTGCCCTCGCCGATCAATGATCGAAATAACGTTTGTGCATATAACCATTCCGGGCCGAATTGAAAGTCCTTGTCTACAACAGTGTATTCGCCAGGAATTATCAAGCCTTCAGAATCTTTCGTGGGTAGGATTTCGCCCAACCGCGCCCTGCGAATCTGGTCAACCAAGTTGGGATATGTAGCTTCTACTTCCCCGCCTAACAACTCGTTGACATCGTAGTTTCTCTTTAGTTGCTTTCCAAATTTCCTTACGAACCTGCCAACGTCGCCGTTGAAAAAAGATAACATTGTGGCTCCTGCGTTTTTTTTGAAGTCTGCGAGTATGATTTGTCGCATTTCTGGAAGAGTAAACGCCTGCTCTGGCAGACGCACACCAGACGACAACGCAAGCAATGGTCCAAAAACTCCCACGGGCTTGACCAGCGCATATGTAAACTTTCCACTCCCGTCCCTTTTAGCAATGATGTGTGGTTCAAACTTGCTATCCGTGGACGCTCCAAGTAAAGCAGGAATCGCCTCAATTTGGGTGGCCCCAATTTGGGTGTCCCCAATTCGAATGTCTGAAACCCCGTTTGGTTTAATTGGTTTCTTGTCTGCATCGTAGACATCCGCACTCAACTTCGCTGCGTTAGCTAAGCGCAATTGTGCATCAGACAAGCGTTTGGGTTGTTCAAGTACGTGATCGCATTGTTTTTCGACAAGGGACATCGGTTCTCCGAACAGTAGCATCAATGCGTCAATGATTTTGCAAACGTATACGCGTCGCTGATATGCGACCGTTGTGGCATCTGCTGCGCCGTTGCTACTAGCATTCGGAGCGATGCCTTTGATTGCATTTGCCGCACGCTCTCTTGCTTTATCCACCGCGGTCTTTTCTTCCTCCGAAGAAAGGTACTCGAGGCAAAAATCGTGAATTTCGTCAATGCTAAGCATCCATGAACAAAATGCAACGTATTCCTCAAAACGTTCGGCTACATCGTGTTGCTGTTCTTTGATGTGCGCCTCAAGAGCCATGTAAAGACCAGTGCGTCCAGCGAGTTCCATTTCTGGCGTTAGTTCGTCTGCGAGTGCCGTTCGGTCATTGTCCACAGCGTGAAGTGCTTGCGTGTTGGCGCGCAGGTATGCGCCACAGTTTGCACCCATTGCAAAACGCGCCTTTAAAACGAGTTCTTTGTCATCGTTGTTGAACTTGCGCATTTTGTTGGCTACAGATTCCGATCCAGCAGCCCCGACCGCATCCGCTTGCGTCTGAAGAAGGTTAACCACAAACGATCTATGGTCCTTTCCTTCTAGACGCTTACGCACCCGTGCAAGCGTGGTCATAGTCGCTAACGCGTGTTTACCTTCTACCTAGTGGATAAGCTAGCCAAGCTTATCTCATTGATAGACAGTAATGCCTTCCTCACTTGATAGTCACGGCTTTACAGAAGACGCTCCCCTTAGCGAGTGGGTTGCGGAGGGGTACAAACACATTGGTGTTGTTGCAGCATTGGGATCCCTTGACGAGAAGCCAGCGTTACACAAAAAGGGAACGCCATGGCCTGATCCCGCATCGGACAGCGACCCGATTAGTGTGGAACTTGTGAGAGGGCATGACGGGCCCGATGACGATTCTTGGACTGTGGTGGTCGACGGGTTAAGGTGTGCCAAAACTCCTACCAGTGGAGACAATCCAGTAAGCTGCTATCTTCCTCCACCCTTTCGCAAAAAAAACGACGATGGCACATTTTACAAACAAGGCATCGCAACCGTTGCGCGTTCCTTGGCAGTGGCTGTGCGAATGGAAAGCGAAGCAAGAATGCCGGTACAAGCACAGCTTGTCATTGAACAAGTGTGCCGCTCAAAGGAACGCATAAATCGGGCTGCCAGTGCTCAGGACGAAGTCATGGAGATTGGTAGAATAACAGTGGAACCGTATTCCGTGTCTGACCCAATTGCAAAAACGGTCATTGTGCCCTATCCGTTCTGCGCACCGGCCCAGAGCGCTCTTGCAATCTGCAGCTACCGCGAAATCGAACGTTGGAGACAAAAGCATGAAATGCGCAACAAGCAAAATCAAGCTATAGAAAAGGACAACGCGCGACGAGCGCATGATTGGAATGAAAAGAAAGTTAAGGCGAGAAAGAGGAACATTGCAGCGCGCTTCCTCAACTATTTTAGAGATAAGCGGTATGCCGAAAAAATGACCGACTGGGAAAAGGAAAAGCAGCGCGTCGACGATGAACACAAAAAAGCAATGGAAGAATGGGAGCAAAAGAAGCCCGAAGACCAAGGTCAGGGGGCATTAGGTCCATTCCTCCTAAACGAAGCGCTGAATCGTTGGAAAAATGAAAAACCCGTCAAAGAAAAGGTTCGAAAACCCACCAAAGAAAAGAAAGTGCCAATTTCCGAATTCAAGACCCCTAAACCAATCGATCGTAACTGGAAGCCCTTACCCCCGGCGCCATTGAATAGCAAAGAACGAACACATGTGATTGGCGGAAACGAACAAAGCGTGGCGCGCTGCTTGGCGCAGATGCTACAGCGATTCACGGTGCTCTGTCAAAAGAGCACGATGATAATGGATTGGGCGTTGCTTGGCGAACAGAATGTTGCTGATGGCCCACAAGCACCATCTTCACAGAGCACCAGTTTAGAAGACGTGGGAAAAATCATTCGGCATCACCTTTTGGACAGCAACGATACAGCCATGCTTGCTTTTTTTGACGCTCTTGTAACGGCAACGCCTGCGGACACAGATCTACTCAACGCAATTGCTGCCAACCCGTCGGAAAAGCGAGTCAGGGGATTTTTTAAAGAGATCGCAAAGCGGGATCAAAAAAACACTGAAATGGTGTATGATCGCATTGACATTGTGCCCAGGCTACAAACAACCACGTTTATACGAATGCGCATTGAAGTAACCGAACACGATGGCATGGCGCCTGCAACCGTGCTCTTGCGAACGCGTGACTACGACGCAGTGGCTGCGCATTCTGTTTACGCTGGACACTACCAGGACTTGTCCGACTTTAATGATGCTGCCGATGAGTTTTTGTCAGCCCTCGATGGCGTTGGGAAAGCTCGCGATGACGAAAACGCTGTGCAGCGGGCCATGAAAAATATTGAGGAGCAAATCTACAATCTATATCCACTCCCAAAAGATGGGTTGGTACAATGGCTGCGCGGCGACGTCAAAGGTGAAGAGTACGAGTTGAATACCAACCATGTTACGGCCATATTAAACGAGTTAAAGTTGGTCCTGCATGACATGACGCTTACACACGACGAGTTAAGGGATACTTCCACGGGAGAAGACGACGATCCTGTGGTTCCCGGAGAGTACAATTGGGAAGCTGAAGAAGATGCTCCCTCACCTCTTGCGCCGCTTTCTGAAGCTTTTACTCAGACGCGAACCAGCGCATCGCGGAAACTCCCACAGATTGTACATCCGCTGCGAAACAGCATACCCAAGCTTCGTACCCCGATCGACATCACAATGGCCGATGAGGCTGCAGCAAAGGAGCAAGAGACGTCCTGGAATTTTGGTCCATTGAAAACCCTCTTTTCGTTTTTGTTTTGGGTCGGGTTGACAATCGCGAATTTGAGGTTCCGGCAGAGTGTACAGGTCGACCAGGAGGCAAAACAAGTAACCGAGTCAGTTGTAACGGACGCGTGGAACGCCCTTTTGGCGACCCTTATCGGTGGTGCGACGGGCGGGCAGGCAGGCGCGGCGGCTGGCTTTTTCACAACCGTTAAGAATGCGAGGTGGACAAAGTACATACAAACATTAATTGGTTTCGACGTGGACAAAAGCGTTGAGCAAAATGTTGCAAATGTCGGGAATTTCGCATACAAAGAATTTAGCAACGTTACCCTCTCTGGCAGCATGGCAAGTCTGCAAAAAGCCCAACTCAGCGCGGCAGCGTCCTCCATCATTTTCTACAAAAATCGTGCAGCCACAAACGATCTTAAAGACGAATTTCGTCAAAGAGCGACTAAAGCTGCTAAAGGGTCACCTATTCTTAGCTCACTGGCTTCCGCGCGTGCAGCACTCACAGCGTTGTCTGCGAGCTTAAACGAGAATAAAGCACAAACGCGTACATTTGGAAATACCGACACAATATATGACCACGAGACTGGATTGCGGTGGCGTTTCAGCGAGAAGTACGATGTTGACAAAGCGCTTCTAGAAGAAGCCCCTATGCGCAACACAGATGCTGACTGGACATCTATGTTTGATTCCACGGCAATGACACTTTTCCCCCCACCAGATGTATCCGAACAACTCTACGACGCTTTAGTTTTGCGCAGGGTGCCTCTTTTGGAACCCTTGTTTCGTACCGCTGGCCGTCCAAACAGGGGCATCGCTACAACGCCTGCCGAGCTTGCCGCTGCGGCCGCCCACCGTGAACTCATTGCCGTGTGCCTTGATGACCGCTCTGAGATTCTTGGGGAGCACGTTGGAACCAGCGTTGCGCAAACGGCTCTCATTTTCGCCAAACAAGGGGCGAGACTACTCGAGGCAGCCTATGGTAAAAATTCTGGTGTAACACTGGTAAAAGGAAACGACGCGATATGGTCGTGCATGGATGGCGGGCCAGCAGCGCGTCTTGCCGCAAAGCACCTTGCAATTTTTGAACACGCCGACATGGTGCGGCAACTCAAACAAAACAATAGAGAGACCGTCACCGAACTGGTACGGGCGGAAGCAAACACGTGGAGCTCAACAAGACGAGTTCTTGTGAGCGATTTTTGTAAGGCATGGATCGCTACAGCACAACAGGCAGTGCAACAAGCTGTGGTCACAGCAACATTAGGTGCGACTTCATTGCTTTCGCAGACCGACATTATTTCTGCGCGCGCCCAGCAAATGGCTGGAAGCCTTGCTCGTGTTAGTGTTCTTACCCAACAACAAGAGCGTGCATTGGCTGTGGTGGCAAAAAACCACACATTCTTGGAAATGAACGACAAGGTGAAAGCGCTAGTTCACCAGTTTTTGCCACACGCGATGCTTTTCCGCGATCAACGCGAGGCAACAACCCACACAAGTCGGCCGTTCCTCTCTTACTCCGAGGAAATGTGGGCCGCGCGACGTGTTGACCCAACACCGCAACGAAGACTTGTAATGGGAAAGGGGGTGGAAAACGTTGTGAGCAAGCTCGCTGGACTTGGCTTGGAACCAAACGAACAAAGAAGGTCCGTTTCTACGAACTCGGATACTTGTCACTATTACTGTCCAATGGGTGCGCGTTTGGATTCGACACCCGGATCCGTTCCTTTTGCAGTCGATTCCTTGAGCGAATGTGTGGTCTTCCTCGAACATCTACAGAGTGTCGCTGTTCGTCTGCATCGTTCGATAGTAGAAGGGTACCCAATCATTGGCGCTCAAGGGAACGTAACGGTTGGAACTGTGGAAGAGCAGATTGGAAAAGGGCCGGTTTGGCTTGCTAGGCACCCACTGGTCATAACAACGCGACAAGGCTCAGTTAGTGCGCGTTTTGACGCAAGCGACGGGCGAAACTGGTCAGAAGCCATGCATGCCGATACGGGAGTTACGACCGTTGCCGACGCGATTTTCCTTGAAGCGGACGTTCAGGCCCGTGCCGTCGCCAGTAATTTTGTGCGAGCTCTCGCATACAGGGCGCGCATTGTCGCGTATGACACCGACCGTATGATAAACGCACTTGCGCTTGCGTCAGCGCAATCCAAGATCAGTAATACAATACGCGTCATTGTCGGGGATCAGCACCGAATGCTCTCGCTTGTCTTTGCACTTACGGTGCTCGCAAGTGAATATGGAGGGTTGCAAAATGAACTGTTGGTGCATATTGTTGACAAGGCTTCCAGGTCGGATATGCTGAAAGTTCTTGACAATGTGATTGTCTGCGCTGACACTGCTATGCAGAAAGGTTGCAGATGTGTGTCACTAGCTGAGGCGTGTGTTGCACTTGCATAAAAATGATAAGGCGTTTGTTAGCAGCGTCAAAATAGGACTAGTTAACTGACAGTGTTGTAAGCGCAAGAGTGCAGCTCCTAAATGAGTGCTGGTCGCATTACAAGAAGAAAGCGCAATGCGCCAGACACACCAGACCCACCCCGCCGTCTAGCCCTAACCGAAGACGAGGGTTTTGCCATGATTTTTGGAGACCCGAACGAACCTGGTTCTGGCCCGGAACGGGAAGGGGAAGCGACACTTGAAGAAAAGCGGGAAGCGTTTGAGTTTGTGTTAGACTTTGACGACCGGGCAAAAAGACGACGCATCGCGCAGCACGAGCGCTTAAAGAATGATTTTGAAAATGGAAATGCGCAAGAGCGGACTAGAATCATTGCAAAAGTGATTGAGCACTGTCGTATGACTCAGCGCGTGCAGCTCTTGAAAGAGTTGCATGCCTTGCAGCACCATAGTGTCTCGCAGCTTGCTACCGATCTTGAGAAACTTGCTACGCAAATCAACGAAAACCCTCCCCAAACAACCATTAGCCAAATCAGTGAGGGTCAGCGACGCCGCGAATGGATAAGCGCAATCCAAACAATGCTCGGTGGCAATTTGCCGACTTCGTCCATGTTTGAATTGTGCGGATATGACGGCCTTCTCATGGCGTGTGGTACCGACGAATTTCAAATGTATGTGCAAAAAACCGGCCGACTTCGCGCTGCCCAACAAAAACTGTTTGACAATGAAAGCATTTGCGACACAATAGACACGGTTTTGCTGTGTTTCAGCCACGCTCAATGCCGCGAGTATTCCAAATTTGGTCTCAGTTTCTACAACAGCTTTGACACAGTAGCCAGTGCATTTTTTGCAGACTTTGACGATGAGACCAAGCGTGCAGAGCTTGTTCGCACTCGTCGTTTCAAAAACGATTCTCCACCATTACCCGCATGGTGGCGCACGTGGGGCGATTTCAAGTATCGGTTGGCTTGCAAAGAGTTCTTTCGCGTTGTGGAAGCAAATTTGCTTGATTTGGAAGACTTAAAATGGGGTGACAATGTGCAGCTTCGTGATTTTAAAGAAGTCATAGGACTTACAAAGACTGGGCTTATGACTGGGTCAGTGTTCATTGAAGAATTTGAAGGCGAGATTGCAACAGAGATGATGTGCGTTTTATTCCGATGCTTTTCGGGCGATGACCCCAACTTGCAGGCCATTGATAATCGCATGCCGGACATCCCCACATACGTTGACGGCCTCCAAGGGTCGTACACATATGACGACGTCTTCACGTTTTCGACGGGGGCGAGCAGGAAGGAAAAAGCGCGCGCCTACGTACATCGCACATTGTATACAAGCCTCAAACACTCGTGGCTACTTCACGCACCGGCTGCACCTGCCCTTTTTGGCGCGTTGGTGCGGTGTGCAAACACTCTTGGATTTGAAGCTCGCAGCTTGCTTCCACAAGAATCTATCGATGATGGGGTGAAGACGAATACCCCAGTGAAAATATGCATGCACCTACACCGCGAGGTGGCAATTTCCATTTGCACAGGTAAGCAGAAGACGGCCCAAAAGAATCTTTCCAATTTTCTAACGGTACGTCGCAAACAACAAGAAAAGGATGGCGCAAAAGAAGACGATGTGCAGTTTGAACCAATGACTGAAGAACAGTGCTGGAAAGCAATTGTTTTTGAGAAAATGTGGAAGGTGATGGGCTCACAAAAAGCGCTTTATGCAATGGGCGGTATTATGACCGTCGTAATTACGGATCGCACTCTCTTCGGAGGAAAATTTGTGTACAGAGCAATAGTGCTGCTAAACCCGACTAACATGCTCAAAAATGCGGCTGGATGGTTAGTTTCGATGGGGTTGGCCGAATATTCTTTCGCGCCCGGCTCTTTGACGGATGGTCTCCGAAACAGGATTGGCGGCATGATCGCGCAAAGAAATTCCGTTCAGAGACAGGCACTGGTTTTGGGTGCCGGAAAGATCCTGGAAAACACAGTGGGGGAAAGAGCAGCGAAAGTGTGGTACACGGGAACGTACATTATGCAGTTTGCTTACAACAATGTACTGGAGATAAGCAAAAAGGGCGCAGACACGGTACGAATGGCCGCAGTTGGGGTGGTAGGTCCCGATTTTGTTAACCAGCTTCCGGGGACAATTGATGATGCTGCCCGAACAGCCAACAGGGTCGAAGAGTTACGCGATCCATGGACCTTTTTGGCGAGCTTTGGCGCTAAATTTTGGGATTATGTCTCTCCTGCGGGTGCAGAGGCACCAGTCACCAGCCCAGTGGCGCCTCACGCGGTGGATGCTTCGATTTTGAGCATCATGGGAAACTCAGCTCGCAATTTCTTTTCTGGAACGCCTGTACCACCAGATGTCAACCCCACCACTCCAATGGACCTTCTTTCCGACACCGCAGACTTGGGAAGCTTGGCGCAAAGAGTTTCCCAAGCTCAGCCAAGGGTTTGGAATGATGCAAGATTGGCTCCCGTCGCTCCCGTCGACCTTATGAACACATTCAGAGAGATGGAAGCTCATTCGACAAACGCAATCACTTCAATGACCTCCGATCTAGAGAAGCGGCTTGACATCGTTGCGCCGCGTCCGCTGCTATCTTTGCAAACTGCTACTCAATCACGCACACAAGAACCGAAAACGCGGTTCAAACTCTTTTACTTTCCAGAAACCGGCGAATGGGACGCATAGTGCACAAACGGCACACGTTTGATTTGCGACAACACTAACAGAACACCAGTTGAGAGGGGGAAAGTGGGGGGGAGGAAAGTTGGGGGGGTTACATGCTCGCGTCCACGCCCATAAGGAACGCGTTGGTTGAACCGGCGGTGGCGCCGCCAGCTAGCTCCGGGTTCCGGTTCGCCGCTAAGGCGTGAATGCAATTTTACAAACAATGTTTTTGTGTGTTTATACAACGCGATTGCTTATCTGCCACTCCCATTACTTCGTCTGGTGTGTACTGTCCCCCGCATGTGCGGAAAAGGGTTGCTGTTGTGACAAACGTTACAACGACACCCGTTACGGGAATTTGCACAGCACCCAACCATTTATCCTCGCCATTCTTAACGATTCGCTCCCCTAAACGTCGCTGGATTGCAAACGAACGGTACCCCACGAGTTCTCACGAGTTGCATGCATGGCTTGGTGGACGCGAACACGCGATCAGTGCCGAAGCCGCCTCTGACCATGGCATGGATTTTTTCTGGTACACAATGCTCATGCGACCATGGCCCACAGATGACAATATTCTGGCACTATACGCCCGCTTGTGGCTACTCCTAGAAAAAATGGGCCCTGAAAAACTCGCAAAGAATGTGTCTAGTGGAACTCTTATGGAAAGCCTCGGCTTGGAATTTAGCTGGGTCGTTCTCCCCACAAAGATCACAAATGGTCCATTGTCTACCATAACGGGTTGGCCGTCATTGAGCCATAAATGACATGTACCCATTTGATAAGTATAGACTAGCAAATACGTGTAAGTAGAGGCCATAAAACGCAGTTTCAACTTGTGCACGTGTTGACGTGTCGCGTAATAAGCGGTGTTTGCGCACAAAGTCTAAATGTCATCAATTAGGGCGTCTAACAGAGAGTCTACTGAGCCAATTGGCTTGGCACGGTGGGCCAAGGAGAAACTGTTGTCACAAAATCAGAACCATAAACGTCATTCGTTTGACACCAAAACGTCGCTTCCGACAGAAACACCGCCTGTGCCGCTGCAATTGGAGCAACACTGCGATAGCCAAAAGCACAACTTCTCGGAAGAGGTGCTGATGTCCTGCTATGGTCATGACTTTGACGGCAACAAGGAAGAGCAGGAAGGGGGAGAGGCGGAGTCGGACAGCAACATGTTGGAAAAGACGAATGACCATGACCAAAACAGCAAAGAGTCCCCAGTTGTGGGGGGAAGTGTGCTATCTGCACTTTCTGCTCTTACACTGGACACAGAAGGAAAACGTCCCAACGAAGAGGGTGGCGAAGAGGTTGTGATTGTTGATGGCACTAAAAAACCAAGGCTTGAGATATTGAAACGCCGCGAGCCCATAAGAACCCTTGAGGGAAAGCTTCAATGCGTTCTTGACAACGGTGGGCTACGCTTTGTCTACGTTCACTGTAAACCTCCTGCTACGGATCATTATTTGGTTGCTATTGACAATCCGCAAGATGTGAAGGCAGACGCTGCTCCAACAACAACTAACCTTACTGGCGATGACATATTCAATACTCGCTTTTGGAAGGATTCGTGCCTATCTACTCAGGCGATACAGCTGCTTCTTAAAAACAACGGTTTTGTAAAGATGACCAATTTCACTGTGACGAACGACAAGCACATCAAAGCGGGAAAAAAGTATTGGACAATTTCAATGAACGATGCCAAGAAATTTTACGATCCAGCGTTTGACATCAAATGGATAGAGGCAACGGTTTTCGATTCGGGAATGGCTTCAAACGGGAAAGGACCCGTTAGGGCGTCTTTGACGTTTTCTGAAGAGATGGACGAAAATGTCCAGGTCGCCATGGATGAGTCTCAAGTAGCGATACAAAACATGGCTTGTATCAGAAGCGCTGAGCGTTTCGCTTGGTCAGCCAGCATGGGCGAGGAAAACCCCATACGCGTGGATCTTGGTTTGCTGATTCCACCATCCATGGATTTTGGTCTTGAGAGGATGCTTGAAAATGCGCTTGACAATGGGTCAAACAATGACGACTTTGAGAAAATCGTCGACGACTTCGACAATATCGTCGATGACATGTCACTACCGCTACCGCTACCGCTACCGC
>MDSX01101569.1_pt1 | contig 22716 bp, 38 predicted proteins | sample 811141 | NCBI WGS metagenome assembly MDSX01 (sample SAMN05326642, study PRJNA326480) | marine metagenome | isolation source: seawater | place: Atlantic Ocean: South East | collected 2010
CCTTCCAAGTAGTCGTACCATTCACACTATCCCAGTACTGCATATCGAGTTGTTCTTGCATTGATGGATAAGCAGTTGCTCTGTCTCTTGCGTACTGATTAGCATCATACTCAGCCTGTAGTCTAACAACCTCAGCATCTATCTCTGCGTCAGTTGGTTGGTTTTGTACTAAATCTTGCCAAATAATAGTATTTCCAACCATGTGAAAATCAGCATTAGGGCGCAAAGAAAGCAATGCTGTTGGTTTATCTATAATCATTATCCAGCGATCTCCAATAGTGTCATTCTACTTGTACCACCGTTATAGTTTAGTCTGGCTTGCTCTCCAGCTTGCTTACTTACTTGTAAAACGTAAGTAAGTTGTGATGTTGTAGAAGGGGAATCTAACCAATTTATTGGTAAATTAATACTTGTTAAAATACCACTCCCACCATAATCATAAGTCTGACCTGTAGATGCTGCACTTGCGGTAGCTCCTACTGCTCGGTAAAGTCTAAATAAAGCATGAGCAGAGTTTCCAGAAGATAAGTAATACATCATTGCTACGTCTGCTACTACAAAAATTTTATTACTCGTGCTAGATGGAGTAATAACTCCACTAAAAGAAGATGTAGATGTGTAAGCACCTGATGTAAAAGTTTCTTGTGTAGTTGATTGAGTTTGAACAACCTGCAATACACTACCTGCTGGAAGGTTCGCATCTGTAATTACCCCGTCTTGTACAAGGTTTACGCCTGTTGTTCCATTAAGTTCTAGTGACATTTATAACACCACCCATCTTGATCCACTTGGGACTGTTACTGAAACACCGCTATTAACTGTTATAGGCCCAGCAGTAAGCGCATTGTTCCCAGTAGCCACGGTATAGTTAGTTGCTATTGTTGTCGGATTTTCAAACAACGCCCCAGTAACAACTCCACTAGGGGCAATAACTTTATCGTCAGCTTGTGCGTATACAGCTTTTTCCGCTGGGTAAGTACAAAATACGTCTTTATCTCCAGCACCAAGATTAAGCGCACTACCAGAGTTTGATGACTCCAGTATCGTCGTCCTACTTAGCGTTGTACCTGAAGACGTATACGTACCGATACCTACTTCCCAATCAGTTCCAAACACAATTGTGTAGAACGTAGTATTGCTATTACCTATTACAGAAAACGATTGAAAACCAGCAACTGCACCGGCTAATGTTAACGTGCCAGTGCCAGTTGTTGTACTTGTTTCCTTAACCCTATCTTTTACGACGAGAGTCATTTAGGCGATTCTAATAATTGCGTTGGTTGCGTCGTTTGCAGGGAAGATAATAGTAAAGTCCCCAGCGGTAGATGTTTTATCGCCGCCAAAGTCTAGAACTGCTACTGCTGCATTTGGAACCGCACCAGAAATACCATTAGCTGATGGGGTGTTGTTGTAGATAAGAGCACCACGGGCTGTAACTGTTACGTTAGAGAACGTAAGGTCAGTAAAGTCTGTAAAGCCAGTACCTGCGGTTACACTAGTCTCTGTTTTAGCCACACCTGTATTAACAAGATTAGCCCCGCCAGCGGTATAGTTAGTACCTGTTGTTTCATTGGTAGCTGAATACGCTGTAGTGTTTGCGTTAATTGTAGCTGAGGAGGTGTAAAGCGCTAGCTTAAAGGTATCCCCAGTTGAGTTACGAAAATCGTGTACAGCCAACATAAGTTCGGCTTTAAAGGAAGTACACATTGCTTGTGAAATTGCCATAATTGGCTCCTTATGAATCTAAGATTGATATAAGTTCTGAATAACCTGCATTGGTGAGCTTGTTAGCCAGAGTTACGTTGTGAGACTTTACAGTCTCCTTTAAGTAAAATATTAGTACTTGTTTAATTTGCGCTCTAAACGCTTCTGCTTGATCTCGAATAACCGGATGGGATTGTGACCCTACCGAAATAATTTTATCAAGCGCTCGTTCTGCTATCTCTTCCGGTGTAAACCCACGGCCCTCTGTAGTAGCGACTGTAATTCCATCTCCACCTAACAAAAAAGAAAGTTTTTCGGTTTGCATATTATTTAACTGGGTACCTTACTTGTGGGGTTCTATACATATCTTGGCGGTTCTTAGCGTCACCAAGCATTTTAATTAATCCTAATGCCTCGTCATATCTTTTTTGGTAGTTAGCAATTTCGTCCACTTCTGCTTTCATAAAGGTAGCGGCTTCCATTAAAGAGCCATATAAAAGAACTGAATCAAAGTTATCTCCTAGGTACGACGTTCCCGCATCCACGATAGACTGTGGATAATAAAAGTAATGTAGCTCCATTGAGTAATTACTGTTTGGTGTAGGCCCAAGAATAAAAGAATTATCGTCAAAAATAGCGTAATGCGTAGGAACCCCTGTTGCTGTTGGGTCTGGAAAAGACTCACGTATAAAGTTAACATCTTTATTTAAAAGAAACGCCTGACTACCATCCGCAGCTATAACAGCTAAAGAAAATGTAGACAGCCAATCTACAGGTATACCCAAATATTTATTAGACGCGGTTAACGTACCCGTTACGTTCTTACGTAAATCAGGCAGCTGTACAACGTTATAAATCCGCTCCTCTGCTTGCCGTATAAACGTATCAATCTGCTCTTTACCAGTAAAAGTAGTAGCAACGGCAGAAGTATTGTTTACAGACGTACTAGGAAACGTATTTTCAGTATATCCTTGGATAGTCTCAAATAAAGTATTGTAATTCATTTAACCCATCTTTTTGCTATGACCAGTTCCTTTAGTAGCCGCACCAGTACCACGAGTTTTTTGTGTCTGGGTGTTTGCTACCTTGTTTGGGTACCCGTCTACATTTGGTACAGGGCATGGTTTAGGTTGTTTGAATTTTCCTGTATCTTCCATATCAGTTCCTTAGCTAGTTGTTATTGTTACTACACCTATTTGTCCATCACTTACTAAATCATCTTCGAGACCACTAAGTTCTAGTGGATTGTCTAGTCCTACTGGATTCCAACCCCATTGTATATCTCTTGACTGTTCATAGCTATTATCTGGCCTAGGGTTACGTAATGCTTGTGGATCATCTACAGGGTACATACCCAGTTGATTTTGTGGTTGATCCGGCTCCCAACAAGTAGGACATACCAGAATGTTAACATTTTTAGTTTTTATGTTTAGCTCTTTTAACTGTTTGAGCTTATATTGAAAACCGCAACGATCACATTCTGCTATTGCATTTTTGCCAGAAGCAAACTTATTAGCCATATAACTTTAATAAAACATCTGTCGAGGAGCTAACCTAAGAGAAGCCTTTTCTCTATCCTCAGTTGAAGCAAAATTCCATTGTTCTTCGTACGCCATTTTTAACATCTCAGTTCTATTTAGCGCCTCTGGTAGTTTTAAAGACAGATAATACGCTAACCCTGCAACCATGCAAGGGAGGAATCTAAACGGTATATCCTCAGTATTAACCCCGTTACCAGCATCTTGTATACGTCTAAGTCTCCAGTAAGTGAAAGTGTAAGTATCGTTATTGGGTACAGGCCAGACGTTTATAGTGGGGTATGCTATCCCAGTTGTAGGTTCTGTCGCACCAGACTGTCGGTCTATCCACACTTGAATCGGTCTACCTTGAGAGTTCTTGTTAGGTATAGATGCGTATGTGGAAGAACTAATTCTAGTGATGTTTATATCGTTTTGATTCGTGCCAGTACCCGTTCGGATGACGCTATCTAGCAGATCAATAGTATCGATAGGAAGATTATAAGTACCAGTGCCTTGCGTAAGTGCGATGCTACCTTGATCGATCGTCCATAAATTAATGCCACGATTAGCCCATTCTATAGTTAGTAAGTTTAAAGATCTACGAGCGGTACGCATTTCATATCCCGTACGCAACTCCGCACCACAACGCTCAAACGCTTCTTCTACGAGGTTATTAAGGTCGAGGTTAAATGTACTTGTACCTGTTGTAGTCATAGAGTATCTACTTTAAAAATGTGGCTATAACTAAGCCAATAACAGCGATGGTGGAAGTCATATTTGTTGCTTCCATGCGAAACATTCGTTTATCTAACGCTTTTAATTTATCTAGAACAGAAGCATATCTAGCCGCACATTCACGCTCGTGCCCGTCAAGTTGTGCTTGTGTATGAGTTACTACCGGAGCCGTAGCTTTACGTTTAGCTGGAGCTTTACGAGCTCTAGGTTTAGGTTTAGTTTTAATACCAGGTGTAGTTGCCATTATGTTACCTTTCTGTATTTTCTTACTTTTTTAGCCACTTTCTTAGGCTGTTTAGCAACTTGTTTGCCAGAGGCTTTAGCTTTACGCTTAGCCTTTGTAGTAGCCGCATACTCTTTATCCGATAATGCTTTTATTGCTTTCTCTGGAAGATACCACTCTCCAGTTGCTTTTGCGCCTTGGGTTGATGGCTTACCACTTTTAGTACGCCATTTTTGTTTCGTCCAAGACTTAAGACTTTTCTGTGACTTTTTGAGGGCCATTACGACTTATAACCCCCACCAGCTTCTTTATATCTTTTAGCCATCATCTGAGCCTTTCGAGCACTCCATTGACCTGGAGCACCACCTTTACCACCTGCTTTAATACTGTTAAAGATACGCTTACGCAATCCTGGTTTGGTGTAGTTGCCAGCTTCGTTGACTTTAGACTTAGTTTGACCACCTTTTGCAAAAGAATATCCGTCTTTAGGCTTTGGCATTCTAAGTTCTGTTGCCCCAGCAAATGGACTTTTGCCTTCTTTTATTCTTTGTTTCGCATGCTTAATTGCTTTGTTTCTTATAGTAGGCGTTACTTTACCCCCATCGGTAAGGTGTTTTAACTCTTTCTTTGTAAGTCCCGGAACAACAGAAGGCATCTCTACTATTTTTTTATCTATAGATTCACTTATAGAATATTCAGTCATAGCCCTACCATCTGACATTGGTAGCTTACCGAAATAACCTTTTCCTTTTACACCTTCGCCCGAATGTCTAACACCAGAAGGTGCAAGCCCTTGTTGTTTAGTTTTACCACCCGAAGCTAATTTCTTGGGTTTTTTAGGCGTTACTGAACCCCCAGAAGCCAATTTCTTGATCTTCTTTGGGTTCATACTACCCATACCACGGGACGGCATCATATCAGATCATCCTTCCTTTAGTTCTACCTTTAACAGCGCAACCATCGGCACGCCTAGAAGCTGATGACCCACTCTTAACTTTACCGCCATAAGCCATCTTCTTAACTTTACCGCCTTTTCGCATTTTTTTAGGGGCTATTCTGGCTTGTCCTTCTTGGAGTGCGTTTTTAAATTTTGGGTCTTTAGCAAGGGATGCAGCGATGTTACCAAAACCACCCTTAGTGCCTGTCGAACCTTTTTTCTTCATACCAAGCAAGCTAGCTACTGGGCCAGATTTATTAATGACACTAGCTACTGGACTTACTGCGTTTAATACTTTTTTAAACATACCCATATCAAACCATCCTTCCTTTAGTTTTACCTCTAGTTGCGCAACCGTCGGCTCGACGAGCACCTGTCTTCTTGACTTTACCACCATAAGCCATCTTCTTGACCTTACCACCATAAGCCATTTTGCCTTTACCATCAGCAGCAAACGCGGGAACCATTTTCCCATCTTTTTTTACCATAGGTAGTTTGCCACCTTTAGCCATCTTCTTTACTGATCCCCCTTTAGCTTTCGTAGGCATATCCATACCGCCATACTTCTCCATATCTTTTTTGTTTGCTTCTTTAACTTTTTTAACCATTTCTCGGCCTTTTGCTTGACCTAGCCCAGAGCCTTTGTATTTGCCAGCTTCTGAAGCAGACATAATTTTTTTCTTTGCTTCTCGTGTTTTTTTACCTTTTTGGTATGTTCTTTCGGCAGACATATTAATCCTCGTTACGTTTAGCCACTAAATGGCATGTTGAAATAAAATAATTTTGGTCGTATTTACTTTTCATAACATTGACATCTTTATGAACTAGTTGAATATTACTCAAAACGTATCCTTTGTTGCTATCTATTCTATCTATCGAGGCAGTATGGTTTCGTCCTATGTCTGCCCAACCTATCGGTAATCCCGATAATTTACAAACTTTGTCTTGCTTTTCGTACAACTTCCAAACGTCTTCTACTTCTATATCCCACTTAATCCCTCTTGCCTCTGCGCCTCTTTGAAATCCGTAAAACCAAGAGAGCTTAAGTTGATTATAAGTATAATGTGGCTTTGTATTATTTACTATTGTTGAACAAGCTCTACAACGTTTATTAAGTAAAAATGAATGTATTGCATAATTCCTACGTAAATAAGATTGTTCAACACCACAATGACCACACTTCTTATACCATCTTTTGCCCCTTTTGGTTACACCTTTGGGGGCGATCATTACATTACCACTTTACCTTATCAGCCCAATAAGCGGCTGACATCTTACCCTTCTTTATATTCTTCCCATGTCTGGCTTTAAACGATTTACGCTTAGCCTTCATACGTGCAGATTCCCCAGCTTTGGGTTTCCCTGCTGTACTAGCGCCTTTTTGACCAAACCGAATAATTTTTTCTTTACCACCCTCACACGCTTTGACTGCGTGAGATTTCTTTGGGTGCTTTGGAGTGCTTCTAGGCTTGTTACAAGCCATAGATTGTTTATTGAGCTTTTTACGCATTATTGACTCTTCTCTAGTAGACGGACACGTACTTTAAGGTCGTGGATATGCTCAAGCATCTCTTCTTTTAACTCTTGTCTCGCAAACGCGTTTCCTGGACTAGGGACTATTACCCCAGACGGACTTATGAGTTGCATTTGATTTGCGCGAATTAACTGTATATCAGCTTGAATTTCTCCAACAGAACTAATGACCCACCACATAGCCGCTAGCAAAACTGGAACTAAACTAGCCAGTGCTTTGGGCAGGTCAAAGTTTCCCACAGTTCTATCCGTAAATTAAAGTGACAGCTGCACCACCGCCTATATCCACAAACACACCTTTTTCGCATAATATTCCTTCACCTGGAATACCTACGGTATGTTGGCCTGCTACAGAAGCGGGTAATTTTAAAACAATCTCACCTGAAGCTGCTGAAGCGTTGTCATGAAAAATTAGAGGGTCACCAGGAGTAGCTACAGCGTAAAAGACACCTTTAATCCGTGTCCTAAAGTTAGCCATAGCCCCATCACCAGTAGCAAACGCCGATTTAACATCATATTGCATGGTTATCTCCTGTTAGCCAGCTGAAACTGTTAGCACACCTGAATTGCTAAAGAGTTGTCCTGCAACCGATGGATCTGCGGTAGGGAGATTTGAAAATATAACGACACTGTTTGTGCCATCATAAGTAATTGAAAAGTTTTGTGTCTCTACACCAGTATTGGCAGCGACAGTAATATCTGTAAAGCCGTTTTCTGATCGAACTGGGCCGGAAAAAGTAGTATTAGCCATTGTAAATCCTTTCGTGTAATAGCACTTCTTATATCGTCTCTATTAAGTCTGCTAGGTCAGTCGATATAAGTTATATGTATCCTAGTACGTACAGTATAGATTAAAAAAGGGGGGCTTGTAACCCCCCTTCCCTTGTTGCTTTGTTATGCGCCTTGTGAGCCAAACATACCAAGTGGATCAGACCACCCGAATGAATAACGTTCACGAGCCTTATAACGGACATTACCTGTATCAAAGTCCCCGTCCATAGAGTTAGCCATAGGCGAACGAACGAAGTGCTTCATACCATTAGGTACGTCAGTTGAAAGGAACCAAGCATCGGTATCTGTCAAGAAATGGTTAACTGTGTAACCCTCTGGGATAGAACCGTTGTTTGCAAGTGCATTGATATCATTGTCTGCCGTGCCTGGTCGCCCATCAGTCTCTAGGAGTCTGGTAGCAACGAACATTAGGTTTGGTGGAACAATGAGTTTACGGGGCTTAGCAGCAATCAGTAAACCACGCTCGTCTGTCCATGCAGCAATTTGAATTACTGCGGCCTCTAGAGAAGTCTCATTAAGGTCAGCTTGGACAGCTGGAGTGTTACTGTTTGTGCCGCCACTTACTAGCGGGTGTGCAGTAGAGAATAGAGGAACTCCGTCTCCACCGTTTTCACCAGCAGTAAAGCCGCTGTTAAGAACCCCTGCTGCTTTGGTCTGCTTAGTGAATGCCATAGCACGAGCCAACGCTTTGGTGTAACGAGATGACAATGAGTCATACAAGTTATCCTCGATGGCTTCCTCAGTAAGAGAAAAACCAAGCGAAATGGTTTCGTGATTGTAGCGAGCAGTCCAAGCCTCTTGTGCATTATCGTAAGCGATAGAGTTACCCTCATCCTTCACAGGTGCTGCCGCGAAGCCGGATAGCTTTGTCTCTTCTTCAAATGAACGCTCAGAAGTTTCAGTTTCAAAAATCTCCTTGTGCTCTTCACCGTATCGGCTGTATTCCATACCGAAAAGGGCGTTAAGACCAGGAAGGAGTTCTTTTAGTAGTTGGGCGCGTGAAATAGCCATTTACATATCTCCTTATAATCCAACGTTATTCAAATATGAATGAGCGCTGGGGTTAAACTTTACCAACACATCTGTAAATGCGTCTCCAGGTTCGGAAACAAAATCTACGATGCGGAAGGCAGCGGCGGCTGTTTTGACAGTAGCATCCAAAGCACTTGTAGAGTTACCAGTAGCAGTACTACCAGTAGATGTACTCTGTACAGCAGCGAAGAATGTATTATTACCCAAAACTGTTTGTGCACCAGAACCATCTAATTGAGCTTGGAAAGCTACAGATGGGTCAGTAATCACTTTAGCTTTAATTTCTCCACCATTAGCAGTACCTGATGGATAATATTGAGCGTTGATGACTTGGCCTTGAGCATTAATATACTCACAACCAACAAATACACCAATAGCGCCTACACCAGAACCGCCAAGGTTGTTAGTAGTAATGTCAGCACCAGTAGCGGTTGATAGGGCGATATACCCGTCAGCGCCAATGATGACAACTTGTCCATAAAAAATGTTGGTGGCTTCACCAGCTGGATCAATCAGAAAAGTATCTGTTGCACCAGCGTAAGGCATGCCATCAACCCGATTAATAGGCCGAAGCCCATATGGGGCAGCTACAGTAGCCATGTTATAACCTCTCTAAAAAAATTATTTACCTTTACCGAATGACGTAGTAGAACGCTTTTCTTTAAACAAAGGCATTCGTTGATCATTCTCCCTCATAAAATTGTTGTCTACAGATTCCATTTGAGACTCGTTTTGCTTCGTAAAGTATTCTCTACGTTGGTCAACCATCTCGTCAGGCATTGTGCAGAGCAACAAACCCGCGACCTCAATGTTGTCTTTGAAACGACTATTGGGATCAACAAGCATTTGTAAATGTGGTTGTTCGCTAGCCAGAACAGGTTCCCAGCCTTCTCGCATTTTGGACGAGACGTTACGTGGGTCTTGTTGGCCTAACATCGCAACCCGAACCCAGCGGTACGTAAACCCAGGTTTTCGGTTTGGTTCTGGAAGTACTTCAGGTCGTACCCATTGTTTTGGTCGTTCCTGTGTATCGCGTGATTCTAATTCGCGTGCAAGTCTAGTATCTTTACTATTATTAGCCATTTTGGTTCTCCAATCTCCTAAGTTCTTTAGCGTATTGTTCAGGTGTCAAGCCAAGTTTTTTAGCTAGAGCTACCTGTGACTGCTTTAGTACGATCCGTTTGGAAGATGTACTTCGGGATGCTGGTGCAACCACTGTGGCGGGTTTGTTTTCTGCACGAACAGGCTTGCCGCCCCCGTCCGTAGAATTAGCTTCCCCAAATTTTTCTGGGAAAGTTTCGGCCATCGTTTTGTCGATTTCCTTGTAGTACTCTTTTGTCCCTCGATACGCTTGAAAGTTGCTCCCCATACGAGCTTCGATTTCTTGATCGACACCCATTGCAAAACCACTTAAAGCCGCATCTGTATTAAACCAAGTGTTGTTATTTAACCACTCTTGATCTACAGGTGAAAGTTTAAATCCCGTTTGTAAGGATTCAGTTGAGTTACTATTTACACTATTTTCTTCCTCTTGTCTAGGAGGTCGATAACTCTCAATTTGTTGTCTTTTAAAGTTAGCGTCAGAAAGTTTGGTTTGAGCATCAACAATAGAGTCCGTATCACCTGATTCATACGCATCTTTATAGGCTCGTTTAGCCATTTCAGTTTCGTATTCAACAGATTTTTTAGCAGTATCTATATACGCTTCACGGCCTTTTTTAGCTTCTTCTTGCAGTTTTTTATTTTCTGCTAAAGCTTTTTTAGCCATTTCTATAGCTTGTTGATGCTCTCGTTGAGCAGATTCTTTAGCGCGACGTTCGTCATGCCACACTTTTTTCATCTGTTTAAAACGTTCTTTTACCCCATCCGAATAAGTGTCTAACTCATCTTTTTCTAAGTCTTCAACTATTTCTTTCGGCATTGGAGACCGATTACGGTCTTCTTTCGGAGTATCATCTTCAACTTTGAGTTCTACTTCTTTGTCTTCACCTTCAACTTCTATTTCAAAATCTACTTCTTCTTGTTCTACTTCTTTTTTCTCAGCTTCTGCCATAACCCTCTCCTAGCTACGCGATATGCCACGAGGATCTTCTACAACCCCCTCAACACTATCGTCGTTAATGATCCGAAATTCTTTACCATGAATTTTTAAACGGGTGCCTGCGTGGGGTCGAACAAGGACAAAATCCCCTTCTTTACACCAAGCCCCACTTGGGAAACGGTCTTTGTCTGTATAACAATCCGGCCCCATCTTCATAATAAATAAAACAGTAGTCAGTAAATCCTCGTTAGTCATAGTAATGTCTGCTTTAGCAAGGCCACTTTCATACTCTTGTTCTTTGTCGGGAATTGCGCACAAAATGCGATAACCAGAGGGTTCTGGTAGTTGCTTAGCTTTACGCTCAGCAGTATCAGGTAATGTTGTTGCTTCTTCTGGATTATCGGGGTTCGTGCCGATAAGAAGTTCACTCATTGTCAGTTTCCATCCTTTCTGATGTTTCGGTTAGTATATTTTTTGCTAGTAGTAAACCTCTATAGATTCCGCATGTATGTTTGTATTCCGCGTAGTCTTTAGCGTGGCCCACTGCTAAGTCCTGCTCTATGGTTGTTAATTCTCCATCTACCCTAGTACTAAGATAATTCAGGAGGTCGTTGCTCACTCATCTTCCTTTCTTGGTTGTTGCTGATTCTGTCGCATCGCTCGATCTTCTTGTGATATTTCTCTTGCTATATCAATACCCATACGTATCTTTTCTTCTTGTTGTCTAGCAGTTAGATTCGCTTCGTCTGTAGCTATCTTTGCTCCAACTTGTAGTCCCGCAATACGTTCTTGAGCTGCAATACGTTCTTTTTCGATTTCCAAACGATCCGTTTTTTCCGCCGCATCCAGAACGACTTTCTGTTGTTTCGTTTGAGCTTCTTGTTGTTTGATCTGCAACTCTTGTTGTTGCATTTGCACGATCGGATCTTGCGCAGCTTGTTGTGCTTGCTGTTGCGCGGCTTCTGCTTTGTTCTTATTGAGAACTTGTTTAGCCGCTGCTGCAGCTAGCCTTGATATTTCTGTCTCTGTGTTTTCATCCATTTCAGCGTTTGGAGCAGGGTATGGAACACCCGCAGCTTCTTCAATCTGTTTGCGATATGCAAAAGCTAAGTGATCTTGTATGTGTGCGGCTAGGGCTGCACCCATTTGTTTCGCCATAGGGCTTTGTTGTACTAATGCCATTAGTTTCGGATCTTCCATAGCCGACATATGAACCGTAATATGGGACTCGTGGTCTTGATAAATAAATGCTTTAACAGGCTTCCCTCTAAGGACATCCATGTTTTCTGATACCGGATCACGCGGTTCCTGGTCATCTTCCATTGGTACCAGCTTCTGGGCATTTTTAATTCCTAACACTTCGAGCATCTGACGATGCAGGTACGGTAGGTTGTATAGTTGTGGAGCTTGCGCTGCCATCTGCAATACGGCTTGATACTGCGTAACTTTCTGCGCCATTGTTGCTGCATTAGGATCTGACACAGGAATAACATCTACCTTGTCATAGTCCGAACCCTTTGCACGGGCTGACCCTTCTACTGGCTCGTAAGAATACTCATCTGGTGTGTAGTCACGGATAATGCCTTTAAGAAGTTTAAACTCCTCTTTCATGGCGTAGTGTATTCGTGCCTGTACCGCACTCATGACTTTCAACGTGCGCTCTAGTATAGCTAGTGTCGTACCCACAGGAGCTTGCCCTGACATGTCACTAAGCTTAAGGTCAGCAGCAGAGGCGAACCTACGTCCTTCTTCTACAATGTTCCCTAATAGTGTATACAACACCTGACTTGGCTCCTTGTATGGGAGCGTCATAATGTTATCTTTTATTGTCCCACTGGTGACATCTACATCTCTAAACTCAGCTGGGGCTATCGGCGTATCGTCGCCTTTAACTCTAAGTCCTCTAGTTTTGAAACCACCAGGAAGATTGGAGAGAGTACCAGCGTCAACAAGCTGGCGAATAATACTAGTGCCAGATTTAGCAAAAGCACCAATAAGATGAATAAGGCCAAAGGCATAAAAGCCAAACCCTGGAATGTACGGGTAGTGAACGAAATGATTTCTTTTCTGTTTAGTATCATCTTCAGATCTCCAGTTACGTCTAATAGCTAGTACCTGTCTAGTTTGCTTCTCAACAGTCACTATGTAAGGTAACGCTATGCCTGTTTCTTTCCCGTCTTCTACATCTTCATATCCGGCTAAGTCAAGATCACATTGAATTTCAAGTACTTTGTATCGATCATCAGATGACGCACGAAAGCCCATCTTCTCAGCAATGCTTTTCTCAATCTCGTCAAACGTATTCTGTGGTTCTGGTAGCTCAATATCTACATAAAAACCTGCATGCATTAACCGTCGCATCTCATTAGGGGTTTTGCGCATGACATGAGTTACACGAGGCGCACTCTTTAAATCAGATACCCCGTAAGGCACAACAACATCTTCTGCTGGTACGTAAAGAGATACTTGACGCTCAAGGGATGGGTCGTAGTACACCTTCTTAAACGCGTTACCAGATAGTCCTAGACCCCATAACATTCTTTCATGCTCGGCTCTATACTCAGGCATTTTATCGGTCAGTTGATAATTCATATCATCCTGTACCCGTTTAGCTGCCGCTTTGTTCTCTTTTGTTTCTTTTCCTATAATCTGTGTTTTGACAGGCCCAGCTGCTGGAAAGGTTTCCATCATGGTTTCGGCTTGGAACTTCACCAGTGCTTCGGATAAGAGTGGGTGATACACACCACAAGCACCAGGCCAAGGCTCCGTACGCTCTTCTACTTTCATACCGAGTAGTTCAAGCCCGTCAACGTATGTTTGTATCCAATCTTTTCTAGACGCTAAGTCTTCTTCAAAGTCTCCTAGTAAATCACTAGATATATTTTGTAGTTCCTGTGGGTCAATCTCTTCTGCTAGGTTAGCGCCAAACTCGTCACCCTCCATAGCATCAGGATCAATAACAATCTCCATATCTGGTGTTGTTATAGTGACGCTTTCAGGATCTTCAATCTCTATTTCAAGATCAGCCTCCAAGTTCTCCGGCATGGACAGTCCACCCATACCATCTGTGTCTCCTATACCCATTGGTGCTTGGTTTACTGCTTTATCTATAGAGTTTATAGCCATTTTTCCTATCCTTAATAATATCCTGGTGAGAACCTTCTAAACGTACGTTCTTCCTCTTCTTCATCTAATGTCGCACGGAGATATCCACCTTTTCTGAACCGCATTAGTGCTAAGGATACCGAGTCAACATAGTCATCATGTTCCCCCGCAGGGAATGATGCAACTTCATCAATTACTTCTTCTGCCCAATGCGTGGGCGGTGCCCATACTCTACCAGACGCAAACATATCTGACACTGCGTTGAGTCTAGTGATCTTGTCGTTACCTTTTACAGGGGTAAACTCCTGCACGGGTATGCCCATTGCACGCATTTCATAGATAAGCGGAGCACCAGACGCTTTCTTCTCTATAATTATCGAATCAGGATTAAATTCATCAACCTGTTCTAGTGCTTTGCGTTTAAGCGCTGGGAACTCCAGCCTATCTCTGAATGCGTCAAGTAAAATTATATTCGTTTCTGTCTTTCCTGTGTCAGGATCTTCTTGGTAGAACACTCCCCACGTTGTACACGCCGAATAATCCGACCTAGTTGTCTTTTCAAACGCCGTGTCCCACGATTGTAGTACAAAATCACAGTAAGGTGGCCCTTCTTCTTCCCATTCTTGCCACCATTCACGTTTCACTATAGCTGAAACCTCTGATGTAGGCGATTGTTGGTACTGAGCTTGCCATTTCGGGTTAGGAAGCTCCTCTTTTAGGGCAGTAAGCTCGTTCATTGACCAAAATTCAGGCCAAAGAGCGTTACCTGTGGGTAAAATAGCCGGAAACTCGATCACTTCCCACTCTTCACCGCCTCTTAGCCCCGCTGCCTTGACAACTTGCCCCGTTAAATCACGTTTTGACCACCTTGTCATCACTATGACGATGGCACCACCTGGTTGTAGTCGCTGTCGAGGGCCTGATGTGTACCACTCATACACCTTATCGTAGACATCTGGGTTAATATCAGCTAATGCGGCCTCTTGCTCCGAGTGGGGGTCATCAATAATGAGGAGATCCGCACCTTTACCAGTGACAGCACCTCCCACACCAATAGCAAAATAGTCTCCACCACTGTTAGTCGCCCACCGACCAGCCGCTTTTGAGTCTGATTGTAGGCCAACCCCCGGAAATAGTTTGCTATAGACCTCTTGATCGACAAGGTTACGTACCTTTCTACCAAACCCCACCGCCAACTCAGCTGTGTGGGACGTTTGAATTACTTTTTTATGTGGATACTTACCTAGGAACCACGCGGGTAACAGATAAGACGCGAACTCTGATTTAGTGTGTCGAGGGGGCATGTTAATGATCAGGCGTTTAGTCTTACCTGCTGCCACTCTCTCGAACGCTGATGCCATTTTCTCGTGATGTCTCCCACTTATAAACGTAGGCCACACTTTGTTAACAAACGGTATGAACTTGTCCTGTGCTTGCTGCTTTGTCCGTAGCTCCTCCAGCTTCTCCAACTCGGCTAGAAGTTTCTCCTGCTCTGGTAGCGAGAGCATCGGCAGTATCGACGGGATATCCTTTATGGATATATTCTCAATCGCTTCTTTAGCGGTTGTCATCTTCTGGGGATTCTTGTACGGTAGCTACACCCAACTCATCATCTAGGTTGGAATTAAGCGGAGTTACGTCTATCACATCTGCGTTTAGTAACCGTTTGACTCGCTCTTTAATAGCATTTTCCAAGTCATCAGGGTTCTTATAGTTGATTGTAATCTCGGACTTTTGCGTGAATAACCCTATGTCACTATGCTTACCAAGTAGCTCCAATGCTTTTAACTCAAACTTAGTATCCCCACAGTCTGCGATCTCCATTAACTTGTTTGTTATAGCAGCACGCGCTTCAGCTGCGTCGAGTCCTAGCTGTGCTCCGTAGGTTCGCAAGAATGTTGCCGCCGCAAACGCCGTATTTGGCTGAGTGAGATTATTCTTTTTGCGTTCCTTGATAACCTCGTCCAACAACTTCTTCTCTTGTTCCGCAGTTTCTTCATCGACTTCTAGTGTAGCACCAAGTTCGTGCTGAAGCTCTACCGTATTTCCAGCAACGGCTAGTTCGTCTAAAAGAGTTTCGGGTTTCTCGTCTGAGGTATCAAACGGGACTTTGTGTTCTGCTGTAGGATCTACTTTGACGGTTTGAGGTCTAGGCATTGAGCGGTTTGTGGCTCTTAGTTTTTGTTTAATTGGAGTCTTTATATATTAAAGTTGTAATAAAAGCAAGGGAGTATGATTTATGCAAAAATTTGAAGGCGTTTATCTTGAGTGGGAAGACGCGGTAGCTGCCGCTGATTGGGAAGAAGTCACCGAAGCGGCTTTGTTTAAATGTAAGACTCTGGGTTTTGTTGTGTCAGAGAATGATAAAGCTATCTGTGTGGCTGCCGTAGTGTCCGAAGAAGATAACCAATCTAACGCAAAGATTCACATACCTAAAGCGTGGATTACTTTTGAGAAAAGACTAAACGTAAATTCTAAATAAAAAAGAGGGGCACCTCCTAGCCCTTAAGCCAAAGTACCCCTCGTGAAACCAACAAGGTATGGGAAAACAAAAGGAGGAAAAACCCATACCCTGAATTTACTATAGCATACCAAGCCGACGTTTAAGCAAGTAGTTTTTTGTTTGTGTGTGATTGTATTGCGCGGTTGCGCGTCGTCGGCAGTACTCAGACCAAAGTGTCATAACACCCTCCTTCAAAGTAAAAAGAAAGATGCGTTCCTTCGACTAATGTCTACTTCCGTCCCTGCTGGGATGAACGATGTGCAAACCATATCACCCTGTAAATAAAATTTCAATAGGTCGGGTGGGCGAGATTATGGTTTTTCTATTTCGATAACGATCTCACCTATAAAGGGCACCACGATTTTTATTTTAAATTTTATTTTCATACCCCTATTTATGCGTGGGGAACCTTAAGGGGGGTTTTCTATGTGCGAGCCGTACGCATACTGGCTGGGAAAAAATAGGGGGTGGGGGGTCAACGATTTGGTTTTGTTATGGGGGGTATTCTGAAAACGAAGTTTCTAACGAGCATATTACTAAGTACAACGCCACCCAGTAACATAAACAGAATTTAGGGGGGTGGGGGGTCTACCCCGTCGGATTCTGAATAAACAAAACCCCACCCAACGCCTGGCGGATAGGCTTATAAGCCCTTGATTATATTAAATAAAATAAATAAAGTTGACTTATTTAAGATCCATATGATTAAATTCTCTCACTGGTTCAGCGCATCGCACCTGGGTGCACGGGGCCAGATTCTTATAACTAAATAGCGAGGTTTTATATGTACGAGATTTATTGTTCGCATTGTGGGGAACCGCAAGATTGGGAATCCCTTCACGATGTTGCAAGTGATCACGGTATAACGTTTACCGTGGCATTCAAGAAGTTCAAAGCTTATGGATGCAACGTCTGGCATGGGATCGACTCACCGTGTACCGCACCAGTATGTGACCCAGTGAACGCTAAACGCGCTTCTATATGCAACGAAACATCCGGCATTTTTGGGGATGATTCAATAGAGGATTATTTGTCCTTAATGGATAGCGTCCCATCTTGGAACTAAACCTAACAACCACGGGGGCTTCGGCCCCCACTAATAAAAGGAGTAACACAATGAAAGCGATACAAGTTCGATATGTGGGCCCAACCAATACAACGGGTTCGCACTTTGTAGCAGAAGCGGATGGTTGGGAATCAGTTACTCAACCTATGGACTACGCACTAAACCCCGATAAACAAGCCCGTAATATGGCGTGGGCTATGTGGTGCGCTAATGCATACAATGGTGAGAAGTTCACCATGACTCAAGGTGGGTTACCTAATGGACTCCACGTTTTTTGCTTTAGCTAACCTAACAATCACGGGGGCTTCGGCCCCCACTAATAAAAGGAGTAACACAATGCAAAAATTAACTTTGAGTGCCGCCGACATCGAGCGCATGAACGTCACCGGGTGGGATCGCGGATATCATGAGGATTGGTTGGATCATAGAGATATGAATAAATCTATCCCGATGTTATCGAACATGGATACTCGGCTTTATATTTGTTCTAAGCTTCCGAGATATGGGGGATTCGCCAAAGAATTATCGCATGCCATTCTATTGGCAGATGATGGGAATCTCCGGCGTATTGCTATAGCTTTCTATGACTTGATCATCCAAGCCTACGAGTCCGAAGGATTATCTTAACAACCGCGGGGGCTTCGGCCCCCACTAACCTGGGAGAATATATTGGAACCTTTAAAACTAATTGCCGAGGCCTTGGGCTGCAAGCTCGAACGCGTTGGATCTCGGTATCACATTAAGTACCCAAACGGTTCGCACGCCGTGGCGCACACGTTGGAAGACGTGGCCTTTTACCTGGTACGCGATATTAATAGATTAAGTAATCCAGAGCGGTCAACTCCATCGTATCGTCTGGACACAATGTAGACCCGAACACCTCGTAGTACTTTGACCCGCTTCGGCGGGTCTTTTTTTGCCTTCGTGATAGTAATGATAGTAAAGGCTTGCGTTGAAAAATTCAGATTGTTTTGTTCGATATCGCGTTTTCTGATTTTATATTGTGACAATGTTGGATCGTGATAGTAATGATAGTAAAGGCGTGCGCCGGCTTTTATTTTTAACAGTGTGCCACATTGTAACAATGTAAACTTTTTAAAACCTCAATGTTATCGCGTAAGTGATTGATTTTATAAGGGAATGTTACAATGTTATAAAGTTATGTAAAAAAAAGGGTATATCTATAAATTCTCTTTTCTTTTGTGCCCTCCCGCATATGCAAAATATGAAGTTAAAAAACAGTAAAACGTATATATATATTTAATAACATTATAACAATATAACATTACCCACTTTTTTAACGTTTAACCATTGATCTAAAGCCATTCCACTTTGTAAACTTTTTTTTACCGAAACATAACATTACCGGCTTATTTATAACATTACCGCAATATGTTTCTTGACATTGTGACACAATGTTTTCTATACTTGAGGCGTAGCAAATAATTCTAATAACTAAAGAGGTAAAAACATGATTTTAATTGATTCATATTTGGCGCTTTATTTTTTAGTCGTATGGCCCGTAATCGTCCTTTTAATTGCTAATTTTATGGGAGGTAAATAATGAGCACAAAAAAACCAAATGGTTTCGTTTTATACGATGGGCCATCACTGTTAGATCCAACAAAAAACGTGGTAGTTATTTTAATCAAAAAATCCGGCAATTCTAAAACCGCGAACACTATGCAAACGTTCATTCTCATGCGTGACATTGATCCACGTGAGGCAAATAAATCGGGCGATGATTATGCGATATGCGGTAATTGTCCACATAAAGGTATACCCACTGAAGACCCAAAGTCTAAGCTTGCAAAAGAGCGAACATGTTACGTAGTGATAGGGCAATCAGTGTTAGGCGTATGGCGTGCGTTTCATCGTGGTGCATACCCTAAAATTAACCTCAATGAATTAGAGGAAATAACACGCGGTCGTATTGTTCGATTAGGTACCTATGGTGACCCATCAGTGATTCCCTCAATGGTTTGGGACTCACTCACAATGCATGCAAAAGGTAGTGTCGGATATACGCACCAATTAGACCAATCAAGTGCCGATGTACGGACTGACCAATGCATGATTAGTGCTGACTCATTGAGTGAAGCAAAACGCGCGTGGGATAAGGGAATGCGAACGTTTCGTATAGTAAAAGATATCAATGAAATTCAAGCTAATGAAATCCAATGCCCTGAAACAATCAAGAGCTTGACCAAAAAAGTGACGTGCGAAACGTGCATGCTATGTGATCCAAAAGCAAAAACCACGAAGTCCATTGCAATGCCGGTTCATGGTAGTGGACAAAAATACTTTTCTATAACGGAGGTTAAATAATGACTGACGAATTCAGATTTAAAAATGAAAAGAAATATTGGTGGCATAGCTCATGCGGTCGCATTGAATTTGAATTAAAGCAATCCACAGTGGACTCAATTTGTCACAGTGGTAGTAATGATGATTCGGTGGAGCATGAGAGCAATGAGGATTATCTGAAAGCTATTTTCGCGGGTATTGATCCAATGATATTGCGTGAAGTGATTGGCGAAATGATCGCGGATATTACCGAAACTGAATTGAATGATCACGAATCAAATCTTGAACGCATGTTATGGATGGCCTCATGGGATATCTTTGATGAAAAATTTGATGGGGGTGAATTATGAAGTTGATTACGGATTTTATTTTTAGCGATGATGGACGCATAGCGTGCGACAAATGCGGTCAATTTACGTGGCAGAGGGATCTTTCAATGATTGGTAAAGATTTTGTTTGTCAATCATGTGCGAACGATATGCATGTTGATGAAGATCTTGAGGTTTTGATGGATGATTTTGAGGAGTGGGGCACTGGTGGAGGATGTACTGCACGCGTCAAATATCTTCAAATCGAAAACGAATTGCATACCTTAATCATAACAAATGCACATGGCGATTCTAAACCTTCGTTGAAGCATGGGATTTCGTATGCTTTATATAAAGGTGATTGGGGGAGTGATGTTCATCCCGCACATTGTGGGCCAATAGATGAAGAAGGATATAAACCGAAATTTAGTGGGGCATGGACGGGAAATTATTTTTGTCCCTCTGATGATCTGAATGAAGGATTAGACGAAATTAAACAAATAATGAAAATGGGAGAATGAGCATGTATAAATTTAAATTTGAGAATGGTGACGTGATTGAGATGAAGGCAATTAAATACAGTGAATTCGCGAGTGAAGAAACGAATTGCTATCAAGCGAAAATATATTTGAATGGCAAGGCGTGGATTGAAGTTGACAATGATGGACGTGGCGGAGCGGATAGACAAAGTCCGATCAATATGAATAAAGCCGATCGATGGGACAAAATCAAAGATATCAACGAGCGTTTAAAAGTTGAGCATGCACCAGAAATCTATAGATATGAAGGCGATGACGGAAAGCTTGAAACCGCCACGATGAAAGTTGATCTTGAAATATGGTGTGGTAATCAAATTGGTAAATGGTTGAGCGTTCGACGGCTTAAAAACCTCATGCGCACCAAATTACTTTTCGTGAAAAACAAAACTAAACCTGATGGTCTTTTCAGTCTAAAGAAAACAAAATTTAGCGATGGCACAGCTAAAAATTTACTTGTTCGATATCCCGACGGTATGGTTTTGAATTCTCAGCCCATTGATGAAATTACTGAATATTGTCAAGCGAATAGACTTGTTTGAGATGGTTGGACTACGGGAGAAATCCCGTAGTTTTTAATGATAGTTTTATGATAGTACAGGCGGACATTAAAACAAAAAGGAGAAACACAAATGGCATACGCAAAACACATTACTGATCAATTAGCAATCAACGCAAAGCTTGATAAAACGATATTGGTACCGATTACCCCCGATGATGCGAATCACTTGTTTGTAGCACTGGACAGTCATATCGATGGACTTCGTGAGGCGGATCAAAGTGAGGGCACGTATCAGGAGTTATTGAGTGAGGCTGAGGCAACACGTAAGAAATTACAGGACGTGCTGACTGTACAAGCTAACACTCAAGTGGAAGTCATAAATAGCCTAGCTAAGGTTTATCAAGATTGGTGCACCATGAACGGGTTGCCGCAACTGTCGATGGATGAACATGACGTTGATTCGATGACCCCACTACAAGTCAAAGAGTTATATCGGTTTTATGAATTATGGGAATTGGCTAACTTAGATATTAACGGTCGAAAGGAGATCCGATGAAACAAGGTTACTTAACTGTCGCAAACGTTGAGACGTGGTTCGAGGTGGTATGGGACGCGTTGGAAAGCTTTCGGGCAAACGAAATACCAGAAGGTGATCCGCTAAATGATGATCGATGGAGTGAAATCTGTACGGCTATGGCATGGATCGTTGAAGAGTTTAATGACAAAAATAAGGAAGAATTATGATTATTCACATATTTGAAGATCCCTCACACGCGTGGGGGAAGGTTAAAAGATCAATGCTTGAACGTTTGGGCATGGATAGGGAAATCTCGCCATATAGTTATCAACGTGGTGAATTTGCTTACTTGGAAGAGGATCGTGACCTTGGAATATTAGTTGCTGCCTTGGAAAACGAAAAAATATCTTATAAGTTTAAGGCACATCGGACGGACAAAGATTCACACGTCCGACAAATGGAAACCTTTCGACCGGAGAGTAGACAATGAATGTTCTAGATCTATTCAGTGGTATCGGTGGGTTCAGTCTAGGACTTGAACGCGTGGGAATGAAGACCGTAGCATTTTGCGAGGTTGATAAGAAATGCCAAAAGGTATTGCAAAAGCATTGGCCCGACGTGCCGATCTTTGATGATGTATTAAACTTAACTGGAGAAGACATTGAAAAAAGAATTGAAGAAACAATTGACGTTATCGTTGGAGGGTTCCCATGCCAAGACATCAGTCTCGCGGGAAACGGTGAAGGACTTGAAGGTAAAAGGTCGGGTCTCTGGTCGGAATTCCACAGGCTTATCAAAGAAATCAAGCCGAAATACGCGATCATCGAAAATGTCTCAGCCCTTCGATCTAGGGGATTGGATCAAGTGCTCAGGTCGCTCTCTGAGATCGGGTACGATGCGGAATGGAATTGTATACCCGCATCAGCATTTGGTGCGCCTCACCGTAGGGACAGAATCTGGATTATGGCGTACCCCAGACGCAGTGGCGGGGGGAAGCAATTTGATAGGGATCAAGAAGGCATTGGACGAGGGGCATTTGAAACGTCCGAGCGGTCACCCAATACAGATCAGATTACAAGATCAAGTGAAGGAACCAAGGCTATGGCCCACGCCAACAGCATCAGATCACAAGGGTGCGGCAACACCGGAATCAGTGAAAACGTGGGAGAAACGGGGTCACAATCTGCCGGAAGCGGTTCAGCTAAACACAGTGGGTCGATGGCCCACACCGACAACGAGGGATCACAAGGGTGGTTATATCGGTGGGCGGATAAGAAACGGGAAAGTGAGTTGGGATACCTTGGACGTTGCAGTTCAACATACGGACAACCAATCCAAGACCAATGGTCAGTTGA
>MDSX01048379.1_pt1 | contig 22670 bp, 18 predicted proteins | sample 811141 | NCBI WGS metagenome assembly MDSX01 (sample SAMN05326642, study PRJNA326480) | marine metagenome | isolation source: seawater | place: Atlantic Ocean: South East | collected 2010
GTCGGCGCGCGCTCGCCGCGCGCGCGCGCGCGTCGCGAGGACGGTGGACGAACGCCGCGCGGAGGATAGATTCGGTTGGTGCGATTCGCGATGTCGCCGACGCCGACGCCGCTCGTCGCGCTCGTCGCGCTCGTCGCGCTGTGCCTCGCGTGCGCGGCGCTCGCCGGCGCGTTGGCGCTCGGCGTCGCGATCGGCGCGCGCTCGAGCCGGCGCGAACGGAGCGAGCTCGCGAGCGTCGTGCGACAGTTGAGCGACGAGACGGCGAGCGGGAGCGTCGTCGCGAACGGACGCACGCTGCGACGATTGATCGGACACCTGCCGAAGTGGATCAAGTACGCGGACGTCGACAGGGTGCCGTGGTTGAATAAGGCGGCGAGACAGATGTGGCCGTCGCTGGATAAGGCGATCGCGGTGTCCGTCGTGGAGGCGCTGGAACCGACGTTGAACGATTTGGCGAAATCGACGGGCATGTCGATGAATTTTAAAAAGTTTACGTGTGGAGTGGAGCCGCCGATATTGGCGAGCGTCAAGGTGAGCACGGAGAGCGAGGGTGAGGTGATTCTCGATATCGAGTTCAAGTGGGCGGCGAAGGATGCGAGCATAGTGTTGGACGTGTCGACGCTGGGCATCAAGTTGCCGATAGAGATGAACAACGTGGAGGCGTACGGGACGTTTCGATTGGTTTTTGGTCCACTCGTGCCTTGGTGGCCGTCGTTTAGCGCGTTGAAACTTGCATTCGTGGACAAGCCGGCGATCGATTTTTCGCTAAAGCTCGTAGGTGGCGATATCACAGCCGTTCCGTTGGTCGCTTCGATGTTGCGCGATTTGATCAAGAACCAGCTCGTAGATTTGATGGTCTGGCCCGCGCGTCTGTGGTGCGCGGTGTCGGATTGGCAGCCTGATGAAGTTGCGCACAACAGTGGCTTGCTCCGCGTCACCGTCCATAGCGCGAGCCAGTTGCCGGGGAGGTTGGGGATGCCGCCGAAAGCGGCGGTCGAGGTTAGCTTGACCCAACGCGCGGACGTAAAGCGGTCTACGACGATTAAGCGAGGCTCAGACCCGATTTGGGAGGAGACGTTCGAGTTTACCGTTACGGATATTCACAGTGCAAAACTTCGTCTCAACGTCATCGATACTCGCGTGACGGTGGGATCCACTATTCGAGCGCCGAGCGCGCTGTTGAATCGGAGTAACACACGAGGCATGAGTTCTAAGTACGACGGCGAGCAGCTGCGAGCGAATAAACCGAGCATCGGTTCGGCCATGTGTGATGTTTCTTTGTGCCACGACACGCCATTACAGACAGTTGCACTGCAAGTACCGTTGGTAAGGGCTAAGGATATGACGGCGCTCAGTCTCGCAGTGGCACCGTTGTTGTACGGCGCTGGCTTGGCGAAACGCGCGCTCTCTATTCCGACCGGTGGTGGGTCATCGCCCAGGGCATCCGGGCCGCACGGGTTCAACGCTCCTGACGGCCCGACAATTAACATCTCAGTTTCGTATCATCCATTCAAGAAAAGGGAACAACCTCACGGGGAAGCCGCGGCGCATCCACCGAAGACCGTGCCCGCGACTACAATGGTTTCTGCGGAAACTGACAACAAAATGATGATGGAACAGTTTTCTGGTGTGTTGTACGTGCGACTGTTGCGCGGCGAGAATTTAGCCGGCGTTGGCGAGGCACCCGACCCCTTCGTGAAGATGCGCATGAATCGACAAAAGCGGAAGAGCAGTACCAAGTTTAACACGCGTCAACCGGTCTGGGAAGAAGAGTTTGAGTTCATCATCGGCGAGCAAGAGCTCGAAAACTCGAATAATATCCTGCTCGAAGTATGGGATCGCGACGCATTCGGTGTGAAGACATCGCTCGGCCATCTCGAACTTGACACACGAGCCGTCCTGTCTCGTTGCACGCTCATCGGCACGCCCGTGGAGGAGGTCTTCGAGCTCACGAACACGCCGTCTGGCTCGTTGACGTTTGAGTTCGAGTTTCTTTCCGTGTTACTGCACCCTGAAGTCAAGGAAGATGTCGCTGAGCGGGTTGCCGAGGAAAAAGCGCGCGAGAAGAAGACTGAAAGGAAGCCAAGCACGTTGAGCAGAATGACTAGCAGAATGTTTTCGAGAAAGAAGAAGGGATTGATCGAAAAGAAGCCTTCTCGTGAGGACGTCACCACTTACGGGAGTCCGATAGTCAAGCAAGTTCGTTCGACGCCAGTACCGAGACACGTCGAAACAGCTGACTCACCACTCGTCGTCTCTCCTCGGTCTCCGACGAAGAAGCATGCACGAACGCGTTCAAAGTTGGGCGGTACGCCAACAGACATTCTGCAGGAACAACCACACGCGGCACCACAGGCGACACCACAGGTGACGGTGGTGCCGGGCAAAAAACCTGGAGTGATCAACAACGTCGGGAAGAGGGTTCGTTCAGTGGCGCGATCCACTGGTCGCGCGCTCTCCGTGAAGAAGGCTGATGAAGGGGGCAACATACCCGTGAAGAAAGAAGCTGGCATTTTGTCGCCGCGTCGTCAACCGACCAGGGCCTCAGAAATCGTGCCCGGTTTGGAGTGGCGACAAAAGGGTATCGCGGAGTTGCACGTTGAAAAGACGACCACCGTTGCAGCGTTCGAAACACCGCAGCGATCGATGCACAAGCGATCGGTAAGCGTGCCAGATTTCGCCACGCCAACGCTCGATGAAGAATTGGCCCCGGCGGTGGCGTGGCCAGAATAGAAGCGAAATGTAGTGATTAATGTACTTGCGCATTCATTGATGATATGATCTACGAACTAACTGCGAGCTTGGCTAAATGGTCGACGAATACGTTCATGCTTATATCATCGGTGAAGATGATCTCTCCACCACTTTGACCGTACCCGAGGTCGGTGTTGTGCGTTGCCGAAGGGTTCAACTTGGCGAGCAAGAACCTCGCCTGCGACCCCCCTTGATTGCACTCCACGAGACGCGGCGTCGGACATCTATCTGCCGCCAAAGCTTTCGCGTCGCGTACCGGCGCCGCGAGCAGGGCGCGGAACGCCTCGTGTTCTGGTTGATCCTGGTATCCGGCTTTGTGCCACGCCGCGATCGTGCTGCCTCTATGTGCGACTATCAAGAAGTATGAGTCTAACAGCAAGATCGTATCGGGCGTGATTGCGCTGACGTCCAAAAGCACCGGTTGGGGTGGGCCGTTGAAGGAATAACTCAACAGCGTCGGTTGAATCATCACCAACGAGTTTGTCACCGTCTCGCGAGAGAGCATGATGCGATAAAACGCTGTTTCATCCGGTGAGTTATTCGCGGTCTGTAAGAACTGTGAGCGGCGCAAGTGGAAAATGAACTGTGGATAGATGGACATGCTCGGTGGCATGCGGAAGCTATCCGGCGCGTCTCGCTGATATTCCCCAAACTTTGCGCCAACGCGAATGAGTGTGCGATCGAGCCACCTCAACAAGTCGAAGGACTCTTCATTCTCAGTTCTAAACGTTGCAATTCTCGCCATGAGTACAGCGCACGCCTCTTGGTCGAACCCGCCCACGATTTCGGGCGCCAAACTACTTTCGACCCAGCGTCTCGCCACGGTGGTGACTCGCAGGCGAATCTGCCCGTCGCTCGTCTTGTATCTCGTGCAAAACTGCAGAAAGAATGGTTGCCCGTTGGGGATCGGATTGCTGTGCTGGTTGACGACTTCGTAGTAGACCGCTATGGTTGAAGTGGGCGTGAACGAACACATGCGCCACGATGTGGTTTGTCCCAAACCGATTTCGTTTTCACTAATTCGCTGCGACTTGACCGCCAAAGCGCTAATTGGCCCGATGGCGCCGCACACCATGATTTGCGGCGTGCAGAACACGCTAAAAGTTCCGTTGAACTTCATCTCCAAGGCACCAGTTTTCGGATCTCTCGCAAACATCTTCGCTAATGATTGCCTGAAAGTCTCTGCGCGGAACTGCTCGGCGAGAATCATGTTCCCGCCTGTTTGATCCACCGCTATTTTCATCTCCGCCAGTCCGACTTGATCCAGAGAGCACGCGAAGACGTCCAATGTATGAGAATTCGTTGCTAGTCGAATTCCGATCGCGTTATAAACTTTACACGCCTCCTTGTAATGCTTAGCCGCGTTCTTTTCCAAGTCTTGGTGCGAGCGCAAATTCTCGCTCATATCCGTCCCCACGACGGCGCCAGGCCCTACGGTGCACGGCCCGGAGGTGAACGTGAGCACACGACCCCCTTGCGACGAGTGCGATTCGGCTAAAAGTCCGGCGGCGATGCTGATAGCCGCACCCATCGCCCGTAGCGCGCGCTTCCCGCGCTCCGTCTTCTCCTCGTCCAGTGTCACCTCGTCGAGGACGCTCTGCAGCGTGAACTCGCACTCGCTGATGGGCGCGACGAATCGTCTCACCGGCTTGGCGTCCACGCCATTCGGCATCATCGCCGCAGCGCCGTTCATTCCATTCATTCCATTCATCCCCGCGCGCTGACGATTGAAATCCAGCCCTAACATCTTGCGCAAATCTTCCTGCTCGCAATCCTTCGTCCCGCGAAACACGTACGATCGCCGCATCGCCCCGTTCGTCTCCGCCAACTCGTGCACGCGCACCGTCGACCCGAACGTCACCAACCCCACGAACGCATCCTCCGGCAACAAGCTCACCAACTGCATCACGCTGTCCTTCGCGTCCTGCAACTCCTCCGCGCTCCCGCACGCGCAATCCACGCACAGCACGAAGCACGGCGCCGTCGGCGTCTTATTCGTCATCGTGTACTCCACGCTCGTGTACGTCGGAAACAGCTCCGCCGGCAGGTTATTTTCGCTGATCTGTTCGTAATTCCTCGGCAATTTATTCAGCCCATCGCACAGCGAGCATCGCCACGTCTTGCCGTAGTAATCCACCGAGCAGTACGGATTCAACGCCGCCTGGCACCCCTCGCACACCACCGGTTCGTACGGCAGCGTCGGCGCGGCGTCCCCGAGATCGCGTCCCGGCGTCACGAGCGCGCCGATCGGCAGCACCACGCGCGTGGCTTCGATCCGCGAGCACGGCCACGCGTTCCACGACAACCGCACGCCCTCGCGTCGTTCCAATTCGTTGAAATCCATCTCGCCCGCGTCTTCGTCGCGTCTTCGTCGCGCGCGCCCTCGCGCGCGCCTTCGCGCGAACCGCGCGTCGCGCGCGCGTCGCGCGGCCGCGGCGTCGCGCTCGACGCGGCGCGAGACGAACGACGCGCGTCCGTCGTCGAGTGCGGATCCATCGGCAGTGCGCGACGCGACGCGACGTCGCGCGACGCGACGTCGCGCGACGCGCCGGTGCGATGGAGATCATCACCGACGCGCGCGAGATGCGCGCGTGGACGCGCGCGCGGCGAGCGCGCGGCGAGCGCGTCGCCTTCGTCCCGACGATGGGCGCGCTGCACGAAGGACACCTCGCGCTCGTCGACATCGCGCGCGCGCGGTGCGCGTGCGACGCGGTCGTGCTGTCGGTGTACGTCAACGAGACCCAGTTCGCGCCCGGGGAGGACTTCGACGCGTATCCGAGGGTCGGGGACGCGGACGAGCGCGCGGCGCGGGCGCGGGGCGTGGATTGCGTCTTCGCGCCGAAGCGCATGTACGCGAACGAAGGCGAAGGCGAAGGCGCGGCGCACGAGACGTACGTCGAGGTCGCCGAGCTGAGTAAAGGACTGTGCGCGAAAACGCGACCGCACTTCTTCAAGGGCGTGGCGACGATCGTGACGAAATTGTTCAACGTCGTCGAGCCGGACGCGGCGGTGTTCGGGAAGAAGGATTATCAGCAGTGGCGCGTGATACGAAGGATGGCGCGAGATTTAGATTTTGACATCGACGTCGTGGGGGGGGAGATCGTGCGAGAGAGCGATGGGTTGGCGATGAGCTCGAGGAATTTGTTGCTGACGACGGAGAATCGAGAGAAGGCGACGGTTATTTATCAAAGTTTGAGCGAAGCGAAGGCGACGGCGGAGCGCGCGCCGACGACGAGCGACGCGCTCGTGACGCGAGTGAGCGAACGCATCAGAGACGGTGGAGGGGAGGTAGATTACGTGCAGGCGATGGAACCGGAATCGTTGACGCCGTACGTGGGCGTGCTGGATTCACCGTGCGTGATAGCCGTCGCGGCAAAGTTTGGTAGCGTGCGTTTGCTCGACAACGTCGAAATCATGTGCGGTGAATAGCGTAGCGCGCGAGTAGCGAGATTTTTTCAACAAAACGACGAGTAGGTGTATTATCATTCACACCGATGCGGTCATCGTCTACTTGATGAAGCAGTTCTTGAGCGACGAAGTGCACGCGCCCGCCGACGTCGTAAACGGGACGTCTTTGTAGCACGCCACGCCCTCCGCGTTCGTCTTCAAGTCCAGACACACCGCGTCGAGTTGCTTCTTCTTCGGATTGAGCACTTCCTCCGGCTCGCCCTCGAAGCCCGGGAACGCGACGCGCTCGCCGATCGCCGCGCCTTCGGGCGGAATCACGAAATCAACCTCGGTGTGGTCGGCGTTGGACGCGCACAGCACCAAACCGTCCGACTTGACGTCGCGAAGCTTCCCCGGCTTCACGTTGACGATGACGCACACGCGCGCGCCCTCCATCTGTTCCTTCGTCTTAAACGCGCGCAACCCACTGCAAATCTGTCGCACGCCTTTCTCCCCGAGATCGATGTTCTCGCACCACAATTTCTCCGCGTCCGGGTGTTCCCACGCCTTCGTCACTCGGCCGACGCGTACGTCCAGCGTCGACACGTCCACGCGTTTCGTCGACGCCGTCGCCGCCTTTCCCTCGCTCGCCTTCTTCGTCTTCTTCTCCTTCTTCTTCTTCCCGTCTTCGCTCGCGCTCGCGTCTTCCGCGTTCGCCGTCGCCGCCGGTCTTTCGAACGTCGGCGCCGCCGCGCCCTCGAGCGTCCTCGCCGTCGCCGCGCCCGCGCGCGCCGCGTCGCCGCGCGCGCTCACGTGCGCCGCCCACCGTCTCGCGTGCGTCAGCGCCTCGGGCGACGCGTTCAGCGCGTCGACGACGCTCGCGTAGCACGCGGCGTCGGCGCGCGACAGCGCGTGGCCCGCGAGCGCGGCGCGCGACGCGAGGTGGTCGTCGAGCGCGCGCAGTCCCGCGGGCGAGGGCGCGAAGGCGGCGACGTCGACGCGCGCGGCGTCGACGTCGGACGCGAGGGCGCCGAACGCGGCCGTCATGGCGGCGACGATCGAATCGCGCGACATCGCGAGTCGAAGGCGCGGAGGTGTGACGACGACGGCGAAGGCGAAGGCGGATGGACTTTATCCGCGACGGCGACGTTTGAAGGTTTGGTATCGTATGTATCACAACGACTGAACCTAGTTTTGTTGTTTTATGGAAGAATCTCTACTAGTCGCTTGAGCAAACATTGGTTTCACGTAGATACACCGCGTGATTCCCCCGGTGAAATGCGAGGGCGCGGTAAATGTCTCGCGAGGCGACGACGACGCGAAGCGCGGCGTCGAGGCTCGGCGACGGTGACTGCAAGGTCACTGGATCTAGTAGCGGTACGCCGCGGGCTTGTACGGACCCTCGACCGGGACGTTGATGTACTGCGCTTGATCGGTGGAGAGCTTGGTGAGCTTGACACCAATCTTCGCGAGGTGGAGCATGGCAACCTTTTCGTCCAAGTGCTTCGGGAGGACGTACACCTTCTTTTCGTACTTGCCGGACTTGCGCTCGTTCCAAAGCTCGAGCTGAGCGATGGCTTGGTTGGTGAAGGAGCACGACATGACGAAGGACGGGTGACCGGTGGCGCAGCCAAGGTTGAGGAGACGACCTTCGGCGAGCATGATGATACCGTGGCCATCCGGGAATTCAAAGCGGTCGCATTGCGGCTTGATGTTTTGGCGCTTGATGCCCGGGTACGATTCGAGGCCAGCCATGTCGATTTCGTTGTCGAAGTGACCGATGTTACCGACGATGGCGTTGTTCTTCATCTTTTCCATGTGTTGGACCATGATGATGTCCTTGTTACCCGTGGTGGTGATGAAGATGTCGACTTGGTCGACGACGTCTTCGATCGGGGCGACTTGGTAACCTTCCATGGCGGCTTGGAGCGCGCAAATCGGGTCGATTTCAGACACGATGACGCGAGCGCCGGCAGCCTTGAGCGCGGCGGCGGAACCCTTACCGACATCACCGTAGCCAGCGACCCAGCACGTCTTGGACGCGATCATGACGTCAGTGGCGCGCATGATACCATCCGGCAAAGAGTGACGGCAACCGTAGAGGTTGTCGAACTTGCACTTGGTGACGGAGTCGTTGACGTTGATGGCCGGGAACAAGAGTTCGCCCGCCTTTTGCATTTCGTAAAGACGCTTCACACCAGTCGTGGTCTCTTCGGAGACACCGACGCAGGTGGAAACGATCTTTTGCCAGCGCTTCGGGTTGGTCTTCAAGTTTTCGGCGATGATCTTCAACACGCACTTCATCTCGGCGTTGTCCGTGGACGCCGGGTCCGGGATGGCGCCAGACTTGGCGAACTCGAGCTCAGCCTTGTAACCTTCGTGGATCAACAAGGTGGCATCACCACCGTCATCAACGATGATGTCCAAGGAGCCTTCGCCCCAGTTGAGCATTTGGTCCGTGCACCACCAGTACTCCTCGAGCGTCTCGCCCTTCCACGCGAAGACGGCGGCCGAGTCGCGCGCGACGGCGGCGGCGGCGTGATCTTGCGTAGAGAAGATGTTGCACGAGCACCAACGCACGTTGGCACCGAGCGCAACGAGCGTTTCGATGAGCACCGCGGTTTGGATGGTCATGTGCAAAGAACCGGAGATGTTCGCGCCCGCGAGCGGTTGCGCCGGCCCGAATTCGGCGATGCACGACATGAGACCCGGCATTTCGACTTGCGCGAGTTCAATTTCCATGCGACTATCGCGGCGAAAACCCATGCATCGTCAGTCATCGATCGTTATCTCCTACTTTTCCCCCATAATCGCCGTCGTCTTCGCGTCTTTCCCGATCCTCGCCGCCGAGCCTCCGCGCGTCGACTCGTCGCCGGTCGGGTGGATAAAGTAACGCCGCTGTGGATAGATCTCGATCGAAATCGGAATAATCATCCATTCGCGCATCCACCGCCCCCGTCGACCGTCCAACGCGCACCGCGACCGCTCGCATCGATCGTCACAATTTTCCTCGATCGTTTTCTCGCGTCTCCCGCCGTCTTCGCGCGTCGCGCGCCGTCACCGCGCGCGATCGTCCGCAGCCGCCATCGCGCAAAAGTCGCGCGCATCGCTTCGCATCGCATCGCATCGCGTCGTCGCGTCGTCGTCGCGCGTACCCGAAGTCGGCTTGGGCCATGTCGCGAACTTTGTATTCGCGACCGGCGGTGGAGGTTTCGACGACGCACATGGACGAGCTCATGGTGCGTGGATGCGGTGGCGTGAGTGCGTGCGGGGTAGTGACGTCGCGGCGGCGCCGCGGCGCGACGACGTTTACGCGGGATTCTGGTGGCGTGTGTGATCGGGCGCTCGCGCGAAGTCGCGACGGCGGCGGCTGGATTACAATCGTCGTCGTCGTGGTCGTCGTCGTCGTCGTGGTCGTCGTGTGCGTGGTCATCGTGTGCGTGGTCGTTCGTGTGCGCGCGAGATGCGTCGCTCGGCGTCGTGTCGTGAGTTAGGTTCGGCGCGAGCGCGCGCGACGCGCGCGAGGCGCGGGCGCGGCCGGGCCGAGGTACGTCTCGAGCGCGGGACTCATGACTTCGTGGATCACGCACAGCGGTTTGCGAGCGAGCCAGAAGATGTAGTGACGACCCCAGAAGTAGGTGTCGGTGGGAAGGCCCCAGGCTGAGGATAGGCGCTCGGATTGACCGCGGTAGACGCGGCGGACTTCGCGAAAGAGCTCCGTCTTGTCCTCGGCGAGTTTGAGCCATACCGGACGATCGAGCGCACCGTACGCGTTATCGGCGTCGGTGTCGAGGACGATCGTATCGGAGGTGTTCGTGTTCCACCAGCTCGCGGCGTAACACAGCGGATCACCGTGTGCATCACACAGGTCCACCTCGCGTTGTAGGAGCGTGCCCGAAGACGCGGCGAGGAGTCGCTTGTGGACGTCGTCCGGAACGCCGATCTCGCGCGCACCTCGGTGGTCGAGATCGATCTTACCCTGCCACAGGACATCCGTTTTAACATCAGCACGCCCGGTGAGCAGCTTTAAGTGACGCTGTGAGGCGAACACACGATGCGAATGTTAGTCTGAAGGTGAAATACAAAGGCGTCGAGAATTCGACGCACCGTCACCGAACCATCCGACAGCAGCATCATTCGCCAAGCCGGACTGAGCAAGGAGTCCGAGCGAAGCAAACCATCAGGCGTCGGTTCGTCGTTACACATCATCCAAGGCTCGATGGCGTTCAACTCGAGCTCATCCCAAAACGAATTCGACCACCGGCTCCGCAGCCTGTCGCTTCGAGTCGCTGGCGGCTCGGCGGAAGCGCCTCGCTCCAACACCTCCAACTCGGCGTCGACGTTCATGAACGCCGGCGAGCGCGAAGAATCGCGTCCATTTATTTTTACTGGTTCGCTTATACCCTCGTCAATGCTTGCCGCGCGCACGTGCGTGCGCGTCGACGTCATCCTCCTCGTCGCACAGTGCGCACGAAGCTTCGCCGTCCCTGCGTGACGGTTCGAGAACGACGCCGCCCTCGTCGCCAGCTTCGTCGTCTGTACTCGTCCGCGTGCACGCATTCTGTTGAATTTTGTTTGGAGGTTTGGTGTACGCGCGCTGCGGTCCGAGCGCGCTACGTGCGTTGAAATGTGTGGCTCAGTTTGCCGCCTGACTTCCGAGGAATGTCGGTTCAGGTCGATATCGGGAGACGCCGACGCGGAGAAGTTTGGGATTGGTTTGATTCAATGAAAAAATAAGAAGTTTAGCGTTGAGCGTGGCCATTCAAGACCGTACTATGGGTCTTCTCGGCGTGATAGCATCGATTTACGCCTTACCCACGCGCTTTTCGGCGACGGCGAAAGCGTACTGCAAGTCAGCCAACAAGTCGTCGGCGTCCTCGATGCCACAGCTAATGCGAACGAGATCGTCTGGCAAGCCACGCGCGGCGCGAACCTCGGCGGGTATACTGGCATGGGACATGAAGCACGGAAGAGAGATCAAGGACGTCGTGCCCCCGAACGAGACGGTGATTTTGTGAAGCTTTGTCTCTTCGACGACGATTTTGGAAAATTCGACGTCGCCGGTGGTAAAGGAAAAGATCGACCCCGCACCGGAGGCTTGCTTCGAGTGTAGTTCGTGCCCAACGTTTGCCTTCAGACCCGGGTAGTTCACCTTGTTCACGCGGGGGTGCGATTCAAGCCACGCCGTGAGTTTCATCGCGTTTTCTTGTTGACGCTCCATGCGCAACTGCATCGTCTTCAAACCGCGAAGCGCCAACCAACAATCGAACGGGCCGAGATGCAAACCTTCGGCGTTTTGGTGAAAGTAAATACGATTTCCAAGCTCTTCGCCGTTGCACGCGAGCAATCCACCCGTGACGTCGGAGTGACCCGCGATAAACTTCGTCGCCGACGTCATGGAAATATCCGCACCAAGCGCGAGCGGCGCCTGAAACGTCGGGCACATGATGGAGTTATCGACGCACACGAGCGCGCCCTTTTCGTGTGCCATATCACAGATAGCCTTGATGTCAATCACTTGCAAACGAGGGTTCGTGGGCGACTCCATCATCACCATCGTCGTGTTCCCGCCCTGAATCGCCGCGCGCACCGCGTCGTGGTCGTTCATGTCGACGTTAACCACCTCGATCCCAACCTTCGGCACCACTTGCGCGAGCAACCTCGACGTCCCACCATATATATCATCCCCCGTCACGATCCTCTCGCCCGCGTTCACCAATCGCGTGACGCACATCAACGCCGACATCCCCGAAGAAAACGCAAACGCCCGGTCCGCGCATTCCAAATTCGCCATCTGTTCCTCCAACTGCGTCCTCGTCGGGTTCCCACTGCGCGTGTAATCATACGGTCCATTTTCAGTCGCACTCGGCTGCGCGAACGTGGCCGTTTGATACAACGGCGGCGCCGACGCCCCGTACGGGTCCGTCACGCTCGTCTTCGCGTGCGCGAGCTTCGTCGCGATCTTATAATCCTTCGGATCTCGCGCCACGGGCTCGTCGCCGCTCGTCCCGGCGCTCATGACGACTCCCCCTCGCGCGTCCTCGCGTCGATCGCGCGCGCGCGCGATCCCTCGCGCGCCTCGACCGCGGTTTCGCGCCGTCGGCGCCGCGCTTGTCCTCGACCGAGCCACCGGCGCCGCGCCCGCGCGCGCGCCCGCGCGCGCGCGCGCGGCGCGCGGAACGATCGCGCGCGACGTCGTCGACGTCGTCGTCGTCGCGAGCATGCCGACGGCGCGGCGTCGCGGTGTCGCGATCGCGGCCGTTGGGCGCGCGGCCGCGACCGCAGACAGCGACTCGCGTCGAGGCGCGTCGAGGCGGCGCATGTCGGCGGAGACGACGCCCGCGGCGTCGCCCGCGGCGTCGCCGAGCGCGCGCGCGACGCCGGGCGCGCGCGCGACGCCCAGACGCGATGACGCCGCGCGACGCGGGACATCGCGTTCGCCAACGGCGAACGAAAACGCGACGCCGACGCGCGCGGACGCGACGACGCGACGCGTGTTCACCGTGGATGACTTCATGCGCGTCGAAGACGTCGTCAAGGGCGAACGGGACTGGCAGAGCGTGCGACCGTGCGTGCGGAGGGCGTTTGAGGGAATGGCGTACGTGCTGCGTCGCCACGAGCGCGGCGCCGAGGCGACGCGCGCGGAGCTGGAGGCGCTGAGAACGCGCTCGATGAGCGCTGGCGCGGAAACGGCGATCGTGGCTTCGAACGCGGCGCGATCGGAGGTCGACGCGCTGAAGTTGGAGCTGGCGGAGGCGAGACACGAGGCGGCGGAACGAAGGGTGGAGGCGCTGGAGGACGCGACGAACGCGCTGCGAGAGGAGTTGCAAGCGTCGAGGGCGATACACGCGGCGACGCTCGATCGCTTGGCGGCGCTGGAGACGCTGCACGCGTCAACGGCGAGTAAGGTAGCGGTGGACTTGTTTGAACTCGAGACGCAGATTAGTGTGAAGGCGACGGAGGGCGCGGCGGCGGCGGCGAAAGCCGTGGACGCTCGACTGGAGACCATGGCGGGCGAGATGTCAGACGTCACCACGCTCGTGCGAGAGTTGGAGGTTGAAGTGCAGGAGACGCGACTAAAGGCGAATCAAACTGCGCTGTCACTCGCTGCGGCGGACGTGCCGTCCATCGCGAGCGAGTTGGAAATCGTGAAGGCGCGTGCGGCGCGCGCTTCGCAAGACGCCAACACCGTCAGCGAGGCTCTACTCGAGGTGCGCGAGCTCGCGAATTCCATGGAGCGTTTGAGTGATGATTGTGCCGAGGATGCTAAGCGAGTGCACGATCGATGTGAGCACGTCGACCAGACGTATGCGCGGTTCAAAGAAGCGTTGGCGCAGACGGAGAAGATGGAATCGATGGCAAATGACTTTGTCGAACGCATCGAGTCTCGAGGCCAGCAAACTATCGATCGCATAGAGAAGGACGTCCAGCGTATCGGGACGTTGGGCGATGAAATTGCATCGACGGCTGAGCAACACGCGAGCTTGGTACAGGAGCAAGGCGAAGTTTTGTCGTCTCAGCTCAAGGAGTGGGGCGCAAAGGTTGTGGAGAAAGTCACCCAAAAGGCTGAATCAGCCGTGACAGAAGTCATGGAATATCGAATTCGAGAAATTGAGTCGTCGACGGATAGCGCCGCCGCGCGAAACGCCGAGCGGGCCGCACAAGAGACGCGAAAGTGCGTCGCGCTCGCGGAAGAGGCGATGCGCAAAGCGGATGACGAAAACAACGCGTTCAAGGAGAGCGTACTCTCGAGCGTGAATCAAATGAAGGCTGCGTCGGAACGCGCGGATGAGTTAAAACAGTGGATTAACAATCAGTTCACATCGTTCGCGGAATTACGCGAGGAAAGCATCGCGGCTTTGAGAGGAAGCGAGAAGAATTCTGTCGACATGTTGTCCAAGGTCTCCGAGGAGCACACCAGGGCGATGAAGCGCGTGTTGGGTGAAGCCGAAGCGACGCGTGGCATCACGGATGCGGGACACAAGACGCGAATCGATCGGTTAGATGAACGGTTCGAGAGATTTGAGGCGCGCGTCGCTGCGAGTGAGCTTCGCGTGGAATCTTGCGAGGTGTCGATGAAACTCGAGAGGCAGGCGGCCAAACCAAACGCCGAGGCGCAAGCCGTCGCTCTCCAAACGGTAGAGAAGAGACTAAACCATGCTGTTGCCGCTGTGGAGAGAGATTTGCGCGAAGAGCTGCGCCTCGCGTCCGACCGTTCGACGAACGAGTTCAGAAAGGAGTTGATGATGATCCAAGACGCCGTCTTCGGCGGCGTCGGTGGCGCGCGCAGCGAATACGCCTACTCCCCCGCGGGCTCGCCTTTGGGCACGCCTAGCAAGTTGACGCACCTTGAAGTGTACTCGGTGTCAGCGTATTCCGAACAGTCGGGATCAATGCAGTCTCGCATCGCAAACTTGACGAGAAAGCAAGAAGAGCAGGATCTCATCATTCACAGCATGCATGAGAGCATGGAACGCACCATCAAGGATCGACCGTCGACGTCAACGGTCCGTGAGCTCTTTGACGATGTCTCCAAGCGTGTCGAAGCGATGCAAGAGAGTATCGAGTGGGACAAAGTTGAACGCAGCAAGACGAAACGTACGCTCACTGAGCTTCGCACATACGTCGACGATCGTTGCACAAAGATGGAGACGCAGACACTGCGCGACTTCAATAAATTTGGTTCCGAAAACGCAGAAATGCACATTCCGCGCAGCGCAAACTCGTTGGATTACGGGCGAAAATTTGTCACGCATCCCGAGCTACAGGCAGCGATCTCGATCGTGGAGGATCACATCCGAAAATTGTCCAAGCGAATGCGCGAAGAATCCAAAGCGAGTGAAACTTCTGTCTCGGCCGTGTCAGTAGACGACGATCTGATTTCGTTTTAAGGCGAGCAACGAGTAGTAATATCTAAATAATCAAGCTAATGTAGCGGCAACGGCATCAAAGCAGCGCCTTTATTTCTTCTACGATGCGAACGAAGTACGTCAAGCGTACGACGGCTTCCTTTGCCGACTCCCCAACCATCGGCGTCGCGTCCAGCGCCGCGCGAGTCTCCTCCTCACACGCAGTCACTCGCGCGCTGTGCTCCCTCAACAGCTCTCGCAGCTTCTCCGCGTCCCCATTCGCCTCATCGATCGCCTCGCGAGCCTCCATGACTTCCATCAACAGCCCCGGATCCACGGGCGCGTCTCTCCCGTCGCGCTCCGTCACCCCCCAACCGCGCGCCTCCAAAATATACTTCGCCCTTCGCAGCGGATCCCTCAGCGTGCCGTACGCCTCGTTCACCGCCGACGCTTGATCCGCGCTGTACCTTCGCTCGCGTTCGCTCTTCGTGCTAAACTTATCCGGATGCAACAGTTTCTGTCGACGCTTCATCGCGTCCTCGAGCGCCGCCGACTCGAGCGCGTACTTTGGTTCCCTGTCCATCGCGCGCGCGCGCGTCAGTCCGGGGCAAAACGCGCGCGGTCACATCGCAAACGCACACTCCGAGCAGCGCGAAGTAATCCGCGGCGACGGGCGGTTGAATCGCCCCGCACGCGTCGCAGAAAAAGTTTGCCGACGCGTCATCATTCAACGCCGTCGTTCGCGCGTCGCAGCTCCAGCACGGCGTCGCGGTCGCGCTGGCGTCGGAGACGAACGCGCGTGGTGCGCCCGCGGCGACGCGCGAGAGCGCGACTCGCGACGACGCGGTCGCGAGACGCCTGAGGGCGTTGGCCATGCCGCCGCGCGTCGCGTCGGCGTGTGCGGGAACGATGAGGGCGGGCGACGGGCGGACGAGGGCGAGCGACGGAAATAAGAAGGAATGTACAATACAAATGGAGCATCTTCGCGTCGAGCTATCGCGTTCGGTATTGAATCTCGCTTCGCCAACCTCGAACGGATTCGAAGCCGTTCTTGCCGCCCTGAAAGTCGGCGAACGCTTGAGAGATTTCCTCTCGCGTGTTCATCACGAACGGTCCGTGCTGGACGATCGGTTCGTCGTTGGGGCGCCCGGAAATGAGCACGAACTCCGCGCTTTCGCTCGTCGTTTGCACCACGACGCCGTCTTGGCCGGGTTCATTGCTAAACGTCACCGTGTTGTGCGCGTCCACGTCCTCGCCGCGACCGAAATCCGCGCGTCCTCGCAGCGTGTACGCCAAGCAGTTCCAACCTTCGGGCACGTTTTGCACCAACCGCGACGACGGCGACATGGTGAAGTGAATGTAATGCATGGGCGCTTGTTTCGTCCGAATCTGGCTCTCCGCCCCGAACGCCTCGCCCGCGATGACGACGGCGCGAACGCCGTCCTTCGACGCCTCCCGCAGTTCGCTCGCTCGCAGCTCTTGATACTCCGGCGCGTCCATCTTATGTTTCGCCGGCAAATTCGCCCAAAGCTGCAACCCGCGACACGTCGTCTCGTTCTCCGGCACCTCGGCGTGCAAAATCCCTCGTCCCGCCGTCATGAACTGCAGATCCCCGGGTCGCAGCATCCCGGCGTTCCCGACGCTGTCCTCGTGCTCCACGCACCCGTTCCCCGCATTCGGCAGCACGTACGTCACGGTCGTCATCCCGCGGTGCGGGTGATCGGGAAACCCCGCCGGCGTGGCCACCTTGAACTCGTCGAGCATCACGAATGGGTCGAAGTGCTTCAAGCGCGCCGTGCCGATCGATCGCCGCACGCGCGCGCCGCGTCCCTCGCCCTGCTCGCGGCTCAGGACGACGTCCACGACGGCCCTCGGCGCGGCGACGCCGCACGTCGCCATGGCGACGCGGCCGACGCGTCGTCGACTGCCCAACCGCCCGGTCGGGCGACCGACCGGGCGATCCGTTTACTTTCGCCGCGAAAGTTTCGCGCACATGGGCGTTTCAGCCATAAAATACGTGACCCGTGAAATCGACGGTTCGCGACTCAAAGCGTTGAGGACTCGCCGCGCGCGGCCGACCGAACCTCGCGCGCGCGCGCGCGCGGTCCGTCTCTTCGTGACGCGACAGCCGCAAGATGCCGTCGTCCACCTACTACCGTAACTGTACGTGCGCGTATCGAGCGATGCGACGGCGCGCGCGACGCGCGGACGCGGCGCGCGCGCGACGCGCGACGACGACGCGCGCGCGCGTCGATCGATCGCATCGTTAGGGCTTTGGCGCGGGAGCGAGCGATGCGACGCGCGGGCGCGCGGGCGATGCGATGGCGGGCGATGCGATGGCGTGGGACGATGGAAACATTTGCGATCGCGCGTTCGCGGGCGGCGAACGGGGCGCGGCGCGCTCGGAGGCGGCGAGGGTGGGGATGTTCGCGCCACGACGCGGGTCGCGTGGGGTTTCCGTCGGCGCGGGCGGACGCGGCGTCGGCGTCGCGATGGCGACGTGGAACGACGCGCGAGTGCGAGAGGGAATGAAAGACTGACTGTGATTTGTATTTTCGTACGCGCGCAGACGGGAAGACGTTCAAGAAGCCGAGACGTCCGTTCGAGAAGGAACGTTTGGATGCCGAGTTGAAGATCGTCGGTGAGTTTGGCTTGCGCAACAAGCGCGAGTTGTGGCGCGTGCAATTCGCGCTGAACAAGCTTCGTAACGCGGCGCGCGTTTTGTTGACGCTCGATGAGAAGGACCCGAAGCGAATCTTCGAAGGCGAGGCCATCATGCGACGCATGCGCAACTATGGGTTGTTGGACGAGACGCAGGACAAGCTCGATTACGTCTTGGCGCTCGGGCCGGAGCAATTCTTGGAACGCCGCTTGCAGACGCTCGTCTTCAAGCTTGGCTTGGCGAAGTCTGTGCACCACGCGCGTGTGTTGATTCGTCAACGTCACATCCGCGTCGGTAAGCAAATCGTGAATGTGCCGAGCTTTTTGGTGCGCACGGACAGCCAAAAGCACATCGACTTCGCGCTCAACTCTCCGTTGGGCGGCGGTCGACCGGGTCGCGTCAAGAGAAAGCGCATGGCTGCGGCCGCCGGTGGCGACGGTGATGAAGAAGAAGAAGATGAATAGAGGATTCTTCGGTCGATTGGGGGTGGTCGCGTGATAATTAACGTCTAGATTGTAATGACGCGACGCACGGTTTGAGAAATTATTTTCGGGCTTTTTCGCTTCGTACTAAAACATTCGCGCTATCGCTTAATGACCCATGGGGCATTTACCCGCGCTCACCGCACCGGTCGCTTCGCTATTGAAGAGTGCCTTTTCCATCCACTCCTCGCCGATATCCTTCGCAGGCTTCAAGTTAGCCCAGTCGACACGGTCCGCCTCGGCGACTTCTCGCATGGCGCGCGCTTTGACGGTGGCTAACAAACCGCTCTTCGTGTGAATCGTCGCCCCAGACGTCATGACAACGTCGTGACCAGCCTTTAACTCCAAGTCTAATCGCCTGAACATCGTGGCCCAAATGACGATGCCCTCGTAGACGGCAAACTTATCCCCGGGGCATCGCCTCGGTCCGGCGCTAAACGGCACGTAGCGGTAGTCCGTGTTTAACTCGTTCGGTTGCCCGTTCGCCAGCGGTCCGAAGCGCATGGGCTCGAACTCTTGCGATGTCGGCCCCCAACTCGTGGGCGAACGGTGGAGGTTGTAAATCGATACCAATAAATCTTGGTTCTTTGGTATCGTCATGCCGTTGGGCAAGACATCCTCCACGACGGCGCGTCGCGTGTACACGGGAGGTTGCGGATAAAGCCGCATGGACTCGTGAAAGCATCGCTCGAGGTAGGGCATCTTTGGTAAATCCGCAAACGTCGGGAACGGACGCGTGCCTAGCACTTCATCGAGCTCGGCTCGAAGTAAGCGAAGCTGCTCCGCGTTTTCAGGCTTGAGAAGCTCGTACGTGCCCCACGTGAGCACCGATGCGGTGGTTTCGTGACCGGCGACGAGAAGCGAGAGCAAATCGTCTCTGAGCTGCGTCGAAGACACTTCTTCGCGCGCAGCGATGAGATAGCGCAACACCGAAGGATTTGACTCGTTCAAGTAATCGCGAGCCCACTCTTCAGCGCCACCGACCTTTTCTTCCTCCTCGACCATGCGCTTGCAGTCGTCCACGAGTCGCTGGGTGACGTCGCGAATGACGGTGACGGCGTCTTGCGCGTCGCGTTGGCGCGGGCTAACGACGCGCAAGAACTTCTCAGGCAAGCGCCACGTGGGCAAAAGATCCATCGATCGTGTCTCGACCTCCTTGAGCGCAGTATACGTGGCTTGAATCACCGGCGCCGCCGTCGTGAGCGCCTCAAAGTCGTAATTGAACACGGAGATGCCGATGATGTCGAGCGCCGTCTTGCTAAATCGACTCTCCATGTTCACGCCACCGACGCCGCCAGCGCCAGCTTCGCCCTCCAAAATACTCACCATCCGATCGGCGCACGGACCAAAGCATCTATCCACCATCGCTTCGACGTATTTGCGATGCAAAGAGGGCGCCACCGCCTTCCGTCGAATCTTCCACGGCTCCAACTCTTGCAACGCGACGCCCAATCCAAACAAAAATTCCCCCGCCTCCGCGATTGTGCCCTTGATGTACCGGCTTCCGTAGTTGAATAACACCTGTTTAATGCAGTCGGGATCGCTCACGACGACGTACGACGTGATGGGTCCCGTGGGAAGCAAATACACCGGCCCGCTCTCTCGCATCCACTTGAACAGCGGCTGAAACAACCCGCCTCCGAGCAATCCCGTGATATCCTCCAGTTTCGCGTCCGCCACGGGAATCTCCGACGCCCCACCCCACAGTCGGTTCAACTGGGTCATCCAATCCGGCGCCGCCATCGTCGCACCGGCGCCAGACTTATTCGAGATGGCCGCCTCCTCGTTCGCGAGGTCGACGAAGACGATGTTATCCAGGTCCTCCTCTTTGAACACCTCCGACGGGTCTTCGATCGCACCGATCGCGCGTCCACGGCGCGCGGTCGCGCGCGCGCGCGACCATCGCGCGTTCGGCGTCACGACGACCGCGCACGCCGCGGCTCGCGACGCGTGCGAGGTCGCGCACGACGTCGTCATCGCGCGCGCACTTTTTCGCCCACCGCGCGCCGTCGCGCACTGCGCCGTCGTCGCGCGTCGCGCGAACGCCGACATGTCAAACGTTACGTTCGCCGCCGTCTCGCGCGCGTCGCTCCGTCTCTCTCGCGCGCGTCGTGCGTCGAGCGCCGCGAAATGTCGCCGAGCGTGCGCTATCCGTTCGCCACCGCGACATCGTCGCCACTGACGCGCGCGTCGCCCGTCGCTCGTCGCTCGCGCGCGCGCACGCGGAGACATGGCGCAGTTTCCGCTCGTTTCGCTGTGTGCTTTCGCGGTGTACGGCTACGCGACGTACGCGTACGCGTTCGAATGGTCGCACGCGCGCACGCCCGGAGGTTTGGCGAACGTCGACGCGCAGCGATGGATCGGTGATCTCTCGTTCGCGCTCCCGGCGTGCGCGACGACGGCGTACTTGATGTTTTGCCTCGTCGGGCCGCGCGTGATGGCGAAGCGAGAGGCGTTCGATCCGAAAGGGCTCATGCTGGCGTACAACGCGTATCAGACGGCGTTCAACGTGTGCGTGCTCGGGATGTTTATTCGGGAGATCGTGACGCTGAAACAACCGACGTGGGGGTCGAAGATGCCGTGGAGCGATAAACGGTCGTTTAACATCTTGCTCGGGGTGTGGTTTCATTACAACAACAAGTATTTGGAATTGCTGGACACGGCGTTTATGATTGCCCGCAAGAAGACGAATCAACTGAGCTTTTTACACGTGTATCATCACGCACTGTTGATTTGGGCATGGTGGTTCGTGTGTCATCTGATGGCGACGAACGATTGCGTCGACGCGTACTTTGGTGCGGCGTGTAACTCGTTCATTCACATCGTGATGTACTCGTACTATTTAATGGCGGCGCTCGGCGTGCGATGCCCCTGGAAGCGTTACATCACGCAGGCGCAAATGTTACAATTTGTCATCGTTTTCGTCCACGCCGTGTTCGTCTTACGAGAAAAGCACTGCCCAGTCTCATTACCATGGGCGCAAATGTTCGTCATGGCGAACATGCTCGTGTTATTCGGTAACTTCTACCTCAAGGCGTACGCCGCCAAACCGGCGGGCAAATCCTCGACGCGCGTCTCCGCCGCCAAACCGGCAACCAGGCGCACTCGAAGCCGTAAGATCGATTGATAGTCGCGTAGTGTGGTCGTTTCACTAGTCTTCGTATTGTTTCTTCGCAATAATATTGGAATATTGGACTTTTCCTGTACAGATCGAGCGCTCGGCCGCGCTGTTTCGCAACGAAGCGCGCGCGCGCCCAGCCCGAAGCTTCAGCGCGCATCGCGACATCGTCCTCACATTCGTACGCGCGACGTTCACGCCTCGTCGTAAACGCGCTCGATCGATCGAAAGACTTTAAACACACCGAACGAAGGCGCGAACGAGTCCAACGATGCTCGGCGCGCGCGCGACGTCGACGACGACGCAGCGAGTAACCCTAAGAGGCCACATCGCGAAGAATGCGCTCGCGACGCGCGCGGTGACGCCCGCGCGCGCGAATCGAGGCGCGGTAAATGTGACGAAGAGTATGAACTTTGGGCACGAGGACTTTTTCGACGTCGTGGGCACGGAGCGGGACTTGATTTTGGAGGAAAGGTTTCCAGACGTGAAGGGCGCCGGGCGCGGGCTGACTAAGAATCAAATCGAAGCGCTCGGGTTGGCGGGAAGCGAGGCGAGAGAACGATTCAGCGTGAAGGCGCTTGATTTAGGCGCGCGTGCGGCGTACGCGAAGGAGATGCCGAGCGACAATAATGAGCCGACGAGGTACAGAACGGTGATGAGCGGGGCGACGATGACGCACGGGGGTATGGCGCCGGCGGGTGCGGTCGCACCGCCGGATCTTCCGTCGCTGTTGTTGAACGCGCGCATTTGTTACATCGGTATGTCGCTCGTGCCCGCGGTGACGGAGTTAGTCGTGGCGGAGTTGTTGTATCTTGGATACGAGCAGGCGGAAAAGCCGTGCTATGTGTACATCAACTCTGGGGGGTCGCTGAACGAGAAGGGCGAAGTTGTGGGGATGGACAACGAGGCGTACGCTATTTTGGACACCATGCGTTACATTCGACCGAAAATTCACACCGTGGCTGTCGGGAAGTGCCACGGGAACGCGTCGTTGATTTTGGCGGCGGGCGATAAAGGATGCAGACACGCGCTGCCGCACGTGCAAATTTCCACGCAGCCGCCCAAGTTGAACCGCACGTTCGACTCGACGCAAAACGTTCAAATCCGTGCCAACGAGTGCGCGCTGTACGAAGACACTTATATGGGTTTCATGTCCGAGTTCTCTGGAAAGGACATTGACGTAGTGCGCAAGGACCTCGACCGTACGCGTTACTTCACCCCGAACCAAGCGATCGAGTACGGTTTAATCGACAAGGTCATCACCAAGGGCTTGAACGTGATGGAAGCCCAAGATTACGAGCGTTTGTTGGCGCAACAACAAGCACAATACGAGTCGGCGGGTGTGCCGATGCCGGGCCAAGAGCAGCAGCAAAACGATCGCAGTTCGCACGCCGACAAGGGGACGGTGCGAAAGTAAA
>MDSX01098687.1_pt1 | contig 22613 bp, 50 predicted proteins | sample 811141 | NCBI WGS metagenome assembly MDSX01 (sample SAMN05326642, study PRJNA326480) | marine metagenome | isolation source: seawater | place: Atlantic Ocean: South East | collected 2010
TTCTATTCAAAAAATTTGGCAAAAATTTGGCAAAAAATAAATAAATAAATAAATAAATAAATAACAATTAAAACAATAAATATGAGTTGTGGATGTGCAAGTAATTTTGATGGCGATATGACATCAGATAACGAATTAGGTGGATTTGATAATTTTGATGGCGATATGGCATCAGATAACGAATTAGGTGGATTTGATAATGGTTTGAGTTTCGATGGCGAACTTGATGAGTTCGATAATTTTCTAACAAAGAAAATGAGGGCAAGAAATAAGCGTAAAAAAGAACTTAAAACAGAAGGTCTTACAAGGCAAGAAGCCAAACAAAAGGCATTAGAAGAAATACCAAGAGATTCTTTAAAGCAAGTAATTGCTAACATTAAAAATCGTAAAAAAGGAGATTCGGGAATTAATTTAACCGATGAACAAAAACAAGCGATTACTGATGGTGGAATTAATGCAGTAACTACCGCACTTAATAATAGTGGTGGTAATACTACTATGACTGATGGTGGTTTTGGTGGAGAAGGCGATGGTATGCCTAATAGCGATGATGAAAACCAAGCAGGGTTTTTCAAAAAGAACGGAATTTACATTGGTATCGGTGCAGTTGTACTAATCGGTGGATATTTCGCTTGGAAAAAAGGTTTGTTCGGAGGTAATAAAGGTAAATAAATAAATTCCAATGAGAAAACTCTTTATCTTATTAGGTTTAGGTGGGGTTGCGTATGGTGTTTATAGTTTCTATCTAAAACAACTTGAAATACTTGCTTTATTTAGTTACAAGTTGACAGATATTAAGATTTTAAACACTAACCTTACAAATATCGAATTAGAATTATTAATAGAAGTTATTAATGATTCTGATATTTCTATTGATGTAAGTGGATATGATTTAAAGGCTTACCTTAATGGTGTTTTTGTAGGAACTATTAAAAACGCAACAACTAATCAGACTTTGAAAGGACTTGGTGGCATTAGCAACTTTCCTTTAAAACTGAACATCTCAACGAAGGCTTTTATAGGTAAAGGTTTAATAAATAGTTTACAAGAAAACTTTAAAAACTCGACCTTAACAATTAAAGGCACGTTTGGACTTAAAAAAGGCTTTGTTAAATTGAGAGATTTAGAACTGAATGAATCCTATAAAATGAGAGATTTTATGTAAATTTACAAGGAATATAATAAACAAACCAAAATGGATATAGAAAATCAAACCAAAAAAACTATGCTCAATGCAATAGGGAACTATGCTAAAGAGTATGATGTAAGTGAAGCAGAGTTACAATTAATGATAAAATCAAGTGATAATGAAGGCACTCCGATGTATCAAGTTCTTGTAAATAATAAAGTAAAGAAACAAGTAACATTTAATGAAATACTAAATGTGAAAGTTGATTTTTTAGGTCGTGAGGTAATCGCTACACCATTTATTAAAAGTAGTATTAGAAAACTGCAAAGAGAACATAATTGTGAATTTGAAGATATTAACATCTTGATATATAAACGTGAATCAGATACAAGTAAACCCTTCTTATATTTTTTTCAAAAAAGCGAAGCAATTAAACCAATAACCTTCGACTATATATTTGGAGATTTGAACTAAAAAAAAATGGCAGAACAAAATATTACTATCCAAACTATAAGCACATCCCCAACTACGTTGAGAGGTCTTAATAGTATAACCATTTTAAATGGAAGTGCATCCAATTCTATTACTTTAGCAGTAGGTGATTCGCTAAAAAACATTTCATTAGGAAGTGGTCAAACATTAACTTTAAACGCATCCACAGGATTTACACTTCCCGATTTAACTTTAAGTGGTATTGGATTGACTGCTAATGTTGTAACCTCTTAAATCTATTGTATGTCAGACGATTCAAATAAATTTAGTGCAGTATTCGGTGCTTCGGGTGGAAGTGGTGGTGGTGGTGGTGGTTCTGTTGAATCAGTTTCGGGTTTAAATACGAATAATACAGACCCAACAAATCCAATAGTAGAAATTTCAGTTGATGAAAGCACAATTACGGGTGCAGGTACACCTCTTAGTCCTTTAGTTGCAAGTAGTAACTTTGTTAATTCAGTTTCGGGTTTAAATACGGATAATACAGACCCATTAAGACCAATAGTAGGAATTTCAGTTGATGGAAGCACAATTACGGGTGCAGGTACACCTCTTAGTCCTTTAGTTGCACGTATTAGTTCAAGTAAATTACTTGTAAGTTACCACATGAATAATAATTTTACGCCAAATACTCTGCAAGATTATTACTTTGGTCAGCAATCTTCGATTGGTTCAAGTATAGGACAAGCAGTTGGAGTACCTATACCCGAAGGAACAATAACGGAAGTTATTACAAACACTTATATTGCAGGAAGTTTTGGCTCGTCAGAGGGAAGCACTTTAACATTATGGACAAATACTAACTCACTTGTACCAACAACTGATGTCATTGCTACGGGTGTAGAATTTCCAACGGGAAATCCAAGGAATTTTTCTCAAAGTTTTACGGAATTAAGTATTTCGGTAGTTACGGGAGGTAGTTTTATACAACTATCCACGCCACTTTGGACTTCTGCACCTACAAGTGTTCAAATTAGAGTAAGTTTAATAATAGAACTATAATAAAATTTAAAATCGTGAGCAAGTTACTGACACATACATAAAAGACTATTAAACTATTGATATGGAGAGTAAAGAATATATGGAGTTGAAAAAGGAGATAGAAGATTTAAGTGCTTGTGTTAAAAATCAAGGGGAAACTATAAAGAAGATTCATAATGCAATAGTTGGCGATAAAGAATTTGGGCAAGATGGTATTGTTCAAATGGTTCGTAAACACGATAGATGGATAACCTCACAAAAATTTATGTGGGCAAAAATATATGGAGGGATAGCAGTAGGTAGTGCAGTAGCAACATTATTAGTGAAATTTTGGGATAAAATATTTTAGCCAATGGCAAATAGAGAATTGCAATATGATAATTCGTTCACATTACGTTTTACGAATACTACGAACACTCGTAGAAAAGTTACTCTCTTTCAACAAGGGGGAGATACGCAATTCAATGTTTCACAAGTTAATTCGGCATCTGAAAACGCATCGCAAGGAAATATTTTTCAACCTAACTTAATTTGGAGTTTATACTCTTCGCAACCTTTTGTTTATTTAGAAGGAGTAGGTGGTGCAATTATAAATACAATTACTGCACCGATAGACACATCAAATCTTTTTTCACAAGCAAGTGGTAATTTAATATTAGGAATACAAAGTGGTGGTACTTTCAATGTACCAATTTTAGATACTGACAATATCAATCAAGTAAACGAGAAGATAAATTCAGAGATAAGGGCAAATGGAGATTTAACAAACTTCCGTAGTCCAAGTGGTGCATTTGTGGAAGTGAATGTGTTTTTTGATGTTTCTTATTTTGAACAATTTTCTCTGCCACAATCTCCAACAGATACACCATATAGAAGTTCGTGGGGTGTAAGTATTCAATATCCATCAGATATGCCTAACGGACAATTATTAAGATACTTGAATTTTCCTAACAATACAATCCCCGAATTTGATGCAATTGATAGTATTCCACTTACTTTTACATCATCTGCAAATGGTGTTGTAGTAGAAGATAGTGGAAACAATGTAACGTATGACGAAATATTAAGAAGTCAAAATGGCGCGGTTTATGACATCATTTCTATGTCTTTAGACATAGGCAAAACACCAACTACTTTAGAAGCAAAAAGTCAAATGCTTCAACCTCTATGCTATGATAAAAGAAATGCGAATGGAGATTCCATAACCTATTGTCAAGCACCTACGATTGACCCTTATCAGTTTCAAAATTCATATAGTGTTATTGATATGGCATCAGATGAGGACAATTATATCTTGGATGGTAATACTGAATTTAATTATTCTTTAGAGCCATTATCAACTGCAATATTAACTTTCAATTACACAAAATTAACGAACCTTGTTGGAGATACTGAATTAGGTATTGCGAATATGAGAGAAGAGCAAGAACGAATAAAAAAATTCGATGCTAAAAGGCGTGTAAAACCATTAATAACCATTGAAATTCCTTCGGCTAATACAACGACAAAAACAAAAACAAAAACAAACTTTATAAATTTCAGTAATGATTCTGAAACTAAAGACAATTCAGTAAACACAAGGGCATTAGGCGTTCTTATGAGTGTTGTATTTTTATTTTTTATTTACCAACTAAATCAAACCAATTAGTATGTTATTATTTACTATTCAAAATTATTTCGTTTTTCTACCACTATGTATTGTAGTGTTTTTTATTATTTCTTTTTATGTTTCAAAACACAAAAAAAACAAAGTGCCAATAATGGATGTATCTTTAGAAGAAGAGTACAAAGAAGCAAGAAATGATGCGTATGAGAAAGATAAGGTTGTCTTAAAACAAATGATAAAACCTAAAGACTTTAATGATATACAAAGAATGACAAAATATAACAAAAACACATATAGAGATAGTAAAGGTCGCTATGCAAGTTTAAAATAAAATGAAAGCAAATTTGACACAAGACTAACAATTATTTATGAACCTATTTGTTACTATCATAGTGGTAGGTGTTGTTTGGGAAATGTACGATAGATATAAGGCGAAAAAAGAAAAGTAATGAATAATACTAAATTCGACATAAAACACTTATTAACTTTTGGGGGTGTGATAGCAGTTGCTATTGCATCATCTTATTTAGTGAGAGGTTATTTGGACTTATTAAGAATTAAGGCTCTTAAAAGAGAATTAAAGCAGTACGATGATGAAAACAAATGATAACATATTTGAGGGAGATGTCGTACCACCAAGCCAAGAAGAAGTGGTTGTAGTTCAAGAAACTCAACCTCAACCTCAAATGGAAGAAGGTGGGGGAATTGATAGCGTAAATAGTGCTTCTATTGATGGAGAGCCACCTATTCAAGAAATGGAAGAAGGTGGAGTTGTTGATGATGGTCTTGTAAAGGTTGATTGGGGATTGATATTTACATTTTTTAAGTAAGAAATGAAAAAAGGTTATTTATATATTATTGGTGGTGTTTCTTTATTAGGAGTTGCTACTGCTATTTACTTTTGGAGAAGAGGTAAAGGGAAATCTAAAATAGAAAAATAAAATGGCTTGTAATAGTAAGACATTAGGGAAGTTAAAAATTAATCGAATACTCGGAATGATGCGTTCCAATAAGTATGTTATATATAAAGAACCCTATAAACTTAATATTATTGGTGTCCGAAATTCAAGTACACAATATGATGAATTTGATGATACAATGTATGTCATTTGGAAAGATGATAGAAACAAATGGGAAGGTAGTGAGTATTCAATAACGACTGACCCATCTACAAAATACCTCAATAGAGGTGGATATACAAGTGGGAAAGGAACTGCAATACTGCCGAATGGTCAGTATATTGATAAGTGGACTTTGAGGTTGCATAATGGTAAGTACGAAGCGTTAGGTCAAAGGAATGATGCCGATGGTAAGATATGTGTTTATAGAGATTACGATAGAGATAGCACACTAACATTTAATATAGAAGATAAGTCTTGTGGTAATTATGGAATTAATATTCATAAGGCAAAGAGTGGTGGTGCAGATGATGGTCAAGGAAATACAAAGAAGATAGGTGCGTACTCGGCAGGATGTCAAGTTTTTCAAAACTCGTATTGCTTTGAAGAACTTATGACAATGGCTCGTAAGCAAAGAGATTTATATGGTAATTTGTTTACTTATACTCTTTTCGATAAATCGCTTCAAAGGAAATTTTTGATAAAAAGAACGATTTACACTACCTTAATATTAGGTAGCGTTAGTCTTATATCTTATGGGATATATAAAATAGTAAAAAAATAGATATGGAAAATAGTTCAAGAAATGCAATTCTTATATCATCAGTATTATTGGTAGGTGGTGTTATCTATTGGTTAATAGGTAGAAAAAAAGATAAAATAGCAAGTGGCGAAATTAAATTGGGTGGAAAAACAATAAAGTTGACCAAATCCCAAATGAAGAAAATAGAGGAAGAAGGCTATTCCAAAAAAGAACTCAAAGAAATGATGGATAAAGGAGTAGGTGTTTTTGGTTGATAATCAAAAAGGTAAGATAATCGTAAAAAATTAATTATGAGTAAAGCAGTAAAAATAGCAGTAATTTCCACAATAGTTTTAGGTGTGGGTGTGGCTACATTTTTTATTATAAGAAACGTAAGAAATAAATTAGGAGGAAAAAAGGGAAAAGAATCAGATGATGACACTAATGATGGTGGTGGAAAATCAACTACAACGACTAAGCCAAAAGAACCCGAATATGACCCAACTGCCGATGCAAAAGAACTTCATAGGTCTATGGAAGGTGGAGGAACTTATGAGGATGTTTTTTGGAAAGTAACGAATAAATTAACATCTGCACAAAAAAATATGGTAAAAGGAAAATTCAATTCTAAGTATGGAAGCCTAAAAGATTGGATAGAGGGAGATTTCTCTTGGAGTGAAGAAGATAGGGCGTTAAAGGCTTGGGGTTATCCTGCTTAAATTGATATAATTGATATAATGAGTAAAGATAAAATAACTAATAAAGGTAAAATAGCAATAGCAGTAGCAATACTGCTCATTGGAACTATGGCTTATTTTATTTTTCGCAAGAAACCGAAAAAAGAAGATGGCACAAAAGAAAAAGACGTATTAAAAAAAGCATTTGATAATTTGACTTTTGAAATAAATAAAAGTGTAATAAAATCAAGCAGTTACGATGCTTTGAATCAGTTAGCAACATTTTTAAAGGAATCTCAAAAGCCTTTGGAAATAATTGGTCATACTGATAGTGTTGGTAGTGAATCATCAAATTTGCAACTATCTACAAATAGAGCCAATGCAGTAAAAGATTATTTGGTAGATAACGGAGTAACATCAAGAATTAAGGCTATTGGTAAAGGCGAAAAGAATCCAATTGCAAGTAATGATACTGCCGAAGGAAGAGCAAGAAATAGAAGAGTTGAATTTATTTTAGAGTAATGGCAAAAATAAGTGTAATAGTAGAGGATAGTCTTGGCAATGCAATATATGGTGCAAAAGGATATATTGGTACGAAAGATGGCGAATTTCTTTATGATAGAAGTAAGGGTGGTATAAGTAATCCAAGTGGCGAGTTTACGTTAGATGTAATTAAAATGGATTGGGTTTCTCAATATGTTTGGGTAAAAGATTCACACAACAATTATGAAGCCAAGCAATTGTATATTTCTGCTAAAAAAACTCCTTATAAGTTCGTAATACCAAGAAAGGTACAAGATATTGAAGAGGTAGTTATAAGGGTAGCAAGACCAAAAAAAGAAGAACCAAAAAAAGAAAAGAAGAAAAACCTATTTCCATTGTATTTATTTGGCTCTATTGGGATAGCGATAATAGGCTTTATTCTATATCAAAAAAATAAGAGAAAAAATGGAAGTTAAAACAAGAAATAAATTAGTAATGGTAGCCTATTTAGGTGTAGCACTTGCATACGCAACATTATTTTACGTTAAATATAAATCGTCTAAAAATTAAATTATGGCAAAGAAAATGAACGCATATATGGTAGCCAAAGAAAAGGCAAGAAAAAGTGGTAAATCATCGTTTACATATAACGGTAACACCTATGTCGGAAAAAAGACAAAGACAGGTATGATGGTGTATAAAAAGAAATAAATATGATTGATACAAGACAATTACAAAGCACTCTCGAAACGACTAAAAAAATAGTAGAGCAAGAAAAGAAGAAAAACCCACCAAGCGAAGAAGAAGCAACGAAGCCTTCTTATTTTAAGCCTAATCTAATAAACTATTCTTTTGAGGGTAGAAATATAGGCAGTAGCATAGGTTTTGCTCTTGGTGTAGCATACGCTTTCAAGGTTAAAAGTGGATTTTGGAAAGGATGGGGATATGCTATTCTTGGTGGTTTTATTCTTGGTGGTGTTGGCTATGGTGTCGGAATGGCTAAAAAAAAGAAAACTGACTAATAAAAAACAAGATTACACAAATCGGATAGGCGTAGGCGTAGGCATTGCTACTATCTTAATTTATCAGAAGTATTTTAAAAAGTAAAGATGAGGTTTGAACATCCAAAAGATACAAAAATTCTTATTCTTGGAGTAATTGCATCTATGAGTGCAGTTATAATTTGGGATATTATAAAGAAGAAGAACAAAATATTCAATTATGTTGAAGAAAAGGTATAGTTATTTGTTATTCGTATCTTTGGTTGTTATAGTTAGCAGTTGTAAAAGCAAAAAAGTATCGTGTGATGCTTATACAAATAAAAATAAAATAGAGAATGAAGCAGTATCTTAAATCCCCTTTTGTCATAATTGGTGCATTAGGCATTGGTTATTATTTGTGGAAATCAAAATCTACAAAGAAGAAAGCAGTAAAGAAAAAGGCAACACCCAAATTGCCATCCGAAAAACAAGGTTTGGATGAACAAAGCAGTTTTGTGCAAGAAAATGTAAAAGAGGTAGCCAAAGCAAACAATGTTCCAACCAAGTTGGTAATGGATGTTGCAAAAATGGATATAAAGAAACTTGCTCGTAATATTCTTGTGAATCAACGAATGTTGAATCGTAAAAAAATGAGCAATGATGAAAGAAATCACATTCTTTCTATGATTGATTATATGGAAAAAGAACTTGAATCAAGACAAGACGATAATGATTAGAAATATAAAAAACAAAATGAGTATTGCACACCTTGAAAGTGTTATGAAAAGCAAAGGTTATGCTTTTTTTACAAGTGGGAATTACAATGTTAATTTAATCGGTGTGAGAAATCCTAATCTTGTTGCAAATAGTTTTGACGACACAATGCTTTGTGCTTACAAAGTCGGTGGTCAATGGGTATTAAAGGAGTGGCAGATAACAACTGATGCAGGTAGATATTGGCTAAAACATCCAATGAACGCTAAAGGATGTGCGTTATTAGTTCCTAATCAATATCGTGGAGTATATAAACTTGATTTACATTTAGGAAAGTACATTGCTCTTTGTCAAAGAAATGGCGAAGTTGAGGTATATAGGGATGATAATAAAGACCAAATTCTTGATTTTGATGATGCAACAAAAGAGTGGGGGTATTTTGGAATAAATATTCATAGGTCAAATCCTTCTACCGAAAGCAAAGTAGTTGAGAGATGGTCGGCAGGATGTCAAGTATTTAAGAAAATTGATGATTACAATGAGTTTTTAGAGATATGTAATCGTGCAAGAAGCGAATGGGGTAACGCATTTACTTATACTCTATTAAAAGAAGAAGATTTAAAATTATAGATATGGAAAAGATATTATTATTAGTAGGGGGTGCGTATCTCGGATGGTATTTGGCACTCAACAAAAAGAAAGAAGTGGAACAAGCACTTGCACAAGCGAAAAGAGAAGCCAAAGAGTTATCTAATGAGGTAAAAGACCTTACGGATGATTTAAAAGCAGAAATTAACGAGAACGATAGACTTGCCAATTTGAGTGTTACGGAAGATGTAGCAAGAGATAGAAGAGGTGTTTTGTTGAACTCATTTATTGATGGTTAAAATGATGACACAACAAGAGAATAAAAACAAAAAGTGGAATGAACGTACCACAAAGGAAAAATTGGATATGGTTTTTGTAATTGTAGCAATTGTTGGTTTTACGCTTGGTGCAGTTGTGAATTATAAACTTTTAACAAAAAACAAATAATGGAAAATTAAAACATATTAGGATTGTGTGGAGAATCACACCCTAACTTATTTAGCGTGGCACTTATAGTCGTGCTATTTATATATGTAATTTATAAATATAAACTAAAACAAATAAAATGAATAAATTTTTTGAATTTTTAGGTGGAAGAAAGATGTTTTTTGCCCTAATATTAACGATTGTAGTAAGTGTATTTTTATTTACTGACAAATGTAATTTTGACCAATGGAGTAATTTCTGCATTTGGGTATTTGGTTCTTATGCAATTGGAAATGGTGTTGCCCACATAGGTAGTGGCTTAAACAAGAAAGGTTAATAGATGTGAATTTATCTTCAAAATATCAGAGGAAACTCTTATTGTCGTTAGTTGTGTTGATTGTTGCGATTCTTTTATTGGTTTGGAAGTCTTGTAGCGTACAATCACAACTTTCGGCATATAAGGAACAAATGCAAAAATTTGAACTTGGAGAACAAAAGTTCCTTACTACAATAAATGAAAAAGGACAAACAATTAACGAACAAGAACAACTGATTTTATCTCAAAAAGATGCGATTGCTCATAACGTATTAGAGATTGAAAATTTAAAAAAAGTTCAAAGTCAAGTTATTGTAAAAACAAATACTATCATTGATAGCGTTTTTATTCCTTTTGATGATTCTTGGCAAGACGAAAATAAATTCGATAACATTGTTCATATTGATACAATAAGGCAATTTATATATGTTCCAAAAAAATTTAGTTTAATAGATGAGCATTATTCTTTATTTGGCAATGTAAACAAAAGTGGGGTTCTTATAGATTCTTTAAGATTACAAAACTCTTTGACATTAACAATTGGTATGAAGTCGCAAGGCTTTCTAAAAAAACCAAAGCCAATTGTACTTGCTAAAAACTCAAATCCTTTTTTTGAAACTTATTCAATGCAGAATGTCATTATAAGGAATGATTTGAAATGGTATGATAAAAAATCAACTTGGTTTAGTATTGGTGTTATTGGGGGGTTTGTTGGTGGCATATTGATAAATAAATAATGAATGAAAAGAAGGACACAAAATATAATAGCCATATCCATAGGGGTAATTGCACTATTAGGAGTTGTATCTTTTATAGCGATACGAAAAAAAAACAAAAAAAAACCTAATCGTATTCTTTTATTAGGTGGTCTTGACTATCGAAGTGGAGATAAAAAAATAGATGAACAAGTAGCACTTTTGTCAAAAGGCAGTCAATTAGAAACTAAAGGGTTTCGCTACAATAATTCGGAAGGTATAATAGAAGAAATTTTAGAAAGCAAAAAACCGATGTACGTTGTGTTGTTTTCAAAGGGAGGGGAGTATTCAAATGAAATTGCACAAGCGATGAAATCAAAAAAAATACCTTTATCATTTCTTTTTATTGTAGAACCTTATGCAAAATCAAGTGTAACTTCAAAATCAATAAAAGAAGCAGTTAATTTAGGTGTACCAAATAAAAATGTTTTAGTTGGTAGTTCAACAAGTGTAGGAAAGGGCGTTGTGGATAATTCTACTACTACCCCTAATTGCTCTCCTTCTCATTGGTGTGCTTTAGAAATGGTCGGTAAAATTATCGTTAAATAAAAACAATACCTATGGCAGTAAAATTTAACGTAAACAAAGCCTTTAATGACTTTAAAGAAATGGGTGGAAAAACAAAGTTCCCCGATTCTCTAAAGCAAGTTTTAAGATATATGCAGAACGACAAGAACCTCTCTACGTTGAATGAGGTTGCTTGGCTTCTTGCTACTGCGAAAGTTGAAAGTGATTACTCATTACAAAGATGGGAAAGCGATTATTTGTGTGGAGATGCAGGAGTTCCTTACAAAGACCAACCTTGTGATAGAGCAATCCGATATTATCAAAGTAGCGATGGTAAAAAAAACTATTTTGATTTAGGTACTGATGCAAATGGGATGGCTTACTTTGGAAGAGGTTTAATACAATTAACGGGAAAAAATAACTATGATACTTACGGAAAAGAAATAGGTGTAAATTTACTTGCAGATGGAGATAAAGCACTTGAACCTAAAAACTCATACAACATTGCTTCATCTTATTTTAAGAAAAGAAAAGTGTTTCAATACGCTAACGAAGAGAATTTTCCTATGGCTCGTAAAAGCGTGAAAGGAAGTAGTGATGGATGGCAAAATGCTAAAGACGAATATGATTTATGGATTGATGTTTTAAAAAAAAAGAATGTCAATTTTAAAGTAAAAAAGAAAACTAAAAAGCAAAGGGTAAAAAGTGCAGTAGGATATTCGGCTATTTTTCTTGTGGTTGTAGGTTTGGCAGTAGGGTTTTATTATGCAACAAGAACGAAAAAGAAGTGAAAGCAAAAACTCAAAACATATTAGCCATTATAATTGTAGGTGTTGTTGTTGTAGGCATTACATCATTCGTGTTGATAAAGCGTAAGAAAAAACTTTCTTGTAAAGATGGCATATTATTCTTGGGAGATTCTCAAACTGCTAATAAAAATGGATATGTAGAAAGGTTAGAAAAACATTGTGATACAAAGTTTACAAAAATATCTAAAGTAGGTGCTAAATCAGATTGGATTCTACAAGCCTATAAAGATGAGGTTGCAAAAGGTAAAAAGTATGATTGGGTTTCTATTATGATTGGTGGTAACGATATATTTGCAAGAAAATCTATTGATAAAACGAAAACAAATTTAAACGAACTATTTGACCTCATCAATAAAAACAAATCAAAAGTTTTGGTTATGAGTAGTCCAACAAAATTGTATTATGGAAGAACTGACAATACTCACTTGCGTTTGGCAGATGAATTAGAGAATTGGTTAGATACGAACAAACAAATAGATAAGTTTATACCTATGACCGAATTAACTGAAAATGAAAACTTGTTCCGAAGTGATAAACTGCATATAAATAATGATGGTCAAGAAGTTGTATTTGAAGAGTTAAGAAAAAAAGGTGGGTTTAGATGAAAAAAGGTTCAAAAGTCATTGTGATATTGTTGTAAAGGTTGATAAGAATAAAGGAGATGTGATTGGTTCACAATTATCAAAATAAAAAAATAAAGGCAAGAAATTGTATGTACGAAGAAGGAACTATAAAATTAACTTGGATAAACCCTAAAGACTTTACAAGATTAGAAAGTAAAATGTTTTCTAAAGATGAATTAAACAATGCAGTCGAAGAGGGAAAGAAGTTGGGTAAGTTTATGATATTCAAGTTAGAAACAACTTCTAATGATGAATATACTTGGAAGTTGCTTGATTATGGTCAATCAAAGGACTTTGTTAGGTCTATGCAATTTAGAGAAAGTCCTATGAGCAAATTATTAGTAGGTGGAATTTTAGCGTTGGCTATTTATGGTGGATATAAACTAATAAAGAGAAATTGAAAAAAGAAACAAAAATAACAATAGGTGTAATTTTAGGCTCATTAATTATTGGTGGGATTGTTTATTATGTTATCAAAAAAAACAAAAAAGTGAATACTGAAAGAAAACCAATTACAATTCCTCCAAACTTATCTGATAATGACTTGATAAAAAGCGTTAAAGAAAAAACTGATTATATCAATGGAACTTTAGACACAATGAAAGTTGTTAATGGAGTTATAGTAAGTGCTAAAACAAAAACGCCTTATACCATAAGTTTGTTACAAGGGGTTTGGAGGATGCACAAAGAAGAACTTGAAAAACAAAGAACAAAAATTAGAAGCAGTAACGAACCTAATAATGTAAAAGAGATGGCTTTAAGTTTGGTAAAAAATGCAAATGATAGAAATTCTGCGTATTTTAACCCAAGCGAATATAATTATGAAGCACAATGGTATAAAGATTATTTAGCAAAGAAATAATGAACACATCGAATAAAATAGTATTGGTAACTTTTGGTCTTTTTATGACCGAAGCGATAATGCACTATAATATGGGGAAAAATGAAAACTCAAATGAAAGCACAAGAAAAGGCTTTTTACCTCCCACTAAATCTTTAATCAAAATAGGAGGTATTGTATTTGTGTTTTCGTTGCTAAACTCAATTATAATAGAAGAGATTTAATTTAATATTGGATTGACCAATTTATATGGCTTTCTATTTCTACACCCATATACATCGTTGTTGTGGGTCATCTCCATTTGAAATCCATTAAGTACAAACTCTAAAACTATTTTGGGATGATTGCACTCACTCATAAAATAACTCTCGGCAATTTCTAAAACTTGTTTCCAATTTTTCACATCCATTACGCAGTCTTTTGCTAACATAAGTTTACCTACCTTTCTTCTAAACCCTTGTCTTTCTTTATCTCCATAGAAAGAAACCACCCAATTATCTGATAGTAAAGCAAGGTCTTTGTTTTCCGTAAATTCTACCATTTTGAAATTTATTTTTTATGTCTATAACATCAAAGATAATAAAATATTCTTGATAAACAAAAATAACCAACAAAATTACAAAATATTTTGGTAATTGGGTTTTCTTTATTATATTCGTAGTGGATATGAACGAAACGAGAAAATTATGAATTTATTTAATAACATAAAAATAAGCGATATGAACAAAGCAGAAATGATAACCCTATTAGCAGACAAGTATCAAGAGATACAAGCAGAACTTACCCCATTGAGTGCTAAACTCTTTGGGGATGACAAGTTTAAAGTATTTACCCAAGAGGAAGAGCAAAGCAAGGATTTTATTCGATACAACGAATTAATCAAGCAAAAGCAGAATTATTTATTTGAAAAATATCAAATCCAAAACATAAAATAAGTATAATATGTCAGTAGAAAATATGTCAGTATCACAAACAATTTTCGACCAATTACAAGCAACCTCAAAAATCAAAATGTGGTCTTGGGGTAGCCACGATTTTGTAGGAGAACAAAAGAGTAATCGTGAGGGTTATCTAAAATTCAAAGTTAATGGTAATCATTTTCAAGGAGTAGTCAAAATAACACTTGAAATGAATGATACATATACAATTGACTTTCTTCAATTTGATAAAACAACTAATGCTATGAAGATTGTGAAGCACATACCAATGCAATACTTTGATGAGATGGGAGATGTAATTGATAATTACGTTGAATACATAGATGAGTATGGTAGCAGATAACTAATAACGACTATCAAAAAAAAACCCTCACACATTTCTGCGTGGGGGTTTCCTATTCCAAGGAGTAGAATGACAGTAAACTACTTCTTTGGTTTTGAATCTTTAGGTTCTTCAAATAAACCAAAACCACTTTCGTCTGCAACTTTATTCATTTCCATTTCGATTTGCTCTTCGGTCATTTCATTAAGGTTTGTATTTTGAAAGTCTAAACTTGCTTTTGATTTCTCCATAGCATTGCTTTCTTCTTTAACTTCAACCTCTTCAAACAAGTTTCCACTTTCTATTTGTGGCGTTTCTTCTTGAAAAGCGTTCATCAAAGTAGCCTTTTGATTTGTTTGAGTGAAATTATTACTCAAAGCATTGTTTTCATTTTCTACTTTTAAAGCAGTTGCTAACGCTTCGGTAGGGTTTCCACTTATCAACATCTTAAAGTGTCGCTTAATTACTGATTTCTTTATCATTTCATCTCTCCAAGTGTTCCAAGCACTATACTTACTTCCACTACCTTCGGACATTGACCTTACTTTATCAATTTCCCACATTGGCATAAACTCGAAAACCACCTCTCCATTTGGTAATGTTGCTCTTGAATAGCATCCGATAGTTTCTCGTTCATTGTGTTCCTTTTCAGTTTTAGCGAAATTAGGCTTGTGCTTTATTGTATTAAAAGCAACATCATAGTCAAATTCTTCATCCTCATAAACTATATGAGCAGAAATAGACTTTATACACCCATTATCACGCAACATAGCCACTAATCCCATATACGAAAATTCTAATACGCATTTATTCTTTCTTGGGATGAGGTATGCTAAACGCATTACAGGGTTTAGGGTAATTGATGTCCTTGCCACATTTACAACTGCATTTAGAATTGATTGTGGTTCACACTTTTGCAAATAGGTATTCCCTTGAAATATTTGCATAGCGAATCCAAGTTCACTTTTTGCCTTTTCGGGATTTGTAATTGCTTGAAATTTAGGATAAGCAGTAGTTAAACTCTGCATCCAATCTGATTGGTTTGTCATTTGATTTGCCATTTTTATTTATTTATTTATTTATTTATTTTTATTCTTCTAAAAGAGTATATTCTTTATTGTCTATTGAATGAAATAGTTGAATGAAATAACGTGGATTTCCAAATTTAGATGATGTTACTGATTCATACGAATCGCCATTCCGAACACGAATAGTTTTAATAGGTGTTGTAGATAACAATTCTCTTTGGGATGAGGTAACATTGAAATAAGCATTTCCTTCACAATTAAAATCATTCCAAGATTTAATCGTACACTTTTCTCCATTAGAAAAAAGAATAATTAATTCATTTTTATCTACACAATTTCCTAAACCAATAAGTTTAGCAGTTAAAAAAGATAAATTTCCTTTATGGTTTATATGACAAGATAGTTTTGCACCTTTCGTTTTTTCGGAATTGGCTACTATCATATCGTAATTAGGCGTAAAGTATTTTTTTCCTTCTAATTCATCTTCCCAATAATAAACAAAAGAACTATCTAAAGTGTTATTTTGAGAAAATAAGTTAAAGGTCATTAATAGGGTTAGGGTAAAGATTAAATTTTTCATTTTTGTTTATTTATTTGTTATTATTTATTGATTACTATTTATCTCTATGTTCCAATGGTATTTTAAATTTGAAACATATTCTTCATACTCTTTAAGACTTGTAAACGATTGTACTACATCCGTTTTCTTGTCAAATACTTTATTACAACAAAAACATTTCTCTCCTTCTTCAAATGTCATTGTTAAAGAATGAATTTCGTTTCTATGTATTCCTATTGCTACCATAAGTTATGTTTTAAATATAGACTTCTTGTATTGTTGGGATGTCAGTATATGATGGGCAAGTAAATCCCATAGGGCAATTGTTACACCTTGATAGACTTGGCTTTGCCTTAAAGCCTATTTTAATTTGTTGGTCAAGGTATTCCTTAATGCTAATTAGATTAGAGTAGTGTATCTTGTATGTACTTTCATCAACGTTCACTTTAAATATCTTATACTCCCAATCGTTCTTTGTAGAAAAAACCATAAAGTAAAAGGGAATGTCCTCAATACCCCACTCATAATTCGCTAACATTTTGTAATGTATCGCTTGAATAAGTAGGTTGTCCTTTTCTTCAATAGATTCATCTGCCCATCCATATTCAGTCCACTTGTCATTTAGTAAAGCCGATGACTTTAAATCAATGATTATGCGTTTCTTATTCTTTACCTTTGTTTTAATATTATTGTCGTGTGCAATAATATCAGTAATCCCACTATACTTTGGGTTGGTAAACGCAAAACCTGTCTGCTCTATACTAAAATTTAACCTCTTCATTATGTTTTTGAAATTCTCTACTTGCTTATCCATACGAGCAAAGGGTAGAGTAGGCTTACCATTCTTTAGTAGTTTGGCTTCGGGAATGTGATTATCTCTCGGCAATTGATTGGTAGCCATATATTCAAAGTAGTTACCTAACTCTTGTGCATCAGACGATGGGAAATTTACCTTTTCAATGTAAGAAGCGTGAATTTTTAAACCACACTCTTCTCCCATCTTGTACTTGTAAAGGGATTTTATAAGACTTTGAGATATTTTTGGAATAGAAGGAAGGGGTAATTGTGTCTGCTTCTTCTTGGCTTCGTTACGTTTCTCCTTTTCTTTGTAATGTGCTTGTGGTATCTTTCTTGTCATTTTTTAGCAAATTATCGTTAATCTTCTTCTTGATGGCAAATACATCCACCATAGCACCTATTGAATTAGGTGCATAGGTAGATGACTTGCTTGGTTTGTGCTTTTTGGATTTAGCCATTTCTTAATTCTTCTTTGTGTGATGAGGTATTGCTAATTGGTGGAATATATTTGTATTTAGCAATATTAATTGTTCTTCCAAAGCGATTTGTACGTTTATTTGGAATTGTAACAATGTTATAGTTCTCTTCTCGTAAGTTGAAGATGATTGCCGATAGCCTTGTTGCACCATACTCTTTGATGGCTTCCCAACTTGTAATCGTTTGTTTGTCAAGTAGATGCCACATTACAGAGGTTTTCTGATTTGCTACTTCGGCTTGGGTAATCTTAATTGTTTTGTAATTCATTTTGCTTATTTTTATGATTTTATGTAAAGGTAATAAATTATATTAGAAAATAATAATTTTTATTAAAATTATATTAGAAAATAACACTTTTATACTTTTTGTTGATTGCCATTATCCAAGTTAGGAGTGTAAAATTAGGATGATTAAACCCTTTCGTTCTTGTCTTTGAGGTTGCTTTGTAGAAAATATATAATATAAGCCACAAGCATATCCAAAATATTACTGCTATTGCTATTGTAATAACTCTCAACGCTTTAAAAAAGTAGTTGATTATGTTGTTCAATGTTTGTATCATACGCATAGGGTTTTCAAATTGTTTTTTTTGTTTTTTTCAATTATTGTTTGGTCGTTATAATTTAGTTCTACAACATAGTGTTCTCCAATTGTATCAAATGTAGCACCTTTAAAGCAAGGGTCAGAGTTTATTAGCCATTGCTCTATACTTTCCATCAGTAGAAAAGCAGTTCTTTTGTCGTTTAGATAGATATATGCCACATCAGATGTTCCACAATAGACTACTTTTAGTAGTGCATTAGTCTTGATAAAATTAAACTCGCACTTTAAGGCTCGTAGAAATTGTAAGCAAAACACTTTAAGATAGTTCAAATAAGAATCGTTAAACACACCTTCGTCAGACCAAAATGTGCTTTCCTTATTTGCTTCTTTTAATATATCACGATTGCGAGGTATCATTTGGCAAAGTTTCAAGTGTTTTCTTTGAATTGTCTTTTACTCCATTTGTGATTACGTTAGGCTCTTTTACTTTATCCACAAACTTTTCAAGTCCAACACCTAAAATATGGCTTAATGAGTTGGCGAAATTATAAGAAAGGTCATCCTTCGGTCTAATATGGTGGTCAAATTTCTGAAATGACATTCCCATCATTTTCGCTAATTTGGATAAATTATATCCTTTACTTTTTAAATATGGTTTTATGTGATACATATATATATAAATTTACTTGTTTTTATTTTTATTTGCTTTATACCAAAGCCTTCTATACGCTTTTGTTTGTTGGGTTTTCATTTGTTGAGGGGATAAGAATAAAATAGTTCCTAACTCTGCTCTGATTTCTTGGTCTATCTCCTTGTCAGTAAACATTCTTTTCTTTTCCTTTCTTGGTTTCTTTTTAGGCTCTAAAGGTTTTTGGTTTCCTTTATGGTCTAAACTATCTTTTATGTTTTCTGTTAATTGAGAAGCCTTCTTTTTTATGGTAAAGTCCTTCATAAAGGTTACATCAACCTCTAACTTATCCAATCTATCAATTGTGGTAGCCAACGCTTTGGTAATAGTATCTTCTAAATTATCTATTCGATTCTCGGTACTTTCTCCGTAAACTCTCATTATCCTTTTTCTACGCTTCCTTTTGAAATATTTAGTAGCAAAATATAAATTGCTAAATATAAGGAGTAAAATAGGTAGGTAAATCATTGGGTTTTCAATCATTAGGTTGGTTTTTATTAATATCTATTTCTTTCTTTATATTCATCTTCATTTATGTCTGCGAGATATTCATTGTAACATTCTCTTGAACAATACTTTTTATCTTCATCCATTTCCTCATCACATTGTCTGCATTTGTATTTAAAACACTCATCACAATGCCACATTTCATCATCCGATTGGTTGCAGTCGTCTTTTGGGAATATCTCACAACAAGTTTCGCAAAACCTCAAATCAACGTGCTTTGGGCAAAAATCTATTTCGTATTGTAAAATACCTTGCGACAAATAATCTTCATCACATTCTATGCAAGTGTGGGTAACATATTCGTCTTTTGCTTTCTCATTTTTAGGGTGTGCCATCATTTGTTTTGGCTCTATTTTACCTAAAGTATGTTTTGTTGGCTCTAATTCACTCATCTCCATCAATAAAAGAATTGTTAGCGTTGCAATCATCACAAGTAATTTCCATTCTGCTTCCACCATCCCCAACAACATCTTCATAATAAGTTCCTTCGCCTTGACAAGTTCTACAAGGATTGGGATGCTCTACAAATAGGCTCAAAGTTTTTCCATCTTTTGACATTTCAAGATTCAATGCTAACGCTTCTCCTTTAGATGTGTCTTTATAAATGTAAGATTTTCCTTTTGGTGTGATTATATTTACTTTTACAACGCCTTCTATTTTTAGATTCCCTTTAAATTTCATACTCTTCATAACTTTGTGGGTTCAGATACTTTAAGTTCAACCATCTTCATTTCGTTTGTCTGCTTTGGATGTCGCTTAAACAATATCTCCATACTAAATGAATCATTGACTACAATTCCGATAGGAAAATAACCACGCTTCTTTACATCGGTAAATTGTGCTATTATTTCTTTAGGTATGCTTGACCTAACAAAAAGACCTCGTTCAACGCCTTGTTCAACGCCATCTTCTAATACTGATTTTGATTGCTCTTCGTTGCAATGCAACATTATGAATTTCTTTTCTGCCATTTTTTATGTTATTTATATTGATGAGGTAATTCTTTGTAATTTGTGCTTAACTCGGTAGGTATATCTTTTATTTGCCATAAAAATTTACCTAAAGGATTGTAGTCTGAATTTATAGATTTCATTTCATTGGTATATTCATTAAGAGATAACTCATTGTCAAATTCGTGTGTTACAATTTCAGAGTAAGGAACAAACTCAATTGATTTATAGGCACTATTGAAATCAAATGCTACGTCAATTTGTTTTATGATTTTATGTTCGGTATTTTTTTTCATACTTTTTTTGTAAAAACACAATGTCCTAATTCCTTGTCTAATATGTCAAATTTAGACACACTCCTATTTCTTCCCATATCATCATATACGCTTGGATTTCCATAAATACTAAATAGAATATCTAATATTTCTGAAACTAAACATCTTTGTAATAAATGGTGGTGTAAAGAAATGTATAAAGTAGGCTTGTAAGAAGATAACATATTTTGAATAGTTTTTACTATGCTATATTCAGCACCTTCAATATCCATTTTAATAAAACCAATATCTCTTGGATGTATTCGCTTATCGTTTAATGTTTGCAACAAAGTTGTGCAAGGCACAATATGTCCTTCTTCTGCAAAAACAACACTACTTTCACTATCTCCTAATTTACCATCCTTCTGACATCCAAACGAAATTTCGCCTTCATTAACCCATATAGCCTTCTCAATCAATTCTACATTATCAATTGAAGGATTGGCTTCAAGATTGTTTTTAAATCGGTCTATGGCTACTGAATCACATTCAAATGCTATTACTTGGGCAAACTTATCTGCACAATACAAAGGTGTAATTCCAAGCCACCCTCCCATATCTATCATTACTTTATGCTTGTTTCTGAACTTGTCGAAAATCTGAAAAGTATGTTCTTCCCAATCGCTACCTTGAACGTGAGTTACCCAAAAATTATTTATATCACTTTCTCCATAATTGGATATGTTTAAAACAACATCGTGCTTCTTTATAGTAATTGATTTACTTATCTTATTTGCCATTCTTTTTTTTTGCTTTTGTTAAACATACATTACACAATGTGATTAAAGATGTAAATGGACTGCAACTGAATAGTGGGTTATCTTCTTCTCCTAAAGCACTTGTTTCCTTATTTATCAATTTTATCAAATGTCTTTGTTCGCCTAAAAACCCACCACTATCAATAGTAAATTTTGTTGAGCAGTTATCACAATCAAAGTACATATCGTCTGATGCTTGTTGTAATCTATTTTTATCCATATTTATATATCTACAAAATCTTTGGTAATTTCTTCAAAAATACAAAAATATTTTACAATAGAACAAATCCTTTCATTTTTTTTATGTTTAATGATGCTTTTAATTGCTTATGTTTCATTATAAATGCTTATCTTTGGAAAATAAACGTAATTCCACGCCAAGTTGGATGTATAACAAGTCGTTTTTCCTTTGATTAGGATGTTGGTATGCTTAACCATTATGTTTCGCTTGTTATCGTTTTTAAAGGGGGTATTCCAAGTTGTTCAACTTAATACCCCTTTTTTTATTTTATATTTGTACTATGTATGATTCTAAAAATCAATTAGTTTACGGTAACATAAACAAAGAAGCATTGGTCTTTTTAAATAAAGACAACATATTCACGCAATATTTTAGTGAGTTTGCTAACACTCCATACAATGACTTATTTCAGTCATCGGAAGAAATCAAAGAAATAATTGAAAGGCAACAAGATGCCGAACAAAGTCCAAAATGGAAATCAATTAAAAAATTTGCGTTTGAATGTGATGGAGATTTAACTGATACATTAAAGTCTGCTTTCAATAAGTTAGATATTCCTTTTGATAAAAAGTATGTAAACTATTTAGTAAAGGCAAGTGATGATTTAGGTGGTTTAGTAATGCAACTTAAAGCACACTATCAACGACCACGACCTTACCAAGTCGCTTATTATACTGAACAACCTTTGCATCCTTACGAAACTATTAGTGGCAATACGCCATCTTATCCATCAGGACACGCTATGCAAGGAAAGTTTTTGACTAAATTAATTTCTCATCATTATCCCGAAAAGAAAATAGAACTCACTCGCTTGTCAGAAATGATTAGCGATAGTCGTATAGTGTTAGGTTTGCACTTTCAATCTGATAATGATTTTGGAGAAAAAATAGCGACAAGATTGCTTAATAAAGAAGATATAAAA
>MDSX01063214.1_pt1 | contig 22610 bp, 19 predicted proteins | sample 811141 | NCBI WGS metagenome assembly MDSX01 (sample SAMN05326642, study PRJNA326480) | marine metagenome | isolation source: seawater | place: Atlantic Ocean: South East | collected 2010
GAACCAAGTGTTGAGGAATCTGATGAAGCTGATAATAAGAAAAAGAAAAAGAAAAAATAAGAGGCCATCATGATCTCAGACTACAATAGATTATCAGGACTGCAGAAAGTTGCTATTTTATTTTCTGTTCTAGGTGAAAGCCTTGCGCTTAATTTAGTAAATGATTTAGATAAAACAGAAATCAGAAAAATTCGAGCAGCTATGAGAGGTGTTAATAACGTTTCTTTTTCTGTAAAAAAACAAGTTATGGAAGAGTTTTATTTTTCTTTTGTAAGTGAAAAGTTTGTTCAGGAGGATGATGATGAGCCAAAGAAGCCGTTTGAATTTTTGAATGAACTAACCAACGAACAATTAATAGCCTTAGTTGCCTCAGAAGATTCAAGGGTAATAGCTATAACTCTTGCTCAACTTGAAAGTGAAAAGAGGTCAGCAGTGTTGGCGCGTTTAGACGAGGCACAAAAAAGAGAGGTTCTTGTTAGCATTGGAAACCTAAATGATATACCCCTACAAGCCGTTGTTCAGATTGCAAATAAGCTTAATAAAAAATCAAAGCAACTTCCCAAAACCGTGAATTTTTCTAGAGGAGGAGGAAAAGATTTAGCCGATCTTCTAGGTGAAATGCCTCCTGAAGATGAGGCAATCTTTATGGATAACCTCGAGCAAGAAGACCCGGTGCTTGCTGAGCAGGTCAAAAAATATCGAATAACATTTGAATCAATTTTTGAAATTTTTCCGGACAATTTACTACGTGATCTTATGAATACTGTTGATCTCGATGCTGTGTCTTTAGCTTTAAAAGGAATGGATCAATCTATTACCGATAAAGTTCTAGGCGTACTGCCAAAGAAAAAACAGGCAATGTTTGAACCAGTTGATGGTGCAGTGCCCAAACGCGATGTTGATGATGCAAGAAAAAAGATTGTTTCAGCAGCAAAACAAATGGAAAAAGACGGTGCGTTCAAACTTGAAGATCTTTTAGGTGGAGATACTGTAGAATAAAAAATATTCTGCTATATTTATTTAAAAACCCTAACATTTGTTAGGGTTTTTTTTTAACAAAAAAATTTGGTTTATTGATGATAAAACTCCGTAAAATATTATGAGTATTATGTCTTCTATAGCGCTTCAAGATGATCTGAGGTATTACCTTAAAAACAATCCTAATGAGAAAATTAACGTGGATAAAATGTTAGAATTCTTAAATAAGGAGCAAGATTGTTTTAGCAGGTCAAACCTACGCGGACATTTTACAGGCTCAGCTTGGGTTGTTGATGAAACACATAAATGGATATTGATGACGCACCATAGAAAATTGGATAAATGGCTTCAACTTGGTGGCCATGCCGATGAAAATGAAAACTTATTTGAAGTAGCACACAATGAGGCGGTTGAAGAGTCTGGTTTAATTGATTTTACATATCTTTCAAAAAAGATATTTGATATAGACATTCATAAAATACCGCAATATAAAAATATCCCTCCCCACTATCACTACGATATACGCTATCTATTTAAATCAAAAATGGAATCAAACGCAATTGTTGTAAGCAAGGAGTCAAAAGACGTTGCATGGGTTTTAAAAGATGACGTCTTCAATAAAAATAATGAAGAATCCATCATGCGGATGCTAACTAAATGTGAAGATTATAGATGAATATTGCTGAAAAAGTAAAATCAAAAATACTTTCATCAACTACAGAAGCTAACAACAGAAAAATTGGGGTAGAAATTGAAAGTTTTTACTACAAGAATAAAGGAGATTTGCGGATACCAGTAAATCATGAAAACGAATATTCAGCGTCAGATTTATTACATGATATAGACTTACTCACAAAAGAAAGTAATGAAAAATTTTCATATTCTCTTGAACCTGGTGGTCAGCTTGAATGGGCATCTGCACCACATGTTAGCTTGTGGAAAATAAAAGAAGAATATTCAAAACATATTGAATCACAAAAGTTATTGTGTAAAAAAAATAATATTGGAGTGGGCTATTTTTCAGTTGAGCCAATGTCCCATCCTCACGATATCAAATTAATAAATTCAAATAAATATCATCTAATGAATGATATGTTCAAACAAACTGGAGATCTCGGTCCATGGATGATGCGAAATACGACAAGTCTTCAGCTAAATATTGACTATTTAAATGAACAAGACGCTAATCAAATGACATTTGTTGCAGACGCTATTCAGCCTCTTGCTAGTATCCTCTTTTCAAACGCCCCCTTTAAAGAAGGTGAGATGGTTGGAGATCAAAATCTTAGGTGGAATATTTGGAACGATACCGATGCATCCCGCTGCCGCACACTATTTGATCACGAAATTAAAACCTCAAATAATTTAATTGATAAATATGTGGATTGGTTGCTTTCAAGAAAAGCCATATTTCTTGAGAACCCAATCGATACTTTTATCGAGTTTGAGGATACTCTAGAAAATATGATAAAGACAAATACAGATGATCGCCTAATTTACTCTTCTTTTAGACAAATCTTTACACACGTTCGTTTTAAAACTGTCCTCGAAGTAAGAGCATGTGATCGTCAAGAAAAAGGTGACGAGCTTGCCCCTGCAGCTTTTTTATCTGGCTTATTGACCACAGAAAAGGCTAGAGATACACTTATGGAAGAACTTACATCTTGGACTGATAGCGACAGGCGCTGTCTTTCTAAAAGCGCTCAAAGTGTTGACTTTTCAAATGATGGACCTAAGGGTAAGACTATTGGGTATTGGCTTGAGTATCTCTGCCAGCTTTCACTAGATGGGCTTGATGAGAGATCGAAGATATTAAATATTAAAAACGAAAAGATATTATTGGAGAACAAACTAAAGAATTTGATTTCACATGGAACTGCAACCAGACAAATTCAAGATGCGTACAAAAAATCGGGGCAAACTTTAAAAAGTTTTATCCGTGAAAATTATTTAGATTTATATAATGATTGATATTAAAAATCCAAAACGACTACATAACCTCACGATGATGCCTTTTTTTATTATTGGTTTTTGCGGTTTTATTGCAGGTTTTGGTTGGCTATTATCACCTGAACCGTGGCTTCTTGATGAGTCCGCAAATATCATTCTTTTAGATGAAAACTATGATGCTCTTTTCGCTGAGAACATTAACAGGAATCTACCTAGCTATTTAAAGTTACTGTATCGATTTTTTGGTTGGTGGATTTCCTTGATTGGCATGCTAACTTTTGGCTTCACTTATGTTACGAGGCTTGGAACTCATGTTTCACGTATTACTATCCAAACTATATATCTAGTTGGATTAACTGGTGTTACTGTAATTTTATTAAACTATATCCCCTCTACTCATTTTTTATACTTAAGCTTATTTCTATGGCTCAATCTATTGCTAAGTATATTTGCCGGATTGAAATTAAAAAAATATGATTACTGATTTACATTTATTAGTTATTCATTTTCCAATTGCATTGCTTTCTGTTGCTGTTTTGTTTGATTTTTTGTTTTACTTCACTCAGAAACAAGATTTAGTTGGTGCTTCGTGGTGGACTATGTTTTTAGGTATTATTTCTTGTTTTTTCGCACTAATTACGGGCTTTATTAGCGACACATTATACGACCATTTATTAAGTACTTGGCCAATTTGGGATAACCATGGCGCTGTTCAAATATTTTCATTTTTTCTCTTTTTCTTCTTATTCTATGTAAAAACTTATTTTTATAGGACTATTGATCGATTTCCGATTTTATATTTATCCATGTCCGGTCTATTTGTTCTTATTTTATTTTACGGAGCGCACTTAGGTGCAATTTTATCTGGGCGCATATAGTTTGCAGAGGGTTATGGTTGTGTCGTCTGGAACTTATTTCTTAAATTCGACTATCATATAAGAGAATAAATACATGTCTTCTATCAAAATATTTTTGTCTTCAACTATAGGTAAAAAAGTTCTTGTTGCTACAACAGGAATTTTATTCTGCCTTTTTCTCTTATTTCACCTAATGAATAACTTAATTATTTATACTGGTGAAGAAAATTTTAACTTCCTTGTAAGCAGCTTAGAAAAAATAAAACCGCTAATTAGAGTTTTAGAATTTGCCCTCGCTTCAATTCTTATAGTCCATATCTCAAACTCCGTTTATTTATCAATTCAATCCAAAAAATCAGGTAGCACGACTAGCTTGTCAAATGTAAAAAAAGCAAATGCACCTCTTTCATCTAGAACGATGCTGTTTACTGGCAGTATCCTCTTTATTTTTATTGTTGTCCACTTGTCAACTTTTTGGTTCAACTTTCAAACAATGGAGGATCATTCCGCTTACTACAATATGGTAACAAATAGCGCAATTGGTTTTGGTAATATCTTTATAACCATTCTTTATTTAGCTGCTATGATTATTTTAGGCTTTCACTTAAAGCACGGTTTTAGCTCTGCTCTTCAAACGCTTGGTCTCAAAGATACTCCTGTTGGAAAAGTTGTTAATACTATAGGGATTGTATTTTGGCTATTTGTACCAGCTGGTTTTTTTAGTATAGCATTTTGGTTTGGTATCTTGAACGGGGGTAATTAATATAATGAACAATGATAAGTTAAATAGCAAAATACCATCTGGAAGTTTAGATCGAAAGTGGACAGACTACAGGTCGAGTCTTCCCTTAGTAAGTCCCGCAAATAAACAAAAACAGAGTGTAATTATTATTGGAACTGGTCTTGCTGGTGCATCTGCAGCTTCCTCCCTAGCTGAAATGGGTTATAATGTAAAAGCATTTTGCTTTCAAGATAGTCCTCGCAGAGCACACTCTATAGCTGCACAAGGCGGAATTAACGCTGCTAAAAATTATCAAAACGATGGAGATAGCATTTATCGTCTTTTTTACGATACTATAAAAGGTGGTGATTATAGATCACGAGAAGCCAATGTTTACAGACTGGCTGAAGTGAGTGGAAACATTATCGATCAGTGTGTTGCGCAAGGAGTACCTTTTGCTCGTGAATACGGTGGCACTTTGGATAATCGATCTTTTGGAGGTGTGCAGGTATCACGTACTTTTTATGCGCGTGGGCAAACTGGACAACAGCTTTTACTTGGAGCATATAGCGCATTAAGCAGACAGATTAATACTGGTAAAGTTGAAATGTTTACAAAACATGAAATGGTTGATATCGTACTTGTTGACGGGCATGCGAAGGGTATTATTGCTAGAAACCTTATTACCGGGGAACTAGAAAAACATTCATCGAGCGCAGTTGTGCTTGCAACGGGCGGATATAGTAATGTGTATTACCTTTCTACCAACGCTATGGGAAGTAATGTTACCGCTGCATGGAAAGCGTATAAGCGTGGAGCTATGTTTAGTAACCCCTGCTTTACACAAATTCATCCTACCTGTATTCCTGTATCAGGAGAGTACCAGTCTAAACTTACACTTATGTCTGAATCACTTCGTAACGATGGAAGAATTTGGGTTTCAAAAAATAAAGGCGACAATAGATCTCCCGATCAAATACCTGAAGATGAGAGAGACTACTATCTTGAACGGAGATACCCAGCTTTTGGAAATTTAGTGCCAAGAGACATTGCATCCAGAGCAGCGAAAGAACGGTGTGATGCTGGTTACGGTGCTGGAGAAACCGGTCAGTCGGTTTACTTAGATTTTAAAGATGCTATCAAGACGATGGGAGAAGATACTGTTAGTGCCCGCTATGGGAACTTGTTTGAGATGTATGGAAAAATTACAGGTGAAAATCCTTACAAGTCTCCAATGCGTATCTACCCAGCAGTTCACTATACGATGGGTGGTTTATGGGTAGATTATAATCTAATGACTACGGTGCCGGGATTATTTTCAATTGGAGAAAGTAATTTTTCTGATCATGGAGCAAATCGTTTAGGAGCTTCAGCGTTAATGCAGGGCTTAGCCGATGGCTATTTTATTCTTCCCTATACTATTGGAACATATCTATCTAAAGAAATTAATAATGAAACTGTTGGTACTGATGATTCAGCGTTTAGTAAAACGCTTGAAGAATCTAAGGGTACAATTGATAAACTACTTTCTAACCAAGGCAAAAGAACTGTAGAGAGCCTGCATAAAGATCTTGGGCTGATCATGTGGAATAATTGTGGAATGTCGCGAAACCAACAGGATCTCGATAAAGCTATTCAGCAGATAAGTGAATTGAAAAAGACGTTTTGGTCAGATGTCAAAGTCCCTGGTAAATCAGATACAATAAATTCAGAGCTTGAAAAAGCCTGGCGCGTATCGGACTTTATTGAATTAGGCGAAGTTATGATTCATGATGCAAGCGACAGAAAAGAATCCTGCGGTGCACACTTTCGTGAAGAGTACCAAACAGAAGATGGTGAAGCAATGAGAAATGATAAAGATTATAATTATGTGTCTTCTTGGGAATACGCTGGAGAAAATGCTCCACCGACCCTTCATAAAGAGATTTTAGATTTTGAAACTGTAACCCCAACACAAAGAAGTTATAAATGAGTGAAAAGTTAAATTTAACACTTAAAGTTTGGCGCCAAGAAGATGGTAATCAAAGCGGAGATTTTGTTACCTATCCAGTAGATGATGTGAATCCTCACATGTCTTTTCTTGAACTGTTAGATGTTTTGAATGAAAAGCTAATTAGCGAAGGTGGAGATCCTATAGCATTTGAACATGATTGCAGAGAAGGTATTTGTGGGAGTTGTGCTATGAACATAAATGGAGAAGCGCATGGCCCTGTTAAGTCAACTACAGCTTGCCAATTACATATGTTCAATTTTAAAGATGGAGACACAATAACGGTTGAACCGTGGCGCGCTAATTCTTTTCCAATTCTCAAAGACCTAGTTACAGATCGCTCCGCGTTTGATAGAATCATGCAAGCCGGTGGTTATGTATCTGTAAATACTGGGAGCGCACCAGATGGAAATGCTATTCTTATAGAAAAAGAGAAATCCAACGAAGCGTTTAACGCTGCTGCGTGCATAGGATGCGGTGCATGCGTATCTTCATGTAAAAATTCTTCAGCAAGTTTATTTGTTTCAGCTAAACTTGCTCAATTCTCCGCTCTTCCTCAAGGTGAGCCAGAACAAAAGCAAAGAGTATTGGGAATGGTTAAGCAAATGGATGATGAGGGGTTTGGTCATTGTACAAATACTGGCGCATGTGAGGCGACTTGCCCTAAAGATATATCTGTTAAAAATATCGGAATTATGAACAAAGAGTACCTTAAAGCCCTTATAGATTAATTTACTTTTTATTGATTTATTTTTCATAAATTTGAATACATTAATCCGATTTTTTAAATTTAATAAAAATTAAATAGGAACACATATTATGTTAAAAAAAATATTATTAACTACTGCGCTCGTATTAAGTGCGTGCTCTAATGTAGAAGATGTACCTTTACCGTTTGTATCGACAAACGAAAAAGCTACAGAATTTTTTAACAAAGCTGGCTATCACTTTGAGCAAGGAGAATGGCAAGAAGCAAGAGACAATTTTCAATCAGCGTTAAGAGTTGATCCAAATTTTATTATGGCAAATATGTGGGGATGGTCCGAAGACCCAGTCCAAACCAGAAAGTATCGTGAAACAGCTATAGCAAATAAAGAAAATGCTAATGATGCTGAAAAGATAATGATAGAGATGTTGGAAGCTCGTCGGAAAGGAAAGGCATCTAAAAGGCTCGAGCTAGCCAAAGAACTAGTTAATAAATATTCATCAAGTTCTGAAGCTCACGTAATACTTGGAAATGTTTACACCAGTCAAGATAATCTAGATAAAGCTATTGAATCATACGAAAATGCTTTAAAAATAAATCCAGACAACTATAATGCCTGGAGAGAGCTTGCAAAGCATCATATAGTTATTGGAAACAACAGTATGCTTCCAAAAGATAAGCAAGATAAATCAAAAGCGGTAAAATACGCTGAAGAGATGCTTAGAATTCGTCCAAAAGCACCAAATGCACATCAATATAGAGCAAACATAGAAAGACAGCATAGTAATTTTGACGAAGCAAATAAGCTATACCAAAAAATGGTAGATGTATGTAATGAAACTGGATCAACTGCTAAATCAACAGCATTGATAATTTCGGCACATAATTTACTTTTTAGCGGACAGCTTAATAATTCAATGACACGGTACGATGAAGCTATCGCAATATCAGAATCACCTCAAACTGCGCACAACTTAAAGTTGTATAAAGCCGTTGCTAATTTATTTTATGATAAATACTACGAAGGTCTTGAGGTATTAAATGAAATGATGAAAGATGTGTCTGAGACGTCTGCCTCTCAAGAAGCAGTAAATGGCAACACAGCTCAAATTTTTTGGAACAGAATGATGATGCAAGCGCATAATCAGCAAAAATCTGAAGCATTTAAATCGCTTAATCAATGGAAAAAATATCGCAAAATTGATTTAGATATGGATAAAGAACGCGAAGTCAATGGCTATAATGCCACTAATTATGCTATGGAAGCTTGGATGCACACATTATTTGGAGACTATAATGAAGCTAAATCTCTTTTAGCAAAACATTATGAAATTGCAAAAACGTGGGAGAGTGCTGGAGCATTTGATACTTATAATGGAATTTATGGAATGGTTTATGTTATGCAAGGCAACCCTTCAAAGGCTTTAGAATATTTCGATGATCGAATAGATCCAGGTAATTACCAATATTATAGTTATTTTAAAGCGTTAGCACTTAAAGCAACTCAAAAAGAAGAAGAAGCAAAAGAAATTTTTGAGTTTATTGCTAATTATAACTTCCTAAGTTGGGAAGTTGGTCTAACAAGAAATCTTGCTCAAAAAGAACTAGATTCATAAAATAATGAGGTTTATCAGCTTTGCCTGTCTTCTGCTTTCATTATCAATAGCAGAAGACAGGCTTGATAATATTAAACTTCCAAATACTCCTTCCAAAAATTTTTTATCAATAAATTTTGATAATTCAAATTTTGCTTGGGTTGGTTCAGACCAAGGACTAATTCGTTACGATGGCATAGATATAGAGATTTTTCGCTCAAACCCATTCTCTTCAAAATCGTTATCAGGAAACAGGGTATGGTTTTTGGATAACTACAATTCAGATACTTTAACAGTTATCACTGATAATGGTATTCACCTTTATAGCAAAAAAAATTACGAATTCGAACAATTTAAGATTGCATCAAGACCCACGAATTACTTTAGACATAAAAATGATATTTGGATAACTACACTCTCTGATGGAGTATATAGGCTTTCTAAAAATAAAAAGCTTACTAGATATAAATTTGAACCGTTGAATCCATTTTCGATTTCCTCATCAAATTTTGAATCAATCAGTGGTAGTAAATTTTCTGCGGATCAAGATGGAAATATCTGGCTTGCAACATCTAGTGGTTTAAATCAAATACAGTCAGATAATTCTGTTAAGAGATTTTTTAAAAGCAATACAAACAATACATTGCTAAGTGAAAAAATTCTCACTCTTTATTATTCAAACAGTAATATACTTTTTGTAGGTACTGATAAAGGGCTCAACTATTATAACTTAGATACTGAAAAATTTACCATAGAGCCAAAATTAAAAAATACTGCAATTTTTGGTATTGATAAAGTAGATGGAAATATATTTATCTTTACAAGCTCTGGTATTTTTAAAAAAACAGCTGAAACGATTGATCTTTTTATGCCATCAAATCTCTTTAATGCAGTTATCGCAAATCAAGAAGAATTGCTATTTTGGAAAAAGGGAGATAATAAAATATCATATAATAGAAAAAATTTCAATTTAAATGGTCTTGCTAGTGATGTTACATTGTCCAAAAAAGGAGAATTCATCATATCTACTAGTAGTGGATTAGTGAGTTTATCATCAAGAAAATTGGCTGCTGCAAAGAGTAATTACAGTGTTAGAAACAAAGATCAGATAAATTTGAAAGAATTCTATGATGACCCTAGACATAAAAATGTGAACATAGATTATTTTGAGTCTTTTGCTTTTTCTAAAAAAGATTTTTGGTTTACAAGTTCAGATAAAATTAGTAAAAAAAGTTTAGATGGTGGTGAAATTGTATCATTTGAGCATAATCCTAGAAACCCAAACACATTTCCAAAGTCTCCATCTTCCCTAGCAGTCTACAAAGGATCACTATGGGTAGGTAGCAGCGAAACAGGTTTATATGAGTATGATTTAGAAAAATTGAATTTAATTAAACATTACCAATTTGATATTAATGATCCAAATAGCTTACAAACTTCACTAATAACTAGTCTTTTAGTAAAAAACGGCGAGCTATGGATTGGAAGTGGCGGAGATGGCTTATTTTTATATTCTGAAAGTTTAGATGGCTTTACTAAGAAAAGTACTAAAAGCGGTTTATCATCTAATCTCATAAATGATCTTTTTGTAGTTGACGACATACTTTTTGTTTCGACTCAGCTAGGTCTCAATTATCTAATAAATGATAATGATTATTTTAGATCAATCAATTCTGATGATGGTTTAAAAATAACTAGTTTTAACGATCTACAGTTTTGGAATACTGGTGATATGCTTATAATAAAAAGCGGTAATGAACAATATTTAGTTGATCTAAGTATGATTAAAAAAGATATGCTCGCGAAAGATGTTTTCATTAAAAGTATAGTAGGTATTGATTCAAAAAACAAACAGCACTTATTGCCATTTACCAACGATCAGGTTACCGTTCCTCCATATATTACTTCTATAGATATAAGTGTTTCCTTCCCCTCGCTTCATAAGGCAAAACAGAATCTTTACAGGTATAGCTATGGCTCTTCAAATGAATCTGAAAGTTTTACAAAAAAAGCCGGGGAAAACATATCTATTCCAAAAAGAGGATATTCAAATAAGGTTTTAACAATTCAATCTGCAGGTTTAAATACATTGCAATCTCAAGTCAATTTTAATTACATACCACCCTGGTATTATACATGGTGGGCAATTACTATTTATATTTTATTTGCAGTAGGCAGTATTTATGTGTTTACAACTGTTAGAGCAAAAAAATTACAACAACAAATGGAGGAATCTAGAAAATCAGAAGAGCTAGAAGAGGCAAGAGACCTTCAATTAAAACTACTCGCTAAAAAAGTTCCTGAAATGAAAAACGTTGAAGTTGAAACCTATATCCGAACAGCAACAGAGGTAGGTGGAGATTACTATGACTTTTTTGAGCTAGAAGACGGAACTCTAATTGCAGCATGTGGCGACGCAACGGGTCATGGCGCTACATCCGGTATGATGGTTTCAATTACTAAGGCAGGTTTAAAAGGAATACAAAAAAGATCACCCAATAAAATGCTTACCGATTTGAATAATATCGTAAAAAGCGTTGAGATTGGTCGAATAAGAATGAGTTTAAATTTATTAGAATTTAAAAATGGACATGTAAATATTAGTTCTGCTGCTATGCCGCCAGTATATCATTTTTCTAAGAAAGATAACTCTGTAAACGAAATAGAGCTTGTAGGAACTCCCCTTGGTAGTTTTTACGATGAAGAGTTTGATAAGTATCGGGTGGATTTTGAAGATGGTGATGCGCTTGTACTAATGTCAGATGGCTTACCTGAAGCGCCAAATCATACCGGCGAATTGCTGGATTACCCAGCAGTTAAAAAATGCATAAAAGACAATGGATCAAAATCAGCATCAGGTATAAAAGACTCATTGATAGAATTATCTGATAATTGGCTTGATGGTATTCAAAATCCTGATGACATAACATTGGTAATTTTTAAAAAAAATGAATCTGGGGGGATTGCAAAAGCATGAATAAGATTTTAGCATCAATAATTACATTTTTATTTACATTAATTATAGCTCAAAACACCTCATATAAATTTGATTATTATAACATATCTGACGGACTTTCTCAGAATAGAGCTCAAGCAATTTACCAAGCAAAGGATGGCTATATATATGTAGGATCACAAGGTGGATTAGATAGATTTGATGGCTATAACTTTAAATACTTTAGCCATAATCCATCTGATACAACCTCTGTCCCTCATGGCTGGGTAAGTGCGATAGGGCAAGATATAGAAGAAAATTTGTGGATTGGCACTACTCAAAAAACCGTGGGGTATTTAAAACCTGATGGGTCATGGGTAAGAGTAAAATTAAAAGGAATGGAAAGCTGGGATAGAAGCGGCAAGCCTTGGTGGTGGGGTTTTATTTCAGATATCAAATCGTTAGATGACAATGTTCTCATTGCTTCAAATGGTAACGGATTGTTTATTATAAATAACGGAAATGAGCAACATTACACTTCTGATAAAGATGGAGTTAATAATATTTTTGAGATATTTGTGATTGAAAATCAAATATTTTTAGGAACAAGATCTGGAATGTATAGATTTGATCAAAAAAATAAAGAATTCATAAAGACTAAAATATCTAATCCTGTAAGTGGATTTGCAACGAGCAAAGATTCTAACAAGTTTTACGTAAGCAGCGATAAAAACGTTTATTTATATGACTTTATGAATGAAAGCTTAAAAGAAATAAAAATTAAAATAAACAAAACTGAGCGCGCGTTTAGAAGAATGGTTTTACACAACGATAAGCTATGGATTTTAAATGATAACTATGGAATTGTTGTTCATAACACTATTGACAACACAAGCCTACAACTTTCTCCTCCCAGCATTAAAGATACAGAACATTTTAAAATAATTGTTGATAGAGATAATGCTATTTGGATTGGTACTGCGAGCTACGGTATGATGAAATATGATTCTGGTAAGCAAAAATTTAAGCTTTACTCTAAAGACTTTCCGACATCCAATCCTCTTAATTTTGACGTGGCATGGGGCGCAAATATCGATAAAAATGGAAATTATTGGACAGGAAAGGCTGAATCAAATACTGAGATAATTAAAATAGATAGAAAGACTGGTAAGATTAAAAGGTACCTTCAGAGCGATGATCCTAGAGCATGGTTTTATAACTTTGTCAATACAAAAGACGGTATGTTGGTTTGGAAAGGATTCCCTGGAAGAAATGAACGGTTTTGGCTTAAGTACAGTTATAAAACTGATAAATTTACAGAGGTTGATTTTTTTACACTTTTTCCTGATAGCGTTAGAGGAAGTTGGGGCCAGATTCCAAATGGTGAAACTTTTGCTATAACTAGTAAAGGGATAAAAATTTTCAACGGCACGTCTTTTGTTGTAAACAAAAAATTAAGTTCATTTTTTAAGGACAATAAATATCCATTCGAACACGCCATTCATGGTGATATTGTATATCTCTACGAAGGATCAGAATCAAAGTATTATAAATGGGATACTAAAACTAACAACATAACACAATACGCTCAGTCTGAACTATTTAGACAGCAGCAATACCAGGGGACCATTGTTTATAACGACTCTTTAATATTTATGACAACGTATGGTTTTGGGCTAGCAGAAATAAATATTAATACAAATAAAAAGCGATTTATAACTGTATCAGATGGCCTCCCCAGCCAACACCTATACGAAGGATACTTAGGTAAAGATGGTAATATTTGGGCAAGCTCAAACTACGGAGTTTTTAGCTACAACCCGATAAGTAAATCTGTTAAGTCTTATCTGGTTGCAGACGGCCTACAGGACTACGAGTTTAATGGAAACTCTTCTTATCATTCATTAGATGGTGAGTTAATGTTTGTAGGAATAAGGGGTCTTAATTATTTTTATCCTAAGGATATTGTTCCAAAGTCAAACCCACCTAAGATAGTTATTCAAAAAGCCGTTGTTGGTAATAAGAGCGTTGTATTAACACAAAATTATATTGATGTGCCATGGTATGATAATAAGGTTGTTTTTGATTTTGCATCTTTGAGCTACCGAAACCCTTCAAAAAATCAGTATTCATATTATCTAGATGGATATGAATCTGATTGGATATATAGTGATAACCGAAGATTTGCTACCTATACAAACTTACCAGCTGGGAAATATACATTTAAAGTTAAGGGTTCAAATAACGACGGAATATGGAATGAGGAAGGAACAAGCATTAATGTAAAAGTTTTCCCTCCGCCTTGGCAAACTTGGTGGGCCTATTTAATTTATATAGTTTCTATCTTAGGATTGGGATATAGCTATTCTAAATACAGAGAACGTTCACAGCTTAAACAAATGGAAGATGAAAGAAAACAAAGTGAGTTAGACGCAGCAAAAGATCTACAAGAAAGTATGCTTCCTAAAACGACACCAGATAACAAAGATTTCTCAATAGAGACTTTCATTCGATCATCTACTGAAGTTGGTGGAGACTACTATGACTTTTTTACCCAGGAAGATGGTAGTTTTTATTCTGTGTGTGGTGACGCAACAGGGCATGGGACTACTGCTGGCATGATGGTTTCTATCACTAAAGCTGGTTTGAATGGTATACCATCGCTTCCACCAAATGAAATATTAAATAGGTTGAATAAAGTTGTTAAGAGAGTAGATCTTGGTATCATTCGAATGAGCTTAAATATAGTTCATTTTAAAAATGGAACAGCGACTATGGCTAATGCTGCTATGCCACCCATTTATCATTATTCAGCAGAGAGAAAAGAAGTTAATGAAATTGAAATAGTTAATCTTCCACTAGGTGGGCTTGCTAATGAAGAGTATGAATTAGCAGAGATTAGTTTTGCTGAAGGAGACTTGTTAGTACAGCTATCAGACGGACTTCCAGAAGCGCCTAACCCAGGTGGAGAATTAATCGACTACGAAAGGCTATTCAATTGTATAGAGCAAAATGCAATGAAATCAACAAAAGATGTTGTAGAATCTTTAGTTGCAATGGCTGAAGAATGGCTTGATGGTAATATTAATCCAGACGATATAACAATTGTAGCAACAAAAAAGAATACATTAAAAGAATAGGGACTTATCATGGGAAAAAATCCTAAAGTTGAATTATCAATTCCAATTATTCCAGATATGGAGCTTGCAGCGACACAGACATCTGAAGTAGTGGCAAAACATATGGCACTTAGTCAGGATCAAAGCGATGAAATAAAGATGGCGCTTATTGAAGCATGTATAAATGCCTTTGAGCATTCCAAAACAGAAGAGGGACAGGTCGAAATAAATTTTGCAATCGATGATAACACTCTTGTTATTAAAGTTACTGACCAAGGAGTTGGTTTTGACAAAAGCTCAATAAAGATTCCTGAAATTGAACAAAAAATAAAGTCAGATCATAAAAGAGGCTGGGGATTACAGCTTATAAAAGAATTAATGGATACAGTTGAATTTGAATCGACCGATGAAGGAACAACCGTTACCATGACAAAAACAAAACAATAAATCTAGGAGAATTGACTAATGTCAGATTTTCAAGTAACAGTTAAAGAAGTTGATAATGTAGTAGTTTTAGCTACTGATGGTTATTTAAATAATATTGGCGGGGAAAAGATTTCTGAAATATGTGACGAGTACCTTGATAAGGGTAAAAACATGTTTTTAATTAATCTAGAAAAGTCCACTGTTGTAAACAGTATTGGAGTATCCATTTTAATTGAAATTATTGAAAAACTTCAGGAGGTCGATGGTAAGCTTGCATACTGCAATCTCGCTTCGATTGTTGAGAAAACTTTCAATATTATGGGATTAACAAAATATTCTACTATTTACAAAGATGAAGAAGCTGGTATATCTGATTTAGCTAGCTAGTTTCATTGACCCCAGACTCCCAGTATAAAGATAAGATAGACTTTTACCTAAGCTCACTTGATGAGCTAGGTGAAGTCTTAATTAACCAGGAAGGTTCTTCAGGGATAACTAAAGCTGTCCTTAGAATTATTCTTGGAACAATGATGGCCTCAAAAGGGTCGATCATTGGAATTAAAAGAACAAGGTGCAATATTTTATCTTCGCATGGAGTTAAAATAGATTCTACAAAATTTAAAATAAGTTCCTCAGAGAAAGAATCCCTCCTAAAATATAAAAATTCAAACCTAAACAAAACTCAGTTAAAAAAACTTTTTAAATCAAAAGATCAAGACACCCTATCAAGCTACTTTAAAACACTCGACCCCTCAATTGTTGTACCCCTTTTTCATAAAGAAAATCTGCTGGGAATAGTTGCTCTTAGTAAAAAGTTTACCGGAGAAAAATATGATGCAGTTGATAGGAATGTTCTTGAAATCATTTGTAACCACTTAACAGACTCTCTTTATAACCAGGAGCTTATAGCCAATGTTAAAGATAAAAGAATGGAGCTTAGGTTAAAAGTTCTTGAGCTTCAAACTCTCTTTGATATAAGTCTATCGCTAAATTCAGTTCTTGATATCGAAGACCTTTCCTCAGAAGTTTTAATTAGGTCCGTTTCCACTCTAAACGCATCATCAGGTTTTATCTTAAAGACTCAAAAAAATAGTCCACTCCTTACTATGCTTTCATCATTTAATGTTGACGAGATCAAAATAAAAGATGCGATGTTTTCTAAATCATCTGTCCCATTTAAGTCTATTTGGAAAGATAAAGAGTCGATTAAAATATCAAATCACAAAGACAACCCCCTTTTAATAAAGTCTGGCTATAAAGAGTGTTTGGTTTCACCCATAATTGGTAAGAGAGGTATTTTGGGGTGTATAGTTCTAGGAGACAAAGAATCAAGAGAAGGTGTTATACCGTTTGAAAAAAATGATATAGATATTCTTGAAGCGCTTTCATCGCAGGCTGGAATTGCAATGGACAATGCTAAGCTTTTTCAGGAAATAAACGCAGCAAAAAGATTTAATGAAAGTATTATGGGAAGTATCGCAACAACTGTGATCACCGTTAATTTGCTTGGTGAGATTGATACAATAAATAAGGCTGGAAGAGATCTATTTGGTGACAAAGCGAAACAAATTATTGGGGAACACTATTCCTTCTTTTTTTCAAAAGATAAAAACCTATGCGCTGCAATTGATGCAGCTGAGCATGAGCTTGAGACCATTTCAGAGCTAAATACATCTCTTTTAACCAAGTCTAGAAATACCAAAGTAAACTACTCGGTAGCTCCACTAAAGGATGAAAAAAACTCACACATTGGTTTAGTAGTTGCTATTGAAGACATTACTGAACAAAGTAAAATTAAAAACACGTTTAAACGCTACGTATCCAAAAGTGTTGTAGACCAGCTACTTGATGATGATCAAAAACTTAACCTCGGCGGAGAAGAACGTGAGGTTACCGTTTTGTTTAGCGACATTCGTGGATTTACTGCTATGTCTGAAAAAATGAAACCAAAAGAAGTTGTTACGACACTAAATTCTTATTTTAGTGAAATGATAGACATAATTTTCAAATTCGATGGAACACTTGACAAAATAGTTGGGGATGAGTTAATGGTTGTTTTTGGAGCTCCGATAGCGCGAGATGACGATGCGGAAAGGGCTGTTAAAACTGCCATTGGGATGATTGAATCATTAAGAAAGTTCAATGAGAAAAGAGTAAAAAAAGGGAAAGTGCCAATCAATGCTGGAATTGGTATTAATAAGGGTAAAGTGATTTCTGGTAATATTGGATCAAAAGATCAGATGGATTATACAGTTATTGGGGATACGGTAAACCTTGGCGCAAGGCTTTGCTCTTTTGCTGGTCCATTAAAAATTATAATATCTAGAAGTGTAAAAAACGAGATAGGTGAAGACTATAAAACTAGGAAGCTTGAGGCAATAAAGGTTAAGGGCAAACGAAAGCCTGTAGAGATATTTAAAGTATTAACTTAGCTTTTAAGTCTAAAGTTAACTGGAATAGATATCCACACACCCACAGCTCTTTCTCTTTGTCTAGCGGGTCTAAACCTAACATCCCGAATAGCATCTGAAGCTGCTTCATCAAGACCAGTATTTGGAATACCTTTTAAAATAACTGTATCTTTTACTCTCCCTCTATCATCTACAAACACCTGAACAACAACCGTACCTTCTATTCCAGCTTCTTGCGCAATTTCAGGGTATTTAGGTCTAATAGGAGTTAAAGGTACAGGAGGGTCGTCATATGGAATAAATTTTACTTTTGGTCCCTCTGGTGGAGGTGGAGGTGCATCCCATGCATCAAAATCATCTAAATTAAATTCATCAAGCGTTACGTCATCTGCTACATCTTCGCTTTCTGATTCGACTGGAACTGAGGGCCTAGCAGGAGGTGGAGGCCTATCAAATTGCTCCGTCTGTGGTATATCTATTTGCTCAATGACAATTTGAACTTCTTCATCAAGAACCATTTCATTTGTAAAACGGGGAAATGTTAAAAATGAAAGAATTGTTAGTATCAGACCAGTAAGACCTGATACGCGAAAAATAATCGGGTAATTTAATTTTATTGCCGCGGATTGTTCTTTATACATTCTAGTCTACTGCTGTCTTAGATGAATAATTAAGTTTTAATGCATCAGCCTTGCGGAGCTCTGTATGTATGTCGCTAATCAAACCCATCTTTGAACGCTCATCAGCTTTGAGCGAAACTACAAGTTGCGGGTCAGAAACTCTTTTTTCATACATAACATGCCTCACTCCATCTGCCGAGTATAGCTTGTCTTCTATAGAGACCAATCCTTCTTTTGATACCCAAATATGCGATGTGTGTCTTTTGGATTTAAGCTTTTCAATTCGTTTTGCTTTAGGTAGAGATATTGGTAGTCCAGAATATTCCCTTAAGACAGTTGTCACCATGAAAAAGATCAACAACATAAAGATAATATCTGGCATTGAAGCAGTGGGTATTTCTGAGTCCAGCTGAGTTTTTCTATTTATTTTCATTAATCTGACTCCGCAATTGAAATTCTAGTTGCATTTGCTTGTTTTAACTGATCAATAACTCGCACATAATCTTCATAGCGTGATGCGCTGTGCGCTTTAACTGATATGACTAGTTTTTCATTCTGCGCAATTTTTTGACGTACCGTCTTTGCTAGATTTCTAATGTCAACAGCTTCGCCCCCCAACAAAACTTTTCCAGTAGAATTGATTAGACAGTTAAGAATATTCTTTTTGTTTATTTCTATTTCTTCACCTTCAGCAGGAAGTACCATGCCGAGGCCTTTGTCCATATCAATTGTAGTTGTAACTAAAAAGAATATCAACAACAAAAAGGCAATATCTGCCATGGAGGAAGTTGGTATTTCACCACCCTTGAATCTTCTTTTTTGTTTAGCCATTACTATTAAATCGAATAACTATTTCTTCTTCGCATGCATTGAATCAAGCAGACGAACAGAGTTTTCTTCCATATCAAGTATGAGCTGATCAATTCTTGAAACAAAAAAATTCTGAAAAAATTGAATTATCATAGCAACAATCAAACCAAAAGCTGTTGTAAGAAGCGCTTGAGAAATACCTCCAGCAACAACCGCAGGTGATATGTCATTAGCAGCCTTAATAGCGTCAAATGCTCCGATCATACCAACAACCGTTCCTGTAAATCCGATCATAGGAGCTACTGTTATAACAGTATTTAACCAAATCATATTTTTTTCTAGGAATGCCATTTCTAAAGAACCTGCATTCTCCATGGCTTTTTCAACCTCTTCGAGTCCGCGATCATATCGTGATAAGGCTGCGTGAAATACACCCGCAACAGGTCCACGTGTTTCACTGCATAAATCTACTGCATTTTGAATTTTACCACCGTTCATTGATTCAGATACATCTTCGTAAAGCTTTTTAGAATCAACAGATGACTGCACAAGCGAATATGCTCTTTCAAAAGCAAACGCTAAACCAAATAAAAGTGAAAACAAAATAGGCCACATAAATGCGCCCCCGTCTATAAAATATTGAACCATTCTTTACCTCCGTAGTTTAAGTTCTAATGTTTTCGAGCTATTAAGCTAAAATTTTTACCAATGATATTTATTGGTAGTACGATAGAGTAATCACAAAGTTATTTCGAATGTTCGTAGTATTGCAAGAATTTATTAACACTTAATTATAACTATAGCTTTTTAAAAAGGAGTTGGCTTTATCAAAGTGCTTAATAGATTCCATTAACTGATTATCTGCTTTTACACGAACACCCCATAATTCATTAATTCCCCACTTTGCCCCCGCAATTTCAGATTTTAACATCGTCTTTAGATACTCTTTATCTGTTAGGGCGCTGTCAATAACTATACTCTTGTCTTGTTTACTAACAAATTCGAAAAATTCATTTAGTGTATTATCTGATACTTTCCATGATTTTTGAAAATTACCATAAGTACTGTTTAATCCATCATTTTCACTGAGATAATTTGTACTCCAGTTAAACATTAGCCTGTTAGGGTGAACCATAATTTGGCGGGTCGCTTTATTTAATTTCAGATCATACGGTACATAAATATCCGGAGTCACTCCTCCACCTCCATATACTACCCTACCGCCTCGTGTTTTAAAAGGTGGCCTTAGTTTTTTTAATGAATCAATTTTGGCTTCTCTATCATTCTCATAAATCTCTGTATAATAATTATCTTGATTTTGCATGTCAAATGGTCGCTGTATTAATCGACCACTTGGTGTATAATACTGAGCAATGGTTACTCTGATTGCTGAACCATCACTTAGTGGCGCTTGGCGCTGTACAAGGCCTTTTCCAAAGCTCGTTTCGCCTGCTACCAATCCTCTATCTAAATCTTGAACAGCTCCCGCTACAATTTCACTTGCACTCGCCGATCCTCTATTAATTAAGACAATTAAAGGAAAACTGCTATTACCTTTCTTTGGTGATGATATAAATGCTTGAGACGCTTGTTTATTCTTGCCTTTAGTATAAACTAGCGTATCTTTCTTAGTTATGAAAAGGTTGGCTACTTCAGCCGCTTGTTCAAGTATACCGCCGCTATTATTCCTAAGATCTAAAACTAAACGCTGCATGCCTTGGTTTAAAAGCGTATCTAGAGACCTTCTTACCTCAGGGCCGGACTTTGTTGAGAACCTAGTTAACCAAATGTAGCCGGTTTTTTTATCTAGCATTGATGTTGCCCTGACACTAAAAAGCGGTATGTCGTCTCTAGTTATAACAATATCAAAAGGGTCTATACCAAATCTTCCTATCTTCAAGGATACTTTTGTACCTTTTTTCCCTCTGAGTTTTTTATACACGTCTTCCCTGTCAACACCCTTTGCGCTAACACCGTCGATGCTTATTATCCAATCTCCTGATAGCAGCCCTGCTTTTTCTGACGGACCACCGACAACAGGAGAAATGACTGTTATATAATTATTGAGTATATCAAACTCAATACCAATACCTTGAAATTCACCTTTAAATAACTCATCAATATTTTCTTGATCCTTGGCAGATATAAAGATAGAGTGAGGATCAAGCTGTTCCATTATTCCTTTGAATGCGCCATCCATCAGCGACTCCATATCCACATCCTCATAATATAATTGGTTAACATAATAGAGGATTTGATTCATTACTTTGAATTTTTTCTCAATGACAGCGTAGGGATTCGTTTGGCTTGAGTACACCTTTTGGCTCAACGGTATCATGACCATTACAAACACAAAAAGCGCAACAAAGAAAAGCTGAAATCGCTTTAAAATCGAAGACTGTTTATTATAAGCCAAAATAAATAACTGTACGAACGGTAAAACCGCTGATCGATGCTTCAGGAGAATCATTAATTGGAATATTGCCATTTAATCTCCACCTGCCTGCTCCGATAGTTCCCCTATTAAAACCCGCGCTCATTCGTAAACCCATCCTATCAAGAAACTGCCATTTTACAGCAACGTATGGTTGAAAATTAAAAAATAAACTGCTGATTTCGGTCATTGATTCGTTAACCTGTGTTAGTTTTAAGCCTTCATTTCTGATTTCGTCGGCATCAGCCTGACTATCAACTCGGACATAAACAAGAGTGTCTCCTGATAAGTAGCCATATTTGCTCTTGCCTATATCATTCCACTTAGGTGTTCCGATATGCTGATCTACAGAAAGGTTGTAACTGCCTAAGCCCATCAACGCTCCAGCCATAACTTCGAGATCACGGTAAATTGGAAAAACATACTCTGCTGTTATCGCACCGAGTAAAATATTTAGTTTTCCCTTAACGGACAGATTGTCATTAAAAGTATATGTTGTTTCTCCAGGGTCGTATCCTGCTCCTGAACCAACTACGTCTTCATAAAGCACTATATCATATACATTGCTTATTTGAGCAGAACTAATTCCAGCATAACCCCCCAATCTCCAGGGTCCAATCATCTGAGCAAAACCCTCACCACCATAAAAAACCAATGGACGCGTTTGAAGACCATCTACATCAAAACCAATACTATCTAAGACTGATGCCCCGGGGACCTCATTCAGTATCATATACATATTGCCAAAACCTATACCTCCACCATAGGATGTTTCAACTGGATACACATTTCCTTGCGCAAAAAGCGAATAATATAAGACTTGGCTGATTAGTATTATTTTTTTCATCAATTCAATATAAGTATAAACAATAAGCAGTCAATTTATTCCGTAAGGTTCATAAATCGAAAGATTATTGTTTTATTTCGTTAAATTAGTTTATGGGCTTTTTCTTGATATATTCGAGCATGAGAACCCATATTTAGTCTTACTCACGGTAAGGGTATTTATATTTACAAGATTTGTACATTTAATTTAGCACATTTTAGTGACGGAGAAC
>MDSX01065273.1_pt1 | contig 22599 bp, 25 predicted proteins | sample 811141 | NCBI WGS metagenome assembly MDSX01 (sample SAMN05326642, study PRJNA326480) | marine metagenome | isolation source: seawater | place: Atlantic Ocean: South East | collected 2010
AACAAAGAAAATATTGATTATGAAAAATTAAAAAAATATTTTGATTATGGAAAGAAAAGAGGACCAGAAAATTCTGTTATAAAAAATGTAAATGACGATATAATATTGGGATTTCATAGATTAGCAATTAATGGATTAAATGAAATATCTAACCAACCAATAGTAGACAAAAATAATAAATATATACTAATTTGTAATGGAGAAATATATAATTATAAAGAATTATACAAAAAATTTAACTTTGATAATACAACAAATAGTGATTGTGAAATAATTATACATATGTATAATTTATTAGGATTAAATTTTATTAATTTTCTTGATGGAGTATTTTCTTTTATATTATACGATATTGACTCTGATATTATTATCATAGGTCGCGATCCACATGGTGTAAGGCCATTATATTATTGTAATTATGAAAATGATAATATATCGTTTTGTTCAGATTTATTACCTTTAATGTATGATAAAAAAATAAAGAAGGTTAATCAATTTCCTCCTGGTACAATATGTGTTTACAAAAAAGAGACAAATATTTTTAATAAAATACATCATGAAAAATATTTTTATTTAGATTGTAATATTATTAAAGATAAAATTTTGCCTATAGAATATTATATGTATAATTATGTAGATTTATTAAAAAAATCTATAAAAAAGAGAGTTGAAAATTGCGAAAGACCGATTGCCTGTCTTTTATCGGGTGGTTTAGATAGTAGTATAATAAGTGCTTATGTAAAAAGATTTTATAATAATACATTAGAAACATATAGTATAGGACTCAAAGATGCGGAAGATCTTAAATATGCTACTATCGTTTCAGAACATATTAACAGTAAACATACGAGTGTTATATTTAAAAATGAAGATTTTATAAATAGTATCCCAGATGTTATAAAAGATATTGAAAGTTATGATACAACAACCGTTCGTGCAAGTGTAGGAAATTGGAATATAGGTAAATATATAAAAAATAATAGTAATGCGAGAGTAATATTCAATGGAGATGGCGCGGATGAATTAATGGGAGGATACATATATTTTAATTGTGCACCAAATAATGAAGACTTTCATAATGAATCAATAAGGTTATTGGAAAATATAAGTAAATATGATGTTATTAGATCAGATAAGTCTATTTCTAGTCATGGATTGGAACCAAGAACTCCTTTTTTGGATAAAGAATTAACAAAGTATTATTTAAGTATTCCGATTGAATATAGAAATCATAATAATAGGAATTATTGTGAAAAATATTTTATAAGAAAAGCGATAGAATTATATGATCCAGATTTATTGCCGAAAGAAGTATTGTGGAGAACAAAGGAAGCATTTAGTGATGGTGTAAGTAGTAAACATAAATCTTGGTTTGAAATTATTCAAGAAAGTGATGTTGTAAAAAATATAGAAAATAAAATGACTTTAGAAAAAATGCACAATAATCCTAATACAAATGAGCAATTATATTACAGAACCGTATTTGATAATTTGTATCCAAACTGCGATAATTTAATACCGTATTTTTGGATGCCAAAATTTATAAAAAATGCTCATGATTCGAGTGCACGAACCTTAAATATTTATAAATGAATAAATTTATTTATGAGATTAATTATATTTTGAGATTCAATTTCATACATTATAAGAGGAATGTTACTATATTTATTATTTTTTTTTTTATTATTTATTATTTTAAAGTATTTAATAATTAACTCTATATTTATTTTCTCAAAATAATCAAATGGAAAATTATTTATAATATCATTAATACTATAAATGTATTTATAAGAATCACATGTTATGTAATAAATATTTTTATAGTCATTTTCATAGTAATATTTTTTATTATCTATAAAACATAATATATGATTATTTATATTATTATTTGTAAATTTTTTTAAAGTATTAATATTTTTTTCTTTTTTTTTTTGAAAAATAATATAATCGAATAAATTTTTGTCTATTTGAATATTTGCGCATATATAATTAATAACCATATTAACAAATATTTCTTTATTATTACATGTGTAAATTATAACATATTTTATTTTATTTTTATTTTTTAATATACTAAATAATTTCAATATTTGTAAAAATTTAGGTCTAAAAATTTTCAAATATTTGTTCAATATAATATTAATCTCTTTTTGTTGAATACTTTTATTATATGTTTTTTCAACTATATTTATTATATATACGATTTGTTTAAAATAACCGATTGTATTATCAAAATCTATTATTATACTTTTATTAGTCATTCATAAATTGTAAAATATATAATATATACTTATAATATATATATGTGTGAATTTTTAAAACTAGATGATTATAAAAATCTGTTACGTTTTTATAAAAAAAAAATTCCTAATAATATTTTTTTTATAAAAAAAAAGGCAATAAAAATATTAATAAAAAAAATGTGTAGGACAAACTGTGTAAAAAATAAAAAATACAAATTATTATTGTATTTATGTTATATAAAGAAGGCAATATCAGATAATAAAAAAAACAGACATTCAGTTAGTAAAAAATTATATGTTTGTAAATATAAAAATACACGTATACAGTCTCCTATTTAATTATTTTTATTTATATAATCTATTATTTTTATTAAAATTTTTTCATCACTTCTCAATTTTTGAAAAAGAATTACAGAATTGAATTTTAATGAAAAAATTTTATTTATATTATTTTTACAAACAATAATAACATTATTATTGCTAAATTTAAAATCAATTATTATACCACCATTTGTTAAATATATATTATTTATTTTATTTAAGTTTATCCATCTTATATAAGAACCGATCTTTAATTCATCTAGTTCATCTATGTATCTGTAATCATCTAATTTTTTATGATAAGAAATTAATAAATCTCTCGATAATTGTAATTTTTGTAATATAGTATTTTTTAATTCTTTAATTTTATTACTTGTTAAATATGTTAGATTCTTTTGATTAATATCTTCAATAATATCTTTTAAAGCATAATCTATATCGTTCATTATATTTTATAATAAAAATATATTTAAATTAAAATTGGTATCCTTCATAACCTCCGGCGTCGTTCATCATAGAAGAATTCGATGCAACTGGTCCTGACATAACTTGTTCATCTCTTGTACTTGTTGTGCCTTGAGATAATCTTTCTAAACCATCTGAAACTGAAGGATTATTAGTAGTTGTAGGTACGTTTAGAGAAGAAACCATACCGTTGCTAACCATACTACTTTGTTGTGTTTTTTCTTCTATATCAATAGTATTATCTTTACTTATTCCTAAAGCAACTAATAATCTATCAAATAACGTATTTAATTTGTTACTAAATTTTGTATCAAGAGTAAACATCAAAAAAAATAGTGGAAGTAATGTAGAAAGTAAACTAAAATTATCATAGTCTAAATTAGAATAAGTTGGAAAATATAATATAATTTTGTGTGTAATAAATAATGCTACTATTATAGTAATAATCTGAATTACAATTTCAAATAATATTTCGGTTGTAGGTTTAAAAGGATCATCATCAGGAATATATATTTTCATTAATTTTAAAATGATTAACAAGGGTAATACAGATAATCCGCCATATTGTATTAAATTTAATAACTGAGATTTTTCCTTAGATGTAAAAGAAGTAATATATTCTACAAATGAAATATGGTTACTCGTTGATACTGGACTTGAAGAATTATCCGCGCCACCACTCATAATATAATCATCATCTTCATCGTTGGACATATTAATTATAATATAGGAAAAGAAATAAAATAAATAAATTATAAAAATTTAAAGATATACAAATATTTATTATAGTAATGTTAAAAAATATTGTATCTAAATTATATAATCACGAAGAAGAGCAGTATTTACAATTAATCCGTGAGTTAATTGATGAAAATAATAATGAAAATAGTAGAAGTGGCGAAACTGTATGTAATATAGGAAGTTCTATGTATTTTTCATTAGAAAATAATAAAATTCCAATCTTAACAACTAAGAAAGTTGCCATTAAAACTTGTTTAAAGGAAATGTTATGGTTTTTAAATGGTGAAACGAATAATAAAATATTAAAAAAACAAAATGTAAAAATATGGAATGATAATGCTTCGAAAGAGTTTTTATTATCAAGAGGATTAAATTATGAAGAAGACGATCTGGGTCCGGTATATGGTCATCAGTGGAGATATTTTAATGCACCTTATACATCGTGTAACGATGATTATACAAATAAAGGTATTGATCAAATACAAAACTTAATTGATAATTTAAAAAATCCTGAAACAAGGTATTCTAGAAGACATATAATCAGTGCTTGGAATCCAAACCAAATAGATAAGATGGCTTTACCTCCTTGTCATGTTTTATTTCAGTTTCATGTGACTAGAAATAATAAATTATCTTGTTCTTTATATCAAAGAAGTGGTGATGTTGGATTAGGCGTACCTTTTAATATAATGTCTTATTCAGCATTAACAATTTTAATAGCATATCATTGTAATTTGGAACCATATGAATTTATTTATTATTTGGGAAATACTCACATATATAAAGAACACGTTGATGTACTTAAAGAACAAATAAAAAGAGAACCATATGAATTTCCCACAATGACTATTAATAAAATTAGACAAAATATAAATGATTATAAATTAGAAGATTTTAATATAAAAAATTATAAATATCATGATAAATTAACTATGAAAATGAATATATAATTATTATAAAATATAATATAAAAAGTATTTTTAATATTAATTAATATATGAGTGGTTCTAGGGCATTAGCATCTGCGCGCCGCCGAAGAGCGGGTCCTCCAGAACCAACAGCAGTTCAATCACAAAGAAATATATCTTCTTCAACATCATCGTATTCTCCTGAGGTCCCTTCTACTCCACCTTCATCTCCATCAACAAAACAAAAAATGACTCCAGCACAAATGTTATTATCTCATAATAAAATAATAGAAAATATGCAACTAGTAATCTCTAATTTAAATGATGAAGTTTCAAAATTAAATACTAATATTTCTGTTATAAATAATAAATTAGAAAACCTCAATATAGATGAAAATTGTAAGAATCACTATGAAAAACAAATCAGTAATATGAACGATGTAATAAATGAGACAAAAAAACATGTTTTAAAAGTACAAACATTTTCTATGGAAACAAATTTACAATGTATGGAAATTAAAAAAGCACAGCATTTGAAATATGATAAATTAAATGAAAACATATATGAAACTAGTGATAAAGTTGTAGAAATTTTATCAAAAATAGATAATTCTGTTGATATAATACCAAAAGATTCGTTAAATGTTAAAAAAAATGATTTATCCGGGAATGTAGTTAAACCCGAAACTGAAAGTGAAAGTGAAACTGAAACTCAAGTAGAAATTCAAACTGAAACTCAAAATAAATCAGAAAATGAAGAAGATACTCATATTACAATGCCTGATGGTAAAAAAATAAAAAAAATAATATTTTAATAATAAAAAAATTGATATAAATATTTTTATTATTAATAATAAAACCACCATGAAGATAGTATTGAAATCTTCGAACAAATTGATTAAATTACTTGAATTATTTAAAATTATAAAATCACTAAACAGTTTCTGTACATTGTATTGTAATAAAGAACGTATATTTATTCAGACAATGGACGATTCGCATATTACATTATTAAATATTAATATTAAAAAGGATTGGTTTGAAAGTTATGAATGCGAGGAAGATGAAAATATATCATTTAATAGTACTATTATAACAAGTATTCTTAATTTATATTCTCCCAAAGCAATAATTACATTTACAACAGATGAAGATTTAGATTTTTTGGATATATCTTTGCAATACAGTGATAACAGTGTAAAATCATTTTCTCTACCACTTGTTGATATTGAGAGTGATTTGTTATGCAGTAATTCTATAGATTGTGGTATTGATTTGTCCATATCAACAAAAAGATTTGATAAAATTGTATCAGAGCATACTTTATTTGGAGATACTGTAGATATTGTATATAACAACAATACATTTTATATGAGAACCCTAGGAGATTTAGGAGAATATAAATTGAAAATACCAAAAGAAAATCTTTATATTACAGAAAATGTAGATGATTTTCAAACATATAATAAGATATCCTTAAAATATCTTTCATACATTACAAAATTACATTCGGTATTTGATAAAATTACAATTAAAATATCAAATGAAGAAGGAAATCCACTGACTGTTCAATATTATGAAGATAATGAAGATAGGAGTAATGATTTATTGGAAATTATCTATTATATTGCACCAAAATTCCAAGACGATGATGAAGAAATTAATTATAATGAATTTGAATATTAATAAATTTAAATTTAAATTTTTAAATATTATTAAAGAATAATGATTATTGAGTTTTTATTTATAATAGTAATATTATATTTTTATTTTTTATTGTACACTGATAAAAAAGTTAATAAAAATAATGATTTTTATTTTATAGATACAGTTTCTAATAATAAAATTAATAATGAAATTTATTTAAAAATACCGTTTTATTTCAGTGCAAAACATTTAAATAAAAAAATAGAATTAAATAAATTTAATATTATAGAAAATAATAAAAATTATAATAAATACAATAAAACATATGAAAGATTGCATTTGATAGAACCATATATAAATTATACTGTTATCAATAATATAGTTGAATTAAAACCTTCTAAGAATTATACCATTCATGAGAATTATGAAAGTATAAATTATTATTTTGTAAAAGAGGGTAATATAAAAATATCATTAATTCATCCTATGTTTAAAGATAACTTCTATATAAATAATAATATTTTAAATAGTAAAAAAATAATAAATTATATAAAAAATAATAATGATTTCAGAGTTTTAGAATGTAAAAAAGATACGATGATATATGTTCCAAATAAATGGATTATTTATATTGAAAATATAGACAAAAATAATAATAGTATTATAGAAATAATAAACTATAAAACAATAATTAATAAATTAATGAGTTATACCGAAAAGTATTTAATAAAAAATAATTAATAAAAATAATTAAAGATATATGAATCCATTAATGATTGAATATTTCCAGAGTGGAATAAAAAATGTTGTTAAGAAAACATTTATTAATGAGAGAACACCGTTTTATTTTATAAGTACAGTTTTATTATTTTTTTCAATTATTCTTAGCATAATGTCTGCGTTATATAGTAAAGATAACTTTTCTGATTTTTTTCCGAACGAAGGGTATTATTATGATAGAAAGATTCATGATAATACAAATATTGATAAATTATGTTGGTATTTTTCTCAGATAACTCATCATACCATAATTTTATTATTTTTTTATTTTTTTTTAGCATTAATTAATCTTAAATCAGAACCTTATTTTAAAATGATAGCACCTTTATCATTAACAATTAGTTTTTTGTATTTTTACTATTTATATCCAAAGCAGAAACTTAAAATACATGAGTTACCATTCTTTAATTTATTTTCGCATTTTATGATAATATTTTTGGTTTTTGGAGAATTATTGTATATAAAAAAATATACTTATAAAGAAACAACGCATTGTTTTCTATTTATTTTAACATGTCTTTGTGCTATATTTATTAATTATACTTTAAGAAATGTTTGGTCTTATAATTTAGTAAAATTAGACAGATTAAGTGGGTGGAAATTAGTTTCTAAAACCATTATTATAATGTATATATTTAGTTTTTTATTTTTTATAATAAAATCTAGAAAATTACCAAATTTTGGAGTTGAAATAAATTATTTAAATAAATGTGTATATTCTATTTCTGGTCTATTAAATATTATATTATTTAATATATTTTATTCAAAATAAATGAAGCAGTTTAAATACCAAACTAGTTATAATAATAAAATAAATTTAAAGATTATTGTATTATTAATGTATATCACTAAACATGAAGTTCTTTACTACTGCTATTATTGCCCTAACTACATCCGTGGCACGCGGATTTATTCCTTCATCAACGAAACCTGTAACTAAGACATTTAATTTTAATGGAGATATTGCTCCAACGGGATATTTTGATCCTCTACATCTAACAGATAATACAAGCGAAGAAACTCTTAAATATCTACGTGAAGCTGAACTCCATCACGGTCGTATTGCGATGATTTCTTCGTTGATTTTGCCGGCACTTGATTATGTAAATAAAGATGAGTTGGCCATTAATGTACTGAGTAAAAGTAATGAACAAGTAAATCAGGCATGTCTATTTTATATGCTAATTTACGAATATGCGCGAATGGTAAAGTTGTATAAATCTCCTAAGGATAAATTGTTTTCTCTAAAAGACAATGTTCAACCGGGTTATTTGAATACATATGTTCCGTTCAACGAAGATAAAGCAAATAAAGAACTGTCCAATGGACGTCTAGCAATGCTTGGTGTATTGGGATATATGGTTCAAGAATTGTTTACTCAACAAAAAGTACTATTTTAAAAATATAATTTATATATGAATAAAAATAATTTATTAAAAAATCAAATAAAAATGATGAAGTCTATGTTATAAATCAATTTAACCATAATCATATATTGTATTATATTCATCATCATTTTCATTAAAAAAAAAATAATCTTCTTTTTCTTCTTTGCTTAATATACGCGGTTTTGGAACATATTCTATATTTTTTTGTCTGTTTATACAACATGTAAATATATTTCCCATAATATAAATATAATTTTTATATTTTTAAGTAATTTAAACACATATTCTTATTAATATTAATTATGATATTAATAAGAATCTTTTCAGATTTTTGTTCTAGTGAACATGCTATGAACACATTTATTCGTGTGAATGATTTAGAATTAAGAGACAAAAATTATAAAAAAACGTATTCATTCACATTTAATGATGACTATACACACGCTATTTTAATAAACCTTGCTATGCCCAAATTAAATATTCCTAAAAATAATGTAGTTGGGATCGCATTTGAACCTCCGGCATTTTTAAGAATAGGCGATAATTACAAAAAATACGCGAAAGAACATATAGGCACATATTTAATAGGCAGCAATGATAATTTAGAAGACCCATTTAAAAATGGGTTTGGATACCAATGGCATACTCCATATAAAGACAAATCTCCTTTAAAAAATAAAAAAATGTCTATTATGATATCTGATAAACTAATTGCTCCTGGTCACAAATATAGACATATGTTAGTGCGTGAAATATTGAAAACTGATTTAGATATAGATATATTGGGCAAAGGATGTAAATATTATAATATATCCGATAGAAGATTGAAAGGACTGTTTACAGGGAGTGAAATAGTAGACAATTATGAATATCATATATGTATTGAAAACTATGTAACAAAAGATTATTTTAGTGAAAAAATAATGGACCCGTTATTAAGCAATACAGTTCCAATATATCTTGGTTGTGAAAATATTGATAATTATTTCGGTGGGATGATAATAAAATTATCAGGAAATCTTAATGAAGATATGAAATTGATTACAAAATTAGCAAAAAAATCAGTAGTTAATAATATTGATATAAAAAGAGTAGAAGAAGTGATAAATATTAAAAATTTAATAGAAACTTATTTTATTAATAATACAGAATAATCTAATCAAATACTAATTTTCGCCCAATTAAAATAATTTCTATTGTAGACATTAATTTATTATAATAAATACTTTTAAAATAATCATTATTCCAATCAATATTAACTCCCTTTTTATTTGCTACATTTACTGAATAATTATATATTCCTTTTTCAGCAGAATTACTTTTATTTATATCATTATTAAAATATGATTTTAAAAGTATTGTTGTCTCATTTCTTATATTGTTATCCATTATTTTAAATACTTCTATTTAATAAATGTTAATTTCAATTTTATTTTATATTTATTCTCATGTTTGAATCTGATATATGAAATCCGCATTTTTCATAAAAAGGTATATTAGATATATTTGATGTAAGAATACATTTATAAGCGTCTTTTTCTTTTGCAATAATATTTCTCCAACAATAACTCTATGATTGGAATTTAATTACGTTTTTATAATTTTTTAATAAGATATTTCTAAAATTTATTTCTAAATAGGTCATTTAATATGATGTAATGTAGGTAATCTTTAAATTAAAAAACATATATAAATACATCATTGCTATATTATATAAGCATGTATAAATTTTTAACAGACCATAATAGTTATACAGAATATCAATTTGTTGAGACAAAAAAATTTCAACAAATTGAATTAAGTAATACTATTAATCCATTAGAATTAAAATTATTTTCAAATGATATATTTGATTATAATAATGGGGTTATTAAAATAATTCACTCTCATATAAGAAATAATGAATATATTCCTGGTATTTTAGATTTATCTATAAGTCATAATAAAGAAAAAGACAAATTTATGTATTTATGTAAACCGGATGATAAAAGAATACCTTATTTTTTAATTTCATATAAAATACCTTATAATTTTGATAAATCTATAAAAAAATTATATATTACATTTAAATATAAACATTGGGATAATAAATATCCATATGGAACAATTACACAAAATTTTGGTAATATAAGTGTGCTTAATAATTTTTATGAATACATTTTATATTGTAAATCTCTGAATGTATCAATTCAAAAATTTACAAAAGAAGCAAAAAATATATTAAAAAATAGTTCAAATGAAGAAATAATTCAATCAATAACAGACAAATATAATATAAAAAAAATTACAAAAAATGATGAATTTGTATTTACATTGGATTCTAAGATATCAAATGATCATGATGATGCTATATCATATAATTTCACAGAAAATAAGATAAGTATATACATTACAAACGTTGCGCTTATCATGGATTATTTAAACTTGTGGAGTTCATTTACAAATCGTATATCAACAATTTATTTACCTGATAAAAAAAGATCTATGTTACCAACAATTTTAATAGACGGACTATGTAGTTTAAAAGAGAAACAGCAAAAATTGTGTTATATTTTAAATATTTATTATGATGATAATTATAATATAATTAATCAAACAATTTCAATTTCTAATGTATACATAAGTAAGAACTTTTCTCACGAAGATAAATCAACATATTCTGTAAATAAATATTATAAAAAAATAAAATCAATATTAAAAGTCGGAAATTCAAAAGATGTTGTTACAAAATTAATGTTACATTTTAATTATTATATGGCAGATTTTTTATCAAATAATAAACAAGGTATATATAGAACTTCATACAATAATGGCGTAGATACTAGCGATATACCAAGTTATTTACCAACCGATATATATAATCATATATCTATGATTAAAACAAATGCCTCTAATTATTCTTTGTACGATAAAATAAAATATAAAAATGAACTATATTTACAAATTACATCACCTATAAGACGTTTAGTAGATGTTTTAAATAATATAGCATTATTAGATTATTTGAAAATATATAATATTAGTGATTCAGCAAAAAAATTTTATAGTCATTGGACAGAATATGAACAAATAGAATATATAAATATATCTTCAAGAACTATAAGAAAAATTCAATCAAAATGTAAAATTTACAATCAATACGAAATTAATAAAAATTTGAATAAAGAAGTAAAATATACTGGATATGTATTTGATAAATTATTGAAATCTGATGGTAAATATCAATATATGGTTTATTTACCCGATCTTCAATTAACTACATATGTTACTATATTAGATGAATTAAATAATTACGGAATCTATACATTTTCATTGTATGTATTTATGAATGAAGAAAATGAAAAAAAGAAAATAAAACTTCAATTAGACTATATCAAATAGCGAATACATATAAATGTCATTTTTCTCTAATAATTCTTTTATCATATAAAAAAATAACCAAAAATTATACCTTTTTTCATCTATATTATCATATTTATTTATTAGATTTATATGATGAAGAATATAATCATTGTATAATCTATGTGAACAATGATATATAATTTTATCATTATTTTTTAAACTTAATGAAGGCATAACGAGTAAGTTATTGCTACATGCTATATCAAAATCTATATTTTTTAATAATTTATGATCTTTAAATTGCTTTGGAATAATGTGATGATCTTCAATCGTACCTCTTGAATGATAAAAGTATTTTACTTTTTTTCTTTGTTTTGAACCATATCTATAAATATCTTTTCCTTTATCATAATTAAATAATGAATAATTACCATTAATTTGAATAATATTATTTAAATTTTTATTAATACTATATGTATAAGATTTATTTTTTGAAAAAATATATGCAAAATTTAAAAAGTAATTTTTATATTTCATTTTATTATAAATTAATATAAAAATTACTTTTATAATAAAATAATGGCGTTAAATACTTTAGAATTAAAATTTAATAATGCATGTAATTTAATTAAAATTTATTCAAAACCAGTAGAAAATAAAGATTTATTATATTTATATGGAATGTATAAACAGGCAACTGTTGGAAATTGTAATATAAAGGAACCACCGAGTTATGATATAAAAGAACATGCAAAATGGGATGAATGGAATAATAATAAGAATATATCAAAATCTATTGCTATGGCGTTTTATATTTCTCGAGTTGATGAATTATATACAAAATTAAACGTATAATGATTTATTAGAAACAATACTTTTTTGTAATTTTTCTTGAATAGAGTTTATTTTTTCTAATAACTTATAATTATTATCATTTTCACACAATATTTTTAGTTCATTACACATATTTACAATTTTCATACAACATTTAATAAAATCTCCTATAAATATATCTTTTTCTTTTTTTAAATTATCAAAAAAGAATCTAGTATCTTCAATCGTTTCAATACTATTATACCATTTTACTATATTATCCATAATATCATATTGTATAGTAGTTTCACTATTAATATAAATTTCATTTTTTAATTCTATATCTGAATAATAATTTATTCTAGAATGAATATAATTTATTTCTTCTTTTAATATAAGTGGGGTTAATTGTTTGTATTCTTCATTTACTTTTAAATCATAAAAGCATGATAGTATTGCTAGTATATTACTTTCTGTATGATTATCAAATTTATTAAACATATTATACATATCGTAAAATATTAAACAAGGCAATTCATGAATATATGAAGCATTTGTTCCAGAAATCAATATATTTTCATTTTCGTCTATATATTGATTATCTTTTAAAATATTAAATAAAATATTAATTTGACTTTTTATATAATTTTTCGCATAATTCAAATTAGAGGTTTCGATTTGTATATCTTTTTTAATTTTTTGAATATTTTTATATTGATCATAATATTTAAATTTATCTGTATTGTTTTCATACTCTCTTACAATATTCACTAATCTTTTTTTTTCTTTATTTTTTGAATAATTAACTTTAAATAACAATTCTTCATATTGATAAAAATAATCATTATAATCAAAATCAATATCTTTTAATAAAAATGTATAATTATTTAATTTTGTTTCTAGAACTTCAATATTTTTTTCGCAACTGTTTATAAATTTTCTAATATCTAGATACATAAGTGATTTCTCGACCATTTTTATAAATTCTTCTTTCGTAAAAATAGATAAATAATTCAATAGTAAATTATAGGTAATTTTAAATTTTGATTTTAATATTTTTGGTTTTGTGTTAAAAAGATTAAAGTAATCTGTTTCGCTTACAGGTTCATAATTATTAGTCAACAATAAAACATGCCCAACTTTGTCTATATTTCGTCGTCCGGCGCGACCGGCCATTTGTATGAATTCATGACTTTTAATAAGTCTTTTTTGTGAACCATCAAATTTATATAAACTATTAAATAGTACTGTTCGTGTAGGCATATTTAATCCAATTGCAAATGTTTCAGTTGCTATTAGAATTTTTATATATTTTTGTTCATATAATATTTCCATTATTTCTCTAAAAATTGGTAACATTCCGGCATGATGAACTCCTATACCTTTTTCAAGTAGATCAATGTAAAAATTACATTCGGGAAGGTCTACATATTCTTTCCAATTAGAAACTTTATTTACAAGAAGTCTTATGAAAATAGGTTTAAGTTGATAATCTTTTTCGTCTTTCAAAAATAAATCAACAAATATTTGACTTGCTATGTTTTCTACTTGTTTTCGTGAAAAAATAAAAAGTAAACAAGGAAACATATCATTATTTTTTAGATGTTCTAAGCAATCATTCAATACATATTTTGAATGAATTCGAAATTGATCTTTATTGAGTTCTATAATACATTTTTTTGTATCACTCAAATGTTTATAATTATAATTAGATAGATTTTTTATAATATTAAATTTGTTTTTATTTAAAAAGAATTCTTTTTTTTTTTTATCTTTAATATTTTTTATATATTTATCAGGAACTGTAAAATATTCATAAAAAGTCAGCGGTACAACCCTATGCGTACTTTCACATATAATAACTTTTTTATTTTTAATTGTTTCAATCCAATTCGCAAATGTTTCTTTTTCTCCAATCGTTGCTGATAACATAACAAAAGGTATATGATCAGGAAGCATAATAATGGTTTGTTCCCAAACCGTGCCCCTATCTTTATCATCAATATAATGAACTTCATCAAAAATAACACATCCTAATTCGTTATCAATATCAATATTAAAATCTAAATATAAATTCTGATTTTTTATTTTAAAACAGTGATTTTGTAAAATTTCAGTAGTCATAATAAGTAAATCAGCACTAGGATTATGTTTTATATCGCCAGTCAGAATACCGATATTAATATTTTGAAATTTTTCTGTAAATTCTTTAAATTTCTGATTACTAAGTGCTTTTATAGGTGATGTATATATTACTTTTTTTTTTAAAACTGTAATATAATAAAATATAGCAAATTCGGCAGGGAGTGTTTTACCCGAACCAGTATGCGCTGTTACCAACACATGTTTATTGTTCAAAATACCATTACATGCGTTTACTTGAAAATCACTAAAATTATAATTATTTTTTGTCTCTTTTTTAAATCGAACGATTTGGGAATCTTCCATTATTCGTTATATACTATGTATATAAAGCTTTAAGCGTATATATTATATTGTTATGTCTCATGATATACTTATTGAAAATAAATATAAAATAATAAATATTATAAACAGCGGTTCTTATTCAAAAGTATTCAAAGCACAACATATTAATAAGAATATTTATGTTGCTATAAAATTTGATTATGATGAATTATCAAAAAAAATTCTAGAAAATGAAATTAGAATATATATAAAATTATTAAAATATAAAATAGGTAATATAGTTAATATAAAATCATTTGGCATAATAGACAAATATAATTATATAGTAATGAATATGATACCAAATACATTAGAAAGATATGTAGATGATATGATAATAAATAGTAAAAATATAAATAATTTATTAAATCAATTATTTGATATAATAAATAAACTACACAGTGTTGGAATATATCACCGAGATTTAAAACCAGATAATATACTAATGAATAATGATAAAATATATTTAATAGATTTAGGATTATCTACTGATGATCCACAGAATATAAATAAAAATATAGTTGGAAGTTGGTTATTTTCTAGTTATAAATGTCACAAAAAGAATTATAATTATGGAAAAATAGATGATATTATTTCAATATACTATATTTTTTTTTATTTGTTATCTAATAAAAAATTGCCATGGAATAATATTTTTATAGATGATTTGAATACAAAACATCAAATTTTTTATAATTTGAAATATAATACAAATTTTTATAAGTTTTACAAAGATTATCCAGAATTAAAAAATATTATAAAAAAATATAATAAATATATTAATTATTATCATACACAACAGTCAAACCAATTGTAAATGCAAAATCAGAACCGTTTAAATTTACATTTCTTCCATATTCATCTATTACACTTACATGTAATTTATCTATATTAACAGGACCATAATAATATCTTGGTTGAGTATAAACTGAAAAATCTGTTTGCGATTGAATACTGAAGGAAGAACCTTTTAAAGAAATTCTAGCCAAAACATTTGAACTAAGCATACTTTCTTCATTATTTGTAAAAAAATTAACATTTACATTATTATTAAAATCATTTAATACAAAATATACATATCTTGGACCAAGTATTTCTAATAATCCCTCACTAGTATAACTAGTACTACCTGAATAATAATCTTTTCTAAACCCAAACATCCATCCGCATCTTTTTCTATAATTTACTGGATTTATTGTATTGTAAAATTCAATATTTTCATCATCTTCTTCTAATATATGAGAAACATTATGATTTGTAAATCCATCTGGGATTTTTGAACATTTAAAATTTATTTCTAAATTACTTATTACAATCGAACTTCCTTCACTATTGTCTACTTCTATTCTTGCTGTTCCCGTACCATTAGGTATACCGCCGGCATTATTAAAATCCAAATCAAACGTCATTGATATTGGAAGATTCGCATCAGACATTGTTGTATTTATATTATCTATTACAGTTTGATAATAATAATTAGATGGGGGTATATATATATATACATATCCAGCATATTCAGTATTTGTAGTAGAATATGCTGACGTATATGTATATTTTATCCAAAAATAATTATTTTCATGTTCATCATTAAATGGATAAAATGTTGTAGGAAATTCAGTATCAGACAATTTTAATTCAATTACATTATTAATTATATAAGGTAGATTAATCGTATAATCTGTTGATGTAGTTGTTAAATAATTATTTCTGAAACGACTATCTATTGTTAATAATTTTGTAATTTGTTTTCGGTTTGTATTATAATTTTCATTATTCACAACAAGATCTTCAGATATTGTTATATTATTATCACTGTTTTCTGTAAAATATTTATTTTTTAATTTATTAAAAAATGTTACCATTTCTATATTGTTATTTTTTGTAAATAATTCCATATATTTATCTATATTTTGTTTTGCAGCATTATTAACATCATCATATGTATCTAATTCATTTATATCAATATTTAATAAATTAAGAACATCATCTAAAGTATAATGAGACAAATCTGTATTTAAAGAATTTAATTTAACATCGGACATATTATAATATTAATATTTAAAAAATATTTATATTATAATAAAATGAATAAAAATAAAACATATGATATTATAAATACAATATTGCAAAATATAGATGAAAATAATATAGAACATTTAAATAATTATATACAAAATTATAATAATAGTGTAAATATTATACCTAATAATATTGAAGAAAAAAATAATACACTAATTAATAATCCTATAAAAGATTTTTTTGATTATCATAATATTTATTATAATAAAACAAGTAATATATTTTATAATTATCTAAAAAATAATTTTATAGTAATGAATGAAGATAATATATTATATTTATTATCTGAATACATGATAACAAATTGCGATTATATTTATAAATTTAATGATAAAATAACTATAAAAAATAAATTATTAAAGAATATAAAAGAAAATTCTATATATGAAGCAATACCCGATACAGAAACAATACAAAATGTATTACATTATTTGTGCCCAACTATATTTCGAGAAAAAAAATATTGTAAAATATTTCTAATATTGCTGGGTAGTATTATAATAAATAAAAAAATAGACAATAATTTTATAATATTTACAAGAATTCAAATAAAATCATTCTTAGAAGAAATAAATAAAATTATTTCAATATATTTTTGTAATACAAATATATTAAATTATTTTAAATTTAAATATACTACAGATCATAATGATATTACTCAAAGAAAATTAATATTATCTTGTAATAATATTAATTATGATATATTAAAAAATAATGAACAATTTTATATAAATTTAATATTAGTATCATTTTATTATTTTAATAGATATGAGAATGTAGATAATTATATAACTTCAGAAAATATAATTAATATAAATATTAACAAATTGTCTAATAAAAATACAAAAACAGATATCATTAATGAATTTATTAATAGTTTTATAGTAAAGGGAGGTGAACAAAGTATCTCTGAAAAGGAAATAATAATATTATGGAAAAAATTTATATATGATAAAGATTTATTTATTAATATATTTACAAGTTATAGTGATTTTCTTCTATTATTATTTAATATTTTAAATAATTCTTATGATAAACATAAGACAAATAATATTTTATGCGGATATTATAGTCTAGAAACACCTACTATAAATATATTTAAAAATTTCTGGGAAGAAAATTTTTATTATTGCGAAAACGAATATTTTTTTGAAATAAATGAAATATTATATTTATTCAATAAATATAATAATAAAAAAAATAATTTAAACGAAAAAATGATTCAAATTATCATTCAAAATTATTATACTAATTTAAATATAATAGACAATAAATTTATTAATAATATTAAATGTAAAGTATGGGATAAAAAAAAAGAGATTGATACGTTTATTATTAAAAATAATATAAATATCAATGATAACTTTAATGATATATATAAAAAATATAATAATTATAATTCAAAACACTACAAAATAAGTAAAACATATTTTAACAAATATATAAATAATTATAATATTTGAAAGACTCGTTTGTGAATTAATCTTTTTTTGAATTAAATATTATTAATATAAAGGTGAATAATAATATAAATACTAATCTTAGAAAAAATACACTATTACCAACTCCTTGCATATAAATAAAGTATTTTTGCCATTTATTAGAGCACTCGCAATTTTTTTTAGATATTAAATAAAATATTAATGAATTATATGTAATATAACCACTTAACATTATTGTTAAAAAAAACATTACTAATAATCCTGTTTTCAAGAATATATTATTTACTTTTTTATTTTTTGTAGATTTTATTAAATTGTTTTTGTATAAAAATGTTAATACAATTAATAAAGATAATGAAATCATTTCTAATACCTGATAGAATTTCAAAAAATTAACATTAACTTTATAATTTTCGTCTTGACTTTCTATAAAACAATCGCACATTTTTAATTTATCCAAATAATGATACACTTTTAATAATATAAAAAAAGTTATTAGAGATAATACTATTTGTAAATAATCTAATTTATCCATTATAAATTAATGATATATTTTAATTATTCAAATTTGTTATCGGAGCTAATCCTAGTTTAATTGCTCCAAGAGACGCTACATTATACTTTACAATTAATGGTAAATTATTACCTAAATAAATTTCTATTTGATTACATAAATTTGTACATTTGATAAAATAACCTAAATTTTTTAAGGAAAATAATCCTTGTATAATATTATTATCTTTTTGTATAAATCCCATACCATCACTTTCAGATCTTATAATTTCGGCATTTGCAAATGTTCCATTACACTTAAATATTAATTGGTTATCTATTGATTTGATTTCTAGTTTTTCTGATATATTATTTAAATCCCTTATTATTTTTTGGAAATCAGAAGAAGGCATATTTATAATTGATGAAAATGTAACATCAGGTACAGTTAATTCTTCCATATCAGGTTCTATTAATTTTAATTGCTGAATCTTACATTGCTTTATTGATTTATTTTCAAATTTTAAATTTAAATATTCAACGACTCCATCATTAAAATCTTTATTTTCTATATATATACTTAATGTTTCTTCATTATCAATTGAATTTATCAATTTAAATAAATGTAACATATTTACGCCTACTATAATTTTTTCTTTAGTACAATTATAATATTCAAAATTTTCAGCGTCAAGATGCATATGTACCAATATTGTCTGCGATTTATCCATATTTATAATTCTTATACCATCCGGCTGAAATGTTATATTTGTTTCCAATAAAATATCTTTTAAAGCAATCATAAGAACTCTAAATGGAGCGATTTGTACTGTTTTAATCATTAATATATTATTATCATCATCCATATTATTCAAATATTAAATATTAATCTTTAAATAATATTATTTATAAATAATATTTTAATGTAGCATTATTTTATATAATGAACAAAACACAAAAAAATTTTATAATAAATTATAAAAAACTTTATAAATTTGATACTATAAAAAAATTAAGATTTATTGAAATATTTCAATATTCCACAATTGGTATTATGATGGCTTTATTATTTGGAAGAATAACAGAACATTTTATTTTTTCAAATAGTCTAAATGGTCTTATACAATTAAATGTATTAAAAAAAAAAGATGAAAAAATTTATTTAAATAGAGAAAATAATATTATGATTAATCACTATTTTAGTATAAATTATAATAGACTATTGTTATATATTATTATATCATTAGAATCTTTTTTATTTATTATTATGATTTATTATTTAAAGAAAATATTAAAATTAATACCATCTATTGCAACTATTTATAATAATAAATTTATTCCATATTTAACGTTTGATTTAAGTTTAAATATTGCATTTGGATTAATTTTAATTTACCGAATACCGAGTTTTCAATCAAAAATAGTCGCATTAACATCTCGTTAAAATGATAACTCAGAACCAAATACATCATTTTTAAAGGCATCTTCTTTACAGGATTTATCAGCTAACGCATAATCGCTCACTCTTGATTCAAAAAAATTAGTTTTCCTTTCTAATGAAATCATTTCCATAAAATCAAATGGATTTGCCGAATTATATATTTTTTCTATTCCTAATTGAACCGCCAATCTATCACCACAAAATTCAATATATGTTTTCATTAATTCAGAATTCATTCCTATCAATCTACACGGCAACGCATCGCAAATAAATTCTTTTTCTATTTCTACAGATTCTGTTATTATTTCTTGAATTTTTTTTTTAGGTAATTTTTTTTCTAATTTATTGTACAATAATACTGCAAATTCAGTATGCAACGCTTCATCTCTTGATATTAATTCATTACTAAAAGTTAAACCCGGCATTAATCCTCGCTTTTTTAACCAAAAAATTGCACAAAAACTGCCACTAAAAAAATACCTTCCACGCATGCAAAGGCAATTAATCGACTTGCAAAACTAGATCTTTTATCGTTAATCCATTTTATAGCCCAATCAGCCTTTTTTTTAATACAATCAAAATTATCCATAGCCTTGAATAATTTATTTTTTTCATTATTATCTTTTATGTAAGTATCAATCAACAAACTATATGTTTCTGAATGAATATTTTCCATTGCAATCTGAAAACCATAAAACGCACGAGCCTCTGATAATTGAACTTCAGACATAAATCTCATTCCTAAATTTTCTAAAACTATACCATCCGATGCTGCAAAAAACGCCAATACCATTTTTATGAAATATTTTTCATTATCATTTAAACTTTCCCAATGTACTAGATCTTTTGATAAATCAATTTCTTCCGCCCTCCAAAAACAATCAACTTGTTTTTTATACATAGTCCAAATATCTTTATCTACAATTGGAAACATTACATATCTATCATCATCTTCAGTAAGCAATATATCAGTTGTCGGTTTATTAGAATTACTAGTCATTTTAGAAATAGGATTCCTAAATAATATACACTAATATTTTTAAATTATTATAAAATATAAATTATCATTTTTTATAATAATAATTATATAATGGATAAAACCAATAATCATGTACAATATTCACTATTAAATAATATATTACATAATAAAAGATTAAATCACGATGAAATAGAAAAAATAATATTTATTATAAAAGATCTTGAAGAATTTTATAATAATAATAAAGATGATTTTTCTTTAAAAAATGATATAGATTTATTATACATTTTTTTGAAAAAAAATTATAATATTTAGTTATAATATAAATGAAAAAAAAAACTTCAAAAACCAGCAAAAAAAAATTACCTTTAAAAAAATCTATTTTCTATAAATTATTAAATTCGACGATGGTATTATATTTAGTATTTTTAGTAACTTGTATAAATATTTTTAATTTTATAATTACTAAAAAAGATGAATCTTTATTTTTATTTATTCTTATTTCCGTAATTATTTATGAATTTAATGGCAATATGATACTAATATTAGGCATACCACTTGTTATTGTTAATCTATTATTATATTTAAAAAATATATTTAACTCTACAAAAGAAAATATGAGTATCAACGATAGTCCTTTTAATAAAATTATTGAAAATATAGAAAGGAATGGTATACCTATAAATATTCGTGATTATACCAAAGAAGGAGAATCAATAGAATTAGCTATTCAAAAAATTAGATCTACAGATAATAAAGATGATTTACAAATTTACTATGAAGTTTTAGCGTCGATCATAGTTGGCAAAATTATGCAAAATGATCTTATGCAAAATGATCCATCAATCGACAAGTCTAAATTGGAGAAAATAGTGTATGATATTATTGAAAAGGTATTTGATAATGATAACTCGATAACGCCGAGTCTCCCCGTCGACATCCTGCCGACAAGACCCCCCACCGAATCGCCGGGAAGGCCGCCGTCTATTATCCCCACCGACCCGCCGGGAAGGCCGCCGTCTATTATCTCCCCCGACCCGCCGGGAAGGCCG
>MDSX01103988.1_pt1 | contig 22592 bp, 26 predicted proteins | sample 811141 | NCBI WGS metagenome assembly MDSX01 (sample SAMN05326642, study PRJNA326480) | marine metagenome | isolation source: seawater | place: Atlantic Ocean: South East | collected 2010
ATGTCTGATTCATCAGGTTGGATTCACGACCCTGCAGGAATTGACAGAGAGAAACTTGCTTGGATTATGGATCTGAAGAACAACCGCCGTGGGAGAATCAGCGAATACGCTGACAATTTCGATGGAGTCACTTTCACTAAGTCTGCTCCAGAACCTTCACTTAACGGCCTTTGGGGAGTCAATGTCGATGTTGCTCTTCCATGTGCAACTCAGAACGAATTAAATGGTGAAGAAGCAAAGATGCTGGTTGCAAACAAAGTAATCGCTGTTGCTGAAGGTGCTAACATGCCTTGTACTCCAGAAGCAGTTGCAGCCTTCCAAGAAGGAGGAGTTCTATTCGCTCCTGGAAAGGCAAGCAATGCAGGTGGTGTAGCAACCTCTGGTCTTGAGATGAGCCAGAACTCACTGCGCCTATCATGGACTCGGGAAGAAGTCGACAAGAGACTTGACGACATCATGGTTTCAATCCACGAGCAAGCATACTCAACTGCAAAGGCGTATGGCCGTGAAGGTGACTATGTCTTTGGAGCAAACGTTGCAGGTTTCCTCAAGGTTGCTGAAGCAATGATGGCTCAAGGCGTAATTTGAATCTTGTCAGATTTCACATGCCGGTTCAGCGGCGATTGAAAGCATGTGACGGTGGAGGGGCGATAGGCCTGGTTGGTGATCTGAATTGTTGAGGTGCAACTGGGGAGTTAGCATATCCTTCCCAGATGTTTACAGGCTTGTTATTTCGCCTTCGCACTGCTTTAGTTCCCAGAATTGTTGCTAAAATAACAATTATTGTACAAAGGATGTAAATCAGCATATTTGAATCGAACATACCAATAACTCGTCGAGTTAGTATATGAATGAGTGTTATTCGCCAGCAATTAAATGGCAGTAGGGGCAACATGGCCGTCTTTCTTGTCGTCAGGCTTGCGAACTCTAGACCAAACTCCACCCATCAGTTCTTCGTGGTGGTTTGCACAATAATGGAATCGACGATATGCTTCTCGGAAAGAGTAAGCCTTCTTTCCTGTGGCAACTAAGTACCCTTCCGGAGATAGGCGGGAAATGATTTCTCCGACTGCTCCACAACCCGGATAATCACAAACCGCTTCTTCTCCCATGTAATCACCCAATATCTCGTCCTGCTTTAATGATTGTAATTTTTCAGTCCTCTTCTTCTGTTTCAGGAGGTGTAATTACCAATAGGGGGACATTGGCTTCGATTGATTGACCTTCCTCACAATGAATTTCAGTAATAGTACCACTAACTGGTGCTTGAATTTCATTTTGCATTTTCATCGCTTCAAGAATCATAACCACTTGTCCTTCTTCAACTTCGTCTCCCAAAGAGACCTCGACAGTCACGACCTTCCCAGGAATGTTTGCACTAACTTTGCCGGATTTCTTCGACTTACCGCCAGAAGATCTTCTCTGCTTAGGAGCAGGTCCTGCATCTGGGACTTTGATTTCAAAGGTTTGACCTCCAACTGTTGCAGTCCAATTTTCACCATCTTGTTCAAGCTCTACTTCGAACTCTTCACCGTTAACAATCACCTTACGAATATCGCCCATTTGTTCACTTCCACGGGGAGCGCGAGCTCCTTTGATGCATGAGAGAAGACATTCCCATATTCATCCTGCGATGGTCTTGAGCCCATGCTTCACCTAAATTTCTGCCAGATTGTGATGGGTCATCACGGCTGGATGAAGCGGCCAATACTGCTGCTATTGCAGCCATTCGAAGTGTTTCAATTTCAGCCATAATATCACTCACAATGGTATATTGCCATGCTTTCTAGCAGGTCGCATTTCTTCTTTGTCAAGTAGCATGCCTAATGCTTTGCATAATCTTTCACGAGTTTGATTTGGCTCGATTACGTCATCGAGATATCCAAGCGCTGCAGCCTTGTACGGGTTAGCAAACTTCTCTTCGAAATCTTCGATTAATCTACCTCTTTCACCTTCAGGGTCACGTGCGTTTTGCAATCTTCTTCTGTGGATGATTTGCACTGCACCTTCTGCTCCCATGACTGCCAACTCTGCACTAGGCCAAGCAACATTGTAGTCTCCTCGAATATGCTTTGATGACATAACATCATATGCACCACCATATGCCTTCCTCAGAATCACCGTCAATTTGGGAACAGTTGCTTCTGCATATGCGTACAATAGTTTAGCACCATGGCGAATAATCCCACCCCATTCTTGGTTTGTCCCGGGTAAGAATCCTGGAACATCTTCTAGTGTGATTAGTGGAATATTGAAGGCATCACAAAACCTTACGAATCTAGCAGCCTTATCGCTTGCATCGATGTCGAGACACCCTGCAAGAATCTTAGGTTGGTTCGCCACTACACCCACAGTTGAACCATTGAGGTGCCCAAATCCAACGACAATGTTTCCAGCCCAATTTTCTTGAACCTCAAGGAATCCTCCGTCATCTAGGATTTCTGTAATTACATCCTTCACATCGTACGGTTTGGTAGGATCTTCTGGGACTATTGAATCTAGGTTTTCACACACTCTAGTTGCGGAATCGCTTGTTTTCTTAAGCGGAGGTTTTTCCATATTATTTGCTGGAAGTAGGTCAACAAGATCTCTAGCTAAATCTATTGCTCCTTGATCATCTTCTGCTGTAAAGTGTGAAACTCCAGACTTACTGCCATGGGTTCCCGCACCACCCAAATCTTCGAAAGAGACCTCTTCATTCGTTACGGTCTTGATTACTTCTGGACCAGTAATGAACATGTGCGCAGTCTTGTCGACCATGATTACGAAGTCAGTAATTGCTGGAGAGTAAACGGCTCCTCCGGCGCAGGGGCCCATAATCACGCTGATTTGAGGAACAACTCCGCTTGCTCTTACATTTCTAAAGAAGATTTCAGCGTATGAACCAAGGCTAGCAACTCCTTCTTGGATTCTGGCTCCTCCGCTGTCGTTTAGCCCAATGACAGGCCGTCCTGTCTTCAATGCCATATCGAGTACCTTGCAGATTTTCAGACCGTGCATTTCACCTAGGCTTCCTCCATAAACTGTGAAATCTTGAGCGAAGGCGAAAATCTCTCTGCCATTGACGGTTCCATGGCCTGTAACAACCCCGTCTCCAGGAATTACATTCTTGTCCATGTCAAAGTCACGACATCTGTGTTCTACAAGAGCATCAATCTCTTGGAATGAACCTTCATCTAGGAGCATTTCTAGACGTTCTCGAGCGGTCATTTTACCGCGATTATGCTGTGCATCAACCCTTGCTTGGCCGCCTCCAGCTTCTACACGAGCCTTTCTCGCCCGCAGGTCCCTCAGTCGATCTTCGGTTCCCATCATGTCTTTCGCCAAACGGAGAATATGTTAGGCCGTCTTTATGCGTTTTGTGAGCATTTCTACACCGCAAGCACTTCATAGACGCTCCTACACACATCCAATTATGGGCGGAAGGCAGCGTATTGTCATAGCAAAACCCGGCCTTGATGGTCACGACCGTGGCGCGAAGGTTGTCGCAAGGGCTCTTAGGGATGGCGGACATGAAGTCATCTATACAGGCTTACGTCGAACGCCTGAGCAAATTGTTAGGACGGTAATGGATGAAGATGCAAGATTCGTGGGACTTTCCTCGCTATCAGGAGCTCATAGCCATTTATTCCCAAAGATTTGCAAATTGTTGAAAGAATCGGGTTTGAATGATGTTGTCGTATTCGGTGGTGGAATTATACCAGAATCCGATCGCCCTCCACTTTACTCTGCAGGAGTAAGAGCAATATTTGGGCCGGGAACTCCTTCTACCGAAATTTTGGATTTCGTTGAAGAGGCATCGTCTAGAGATTGTGGCGTAGGTTCTGGTAACGGTTGGTTTTGGGGTGAGTGATTGGATCGCAGAACCCTCGCTAGGCAGCTATCTGCCATTGAAAACGGCGAGATGAAAGTTGATTCATATCAAGATGGAGATGTTATTGCAATAACAGGACCTCCTGGCGTTGGAAAATCCTGCATTGTTGATGCTATTCTACACAGATTGACTCCTGCAAAAAATGTTGCAGTTTTGGCAGTTGATCCAACTTCTCCGCTTAGCGGAGGGGCATTACTTGGTGACCGCATCAGACTGAGTGTATTAGATGAAAAAACCAAGGCAGATTCTATCTATGTCAGAAGCGTTGCAACTAGGTCTTCTAGTGGCTCAATACCTTCTATAATTAGAGACCTTGCAAGCCATTTACTGTCTAATTCTTTTGATTTGGTGATTATTGAAACCGTAGGTGCAGGGCAATCTGAGATGCGCTGTGCAGCTATTGCGAACCGAATCGTTGTAGTTGAGGGTCCTGCACGAGGAGATGGCATACAAGCCGAAAAAGCGGGTTTGCTAGAATTGGCAGATTTGATTGTAGTAAACAAATCAGATTTGGATGGATCAGACAGAGTTGTCAATGATCTCACTATTTCACTTGGATTAACTTCAGATGCACCTCCAATCATCAAAACGAGTGCTATTACCGGTGAAGGTTTGGATGAGTTGTCTGACATAATCACTAATCTAGATGAAAGAACGACTTCGAAACGTGCTCGCTGCAGACAGCAATTACTCATGGCGCACGAATCTATTCTAACTTCAAATCCCCATTTTGAGGTCATACTTGACCGCATGTCTGAAGAAGGGTTAGCACTTGATGAAGCACTGAGGGAACTCAATGAGCGAACAGGTTGAATTAACGGATCCGGTAGACCACTCTGTTGGAGGAATGTATGGACACCTGTTTAGAAGAGGTTTCCATATCGGAATGTCAGTCATTCCATTTGTTTATTTTGAGTTTGGACAAAAAATAGCAGATTATTTTTCTATTACAGTAGTTCAAGTAGTTTCTTTTTTGACATTGGTTTTGGTGTTAGGTGAAGCGATTAGATTAAAATTAGGAATTACTATTTTTGGCCAAAGGGACTACGAATCTCATCAAGTGAGCGCATTAGCATGGGGTGGATTTGCAGTTGGATTGACATTCTTGATACTGCCAGAAAGTCCAGAATTGGTTTGGCCACTTATTCTATCATTGTCTCTTGGCGATCCGTTCTTAGGAGAAATTCGCAGAAAAGGCCTAGAGCCTAAATCAGTATTCATATGGGGTTCAATTTTCATTGCACTGATTTGGGTTGCTTGTTTCTACCGGTTGGAAACTCCACTTTGGATGGCCTTGGTTATGGGGCCACTATGTGTAGCTGCGGAATGGCCAAGATTGAGATGGATAGATGACAATGCTACTATGCTGTTAATTCCTTTAGCAGCAACAATAATGCTCGTACCTTGGATGTAGAACCATTATGTTGAAATGGCGCATAGCCTCGCCAATGTATAGGTGAGACGCCATGAGTGACGAAGTTCCTTCCGCAGACCCTCCTCAGAGTACCTATCTGATGACATTTTTACTATCATTCGTCTTGTTGATGGTGACTATGTTCGTATATCCACTTTGGTAAGTTGAACCAAAGCAAGATATCTTGAATGAATAGGTTCAGCGCATGTTATGTGTGGTATAGGCGGCATGCTCGGTCAGCCTGACCAATCTGTATTATCACGCATGAATCGATTGATGGAACATCGTGGGCCGGACGGAAATGGTGTTTTTTCAGACGATTATTGTGGGCTTGCTCACACTCGTCTTGCTATTCTGGATATTTCTGGTTCACCTCAGCCAATCTATGGGCCGGGTAAAGTAGCAGTTGTGAATGGTGAAATCTACAATCACTTAGATTTACGTAACAACATGTACCAGTACACTACTAACGGTGATAGTGAAGTTGTTCTATCTCTGCACAATGGGAAAGGCGACGCTAGTCATCACGCAAAATGGGTATCAAAGCTAGATGGAATGTTTGCTTTTGCAGTATGGTCTGACGACCAACTAATTTTGGCAAGAGATGCAATGGGGATTAAACCATTAATGAGGACAATCGTTGGAGATACCTTGCTATTTTCTTCAGAAGCAAAGGCATTGAGGGCTCACGAAGATTATGTTCCAGAAATCGATGATTTAGCAATGAGGGCAAGAATCGCCTGGGAGTATCCTCTAGATGCAACGACATTATTCTCCGGAGTCCATCAGGTTCGTCCAGGCACCGTAGAAGTATGGGAATTGGTAGATGGAGTTCCAAGAATGACCAGTACCTCCAGATTTGAGAAGCAGGTTGTTGAGCCAGCAGAATCCTGGGATGATCCCGAAGGATTGTTGGAATCATTTGTTGAGAGTGTGAAGGAGAGACTGATGGCGGACGTTCCTGTGGGAATCGTACTATCTGGGGGATTAGATTCTAGTTTGGTTTGTGCTGTTGCTAGAGAAGCTGCGCAAAGAGCAGGGCAACCAGTGCCGGCATGTTGGACCGTGGCTGAAAGTGAAGATAACCCTGATTGGCAGGCTGCTGAATTAGTCGCATCAAGTTTAGATTTAGAACACCATCAACATATTCTGCAAGAAGATTCGTTCAATTCTATGCTTCCTGATTTAGCATGGCACGGTGAAGATTTAGACTTGACCGTGTTGTTTTTCCAACCACTTTTTGCTAAGATGTCTGAATCAGTAACTGTGGGCCTGTGTGGTCAAGGAGCAGATGAACTTCATGCTGGCTATCCTCGTTACCGCGACCTCAAGTCTCATGCTGCAGATGTCAGATTAAGACTTGATGAATTGAATTGCAACCTGTCCAAACTTGAAGGCGAGCAGTGGTGGACTGGTAATCACTCACCTGAAAACCACTGTGAAAGTCTGAATGATTTCTTGCAATTTGAATTGGACCACGGTCAGTTATCGAATTTTCAATTAAGACTAGTCGACAGACATTCAATGGCGCATGGATTAGAAGTTAGAGTACCATTTCTGGGAACTAAGCATCGTAATGCTTCCAATAAATTACCTATGGCTTGGAGACTTCCTGCAAGTTTAGAAGAGAAGGCGGCCTTGAGAAAAGCAGCAGATTTGACTGAATTACCATCGGAGATTGTACGACGTCCAAAATTACCTGCAGGCAGAGCTACTTCTCCTAAGTTAATTGATGAAGTGCTCGCTGAACTCCAACCGCGGGTTCAAGAGATAGCTGCTCGCCACCCGGATATGGAGAAAGCATTGCTAAGGCAACCTGACATTGCAATTGGACTAGGCCTTTTCGAAGCCATGCACATTCTTGATGGCGGCAGAATTAGAAAAAATGGAGATGCCGCCTCTCTATTAGACGAGGTGATTGGATGACTTTTGTTCATGATTTAACTCAAAGATTGGAGGAAAATCGCGACAAGATAAGCGAGTGGATGTCAAAAAAGCGTTCAGAAGTACCTATCCCAATCTATGGTAGCGTCGATATCCGAGACGCAGGTTGGAAGGTTGCAGTTGTGGATGCAAATCACTTTCCAGCTGGTTTCAACAATACTTCTCCCGAAGATGAGATTCATCTAGCGGGATTGTTGAAGAATCACATCAATCGTAAACACGAAGGTTGTACTTGGGTTCATTTGTATCCAGAATCTCACACAAGAAATCCTGGCTATGTAGAAAATGTTGCAACCATCAAGCGTTTGATTATTCTAGCAGGGTTTAGATGCACAGTTGGCTCTCCCGAATTAGAAGGACACGGTTCTTTGGATGGAATTACTGGTCCTCTGTCATTGGATGCTGTTGAAGTAGATGGTGAACAATTGTTGGTTAAAGGTGAGAAGCCATGTCTTGTTTTACTGAATAACGATCTAACTGAAGGTATGGTTGCTGGCTTGGGTGCACACCAAGTCTCACCTCCTCCACATATGGGTTGGCAGAGAAGAAGAAAGAGTGAACATTACCAATGCCTCCAAGAATACGTCGATGAAATTGCAGAAATTCTCGATATTGATCCATGGCATTTGATGACAACTTGGTTTGTTTCTGAAGATAAGTGTCTAGAAAAAGAAACTTGCCGACAAATTCTCGCTTCAGAAGTTGATGAGTTTTTAGCTAGAATTTCTGTAAAATACGATGAGTTGGGAATAGATCGACAACCAGTTGCTTTTATCAAAAATGATAGAGGAACTTACGGTTTAGGAATTATGGCAGTAACCAGTGGAGATGAATTGCTCAATTTGTCTAATCGCAAGTTTAAGCGTTTGATGTATTCCAAGGGCGGAGTAGATGTAGAAAACTTCCTGATTCAAGAAGGAGTTCCTACTTCTCTAAACACATCAGAAGGTGCACCTGTTGAGCCTGTTGTGTATCTGGTAGATGGTGAAGCAGCATCATGGTTTTATCGAATAAATCCTAAGAAAGGCGAAATGGAAAATCTAAATTCTCCCTCTGCTGAATTCAAACCTTACAGCGAAGTAGGCAAGCAATTCGGTGAGCATGCACATGGTTGGCATGCCCTAGTTTCTGAGCTATCTATGCTGGCAATGGGAGCAGAATCACAAAATCAGATGGAGGGTTAACTTGCGAATTCATTGTCTTGGTGGGGGTCTAGTTGGTTCATTTGTGACTAGACGTTTAGTGGAATCAGGATTTGATGTTCACCTGTATGATGTTGTAATGCGTGATACTCCAGCAAATTTTCACTTGGGAGATGCATTGGTTTCGGACCACAGTCATGCTGAAATTATCGTTAATATGCTACCAGGTTCACTAGGAAATAAGATGACTTCTCTTCTGAAAAATACTGGTCAGAGAATCGTCGATTTGTCATTCAGCGAATCGACTCCAGATTTTTTGGAAGATGTATCAAGCACAATTTTGTGGGATGTAGGAATTGCTCCAGGATTGTCAAATATGCTTGTAGCATCTGCATTTCGTGAATTTGGCAGACTTGATGAGGTTAGTATCAAAGTAGGTGGTAATCCACAGCAGCCTGATGAAGAATGGTCATACATGGCGCCATTTTCTCCACATGATGTAATTGCAGAATATACTCGTCCTGCAAGAGTTATTCAGCAGGGTGAGCAAGTTGAAGTTCCTGCAATGACAGATTTGCATTCTATCGATGCTAATGGCAGGGGGATGGAAGCATTCCTAACCGATGGACTACGTTCTCTTTTGGCTATGCCTGCTCAGAAAATGGGGGAGTATACTGTTAGGTGGCCAGGTCACATTCAAAGATATCAAAACTCAAAGTTGAGTCCAGATGAATTGGTTGAGGCATGGGCTCTAGACCCTCTGCGCTCCGAGTTTACGTGGATGGAAGTATCCGTTTCATCAGGTGATGAAAATCGAACCTGGATAGTTGAAGACATAGGAAAAGATGGTGATTCTAGCATGGCTAGAACTACCGGACTTGTTACTGCATGTTGTGTTATTGCTTGGATAGATAGGCCTGACATGTTTGGTTCAGGCGTTTATGCTCCCGAAGATCTTCCTGACGATGTGATTCAACTCGTAATCGAAATCATGCGAGCTGAAGGTGTTTCAATCGAATTGCGTTGAGGTGGATCCATGAAAAGAGTTGCAATTTATGCACTAACTATTGCAATTGGCCTGTATGTCAGCGCAAAATATGCTGAATGGCCAGTCAATGTTTGGTGTATTGGATTGTTCATTTGGTTGTTCAAAAATGCAGAAAGAAAGGAAAGAATCGAGATGATTACTGTTCTGGCATTCGCAACTCCCATGGAATTATTCTTCTCAGAAGTATGGTTGATTTACGAATATCAGCGAGGCTTAATGCCACTATTCGTCCCGGTTGGTCACTGGTTTTTGTTTGATGCAGGAAGAAGAATCAGTGCCTATTTGCCTGTGCAAAAAGCAATGATGAGTTTGCTTCCATTTATTCCTCTGGTTGCCTATGGTGTTTGGACAGGAGGGGACACATCGGGTGTGATTCTGCTTCTGCTAGTTCTAGTATTTACGAAATGGGGCCCGCAGCCTGCACTTTACGCAACTATGGCTTGGGCTGCTCTTTTGATGGAATTGTGGGGTACTTATCTTGCCAACTGGACATGGGCAAGTGATGTTCCATGGACTGGATTAACTGCCTGGAATCCGCCATTGCTGGTTGGAGCATTCTACTGCTTAGGTGATTTGTTAGTGAATCTAAGTGTGGAGAGGTTTGAAGGTAAGCACCTTTTGGAGTTGAATGAATGACCTCTCGGGATGATCTTGCAAAGCGCCGTGAAGCTGAGGCTGAACGGATAGCGATTTCACTTGCTCGACAGAAAGGTGAGCGTCGAGCATCAATTAAGGGAGGGGACGGAACAGTTGCTTGGGTAACTGAGAATCTATGCATTGGTTGTGACCAATGCACGATAGTGTGTGATGATGATGCTATCGAATTATACTTCAAAGAAATGGTGTCTCCTTTACTAGAAGTTCCTAGCAATCGCAAAGCTAAGATCGTTCGAGATGCCTGTACAGGATGTAGGTTGTGCGTTTTAGCATGCCCTACGGATGCGATTACAATGATAGATAGGTGATATTATGTCTAAGCAACCAGAACATGAAGGAGCTCAAAGATTCGGAGGAGAGTTTGGTCCCAATCGAGGAGCAAATACAACCGGTGTTTCACTGTCCACATTCAAGACTCTAGTTTGGGTTTCTAACATTGGAGGTTTGCTATTGGTTGTCTTCGCACTGGAATTTTTGTTTGTTCAACAGGAATTCGCAATGGGTCTTGGATTCTTAATCGCTGGAGTGATCGTTGCTCTGTTCCCATCAAATTATGAGATTAGAGGAATGGAAGAGGAAGAATCTTCGTAATCACTTAACTTCGAATTTCTCTCCGCAGGATGGGCATTTGACATTCCCTGTGTATCCTGTAGGTACCTTCAATGGCGAGTTGCAATGTGCGCAATTGACCACAATTTTAGCATCGACGCCTTCTTTTTTCTCGGACCCCCAAATCAGTGGTATTGGAGAAACAGTATCAGCCATGTCAATTACTGTTTTGAGGTAATTTGGCGAACCGGTTTTGAAATTTGATGGGTTTGCAGTAAGTAATGGCATTGCCACAATTAGTATACAGAATCCAGAACAGATTAATGATAACTCAATTGGCCAAAACCCTCCCATTCCTACAGAAAGTGGGCTAACCTCGTCATGATATGCTAATGAAAGAAGACCTGAAATTACCAGGGTGATAATTGTCATTTGCAAGCCTAATCTATATCCTTGTACAGATAAGACGCCTCCGAAGATATACGCTATACCGATTACTAGAGCAAAGAAGGACTCTTCTGCTTGCCATTCACTGAATAGAACACCGACAGCAACTCTGAAGAATCCATAAAAGATAATTCCAAAACCTGTAAGTTGTACAACACTAGTTGTATTGTTTGTGATGAAGATTTGTTGAGGTTGCCCACCATACATCTGTTGTTGCCCATATTGCACATTTTGTTGCACTGGAATTGAGACTGGTTGAGGCGATTTTGATTCATCATCCTCCATCAAACGTATCACGACTTCAGCCTTGCTTCCACTAACCCGCAAACCTCTTTCTTTGCACATGGTTTTCAGTTCAAGTAAGGTATGACTGTCGTAGTTCATCATGCATAACTCGAAATCAATGTTAATCAATTTTGACCCGATTTTATGTCTTAATCGCAGATTATGCTTCGGCTGAGAAATCTACAGAGCATTGCGAGTATTGGATAGTTGCTTCTTCTGCCAGAGATTTCTTTGCTTCAACCTGGCGAGCTAGGAATGATACCACATCAAGAATCTCGATATCGTGGCGCTCATCACCTTCGAACTTGAGACACTCGAAGTGTGAAACACACTTTGGACAAGATGTGATCATCATATCTGCCCCAGTATTTCGGATTTCTTCCATGCGGGAAACTCTCAGTGCTCTTGCGTTTTCGTTACAAGACATCATGCTTGAAACTCCACAGCACATTGCATCCTCTCCATGGTGCTCCATTTCTACGAGTTCTACGCCTTCTACGCCTGCCACTAGTTCACGTGGCTCGTCATAGATCCCCATCTGCCTTCCAAGTCTACATGGGTCGTGATAGGTAACGGTCAAGTCATCTTCAGCCTTCATTTCCATATCGAAACCATTCTCGATTAGGAATTCGGTTGTGTGCATTACTTTGACACCTTCAAGTTCATAGTCACGAGCAAATGTTCTGAAACACTCTGCACAGGATGAAACTAGTGTGTCAATTCCCGATGCCTCAATCTTCTTCTGGTTGTAAGCCTTCAACTTCTCGAACACTTCATCGAGACCTTGCCATTTCTGGTCGTGTCCACAGCACTTGAGGAAGTCTCTACCAAGATAGGATACATCTGTTCCCATTTCTTCGAATAGGGTGAACGCAGCTGTTGTTGTCTCCCCTAGATCCATTGATCCTTCGTTCAGATGACTGAAGACCATTTCTTGATCTAGATAATCGACACAACCTGGATAGTATCCAATGTTTGAATCGATAGGATAGTCTTCGATGGAAACGAAATCAACATCGCTTTCTTCCTCTGCTTCTGCAGCTAGAACTGCTTGTAGAACAGTGTGTGGAATTTCAGCAGCCGGCCCACCGACAATCAGTGAGCGACGAATGTCCACATAGGAATCGTAGTCCACAAGTTGCGGACATGCGTTTGTACATGCAGTACAGGTTAGACATGAGTATAATGGTACACCATCGTCCTCATTGTTCCATGAGTTGTAGATGATATTCAACTTGTCACCAGCATTGAACAATCTAACTGGACATGCATCGTCACAAAGGTCACAACCGTAACACTTGTTCATTTCGAACTCGTATCCTCGTGCCATGTTTCTTAGAATCACGAACACAATTGCTCCAGCGGTGATACAAGGAATGAACATTGCATAGGTTAACTTAGCATCCAATGCTAGAGGATTGGTGTGGTAGGTAGGGTTTACAATTACTCCCATGTTGTCTCCTTCTAACTCCATGTTTAGGGAGTTAGAGAGGTCGACAGTCATACCTGCTAGGCCATTTCCAGCATCATCATCATACAGTAATAGAGGCTGGAATGCCTGAATAGTGAACAATGTTTCAACAACTACGGAATCATTCGTTCTTAATCCATCAGTAGATTCGACTCTGAACTCGTAATCGTACAGTCCTGCTTCCAATTCAATTCCAGCCTCACCACTGTTACAATCCGTATCGATTACAACATCTCCACTGCTTCTCTCGGTGATTACAAGGCTGGACTGGATCATACTCGATGTAGAGTCTCCTCCATCGATGAGGACTTCACTGGCCCTAGTTGCACATGTAGCGTCAACAGGGACTGTCTTGAAGTCAGTATCTTCTGGCCAGTAATCATCGGTGATACTGAATGAGCCGCTCGACCAAATTGTTTCATCTGCAGTATAATTTTCAATACCAGTAGCTCCATTAACTCCTGAATCTAGATCTTGATGCCCGTTATTATCTGAGAAATCTATCAAATAATATCTCGTGGGTTGGTAAATAGTCCAATCCATCCATGCAGATGCGGGGACGATATCTCCGTCAAATCCTTGCAAATCCATGAACTCTGTTCTTTCATTGACTTGGACATCAGTGGGTTGAGATCTCATCTCTTCCAATTTCTCATAATCAGAGATTGTTAGCAGACCTCTAGCGTCCCAGAATCCATTGTCGTATACAGGGTAGGTGACTACACTTGCAGCAGTTGCTACAATAAATGCACCAACGATGAGTTTCTTACCGTGTGCAGGAGTAAATCTCGCACCCCATGCATTGTTGAATAGCCACTTTGCAATGAAGTAAATCATAATCCATAACAGAATACCAGTCATCACCCACGGTATCATATTGAATAATTCTGCAATCCAAGGGTCTCTTGTACCACACAATAAATCTCCATGACTATCTAATTTACAGAAGTCACTCCGGTTTTTACCATACAATTCCAAGAAGATGTTGATTGAGAAAACGGAAATGAACCAAATATGTGCAAGATAAACTACACCTGCGCTAGCGAACCAAGGGTCCTCGACAGGTCTCTTTTCACGACCACCTAAGAATGGAGGTAGTGCAAGAATTCCGACTGGGATTCCAGTCAGGAATGCTCCCCACCATGCAGCGTTCCATGGGAATGAAGGTTGTCCGAAGAAATCACCCACTGGTCCTAAGGGAACGTCGAATTGAGGTAGATACTCTCCCCATCTTAGGTATCCATAGGAGAACAGAACATACCAATCAGGGAATACGAATCCAGCTTGTGCGAATGGGTCAGCCGCACTGTGTAATGGCGGAGGAATCAGCCACGCATAGAATAGCAGAACACATGCCATAAATCCGAAGATTAGGGTGTCACGAAGTACTTCATGCGGCCAGAAACCGTGTCCTGAACGAGTACGCTTACGCCTTTCTTCAGCAGATTCTAGTTGCTGCTTTTGCTCCATATAGGAAGATGCTACTGCGCCAAAGTTGTCTATTAATCCCACTTTTATCCCCCCAATATCAATGCGGCTCCGCAATTCCTTGTACCCATACAATGAACAAATGTATGATGATTAGTGTCGTAACGATCACTGGTAATATGAACACGTGGATGAAGTACATTCGAGTAACTGTCCTGTGAGACAAAGATGAACCTGAGAATAGTAATGTTGCGATGTACTTTCCAATCAACGGAGTCGCATTAGCTAGGTTGATTCCGATAACTGCTGCTCCATATGCTAGTGTATCCCATGGCAATAAGTAGCCTGAATATCCAAAGACAATTGTAAGTGCCATCAAAGCAACTCCGATTAGCCAATTTAGCTCACGTGGATTTCTGTATGCGCCAGTAAAGTATACTCTACACATATGCAAGAATACTGATGCTACCATGAAGTGAGTTCCCCAGTGGTGAACTGCACGGATAATATATCCGAATGGAAGTTGAGTCATGATGAATTGCATACTTGCGTAAGCAGGCGATGGATCACCTTCGCCACCAGGGACATAGTAAATTCCTAGGACAGTTCCTGTGATTACGAGGATGATGAAGGAAAGGAAAGAAATTCCTCCCAAGCAATATAGAGGGTACCAGTACCAAATAATTCGCAGTTTGTACTTCTCTGCGTGGGTTAGAGGCATCTGTCTGTGCATGTTGTAATACGCACCCTTGCTCATGTTCCAATAGTCTTGAATTCTAAATCGAGTGTCGAGGAAAGAGAAGACCCATAGGAAAGTTCTCTCTGCGAATCCCATCTTGCCACTGGATTCAACAGCACGAAGAATTTCTCTTCGTGGTATTTCCTCATTCTCCTTACGCAATGTAAATGCGATAAGGACAATGATGAAGGCGATAAAGAACCAAAGTACCCAGAATATTGTGCTCACTTAATCACCTCAGTCGCAATAGGTCAACCAGCCCGTATAATCCGAAGACGCTTCAATGGTGTCTCCATTCATTACAATTGGAATAATAGGCAGTCCAAGGGGAGCAGGGCCTCCCGCTCTCCTAATGCCGAGGTATTCGAATGAAGCACCAGTTGATCTGTTTGCGTTTCTGTTAACCTCAATCGCAGTAGGATCGAATCTACTGGAATGGCAAATGCAGAACATTTTGCTTCCACCGTCATCTCCTCCTCCTGGGGTCCAGTTGTCATCTGTTTGAGTGTTAGATACTAATTGCCATCCAGGAATACAGCACAGGTGGGTACATCTGGCGAAACTCATTACCAGATTGTTGTTCGGGTCGAAAACCTCTGGGTTCCCTAAGAGGAACTCAGTGGCGTGTCCAACATAGTTGCCTCCAATGTCGTATCCTGCCATTTCTTGGAATCTAGGGGAATTATCAGCAACAGGCTTGCCTGAGTTTTCAGCGTGTGGAACATAGTTGACGATTACAGGAAGTCCGTTCCAAACTCCTTGTGCTCCGGACATGCCAACATTTGAGTTGCCAGCTTCTGTTTCAAAGTCGGATTTCATCATTGGTTGAAGGTGCTTTGCTCCGTACCATGCTTCTTCTTCACGTCCTTTTGCCCAATAAAGGACCGAGGAATCTCCTCCGCCTCCACCTGAAGGTGGCATTAGGATGGCTGCAAATCCTAGAGCTCCTAAAGTTGCAGCCAGTACACCACTGGCAGCATTGAAACCATATCGCATGAATTGCCTGCGGTTTACAGAAACTTCCCCTAGCGAAGACAAAACTGAATCTTCAAGTGATGGCGCTGGTCTTAGTCTCTTGTCATCCATAGTATCACCACTTGTATTCTCTCCAATCCTTCTGATGTTCAGGGATGTACTTGTTCTGGCTGTGCTTGACAATAATCGTATCAGGTAGAACCCACTTTAGGTAAACGATTCCCATCATAATAAGAGTGGATAGCCCCATCGCCATGTGGTAAGATAGCTGCTGTTGCTCCCAGGCTGAACCATTGAGCAGTCCATACAACATTGTTCCGAACCAGTATAATGCCCAGAAAATACCCCAAGCGAAGAAAAATATTGTCAAGGCAGAATTTCCAGATGGTGCAAGAGATGCGGATATTATGGTGCCGGGCTCTGCGGGGTTGAATACTCCATGGTTGATTGCTGCATCCATTTCTTCTTCAGTCAGAGATGCGTCTTCGAGAGCTACCCTTGCATCTTTAACACTGACTTTACCAGAAGCAACCTTCTCCAATAACTGTGTTATTGTGTCCTTAGCCATCACTGGTCACCTCTTCTGTTAATCTTGTACCTTAGGCGAAGAAGGTTACTACGGCCCTTGTATGATGTTGAGAATCCATATCGGAGTAGAAGTCCACAGAAAATAATCACAGCAATTACTGCTCCAAATCCAAGCAGTCCTAGCCAGTGTGCTCTGAATCCAGCACCCAGTGTGGAAATGTCGATTTCACCAGATTTGCTTTCGGGAGCCTCAGGGGTTCCGCTACCGGCGATTAGCGATCGAGTGCCTCGCTTGTCATCTTCAGCAACCTCAATTAGATTGAACACAATTTGGTTCCAGTAATCTCCTGCTGGGCCATCTGCTCCATTGACAGCATTCCCGCTAATCCAGAAGTCTACAGTAGTTCCAGTTGAATTATCTGCAGGCGCTGTCCATGAAATTGTAAAAATCCGAGAGTTTGGAGATTGGTGAGTTAGTGTCGACACATCGCCATCCCAATTCTCGCCATCTCCAGATAATTCTCCAGCGCTAACTCGGGCAGAGAATCCGCCCATGTTGGTGTCTGGGCCACCGATGATTTCTAGGCGCATATCGTAGGTTGCTCCTGCAACCCATGTGTATGGCACATCAACTAATATGACCATTACAGAGTTACTCGGTTCTTCACCGTGACAAAGGCATCCTTCTTTGGCCACATCAGCGATGGTATAGTCTCCATGAGGTTGTTCTCCTCCGATGCCGTCCGGATAGGCATTTGTGATGCCTGGGAGCAGCATCAAAGTCACAAGCAACAATGGCAAGATGCTTCGCTGGAAAACCCTCGACATTAGCATAGCCAACCCCAGTGATTTGCGCCACTCGGATTGTGCCTATAATCGTTCCTTGACTTATCTTCGATGGAGAGTCATGCAGTGTAACATTTTAGTGCATTTTTTTGCCTAAACAACCAAAGGCAAATCATATGTCCAATTACAGTGAGGACTGGCCATGTCAGACCATCCTTTTGAGAACACATATGACCTCTCAAATGAACAACTTGTCAAATTGGAAGAAGCCGAGGAACAGATGTTGAGAAACAATCTTGGAAAATCGGAAGAGATACTTCTGGAAATGTTAGCAGAAGATGAAGAATGTATTCCGGTTCTAAACAATCTGGCGCACCTCTATGGCCGTCATTTTTCTGATTTTGAAAAAGCGGTTGAATTGTATGACAAAGTTTTGCGAATAGAACCAGACAATGCTTGGGCGAGAGATGCTAGGCGCCGCTACCAGAGATACGTGGGCAGAGATTGAATAACCTCCGCTGCAAGGGCATACCATGGATGGAGCCCAAATCCTGATTGCAGGAGTAGGAGGCTTGGGCTCTTCTTGGGCCAAAAGAGCCCACCTGCGCACAGGGCATGGAATCGATTTGGTACTAATCGATGCTGACGAATCATCATTTGATTACGAAGATGCTCATGTAATACGCCTCGGCAAAGATCTGGATAGTGCGGGATGTGCTGCATTACCACCACTGGGAGAACAAAGAATGAGACAAGCCTCGAGCGTCTCTCGGACTTTACTTGACGGTGTCGAAATGGTTGTTCTGCTAACTGGACTTGGCGGAGGAACCGGGACGGGTGCTGCACCAGAGTTTGCCAGACAAGCACGCTTGTCAGGGGCTATTGTCATTTCAATTGCTGCAATTCCATTTGAAGCTCAGGAGACTAGATTGAAGGTTAGCAAGGAAGGGCTATCCAAATTAGAATCCAATTCAGATGTATGTGTTAGGCTTGACCTAGATCGTCTGGCATGGCAAGCCCGTGAAAGAGGTACTGACTGGCGCCTTGGTGCTTCATGGGTGGAAGAATTTGTAGATGGTTTAGTTAGGACACTGATGCGCTTAGGATTGATCAATCTTGACATGATGGATTTGAAGACAATCGTTGGCCATTCAGGTGGCTCTACACTGATGGTTGGTCAAGGAGACCCTGATGATGCAAATGGACTTCTTCAAGACGCAATGAGTGCCCCATTAGCGAATTTATCTCTTGATGGTGCCAAGGCGTGTTTACTTCAAATCGAAGGTGGCCCAGGGATGACAGTTGGTCAAGTTGGATTGATTGCTGATGCATTTACTGCAAGGTTTGATGAAAATGCTCAAGTGATATTAGGTGCTCGAGTAAGTGATGACTTACAAGGCAGGATTAGAGTAGTTGCAGTAGTCGCTGGGCTTGAAGAAAAATCCAATTTAAGCCTCATCTGATTCTGTTAATTCGACGTCGGAATCATCCCACTCTGTGTCTTCGGAGATATCAATGCCTTTGTCCCAATCGATCTCTTCATCTTCCTGCCATTCTTCTTCGGAATCATCTTCTGAAGTCGAAACATCTTCCTCTGAATTGTTATAATCTGTGACTTCTTTATTTTCCGGTATATCTACTGATTTAGCGTTTACGAACATTTCTGAAGTAATTCTGCTTGTTCTAAGAGTCGGCCTAAGTAGAAGCATCATCGTACATATTGAAAGAATATGTCCAAAAATCATGACTTCTTTAAGATTGTCAAAAGTTCCAGTTAGTAATGCTACAGAGCCGGCATATGCATACCCAAATGAAATTCCTAGAGGAAGAGAAGCATGTTCTGAAATTAATCGCTTTCCATCTCGGACAGTGTATGAGGTTAATGACCAAACTGCGAAGATTACTGTAAATGCCATTAGTAAACCTTCTTCAATTATAGTGGAAATCTCAGATGGGTTCATGGCAGTTCTTCTGTAAATGCTAAATGCGTGCCATGTGATGAATAATTGTGCAACTATCATCCATTTGAATGAAAATGCTGCCATACCCTTTTCATTACCTGAGGCTTCTCTCTCATCACGTGTCAACCAGAGTGTTGTTGCTTGCAAAACCACACTGATTATGATAAATGCAAATCCACCTAGCATAGCATCTTGAAGTGTCATATTTTCAGTTTGAGTAATTATTTGTCCTAGCCACAATATAACCAGAGCAAATATTTGCACTACAAAAATCTGTGATGCAGTAGATATCTTTTCCTGGTAAGTGTGCAACTTAGCATCTCCTAAGCCGTTGGCTAACCACTCGACCATTCCTGTTCGGAATGAAGCAGCTTGTGCTATTGACCACACTATGAATAGTGATGCCAGCAAAGGTGATACCCAAACATTGTCGTTTCCACCAGTGAAACTCCAAAATAGTCCCACAATTATCGCAGCAATCAAAATTGGTACAATTGTAATCCTAAAACTGAAGAATAAACGAACTAGCCATTGTGAATCACCCTTTTGTTCTGGTAATTTTGTCAAATTCTGTACCATCTTAGAATTGGAAAATATGGCGACTAAAACGTACGAAATTGCCAGCGAGATAAATGACATCGCAACAAGAACTTCCTGTGAATCTACCAGGAACAGAAGTATTGTGGAGATTAATGCAATCATAATGATGTGAGGTAGTGTCCGAGGAGATAGCATATTTTTGACCAGTTGGATGATTCCAATATGTTCAACTTTCTCTCCAGATTCCTCACTCATTGGCTCGCCCAAACCTGCGAGTGATAGCATCATGTTAAGACAAGTGCCCTTGAGGGTTGGCTATGGCTAAGAAATTGACAAAGGCGTTGCGAGGCAAGCGTCGATGGATTGGTTGTAAATGCGATGGATTCGATTCGAGAAACGAATTGGAGAATTTCTTGTCAGAACATCCCGTAAAAATTTATGATTTTGAAGACGGAAAATGTATTCTAGTTGTTCGTTTAGAGGATTACGATTCAATTCGTGAATCACTGAGTGCGGGCAGGGTAGTTAGCGTTACCTCAAGCGGGAAGATTCGTTTAGTGCGTGAGCGAATGAATTTCAAGCGTAAGCCTAGAAAGCGTTGAAGTGCTAAATCCTCCCCCGGCGTATTATGGGAGCAGGAGGAGCGGCACCGCCTGTAAAGAGCGAAGACGTTATGATTCTTATTGGCTCTACTATTCTTCTTACAATGTTGGTCATTCAAGCATGGTCGACTCCTGTAACAATTAACTGCGATGGTGAAGAATGTGACACTTTCGAAGTGAAGTATGATTTGTCAGAAGGGGATGTCCTAACTCTCGAAGTGCAAGAAGGCGAGGTTAAACCAGTTGTGATTCTGCCCGATGGAAAATCAGAATTCGTCGATAGTAAGGATACTAAATGGGAGTACACTGCTAAATCCTCTGGAGTTCATACATTCCAGTTTTCAGGAGTCGAGGAATCAGTTATTGATTATTCAGTTAGTAGAGGGATTATCATTGATTACGGACTTTACCCCGTGGGAGTGTTAATTCTTGCATTTGGAATATTGAAAAAAATGTATAAAGAAGATGAAAGCGAACCAATGGAAGGTTTGCTTGAAGATTAGATCCATTCTACTTCTTCTCCGTCAACAATTACATCTTGACCTAATACTAACTCTCCGCGTTCATTCATTTCGAAATCCAGATGGATTTGGCCATTATACTTCGGTTTCCCGTAATCTGACATCAATTCAATAACTTGTTTTCTGATGCTTTCAAAATCAACAGGAGGAAGGTTTTCTTTCCTTTCCAAAAGTGAAGATAATTCAATGTGCAATAGTGTGTCTAAATCATCGTGCGAGTAATTAGAAATTTCATCCAAGCTGGCAATCGATAATTTGTCAAATTTATCAGCATCTTTCAGATTAATTCCAATGCCAATTATTACCTTAGTTTCATCTCCAATCGTTTTGCCTTCAACTAGAATTCCACAAAGTTTTCTGCCATCGTAAATTATATCGTTTGGCCACTTTAGTTTGAGGCTTTGATCTTTGATTGCATTAATCACGGCGAGGCCTCCAGCAAGCTGTATCAATCCCGGATTGAAATCTTTGCCTTCACTGACAATCCATGAGCCCGCATATGAACTTTCTATAGAATACCATGTTCTGTTTCTCCTCCCTCTTCCAGAATCTTGCCATGATGTTGAAATATGGCTTCCAATTCCAGAATAACTCATCAAATCATCATTGGTGGAGCCGGTTCTTTGCACATAACGATTCATTGCATTTTCAAATGGCTTCCATAAGCAATGAATTGCCAATTTCTCACCGTCATCAAAATTAATCGTGTCCCACTTTCTTTTTGCAAAAACAGTGCATTCTATGTCTATGTCTTCCCGGCCCAAAATCAAAATTCTTCCATCTGTAGCAAGTAATTGGTTTGTGTGAACTGATCTAACTAGTCTGTTTGCCAAACCCAATTCATCAGAATCAATTAATGCGGCCTCTTCCATTGGTCCAAGTAGGCCATTAACTTCGGAAAGAGGAATGTAGGGGAGGTTCCAGATGATAAGGTCATATTTTCCCTTGAATGGGAACTCTTCAGGCCCAACCCCTCCTTCCATGATTGCCCCATCTAAATTGTGAGATTCCAGATTTCCTCTAGATGCGGCCACTGAGAATGGATTAATATCACAACCACTAACATTCCATCCCAGCGATGATGCTAACAAGCATAGAGCTCCCGAACCGCAACCTATCTCTAGAAATCTCCTACCTCTTCCTGGTCCAAGATGAATCAATCTTTTTGCCAATAAATCTGTATCTTCTCGAGGTGGATAAACAGTAGGTGGTATCGTGATTTCAAATCTATATCTCTCTGAAGGAGCCCACAACATTTTCTTTGAAGGGTGGGCTAATCTTTCAACTTCCTGAGATGTATCTTCAGGAGAAAAAACACTGTCCTCGTTCATTGGGTCCAAGCACTCCTAGAGGTCAATGACTTAATTCCTCTTGGATTATAGATGTCTTATTTACTAATCATGGACTTCTGTCAAGCGTTTTGCAAATTTGATTCAGTGAAATAGGCCGAAGCCTTTATGATACAGAGCAGAAAATTAGGGCTGTCGACGAGGATCTCCTCAGGCCCGCTCTGTCGTGCGTTCTACGTAGTTTTTTGACTGGCGGAGGATTTAAGAACCCTATACAGGTCGGCCAAGAAGCCCAACACATACATTTGGGCCTGTAGCTTAGTCAGGTAGAGCGTCCGGCTTTTAACCGGACGGTCGCGGGTTCGAACCCCGTCAGGCCCGCCTGACAAGAG
>MDSX01021222.1_pt1 | contig 22577 bp, 22 predicted proteins | sample 811141 | NCBI WGS metagenome assembly MDSX01 (sample SAMN05326642, study PRJNA326480) | marine metagenome | isolation source: seawater | place: Atlantic Ocean: South East | collected 2010
ACCAGTCAGGATAACTGTGAAAATAAAAAACGGTATTAACTTCATTCTCCCGGCGACAGCACCAGAGACAATTGACATAGCTGTAGCAACAAAGACGACTTGGAAAAAGAAGTCTGCTTGTTGAGAATAGTCCATGCTATAAGCCATACCAATTTCCTCTAAAGGCATATCAGCAGATAGTCCCCATGAGGTTCCAATGGCAGGTAAAATTCCATACGAAATAGCTTCACCAGAATCATCTAGGCCACCTGCAATTGCAAATATAGCGTCAGATGGATACATCAACACAAAGCCACATACCAAGTACATTACACATGCAATTGAAAATAACCCAAGGTTCTTGGTTACAATTTCAGATACATCTTTTTTCTGGACTAGACCGGCTTCCAGCATTGTAAAACCAGCCGCCATCCACATAACGAGAGCTCCAGACATGATTGCATAAAACGTGTCTAGGGCAAATTTAATTTCTTCCATAATTCACTCCTTGATTAAATGGCTTCATTGCCGGTTTCGCCTGTACGAATTCGTATGACTTCGTCAAGACTTGATATAAAAATTTTCCCATCACCAATAGCACCAGTGTGCGAGGATGAAATAATAGTTTCGGTTACAGTTGTTAAGTTTTCATCTTGAGTAATAACCTCAATTTTTATTTTAGGGAGAGTGTCAACAGTGTATTCAGCCCCTCTGTACATTTCTACATGACCCTTTTGTCGGCCATACCCTTTGACTTCAGAAATTGTTAAACCCTCTATGCCTGCGGCAATGAGGGCTTCTCTAACTTCTTGAAGTTTGAAAGGTTTGATAATTGCAGTAACTAATTTCATGACTTATAGACTTGCAGATATTGAAAAGAAAAAGCCATCTTCATCAGCGCCATATCCGCTATCACTAAAGTCGTATGCAGTAATCCCGCAGTCATATGACCCACATGAAAAACCATAACTGACTGTCAAATTATCGCCATAGTCATCGTATTCACCGTATGCAAAAGAAACAGGGCCCAGACCGTAGGAAACTTCTGTGTAATCTGGTGCTCCGTCTTGACCGGAGGCAAGTGTTAGACCAAGATCACCAAAACTTAAGCCAAGATAGATTTCTTCAAAATCTAATCCGGTTTGGTTTTCTGGGTAATCAAAGGCTATGTATCCAATATCAACTCCGACATCTCCAAGCGAAAAGCCATATCCCGCGTAGTAATCTAGCTCACTGCCGGCACCATCATTAAAATTCACATTAGAGCCCCAGATTCCTGCGTAAAAACCGCTTTCATCTTCAAAGTCAAACCCACCCTGTATTGCAGGACCGTCACTTTGAGTCATTCCTCTCCATACATAGTCTGACGCAAAAGTAACGTTTGCACTTACAGCGGCAGATGTTGGCATGGATAACATTACAGTTAGCCCCATAAACAAAAATAATCTTTTCATATTTACTCCTTTTTTAGAAAATTAATTAAAGTTACATAATCTAATATGCAATTTTGATGCCAATTCTATTAGTCGAGATTTTTATTCGAATGATTTGTAAATTTATAGGTATAATTGTTCAGCATTTACAACAAACATTAGCTAATTATTGATTACCAATTAATTAGGAAAGCAGGAGAAATAACATGGAACTTAAGGATAAAGTTATAGCAATCACTGGCGGAGCATCTGGGTTGGGTGAGGCGTCTACAAGACATTTTGTTGCTCATGGCTCAAAGGTCATGATTCTTGATATCAACGACGATAATGCCAAGGCTATTTGCGATGAATTAGGCGACGATAATGTTAAATATATCAATACAAATATCATGGAAGAGCAACCTGTAATAGATGCAATGACATTTATTAAAGAATCTTTTGGAAGGCTTGATGTAGCAATCAATTGTGCTGGAACAGGTTACGGCGGAAGAATTCTTGGTAAAGAAGCTCCCCATCCGTTAGATCATTTTAAATTCATCATAGATCTCAATCTTGTTGGAACATTTAATGTTATGCGTTTAGCAGCAGAGCTTATGGACAAGAACGAAGAGTCAGAGTCAGGTGAGAAGGGCGTTATTATCAACACTGCGTCAGTGGCTGGTTACGAAGGTCAGATTGGACAGTCTGCATACAGTGCATCAAAAGCTGGCGTCATTGGATTAACCTTAACTGCAGCAAGGGACCTTGCAAGACATTCAATTAGAGTAAATACAATTGCACCTGGTATTTTTGATACACCTTTAATGAAAATGGCTCCAGACAAGGTTAGAGAACCTTTGCTTCAATCAACTCAGTTCCCTCATAGATTTGGTGAGCCAGCAGAATTTGGTTCGCTAGCTGCACACATTGTTGAAAACACTTATCTAAACGGAGAAACCATACGTTTGGACTCTGGAATGAGAATGACACCAAGGTAATGAAGTATTCAGCTTATTATATTCAAGAATCAGAGGGTAATTTCTTAGCTTCTATAGCTGAACTGGACTTAATTAAACCTGAGCAAGGATTTGTGCAGATTCAAGTTTCTCACTCATCTCTTAATTACAAAGATGCATTATCAGCAACTGGTGTCAAAGGTGTCACAAGAAATTATCCTTTTGTGCCTGGTATTGATGCTGCCGGCGTTGTAACAGATTCAGCGTCAACATTATTTGCTGAGGGCGATGAAGTTATAGTTACCGGTTATGACCTAGGAATGAATACGCCCGGAGGATTTGGAGAGTTCATTACTGTTCCTGAGGGTTGGATTGTTAAAAAACCAGAAAATCTTTCTGCCTTAGAGGCAATGTCGATAGGAACCGCTGGGATAACTGCAGCGGCAAGTGTTATCAAAATAATGGATGCTAAACCAAGCAGTGAACTTCCAATAATGGTTACCGGCGCAACTGGCGGAGTTGGATCTGTTGCGGTAATGATCTTATCTAAATTAGGATTCAATGTTAGTGCTTTGACTGGCAAGCCAGAGGCTAAGAATTTTTTAACTCAATTAGGCGCTACCTCAATCACTCTCAGGGAAGACTACTTAAATGAGCCTTCTAAACCAATGGTAAGACCCTTATTTGCTGGTGCTGTTGATACGGTTGGCGGCAGTATATTAAGCAAGCTTCTCTCTGAAATTGCTCCGCATGGCGTAGTATCATGTTGTGGAAATGTTGGCGGCATAGAAATTAATACAACTGTTTTTCCATTTATTTTAAGAGGTATTAATCTGTGCGGGATTGATTCTGCAGAAACTCCTATTGAATTTAAGGAAAGTTTATGGAAAAAATTTGCTAATGAGTGGAAGCTAGATTTATCTGGTTCAACCAAAGAAGTTTCTAAAGAACAGTTAGGCGAAGAAATTCAAATAATTCTTCAGGGCGGCCAGCAAGGTAGAGTTGTTTTAAATCACAAGGAGTAATAAATGTCAGATCATCTTAAAGAATATTTTGAATCACAAGAAGCAAATGAAGATAGTGCAAGCGATGCCAAAGTAGCTCTACTTATAGTAGTAGTTGCCGTCATGGGTGCTGTATTTTGGGTCTCAGGTCAGTAAGCTATTCTGACAAGAATTTTTCTGCATCAAGGGCTGCCATGCAGCCAAAACCTGCAGAAGTAATTGCTTGTCTGTATATTTGATCTGAAACATCTCCTGCAGCAAAAACACCTGGAGTGCTTGTTGCTGTTGCAAAACCATTGGTGCCAGACTTAATGGTGATGTAGTCATTCTCCATATCTAGCTGACCTTTAAAAATTTCTGTATTTGGATGATGCCCAATAGCGATAAAAACCCCATTAAGTTCCAAAGTATTATAACTGTCATTTTCTGAGATTTTTATGGAATGTACACCCCTCTGATCTCCAAGAACTTCTTGTAACTCTGAATTCCAGTGCATTTCAATTTTTCCTTCTTTTACCGCTTCAGCAACTCTATCTTGAAGGATCTTTTCGGCTCTTAGTTTATCTCTTCGGTGAATTAAATGAACTTTTGAGCATATTCTTGATAAATACAAGGCTTCTTCTGCGGCAGTATTCCCGCCTCCAACAACAGCAACTTCTTGATTTTTATAAAAGAATCCATCACAAGTAGCACAGGCAGAAACACCTTTCCCTAGAAATTCTTTTTCCGAAGGTAAGCCAAGATATTGGGCGCTCGCTCCAGTTGAAATGATGAGAGCATCTGAAGACCAGTTCTGACTGCCATGAAGTTTCAATGAACCATCACCTAGAATAGTTTCATGAATGTGATCATTAATAACTTTTACATCAAACATCTCAGCATGTTTTCTCATGCGTTGCATTAACTCTGGTCCCTGCAATCCATCTGAGTCTCCCGGCCAGTTTTCGACATCTGTTGTTGTGGTTAGCTGACCACCTTCTTCAGCTCCGGTTAAAAGTATTGGATTTAAGCCTGCTCTCGCAGCATATATACCTGCAGCATAGCCTGCTGGTCCTGAACCTAAGATAATAAGCTTGTGATGTTGATATTCCATGTGCGAATTATAAGATAGAGTGTAAAGAAATTGTTATCTTTTCGAACTTAATAAACTATTTCAAATATAATATTTGAAACCGGAGATTACTATCGTTAAACAATCAGAAGAGTCAAATCTATCAGCAGGCACCTTAAAAAATGTTATAGCTTTTTTATGCCTTGGTTCTGCGCTATATATATTTATTTCTCTGCTTTCTTATTCGGCTCTTGATTCTAGTTTTTCCTCTGTAGCTTCGCTTTCAGATTCCGTTGTTAATCTTGGAGGGCCATTTGGTGCATACCTTTCAGATGCACTTTTTTCAGTTGCTGGCATGGGAGCTTATCTTATTTTATTTATTGCTTCATTTGCAGCAATTCGGCTCCTATTCTTTTATAAGCCTAAGAACAATCTATACACACTTATCAAGCTAAGCTCGGCCACTATATTGGTTCTTTCTTTTTCAACAATCTGTGAATACTACTTTAGTGGAGATTTTTTTCCACAAGGCTCGTCGGGCGGAATCTTAGGAGAGATTATTTTCACGAATCTTTCAAATATATTTGGTGTGGTTGGCTCGTTACTTTTTATCTTTATTTTTACACTCATAGCTGCCTCGTTAACTTTTTCATTTTCATGGCTTACAGTCATTGATTCAGTTGGCCGCTATTCATTAGCAGCAACCTCATATCTAATGAATGCTCTTAAAGGTTTTGTTTTAATGAGTTTCGAAAAGGTTCAAGCAATAGAGATCAAGGAATTTTTCAAAACTAAAAAAATTCCAGTAGAAGAGCCACTTTCTGATGCTCAGCCTAGAGAGTTGAATCTCCCTAAGACTAAACCTGCATCAGAAAATCCATCAGAGCCATTAGCTTCAGCTGCGAAAACAATTTCATCTGAGATATCCTCTACAAAAGAAGCGAGCTCCAAAGCTTCATCTACTGTTTATAAATCAAAAGATTCCAAGCTTGATGCTGAGATGCCATCCACTGATTTGCTTGATCGAGCCTTGGACGATGGATCTTCCTTGAGTCAAGATGAGCTAAATCAGTTAGCCGATTTATTAGAAGTTAAGTTAGATGAGTTTGGTGTTGAGGCAAAAGTTACCTCAGTTATTCCAGGACCAGTTGTTACAAGATTTGAAATTCAACCTGCTCCAGGCACAAAGGCCAGCAAGATTACTAATATTGCTCAGGACATTGCTAGATCTCTTGCAGTTAAAAGTGTTCGAGTTGTCGAAGTGATTGAAGGAAAGTCAGTGGTTGGTGTAGAGATTCCTAATACAAACAGAAAAATGGTCCGTTTGACTGAAATTTTATCTTCAGATGTATTTAATAAATCAGTTTCCCCATTATCTCTCGCTTTAGGACAAGATATTGCAGGGAAGCCAATTGTGGTGGACTTAGCAAAAATGCCTCATTTACTGGTTGCAGGAACCACAGGGTCTGGTAAATCTGTTGGTATTAATGCGATGCTGCTGAGCCTATTGTTTAAATCTGATCCTAAGGACGTTCGCTTGATTATGATCGATCCTAAAATGCTTGAATTATCAGTCTATGAGGGCATACCTCATCTTTTGACTCCTGTGATTACAGATATGACAGATGCAGCGAATGGTCTTCGATGGTGTGTTGCTGAGATGGATAGAAGATACAAATTAATGTCAGAATTAGGTGTAAGAGGTTTGGCTGGCTTTAATCAAAAAGTTGCAGAAGCTAAAGCAGCAGGAGAGCCATTGTTTGATCCTTTTAAAGAGGAAGATGAGACTGAATTAGAAGAACTTCCATCCATTGTAGTAGTAGTGGATGAATTTGCTGACATGATGATGTTGGTTGGAAAGAAGGTAGAGCATCTAATCGCCAGGATCGCCCAAAAAGCTCGAGCCGCAGGCATACATTTAATTCTTGCAACTCAAAGACCTTCAGTGGATGTAATCACAGGATTAATTAAAGCTAATGTTCCGACCAGAATTGCCTTTCAAGTATCCTCTAAGATCGATTCAAGAACTATTCTAGATCAGGGTGGCGCTGAGCAGTTACTCGGGTGGGGAGACATGTTATATATGCCATCAGGCCAGGGAGTACCTATTAGAGTGCACGGAGCATTTGTTGGTGACGATGAGGTGCACAGAGTGGTTGATAGTTGGAAAAAAAGAGCTGAACCTAATTATCTTGATGAGATCACCTCTGATCTCCAAGAGACAGGTCCGATACCAGGCTGGTCAGGATCAGATGCCTCAGAATCATCCGATGAGGATGACGAGCTTTATGATGAAGCAGTGAATTTTGTTATTGAGTCAAGAAGAGCCTCTATCTCAGCTGTGCAAAGAAAATTTAGAATAGGTTATAACAGAGCTGCCAGATTAATTGAGGCCATGGAAATTGCGGGCTTAGTTTCAGAGATGAGTAGCAATGGAAGCAGGGAAGTACTTGTTCCCAAACAGCAATGATCGCAAGAATATTTTATTCTCTCAGTTTATTTTCATCCTTTACTTTTGCCAACGAAAGCAATCTTGCAGACTTACTCAATAAAGCTTTATCTCATAACTATTCTTTTGTTGAAAGATCATTGAGTCAGTCTGATCTTAGAATAGAAGAATCAACTGGCGAGATATTATTTAATACCAGCAAAGGGTTTGTTGTGAATATATTATCTCCTTTTAAAGAGCGTTATGAGGTCAGCCAAGGTAAGGTGACAATTTTTGATCTTGAACTCAATCAGTCTCGAGTCATGAGCCTAGAGGATATTAATAGCATTTTTATAAAAATATTGCTTTCAGGGTTAAGCACTCAATCCCCTGAATACTCAATACTGCCCCTTGAATCTAATAACTTCAGCATTGTCCCTGCAGATAATTCTCCAGAGATTAAATTTATATTTAATAAAAATATTTTAAGTCTTATTCGATACACTGATAATTTAGGGATTGAGCACGGAATAGAGTTAACAAGACTATGATTAAGATTCTATACATTGCTTTTGGAGGTGGAGCAGGGGCTTCGCTCAGATATTTATTGAATGAGAGCCTGAAGAATCATACATTTTTTTCCCTGCCTCTTGGGATTATGGTGGTTAATTTTCTTGGATGCTTTTGTATTGGCATTGCAATGACTCAGTTAACTGATTTAAAAGATAATTTATATTTATTTTTAGTGGTTGGCTTTCTTGGATCATTTACCACTATGTCAGCTTTCTCTCAGCAAACAATTGAAATGTTATATAATGGACGAGATATAAATGCTTTAGTTTATGTCTTAGCTTCCATTGGCTCATGCATCATTGGTACATACATAGCATATGCTCTATTTAAAACTTCTTAAAAATGATTGAAACAAATTTAATAAAAACTGATTCAGCCTCAGTTGCCGATAGCCTCGCATCAAAAAAATATGAATTAGATCTAAAAATTTTTGAGGATCTTGAAGTTGATAGAAAAGCAACCCAGATAAAAACAGAAGCTTTGCAAGCAAAAAGAAATGCTCTCTCTAAAGATTATGGTCTCTTGAAGAAAGAAGGAAAAGATGACGCAGCTCTAAATCAACAAATAACTGAGGTTAAAAGTGAGCTTGATTCTTGCTCAAAAACTCTCACTGATCTCCAATCTTCTTTGCAAGATTTTTTACTGGATATTCCAAATTTACCCGCATCTTCTGTGCCACATGGCTCTGGTGAAAAAGACAACATTAAAATTAGAGATTTTGGCAAGCCTATTGTCTTTGGAGGAAAAGATCATCTAGACATTACCTCTCTTATTAATATGGATGCGGCCAATATTCTTGCAGGCTCTCGGTTCTCGGTTTTAACTGGCAAGCTAGCAAAACTGCAGAGAGCACTAATATCTTTTATGCTTGATAAAGCAGAAGATCATGGATACAAAGAGCACTATCTTCCTTTGGTGGCAAATACGGAATCTCTTCAAGCAACCGGTCAGCTTCCCAAATTTGCAGATGATCTATTTCAATTAACCGATGATTATTATCTAATTCCAACCGCTGAGGTGCCTCTTACAAATCTATATCGAGATCAAATTGTTTCATTGGATTCACTGCCGCTAAAACTTACTGCTCACACCAGCTGCTTTAGGTCTGAGGCAGGGAGCTATGGAAAAGATACTCGCGGATTAATTCGGCAACATCAATTTGAAAAAGTTGAACTTGTACAAATATGCCATCCTGATCATTCATTTGAAGCATTGGAATCTCTTACCAGCAATGCTGAGGTAATTTTGCAGGAGCTTAATCTGCCTTATCAGGTGATAGAGCTTTGCACTGGTGACCTAGGTTTCTCGGCTGCTAAAACATACGATTTAGAGGTTTGGATTCCCAGTCAAGAGAGTTTTAGAGAAATATCATCCTGTTCAAATTGCACTGATTTTCAGGCAAGAAGGGCTAAAATAAGATTTAAGCAAGATGGGGTGACTCAATTCGCCCATACTCTCAATGGATCTGCTCTTGCAGCGGGCAGAACTCTCATAGCAATTATCGAGAATTGCTATGATCAAAAGAGCTTAATTACAATTCCTGAAGCCCTTCAAGATTACACAAAATTCAAAACCATTGAGGTTTAAGCAAGTTTTTTAATTGTTACTTAATTGTTACTTTTATTCCCATTGAAAGAGGTATAGAATTCAGATAGAAGTCCAATATTAATTTTTAGAGGAAATTATGAAATCTTTGCGTAACTTATTCTTTGTTGTTGCCTTAATAGCTATTCCAGCTTTTTCACAGGAACTTACATCTGATATCACTGGTGTGGTAACTAATTCAGCCGGAGCTCCAGTGAGCGGGGCGAATGTCAGCGTTACTTACACTCCAACAAATACAACCATTACTAGAACTACTAGTGCCAATGGTAGATTTAATGCTGGTGGTCTGAAGCCTGGTGGACCTTACGATGTAAGCGTTCAATCCGGTGCATATAATTCTGAAACAGCATCAGGTATTACTTTAGTTGTTGGTGACACTCGTAGGCTAAATTTTGCCCTTGAATCTATTGATGAAGTTGTAGTCGTTGCTTCTAGAAGTGTCTCATTGGATACAGGATATGGCTTTGGAACAGCGCTAACAGCTCAAGACATTGCTCAGAATGCTTCTGTGAACAGAGATCTCAAAGACTTTGTTAGGTTAAACCCGTTAGTTTCTTTAGATGATGCTGAAGATAACTATGAAGCTATTTCTATTGCAGGCGCTCACCCAAGAACAAATGATCTAAGGGTGGATGGTGTTTCTTTTAACGATGACTTTGGTTTAAATGCTAATGGTTACCCTGCTCAAAGAAGTCCAATTTCCTTAAACGCTATTGAGCAGCTCTCCGTAAAAGTTGCCCCAGCATCAGTCGAGTACTCTGGCTTCAGAGGCGGGGTAATTGAAGTAATTACTAAATCTGGTACGAATGAATTCTCTGGCGAGTTCTTTTCATATGATAGAGGCGACTCTCTTATGGGAGACGAATCCAATGGCGATGAATATAGCTTTGATCTAGAAGATACATCTGAAGGTTTTACATTTGGTGGGCCAATTATTAAAGATAAAGCATATTTCTTCGTAACTTACGAAGAAGCTACCATCAACAAGCCTATTACTCATGGTCCTATTGGCTCAGGCCTTCCAAATGAACAAGGCATTACAGTTGCTGAAGTTGATCAAATTAGAAATATTGCAATAAATAAGTATGGCTTTGACCCTCTAAGTTACACATCAAGTAATTCTTCTGCTCAAGAATTTATAACAGCTAGATTTGATCTTAATATTACAGACAATCATCGCTTAACCTTGAACCATAAAGAAGTTGAAAGTTCCAAGTTAAATGGTGCAAATAGTTCATACGGTGATTTCGCCTTTTCATCAGCCGAGTATCAAAAAGGTGAAAACACAACAACCGACGGACTTTTGCTTGTTTCTAATTGGTCAGACGATTTAATTACAGAAATTAGCTACTCTACAAAAGAGCAAAATACTTCACAAATGTCGCCTGTTGGACAAAATCTGCCATCTTTTACAATTGAGAATTGTGGCGCTAGAGAGATCACTTGTGAGTTGGGCCCAGATATTTTTAGAAGTGCTAACGCTCTTCAAACAGAAAATACTTTCTTTAAAGCTAAGCTAACTTACTATGATGATAATCATAAGTGGACAGCTGGTTATGAAACAAAAGAATGGGATATTTACAACGTATTTATCGTTGCGCAAAATGGTCAGTATGATTTTGATGGTATTAGTGGTTTTGAAAGTCAGCAAGCAACTGGGTTTTTCCACAATAACTCTAGAGATCTTACAGAGCAGGGCGGAGCTGCTGTATTTACATACGATCTAACTTCTTTGTATATTCAAGACGAGATTGAAATATCAGATAAATTAAATGTACTCTTAGGATTAAGATACGATGAATTTGATTCTGACGATTCTCCTTCATTAAACCAAGGTTTTAAAGATACCTATGGTTTTGCAAATGGCGGAATTGCTGGAACAGACCTTCTAAACTACAGGTTTAGTTTCGAGTACGAAATTGATGATGTTAGTTCATTGAAAGGTTTGTACGGAACTTTCTCATCTAAACTTCCAACGGTATGGATTTCAAATGCTTATACCAATGATGGTGTTAGAATTGCTGCCTATAACGGTTCGAATGCACCAGGATGTGATCCTACAAGTAGTGTTACCTCTACACTGCCTGCCTGTGTAAACACTGCTATTCAAAATGCACCGTTAACTGATGCTGTAATTAACTTTATTGCGCCAAGTTTTACATGGCCTGAAACTAAAACTCTTAACCTGACTTATGACAGACAGATGGGTGATTGGTTAATGACTGCTACGTACCTTCATTCTGATCAAGAGGAAGCTTTATATAAAATTATTGATGGCTCACCTCTAAATGGTGATCAACCTCTAACTCCAACATTAAAAGCTCCTGATGGAAGACCTATCTACAATCAAACAGGAAGAGGTACCTACAAAGGTGGTCTTTATACTGAGAGCGGTGGTGAGAGAGATGTCTTCTCGGTAGCTTTTTCAAGATACTTTAACGATGGTGATGGCTCGTTCTCAATGGGTTATACCCACCAAGATATTAAAGAATTAAGTGGAATGGCTTCTACAACTGCTAATTCTAGTTATGGTAAATATGCAGCTTCTGATTACAACAACAGAACGCCACAAAGATCTATCTATGAGACAGAGCACAGATTCTTTGCGACAGCATCTTCTACTCATTACTTCTTAGGTGCTGATAAGCCAACGACTTTTAATCTATATTTTGAAAGAAAGTCTGGGTTACCAGGAACATACTCATGGGATACTTATACCTCAAGAAATTATGGTGGCACTGCTTATCAACAAGAAGCTTTCGGATATGAAAAAAATCTTAATGATGATAGCTCACATCTGTTATACGTCCCATCTGGTGTCTCCGATCCTAACGTATGTTGGGGTTCATGCGCAGCTCCTGATCTAGCAATTGCAGCTCAAGTTCTAGATACTCTTTATAACAAGTTAGGCTTACAAGGTTATGCCGGTCAGATAGTCCCTAATGGAGTGTATGAGTATCCATGGAGAACTTCTTTAGACCTTAAAATTACTCAAATTCTTCCAGGCTTTAGAGCAGAAGATGAGTTTGTTATTAGCTTAGGAATTATGAACCTACTCAATCTAATTGATTCAGATAAAGGTGAAGCTAAGTATGGCCCTTATAACGGTAAAATGGCTGTATTAGATATGTACATGAACGAAGACTTTACTAAGTACATATATCCTAATTATAGAGGCAGAGGTTATCCTGACTATGCTTATGGATACAATTCAAGCAATCCAAAAGGGATCAGAAAATCAGCTGTGAATAGTATTTGGAGAGCTCAACTAGGCTTTACTTATAAATTCTCATTCTAAGAGAAGTTAATTTAAAAAGGGCGGTATTCACCGCCCTTTTTTTTGCTAAAATAAAACATGTCTTTCAATTCAATACCTGAATTTTCTTTTCCTCTAATTAATAATCGGGATCCCGATACTATTACAGCCCTAAAAAATGCATTAACAACGCATGGATTTTTTACAATTACTGACCATGGTATTGATGATGATCTATTGTCTGCAAGCTATTCTATGAGCAAGAAATTCTTTGAGCTAGAAGAGGCTACAAAGAATACTTACGCTCACCCTGAGATGGGAGGCGCTAGGGGATACACACCATTTGGTAAAGAAACTGCATTAGGTGAAACTACTCCAGATATGAAAGAATTTTGGCATCATGGCCCGGTCACAGATGATTCATTTGATACAAGGATTACTTCCAATATAAATGTTGCCGAACTGCCTGAATTTAATTCTCAATTTGATGGATTATTCAATGATTTAAATCTTCTTGGAATGAAGGTCTTGAGCGCTATAGCAGTTATATTGCATAAAGAACCTAATTTTTTTGATGACTGGGTTAGCAAAGGAAATTCATTGCTTCGACTTCTCCATTATCCTCCAGTTTCTGATACCTCAAACATCTATAGAGCAAGAGCGCATGCTGATATCAATTTAATTACTTTATTGGTTGGTGCTGAGGAATCTGGGTTAGAGGTTAAAAATCCAGATGGCAATTGGATTCCAATTGATGCAAAAAGTAAATCAATTGTTTGTAATATTGGAGACATGATGCAGTTGGTTACAAGACAGCAATTAAAAAGCACCTCTCACAGAGTAGTTGATCACAACGCAAGTGGATCCTCTAGATATAGCATGCCTTTTTTCCTTCATCCATCTCCTAATGTAGAGCTTCATTCTATTGTTGATGATTCCCTTGAGAGCATTAGCGCACATGAGTTTTTAGAGGAAAGACTGAAAGCAATTAAGTTATACTAAGCCATGACTATTACATCTATTTTACAAATTTTAATTGGTTTCGTTGGCTTGGTTTGTATTGCTATCCCATTCTCTCAAAACCGCACCTCCATTAACTACAGATATATTTTTGTAGCTATCATTTTTCAAATCATTCTTGCCTTTGCTTTGTTGAAAATTCCATTCATTGTTCAAATATTTGCTTATCTTTCTGATGGCGTAAGTTCATTGCAGGCAGCGACACAAGAGGGTGCTGAATTTGTATTTGGTTATTTAAGTAATTCCTCTAATTCTCCATTTGAGGCATCTGGTGCTGGTAATTCAATGATCTTTGCCTTTCAAATACTACCTTTAATTATTGTAATTTCTAGTCTCTCAGCCTTACTTTGGTTTTGGAACATACTGCCTTTAATTATTAGAGCTGTTTCAAAGGTCTTTGAGAAACTCTTTAATATCGGAGGACCGATTGGTCTAGGCGCTACTGCTAATATAATTATGGGTCAGGTCGAAGCGCCGTTACTAGTGCGACCATACCTTTCTCGCATGAGTGAAAAAGAACTTCTAATTTTAATGACGGCGGGTATGTCCACTGTGTCTGGCTCTATCATGATTGCTTTAGTTTCGATGCTCCAACCACAGTTTCCAGATTTGAATTTAATTCAACATCTTGTTTCAGCCTCGATTCTTTCTATTCCAGCGGCAATCATGTATGCAAATATTATGATTCCGTCTGCTGAAGTTACTAATTTCGATGGTAATGCAATTCCTAAAGTCTATGACAGTTCAATGGATGCAATTACCAGGGGAACTCGCGATGGCCTAGACATCTGCCTTAACGTGGGTGCTATTCTTATTGCTTTTATCGCTTTAGTTTCTCTTCTTAATTCTATTTTAGGGATTGCAGGTGGCTGGGTTGGAATTACTGATCTCTCTCTGCAATTAATATTAGGGTATGTATTTTTTCCAATTGTGTGGTTAATGGGAATTCCGCTGTCAGAAACCTTGGCTTCTGCTGAGTTGCTTGGCTTAAAAACTGCCCTAAATGAATTTGTTGCATATGGCGCTTTGGCCAACATTGAGCCAGGCGTCTTGTCTGAAAGATCAAAACTGATCACTCTTTATGCTTTGTGTGGCTTTGCTAACTTCTCTTCTGTTGGTATTTTGGTTTCAGGTATTAGCGCAATGGCGCCAGAGCGAAAAAATGATCTGATTAAAGTTTCTTTAAAAGCACTGGTTGGGGCAACGCTTGCCTCATGCATGACAGGCTTGGTAATAGGAATTTTCTAATTTAGAAAGACGATCGAAGCATTCAAGAATGCTGCAAATGAAAGCCATAAAACATATGGTAAATATAGCCAAAATAATAATTTAGATTCAATTTTTAGGATTACCAAGATCTTTTGATTTAAAAATATCAGTATCGAGATATTTATCAATGCTAACAAAGGTGCATGCATAAAAAAGAACATCCATGACCAAGCTGCGTTAAGTATTAACTGCGGTATGAATAGTTTCCAAATTTTATCTGCTGACTTAAATGATACAAATGCCATTAATGCATAAAGAATTGGCCATACAATTCCAAAGACAAAGCTGGGTGGGTTCAGCGGGCTTTTTACGAGATCCACATACCAGCTATCAGAGCTTATAAAGATATTAGCTAAAGATCCTATGACCGAGCATGCAAAAACAAGCAAAGGCAGAAAATATTTCATTACAGTATTTTAGGCTCGCTCAATAACAAGAGAGCAAATGGAATATCCAGCACCAAACGAACAAATGATTCCTTTATCACCTTTCTGAAGATTGTTGTTCAGATGATAGGAGAGAACGGATCCTGCAGATGCAACATTTCCAAACTCACTTAAAATCATAGGGGCCATATCGGGGTCATAGTCACTTGTTCCAAGTATTCTGGTCATTATCACTCGACACATATTTGCATTGGCTTGATGAAGCCAGAATTGAGAAATATCTGAAACTGGAATATTCAGACGACTCAATTGGTCGGTAACGAGACTTGCAACCATTGGGCAGACCTCTTTAAAGACGCCCTTACCATTTTGCTTAAAAAATAAATCTTTCTTATCCTTTGGAGGCTCTTCCACTCTATTTAAATAACCAAAATCACTTCTAATATTATTTGAAAATTGAGTGACTAATTTTCTATCAAGAATTCTAGCTCTATTTTTTGAGGTTGAATCCTTCTGAACAACTGTGGCAACACAAGCATCTCCAAATATAAAATGACTATCTCTAAGAGTGAAATCATTGTGAGGAGAGGTTAGCTCAGGGTTAATAACTAAAATAGTATCAGCCAATCCTGAGGCTATGTCGCTGTAGGCATTGCTAATAGCAAACGTAGTTGAAGAGCACCCAATGAGCATGTCATAACCATAACCCTCAATGCCAAGCTCATCCATTACCTCGCATGCTATTGCAGGATAGTTCCTGGAAATGTGAGATGTTCCAAGGATGACCGCATCGACATCTTTGGCTTGAATACCTGCTTGATCGAGTGCTTCTTTTGCAGCATGAATACTCATTTCTGCTAGTATTGAGATCTTACCTGGATTTTCTGGACTTAAAATGGGCTTCATCACGTTAATATCTAAACAATTTTTCTTATCAATTAGATATCTAGTTTTAATGCCCGATGCCTTTTCAATGAATTCAACAGAAGAGGGTCCCAAAGCTTCTTTGGCGCCCGCTAATATTTCTTCTTCATGTTCTATGTTGTAAAGCCGAACATACTCATTAAATGATGAAACAATCTCCTCATTTGTGACTAGATGCTGAGCCTTCCAGTGACCTGTCCCAGAAATATATATATCGTGCATAATTTTTACCTATTACATGTTATTTTATATTCTTATGCAGATAATATCATTAGATAATAGTTCCCAAGAAACATTAGATTTTGTACTGCATGAATCAAAGCAGGATTTAATTTTTGGAGTTCTGCAAATTTCACATGGCATGGCTGAGCATTTAGGGAGATACAAGCACTTTATCAGTCACTTAAATAGCGAGGGCTTTCATGTAGTTATTCACAACCATCGGGGTCATGGTGATAGGTTGGTGGATGGCAAGATGGGTTTTTTTGCTACAAAGGGCGGTTGGGATTGTCTTGTGGATGATCTAATTTTGATTCATAAATGGGCAGTGAAGCAATACCCAGAATTGCCTCATATCTTACTTGGTCATAGCATGGGTTCCTGGATTGCAATGTCCGCTCTTCAAAAAGTTACAGATTTTAATGCAGCCCTTATTTCAGGATCTTCCAAACCTAAAGCTCTCGAAACTATTGCACAAAAATTACTGGTTAGGATTGAAACAATGAGACTTGGACCTTCTGGCTATAGTAATTTTCTCCATAAAACTATCTTCGGAGGTTTTAATGCAAAGTTTAAGGATACGAATACGCCCAATGACTGGCTATCAAGAGATCAATCAAGTGTAGACGATTACACGAAAGATCCCTTGTGTGGTTTTGTGGTAACCAATCAGCTTTGGTTAGATGTCATTGAGGGTGTTTCAAATATCTTCATTCCAGACAACTTAGGCTTAATTTCAAAAGAGATGCCTGTATTAGTTTTCTCTGGCAGTGAAGATCCAGTTGGTGGCATGGGCAAGGGAACTACAGAGTTGCACAATAGCCTTATTGAGACTGGTTGTAAGAGTACGTTATTATTGATTCAGGGTGCTAGGCATGAAACCCTCAATGAAACTGATAAAATGGGTACATATCAAAACGTAATTAGTTTTTTAAAAAATAATTTAATAGGACTCTAATATGGATCTAGATGGCAAAATTTCACTTGTTACTGGCGCAGGCCAAGGCATCGGAGAGGGTGTAGCCAAAGTTCTTGCCGCCCATGGATCAAAGGTCGTCTTGGTTGATTTAAATGGAGATGCTGTCAAGAAAGTGTCAGATCAAATTAATTCTAATATCCCGGATGCCGCAGTTAGCTTTCAAGCCAATCTAACGGATGAGACTGCTATCGCAGCAATGATTGAATTTGCACATGAAAAATTTAACCGTCTGGACTGTATTTGCAATAATGCAGCTGCCTCCAAAGGCATTGGACCGGTTGAAGATTATGCGCTCCAAGATGTTCAAGCAACTTTAGATTTAACTTTCACAGCCCTGTGGAAGTGCTTGCAGGCTGAAATTAAGTATTTAAAACAGCATGGTAATCCTGCATCAATAGTAAATATTTCCTCTAACTCTGCTTTAACAGGTTATGCATTTAATTCTATTTATGCTGCCAGCAAAGCGGCAGTCAATAATTTAACCCAATCGGTTGCAAAGGAATTAGCAAGAAAAAATATTAGAGTGAATGCAGTTTCGCCTGGAACTATTAATACACCAGGCGTTAAAAGGTATTTTGAAGAAGAGCCAAGTGCCAAGGAAGCTCTAGAGAAATCTTCGCTGTTAAGAAGAATAGGGGAGCCTGAAGAGATTGGGGAGATGGTTGCCTTTCTTCTATCAGAAAGATCTTCATTTATCACGGGACAAATCATCTCAGTTGATGGCGGCTCATCTATTAATTAACCCTTTTAATGATCAATAATAAGTACACATATCCTGAGTTGATTCGCGTTGAAAAAAATGACGTTCGTTATTATCAAGATTCTAAGGAAAATTTAGTTCCCTCTGTCACCACAATACTTTCTGCTACTGGCGATCATTCTGGTATTGATGCATGGAAAAGAAGAGTTGGACCAAAAACCGCAAAGGAGGTTGTCCTTGAGGCCACGACTATAGGAACAGCCGTTCACTTAGCAATTGAAAACTATCTTAATGGAGTTGAGTGGCAAGATTTTTCAGAAGATCGCTTGGGTCTAATGGCGCATCAAATAGCAAAAAGGTTCGTTGATGATTGTCTGGTTGATATTGAGGAGGTCTGGGGGCTTGAATCTGGCTTGGTTGTTGATGGTTTATATGCCGGAACAGCAGATTGCATTGGAGTCTTTAAAGGCAGGCCTACTATTATAGATTTTAAAACTGCCAAAAAGATTAAACGAAAAGATTGGATAGAAGACTATTTTTTGCAAGGCGCGGCCTATGCCAATGCACATAATGTTATGTATGAAACTAATATAGATTCGATTGCAATTTTAATGGTGGATAGGGATCTGCTGTTTAAAGAGTTTTTAGTTGAAAAGAAAGAATTCGATAGTTTTACTGGCCGATGGAAGCAGAGGATAATCGAATATTATAAAACGCACGAAATTTTAGGGAGAGAATAAATGAATGATTTAAAAGACAGGGTTGTAATGATCACGGGTGCTAGCTCAGGCTTTGGCAGAGAGGCTGCAAGAATGTTAGTGAGCCATGGAGCAAAAGTTATTTTAGGGGCAAGAAGAGAAGAAAAGCTGAAGGAGCTTTGCGCTGAATTAGGTTCTGATGTCTCAACTTATATGGTTACAGACGTAACCTCCAAAGATCAGATGCATGCTTTGGCTCAACACGGAATAAAAACCTTTGGACGCATAGATTCATTGGTAAACAATGCTGGAATTATGCCTCTATCGCTTATTAAAAAAGGCAGAACGGACGAATGGGATCAAATGATTGATGTAAACATTAAAGGTGTCTTGTATGGAATTGATTCAGTTTATGCACACATGCTTGAAAGGGAATCAGGTCAGATTATTAATATTTCATCGGTAGCTGGTAAAAGAGTCATGCCGGGAAGTGCAGTATATTCTGGAACTAAATATGCTGTACGAGCTATTTCGGAAGGTCTCCGCGTTGAGTCGGCTGGTAAGATTCAAGTTACCTGCATTTATCCTGGCGCATTTACAACGGAACTTGCATTTACAATTAAAGACGAATCTATGATGGAAGCTTTACTGAGCAGAGGGCTAGGTGACATTGCACAACCAGCTGAAAGAGTAGCTGAATCAATTATCTATGCATTGCAACAGGACCCGGGTGTTTCAGTCAATGAAATTGTTATAAGACCGACTGCCCAAGATACTTAATAAATAAACTCTACCATGGCTTGTAAAAGATTAGTTTCAGCATTATTTCTTTTAATATTATCCATTCCCAGTATGGCTGAATGCATATTTGCTGATTTAATTCTTGCAAACGGAACTGTTTATACGGGTAATAAAAATCAACCAACAGCCAAAACTATTGCAATTAAAGATAGTTTGATTGTGGATGTGAGTAATAATTTTTTAGATAAAGCTTTATTCTGCGGAACTCCTAAAATTATTGATTTAACAGGCCAATATATTTTTCCTGGATTTGTGGATGCTCATGGACATCTCAAAGGAATTGGTTATAGAGAATTGACTCTCAATCTTCAAGGAATTAATTCTTTAAATGAAACATTGGAAATAGTTAAGAAGTATGTCCTTACAAAAGAATCAGGTGAATGGATCGTTGGACGAGGCTGGATAGATAAGATTTGGCCTGAAAAACGTTTTCCAACCAAGCAAGATTTAGATATATTTTCTCCAGAAAATCCGGTGGTCCTTGAAAGAGCAGATGGCCATGCAATTGTTGCAAATTCCATGGCTTTAGATTTAGGAAACATTACATCCGCCACCCTTGATCCTCAAGGAGGTTTTATTGAGAAAGATTCTGCTGGTGAGCTTACTGGATTACTTGTTGATACAGCTATGAGTTTAGTCACGGACCTCACTCCGAAACCATCATTGGCTATGGATAAAGAGGCATTTCTTAAAGGTTTGCAGAGGAACGTGAGCTTAGGTTGGACACAGATACATACCCCAGGTGCAACTTATGATGACATTGCTATATTAAAGGAAATTAAATCTCAGGGTAAATTATTACAGAGAGTTTATGTAATGGTTGATGATGGATTACCTGCAGAAAGATTATTGGATGAAGGTCCGTTATTAGATCCAGATAATTACCTTATAGTAAGAACCATCAAGATGTATTCTGATGGCGCCTTGGGTTCGAGAGGGGCTGCCTTGTTAGAAAAATATGATGACTATGATGGAAATGGACATTTTATTTTCGTTGAAGAAGAAACAAAACCTAAGTTATTAAGAGCTCTCAAATCAGGAATTCAAATTGCCACTCATGCCATTGGTGATCATGCAAATAGAGTTGTTCTAGATTGGTACGAAGAAGCCTTAAGCATAGGGAGTAACTCAGGACTTGCTCAGCCCAGATGGCGCATTGAGCATTCGCAGAATATTATGCCAATTGATCAGAAGCGATTTCTTAAACTTGGAATAATTCCTTCAATGCAACCTTCGCATGCAATTGGAGATCTTCATTTCGCTGTTGATAGACTTGGGTTAGACAGGATCGATAACGCCTACGCCTGGAGAGACTTAATTGATCTAGGTCTTATTATACCCGGTGGCACAGATGCTCCAGTTGAGATTGGAGATCCTCGAATTGAGTTCTATGCAGCTGTTACAAGAAAAGATGTAGATGGATTTTATAACAAAGGATGGAATCTCCATCAGCGTGTCACAAGAGAGGAAGCGCTTAAAATGTTTACTATTTGGCCAGCGATTGCTTCATTTCAAGAGGACATAAAAGGCACTATAGAAAAAGGTAAGTTAGCAGATTTAACTGTTTTTGATAAAAATTTGATGACTATTCCGGATCATGAAATTTTGGAATCAAAGAATGTCTTAACTATTGTAGGTGGTCGAGAAGTTTTCAGTTCTTTAGGTAAATAAATCGAAGTTAAGACCTATTTTTCTTTAAAATCATCTCCGCACATTTTGCTCCTATAGCATTACATGTCGCATTGGTATTGCCTGAAATAATATTTGGAAAAATAGATGCATCGGCAACTCTCAATGATTTAATGCCCTTAACTTTTAGATTTTGATCAACAACACAATCTAACTCGTTTCCCATTTTGCATGTACCAACTGGATGATAGACTGACAAGCATTCTTGTCTTATAAGATCTTCAATCTCGCTATCATTTTTATGATTTAAACTTGGATCCATTTCTTTGGGATTAAACGCTTGAATAGATGGACTTTTAAAGATTTCCCGAACTTTTTTAATTCCTTCAATCATTGGCTGTATATCAGATTTATTTGATAGGTAATTTGCAAATATCTTAGGAGGCTCACTAGGATTAGATGAGTTTAGCTCGATATGACCCTTGCTAAGTGGTCTGAGATTGCAAACAGACGCTGTGATCCCGGAAATGGGTTCCATGGCACCATCTTTATTATATTTGCCTGCTCCTGGTGCAAAATGAATCTGAGCATTAGGAGTTTCACAACCTTGGTTTGTTTTAAAAAAAACACCAATGTCAGATGCAGGATAGGTCAATAGACCGGCCCGCTTAAAAAAATACTGATATAAATTTTTCACCATTTGCATTGGTTTCATCAGCTCACTAAAAGTATTTAAACGATCTATCTTGTAACTAATATTAACTGTCAGATGATCTTGAAGATTTTGACCCACGCCAGGGAGATCGTGCAAGCAGGGGATGTTTGCATTCTCAAGATGTTCCTTAGACCCTATGCCAGATAGCATTAAAATTTGGGGAGAATTAATTGCGCCTCCACTTAAAATAATTTCTGATCCTGCACTTATGACATGAATGCCGCTACGATTTTTTACTTGAACACCAATTGCTTTTTTATTGTTGATAATAATTTTTAATACCGAAGAGTCTGTCATTAGCTCAAGGTTAGGTCTATTCAAAATAGGTTTAAGAAATGCGTCGGCAGCACTGTATCGTTGACCATTTTTTATATTCACTTGATACGTACCAAAGCCTTCTTGGACGCTACCATTAAAATCATTGCTCTCTATCAACCCAGATTCAGAGCATGCCTTCATAAACACCTGAGATGCTGGCAAGCTAGATTGATATGTCTCAACCCAGAGTTCTCCATAGTTGCCATGATATTGATCTTCATGATTTTGATTGTTCTCAAGGTTAATAAAATATTTCATTAAATCCCGATAACCCCAGCCTTCATTTCCTGCGCTCTCCCATGCTTCATAGTCTTCAGCTTGCCCCCTTATGTACAACATTCCATTTATAGAGCTGCTTCCACCAAGCGTTTTACCACGAGGCCAATTAATTGATCTATCCATTAGGTTTGGTTCTGATTGCGTCTCATACCCCCAGCCATACTTCTTATGTTTAAAAAGTGAACTCGCACCCAAAGGCATCTTTATTGTTGGATAATTATCCATCGGGCCAGCCTCAATTAAGAGCACGCTATTTAAAGGATCAGCTGAAAGTTTATTGGCTAAAACACAGCCTGCACTTCCGGCTCCAACAATGATATATTTATGGCTGAATTTCATATGTGTAATATCACTTAAGGTTTAATATGCGTCAAGT